>Ga0209181_10000056_pt1 | contig 166753 bp, 152 predicted proteins | sample MAT05_FD_187208 | JGI IMG/M metagenome (GOLD analysis project Ga0209181, IMG submission 187208) | Freshwater microbial communities from Lake Fryxell liftoff mats and glacier meltwater in Antarctica - MAT-05 (SPAdes) (version 2) | ecosystem: Environmental > Aquatic > Freshwater > Ice > Liftoff...
CGGTCAGGCAATAATTGATCGTAGATGTATGGCAAGTCTGCATTGCCGACAAAAATATCAGCGGTCAATTCGCGGCCATCCTCCAAAATGACACTTTCCACTTTGGCTTTTGTTGTGTTTATTTTCTTCACTGGCGCATCGTAAATAAATTTCACGCCTAATTTTTCAGCAACCTTTGTCAACGCTTGAATGCCGGCGTACATTCCGCCCATCGGATACCACACGCCTTCGGCGAGTTCAGTATATTGAAGCAGGGAGTAGGTGGCAGGTGCATCGTAGGGACTTAATCCCAGGTACATGTTTTGAAAGGTGAAAGCCGCTTTCAAGCGTTCATCTTTGAAGAAACGGCCTGTGTTCGTGTAATGCTTGCCCAACGCCTTAAGTTGAAAGATCAAAGGCAGGTTAGATAAGCTGAAATATTCGAAGATGTTATAAAAATTACGCCCTACAAATTTCTCAAGTGAAATTTTGTAGTGTTTGCTTCCTTCGGCAATGTAGCTCAGAAAACCTGTGAAAGCAGTTTTCTCCACTTTCTCCAATTGAGTTTGCATTTTGCCGATGTCTGAGGTTAGCTCTAACTGCAAGCCATCGTCAAAGCGCACTTTATAGGTCGGGTCAATGCGGCGCAAATCAAGATGATCGCTCATCTTCTCGCCGAGTGAGGCAAAGGTCTCTTCCCAAACTTCAGGCATTAGAAACAGGGTCGGGCCAATGTCAAAGCGGTGACCGTCTTTGATAATTTGGTTGCAGCGCCCGCCTGGGGTGTCGTTCTTCTCTAGCACGGTCACATCATATCCATTTCTGGCAAGGCGGGCCGCAGTGGCGATTCCGCCAATTCCAGCGCCGATCACGATAGCAGTTTGTTTCATAGTTTCTCCTTGAAAACTCAACATAAAGAATGCTTATTGGTGTTCATTTATCTCATTGTACATCTTGTCTATAATTTGTCAAGGTTTATTAAATATTACTTTGCAAAACCTTGACAAATTGGGTAAATCCTGTAGAATATGGCTTATCTACCCCATAAATAAATCGGACATGGAGATAAAAAATGCAAGCACAAGCAAACTGGGAAAATCAACTCCTCGCTCTTGCGGGGCACATACCTCATCCTTCCACCCAACCTTTTTTCTCTTATTGGGCTGGTGATGCAAATTTGCGTACTGCATATAAGCAAGCTGATGTGATTACTGTTTCGCATAGCAAATCTTTCCATTTTGCCTCTGGTTTACTGCCAGAGGCAAAACGCTCAGCTGTTCGTGCGCTTTATGCATTTTGCCGTACTGTAGATGATATTGTGGATGAAGTTGAATTAAAAAAGGATCGGGATTTTGAGTTGAACTACTGGCGGGATATTATCCAAACCGCTTCTTCCTCAACCGACGATTTGGTCGCCGCCGCATGGGCAGATACCCTTACCCGATACAGCATTCCGCGCCACTACGCCTTGCAATTGATCGACGGCGTGGCGCGTGACCTTTCCCAATCTCGGTATCAAACCTTTGACGATCTCGCCACCTATTGCTACGGCGTTGCTTCCACAGTTGGGTTGATGAGCATGTACATTGTCGGCTTCAAGAGTCACGAAGCTGTACCATATGCCATCAAGCTCGGTGTTGCTTTACAAATGACCAATATTCTAAGAGATGTAGGCGAGGACTTTCGCAATGGACGTCTTTACCTTCCCCGTGAAGAACTTGCTTTTTATGGCGTTGGCGAAACCGATATCGCCGAAGGGCGTGTAACTGAAAATTGGCGTCAGTTTATGAAATTCCAAATTGACCGTACCCGCCAGTTGTATAAGGATTCGTGGGACGGCGTCAAAATGCTTAACCGCGAAGGTCAACTTGCCATTGGCGCGGCATCTACTTTTTATAGCGGCATTTTGGATGATATTGAAAAACATGATTATGACGTGTTTTCCCGCCGCGCCAGCTTATCAGCCTGGGGTAAAATTAGCCGAGTTCCAGGTTTATGGCTAAAAGTCCGCTCACTTTAGATTAAATAGTTTTCATTTCACACAGAGACATTCGCAAGAATGTCTCTGTGTGGTTTAATCAAGAAATGCGGAAGTTCATGTTCTTCACTCTTTTATTTTTAATCTCATGCAGAGGTTCTGTGTCTACGCCTATCCCATCAACTCAGTCTATTCGTTATCTTGCTTTGGGTGATTCTTACACCATCGGTGAAAGTGTCGCTGAAAATGAACGTTGGCCGAATCAACTGGCAGCGGCGCTGGCCGAAAAAGGAACTCAAACCGAAGTCACCATCATCGCCCGCACAGGCTGGACGACAGATGAACTCTGGCAGGCTTTTCAATCCGATCCACCGCAAGGGACGTATGATTTGGTTTCCTTGTTAATCGGCGTAAACAATCAATATCGCGGATATGATATTGATGAATATCGTGAACAGTTTCGACTCCTCTTGAATAAATCCATTGAATATGCAGGCGGAGAGGTTAACCGAGTTTTTGTTTTTTCAATTCCAGATTGGGGGGTAACGCTTTTCGCTACAGGTCAGGATCGGGCAAGGATCTCGTCAGAAATTGATCTCTTCAACGCAGTCAGCCGCGCAGAAACTGAAAAAGTGGGCGCCCATTATGTAGATATCACCCCCATCTCCCGTAAAGCAGCAACCGAACCAAATTTATTGGCAGGCGATGGATTGCATCCCTCAGGCGAAATGTATGCTCAATGGGTCGAATTAGCTTTTCCCGAAATTCTGACCGCGTTGAAATAAGAAGTAAAATTCAGTCAACCTTATTTTCAAAGAGGATAAATGCCCAAAATTAAAGCTGTCAATCATGTCGCTGTCGTTGTAGAGGATATGGAGAAATCACTTTTATTCTGGCGTGACGCGCTGGGAATCGAACTTCACGAGTTGCGTGATGTTCCTGCTGAAAAATCACAGGTCGCCTTTTTGCCTGTCGCTGGCGCAGAAATAGAACTGGTTATGCCGACCACAGAGGATTCGGGGATTGCCAAATATCTTGCCAGGCGTGGGCCAGGTATGCATCATATTTGCCTTGAAGTGGATGATATCGAAGGCATGCTGTCTCAAATGAAAGAAAAAAATATTCGTCTTATCAATGAAGAACCGCGTATTGCCGCCGATGGAAAAAGATATGCATTCATTCACCCTGAGTCGACGGGTGGTGTGTTGGTGGAGTTGTATCAGATATAATTTGATTTGAAATAAAATAATGGCACAAAATATTGAAACCATATTGAGGGATGAGTGCGGCCTTGTAAAAGACCGCCTGATTATTGTCGGCGTTTCAGGCGGGCCTGATAGTTTGTGCCTGATGGAAATGCTGCGTTTGGCAGGCTACCCTGTTCTTGTCGCTCATTTTGATCATCAATTGCGGCAGGAGTCTGGCCAGGATGCGCGTATGGTGGAAAGGACCGCTACGCGTTTGATGCTCAGTTGTATGATCGATGGTACGGATGTGCGCGCATATGCCGATCAGGAAAAACTTTCATTAGAGGAAGCCGCGCGTAATCTGCGTTATCGGTTTATGTTTAATCTGGCGCGGGAACGTAATGCTCAGGCTGTGGCGGTAGGTCACACCGCAGATGATCAGGTGGAAACTGTGCTTATGCATTTTCTGCGCGGCAGCGCCCTCAATGGGCTGAAGGGCATGTCTTATCGGTCGATCATCAAAACATTTGATGCGAAAATTCCTGTTGTGCGTCCTTTGTTGGATATGTGGCGGGAGGAAACCGTTGTATATTGCGCGTCTAATGGCTTGCGGCCGCATTATGATTCGAGCAATGACTCGTTGAATTTTCAACGCAACCGTATTCGCCACCTTTTAATTCCCAACCTTGAAAGTTACAATCCAAAATTCCGTGAGGCTCTTTTGCGTATGTCGCAATCGCTTAAGGGCGATTATGCTTTTATGATGGAAACCCTCGAGACTGCCTGGCTGACAACAGTGACCGCTGTGGATGATGAGACAATTACTTTTGATGCATATCTACTTTCTCAACACTCGATCGGACTCCAACGCAACCTGATCAAACAGGCTATGAATACTCTCTTGCCTGGTCTGGAGGTGAGTTTCGCTATTTTGGAACGCGCTACAAATTTGATCAACGCCTCAGCCCAGTCTGCTCGCGTGGATTTGAAGGGTGGTATGCGCATGTTTCGTGAGGCGAGCCATATTTATGTCTGTACGCAGGATGCGGAATTGCCATTTCATATTTGGCCGCAAATGACCGGGCTGGAGGCTGTGCCCATTGCTGTCCCTGGGCAGGCCGATCTGGCAGGCGGCTGGAAATTTACTTGCGAGCGCTGGCGCATCCCAGCTTTGGCGCGCGAGCAAGCTGAACGAAACGAGGATCTATTTCAAGTCTGGTTGGATGCGGATAATTTACCCGCATCTCTTGAATTGCGGATACGTCATCAGGGTGATTATTTTGCGCCACTTGGAATGGGTGGTCATGTACAAAAACTTTCTGATTTCTTTGTAAATGAGAAAATACCGCAGCGCGCGCGTGAGCGTTGGCCCTTATTGTGTATGGGGGATGAGATCGTGTGGGTGCCAGGCTACCGCCCTGCGCATCCGTATCGGTTAACAAATTCAACGCGTAACGCTGTTTATTTTTCAATGTCGCGTTCCCTTGAGAAAAAAGGAAAATAATAAATCCCGTCTAGCCCAGACGGGATTTATTATTTGTTAACCTTGCGCGGAATGTCCTAAAAGTTCTTGTAATTCAGGCTTTTTTATGTTTTTTATCCAGTATTTATTGCGCGGGTGTATATATCAGATATTTGTTTCACCATTTAATTGCTTTAGTTTAATGAAGAGTTCACGCCATTGAATCTTGGATACGCCAAGTTTCTGTCGAATTTTATCTGTTTCCATGCCTGCTTGATAATCGCGTAATGCGCATGTCCAACGGCACATGTCAAACGATAGATGTTTTGTCAGGTTGGCTTCTGTGCCGATGTCTTCGAGCAGGTATTCCAATCTGCGGGGTGACCAGGCGAAGACTTGATCGACAGGTTTATATTGTGCAAGATATTCCTGATACGCAGCGATCCAATCTTCGTTCAACTCTATTTTGCGTTCCTTGTAGCGATTGGATGGGCTGGCGTAGCGGATAAACACATGCGGCCCACTCTTGGCTTCGAGGTCTATATGGTTAATGTGAATGCCGAGGCATTCACTTTTCTTAATAGCTGTTGTGAGCAGCAGGTATACCAGTGTGTAGAAACGGGCGTCAGGTTTGGTCTCACGGCGATGACGGTCTGCGGCGAGCAGAACAGCGTCGTATTCCTCTTCGGTTAAAACTTGTGGAAGCGGACTGATGGCTGAGCGCTGCAAAACTTTTTCGGCGGGGTCGATGGATAATGTGCCGTATTGATGCAGCCAGCGGAAAAATGATTTTACCGATGTGATGCGCCGTGACAGGGTTTTGGGGCTGCATGGAATGCCGCGTTCTTTTTCCATCCAAGCGAAAAAGCGGTTGAGGTCATCTGTGGTGATGCTGCCAATCGATTGATCGGGTGCGAGAAATTGAGTAAGTATGCGGACGTCTGAGAGAAAGGCTTTGACGGTATTTAAGGAACGTCCTTGATCGGTCATGAACATTTCCCAGCCGTTAATGGCGGTGGGGAGCAGGGTTTTGGTGGTGATGTGTGCAGAATCAGATGTTTTTGTCATAGGTTAATCCTTGCTATGTTGTAGCTAGCGCATAGTCTTTTCGTATAGTTTAGCGAATATAGGGAGGGTTGTCAACAGTCAAAATTATTGTGTTAGCCCAAAGCTAAAATGTCCCTTTTTGAGTTTTTAATGCGATAGGTCTTGCGGTTGGAAACATGATTCGTAATCATGGCCGAGGATGACACGATATTGCACGGGACTATTGGCATCGGGCAGAGAAATTATATTTGCCGAATACAGGTTGAGGGTGGAGATGATCGTCTGTTGTTGGGCAGAATCCTGCCCGGGCGTGAAATCTACGATGACGGATGCGATATAGTCGCGGCGGTCGGCAGTCGAGATGGTGGTTTGATAGCCGGCGTAATTGAGGCGTGAGGCGGCGAGAGCATCCCAGGCATCGAAGGACGTGCCGTTTTGCACATCCACTGTGATGGTCTTGCGTTCCACGGCGTAGGTGGAGAGCGTGGTGGCTTCGATGAGCATTTGGTTTAGCTCGGCTTCGTTGGGAAGTAATACTGCCGCACCGCCGGGGGTTGTCCATGGGCTGACATAGGGCGGGCGGATGTAGTAGCCGCGAATGTTGGCGTTGGTGAAATTGACCGCGTAAGGCGACATGAGCAACAGGTCTGTTAGCCCAAGATCGGTCAGAATTGTGCTGGAGAAGTCGTTGTATAGCTGTGGGATTTTGTTGAAGGTATCGGTTTGCAAGGCTTTGGCAAAGATGGTGCGGATGATTTCCTGTTGGCGGCGGCCACGGTCAAAGTCGTTGGACTTGGAGCGTGAGCGCGCGTACCAGAGTGCGAGGTCGCCATCCATGTGGATCTGACCCGGGCCGACGGTGAATAGCCACCAGTTATCTTCGTTTTCAGGATCATAGGATGGATCGATCAGGCGCCAGTCGGTGAAGGAGCATGAAATCGGCACTTCCACGCCACCGAGAGTATCTACGATGCGGCGAAAGCCGTCAAATTCAACCATGGCGGTATGGTCAATGCGGATGCCAAAATTGTATGCGATGGTATCTTTTAATAGTCCGCCGCCACCGCCTACGTAGTCGGTTATTTCTCCGCTTTGATAGGCGGTGTTGATACGCTGCATACCGATAGTGGGGATGTAGATCCATAGGTCGCGCGGAATAGAGATAAGCGAGACTTGCCCCTCCTTGGGCCAGACGATGGCGATAAGAAGAGTGTCGGTGCGATAGGATGAGCCGGGACGTTTATCTGAGCCAATGAGTAGGAAGTTAATCGTTTCGTTATCGGTCAGGGCTGGCAGGGAAGTTGGGTTGATCGCTGCGATTTCAACAATTGGAGGAGCCGCAACTGTTGGAAATAGTTGGCTGATATCTACAGTAGCGCTTGGGTCAATGGGCGGGATGGGGGTGGGCGATGGTGTTTCGGTTGGAAATAGCTGCGCTGGAGTGGGTGTGTTTGCGCTATACGATAACAGAGAGGGCAGCGTTGGTGTGTAAAGAGATGGTTGAAAGGGAGTTGGGGTGGGTGATGCATTTGGCGCGGAGGTAATCAGTATAAACGGCAACGGATTGAGAACTGCTGTCTGCGCTGTTGAACTGCAGGCGGATAGCAAGAGCGCACAAATAAAACACAGAATGATAAATGATTGGGATGGTTTCATATACACGTTTTGCAGGCGCGAAAAAATTATCATTCTGGATGAATACAGTTTTTGAGTTGAATTTTATGGAGCTGATACAGTTGGAAAAGCTGTCAGGCTTGCCGTCGTTGTGGGCGCTGCTGTAAGTGTCGGAATCACAGTTGGAGTAGCTGGGATGAGCGTGTCAGTAGGTATGGGGGTAAGCGTGAATGGCAAGGCTGTTTCGGTTAGCGGGTCAGTAGGATACGGCGTGACGGTGCTGCCCGGTAGTGGGGTTGGATAAGGCGTGCGCGTAGAGACAGTTGGAACCCAAAGCACCTCGCCAGTATAGATTAAATCACCAGCCCGACAGTTTACACTTCTGAGCAGCCCGGCAGTAATGTAATAGTTGGTTGCAATGGCATACAGGGTATCGCCAGATTTAACTGTATACGCCTTTGACCATCCCGATGCGCCCGGATTACAGACCGCAACCGTGCTGGTTGGCGCTGGCGGCACGTAGAGAATTGTCCCTGCTACCAGGTTGTCACTTGAGAGGCAGTTGGCGCGGCGTAGTTCATCTTTGTTGACGCGATACCGCGCGGCTAATATTTCAAGTGTCTCGCCGCCTTGAATAATAATTTGGTTTACCCAACCCGGCGGAGGTGGACAAGAGGCTGGGGGCGTGTTGGTATTAACCAATGTTGAAGTATTAGTGACTGTTGGCGACTCAAGGCCAAGTGTGGGCGTTTGTGTTGGGAGAGGTGTAACCGTGGCGGTGCGAGGTGCAGGCGATGGCATGATTACATTCGTAGGTGTCGAGGCCTCTTTGGGAACAAATTCTACAAGGGAAATAGATAACGCTCCGACCATCAGACTTATGGAGATCAGGGCGATTACCAGCGCGTTCCCAAATTCGCGCAATCCATGCATTATTTCTTTCCTTTGGCTTTAATTTTTTTCTCTGTAGCCGCACCGCCTGCAATGGGCAATAGCACGCTAAAAGTGGAACCGACCCCATGTTTGCTTTCGACCAGGATACGGCCCTGCTGCGCTTCCGTGAGAGTTTTCGCAATCGACAATCCTACACCCGTATCGCCCACTCCTTCAATCAGAACATTGTCTGCCCGATAATTGCGGCTGAAGACGCGTGACAAATCTTTGGCTGCGATTCCAGTGCCTGTATCGGCCACTTGAATGAGGATGTAATCCATACCTTCCTCGGTTCGCGTTTCGACCACAAGCCTGATCGTGCCTTCGAAGGGAGTTGCCGCCCCTGCATTTTGCAAAAGGTGGATCAAAATTTGCTGGAGCGCTTCACGGTCTGCTTGAATGGGACCAAGCTTTTTTGGTAATTCAAGGTGGATCGAGATGTTTTTCTCACGTATCTGTGAACTGGTATATGTCATCGCGTTATCAATAATGACATTCAAATCCACCGATTCAGACTTGAGATCATTCAACCCTGCTTCCAATGTTGTGATCTGGATCATGTCATCGGTCAAGTTGTGGATGCGCTCCGTGGAGGCCTTGATGCGCTCCACGAATTTTCGTTGTAAAGCGCCGAGAATTCCCACAGATTCACCGAGCAGTAAATCTGTATATCCAACAATTGAAGACAACGGCTGGCGTAATTCCTGCGAGATGGACGCGATCACTTCAGCCTGTTCAGTGCTCTTTGTGCTTACCTGACTCTGCTCAACCGCATGTGCTTTCATATTGGCTTCGATGAGTTGATTTTGTAAATGCGCCATTTCTTGCAAAGTGGCTTTTAGATCCTGCTCCACTTGTTTTATAGAAGTGGAAGATGAGCCAGAGGAAGGCTGCAGGCTTTTTCCTGCGCGTAACTCAGCGCTTTCAAGTTGCAGTTGTTCAATGATGCGCTGCGATTCTTCCTGCGCGGCCATCAGGGATGCCATTTCCACAGAGCCGCTCTTTTGTATTTCTGCACGGGAGGCATCCAATTGTTGAGTCAACTCTGTAATGCGGTGTTCCAGGTTTGCCACTTGCACAATAGCCTGATCGCTTTGCGTTTCCAGCTTGTTCATCTTCTGGCTGCGCTTGATGATCGGCACCAGCGATGTCGCAATATTTGCAAGGAAGGCCTGATCTTCGGCTGTCCATGTGCGGTCTGAATAGGGGGAGAGCAAAAGCAGGCCGCCCAGAGATTCTTTTTCCGGAGTTAGGATCGGTACGCTTAATAGGTGGCCTGGGTTGGTTAAACCAAGGATTTCTGCCAGTCCTTTGATATCTGCTGATGTACTGCTGGCAGGCATCCGTAATGGACGGCCGCGCTGTAATGAATTTGCCAGCATCGGAATAGAACTTTTGCTGAGTGTACCACCTTCCAGATTGTCTTCACGGATCAGGTCATAGCCGCCAGCGATTACCATTTGATTGTTGTTATCTGTCAGGTAGATCATAAAACAAAGATCAGAGAGCAGGGTTTGCGCAATGGCGCGGGTAATGGCCTGACTTACTTTTGTAGGATTCGATTCTGCCGCCAGCGCGAGCATTGCGTGAAAAGTTTTAGGATCCGTGCTGTATCGCCTGCGTTCAAGCGGAATCGAATCCTGCCTCGAAGTAGCCGCCGAGCGTTGCGGCGAAGCAACCCCGGAAGACGTGGAAACAGCGAAGCGTTGCGGCAATGTGACCAATATCGGAAAAGCCGCCATATACGCCAGACGCACGATGCCTGAATAATTCCCATTAATTTGGAAAAGTAAATGTCCTACATGACCCAAAAATCCAAGCCCAAGAATGGTGATTCCATTCCACATTCCGTCTGGTTTGCGAACGAATAGAATTGCCATCCCACTTAGAATTGCCAGTAATGAACCGATCTGCCAGAAAAAATCATCCGGGGTCTGGTTATATGTAGTGACAGCAATTTGCGGCTGCCAGGTTTGTAAACTGATTCCCATTGCAATCAGAACAAGGAAACTTAATAGAGTTGCCGTTGCGTCTGCCACGCGGTTCGGTTCCGGGAAACCATAAAGCCACGTGATCCAGATAATCCCGAAGATGATGAAGGCGCGGTCCATGGGCGGCAGAATGGAGGTTGGCTCAATGATGTGCTGCCAGCCTATTCCACTGAACATGTACATAATGACTTGCGCGATCAAGATAATGCCAAGCCCCACAAAAGCGCGGCGCGCCTGTGGAAATTCGCTTGTCCGCCAATGATTAAATGCTGATTGAAGCGCGCTGGCAACAGAAAAGGCCAGCACAATATAATAAATCAGATCCCCAGGCGGTACGGTTAATTGTGTAAGGATTAAACTGGAAAATGCGCTCATTCAAATGTGATTATACTGCCTCTTGAAAAAAAAATGGTATCCTCACGTATAATTACCGTTACAATGCTTAATAAAAAAAGTATAGCCTCCATCACGATCACAGCCCTGGTATTGGCTGTTTTTTTACCGATTATCTTTACTGGGTACGCCGCAAGCCGGCGGGCAGAGTCCCAATTTACAGCGAAAGAATACAGCGCAGCCGCCCAGTCTTTTAAACAAGCGGCAAAATTTTTACCCTGGCGAAATGACTTATGGGAAAAAGCAGGTATTGCCGCAGCGAACGCTGGCAATATAAAATCTGCCATGGAATTTTTCGGGCACACGCAAACCCTCTCCGCAGAAGGCTGGATGTGGCTCGGATATGCTTATTACAAGGACGGCGATTTTCCCTCAGCCATTGATGCGCTTGAGAAAAGCCTTCAACTTGATCCGCTGCCTTCTGCGTATAATTTGCTTGCCCTCCTATATCGTCAACAAAAAAACTGGGCGGCTGAGCGTGTTATATTGGCCGATCAACTTCAACAAAATATGGGGGATGCCTACACCCAATATCGACTCGGCCTCTTGTTGACTGTTCTGGAGCCTGATCAGGCTCTCCCTGTTTTGATGCTCGCTTCTTCTACGTACCCGCAATTTGATCCTGCTGTGCAAACATTGCGCGCTGCTTTGAATTTATCTGCCACACAACCCGATACATCACAGAAAATGTTGACCATTGGCCGCGCCTTGGGGTTGGTGCAGGAATGGGATTTGTCTATTTTGGCATTTGAGAACGCCGCCAAATTTAACGCAGAGAATGCCGAGGCGTGGGCCTGGCTTGGCGAAGCCAAGCAGCAAATCGGTCAGGATGGACGCGCAGAACTCGATCAGGCATTGGCACTCGATAAAACATCCGTAGTGGTTCGCGCATTACGCGGGCTGTATTGGCACCGTCAAAATAAATATTCACAAATGCTTGCCGAGTATATATTGGCCGCACAATATGAGCCAGCCAATCCTGTCTGGCAGGCAGAGATTGGGAATGCGTATACTTTGCTAGGTGACCTGGCCGCCGCACTGACGGCCTATCAAAAAGCGATAGAACTTGCTCCGAATGAATCAACGTATTGGCGTTTGTTGGCTTTTTTTTGCGCTGAGAATGGCGTGCATGTTGAAGATGTTGGTTTGCCCGCTGCGCAAAAATCCGTTGAGCTTGCCCCTGATGACCCGTTTGCGTTGGATACTTTGGGATGGTCTTATTACTCGACAGGCAGATTTGCCAGCGCTGAAAAAACTTTATTGGATATGACTGCGCGCTTTCCAAATCATTTTTCTGCAAACATTCATCTCGCGTTGACTTACCTTGCTCAAGGCAATCGCGCCGCTGCTTTTAATCAATTAACGTATGTTCGTGATGCAGATACGGGCGGTTCTAATGGATTGTTCGCCGAGCAATTACTTATAAAATATTTTCCGTAGTTTGTTATATTCCCCATGATAAAATTACATGTATGAATCGCCTTCTGACTTTTATCTCTTTCCTGCTTGTTCTTTCAAGCGCCTGTTCCTTCGCCCCAACTGCTGTTCCACAGGAACAGGTTGTGCCGTCTGGAAGTGTATTGTTTCAAGATGACTTTACAGGCCGAACCTCGGGCTGGGATCGTTTGCAAACTGCTGAAGGCACAATGGATTACGATGCGGGCGGATATCGTATATTGATTAATGCGCTCAGCACGAACTTTTGGTCTACCCCACATAAAACCTTTTCAGATGTCCGCATGGAAGTGGATGCGGGTAAATTGGGCGGGCCAGATGAAAACCGTATTGGGTTGATCTGTCGTTTTACAACCACAGATTATTATTTCTTTATGATCACAAGCGATGGGTATTATGGCCTCGGAATATATGCTGCTGGACAGGCAACCTTGCTTGGTCAGAATGAAATGAAAAAAGATGCCAACATTAAAACAGGGATGGCTGTTAACCATTTGCGGGCTGATTGCACAGGCGATACGCTTGTGTTTTATGTCAATGGCTTTCAGGTGGCTTCTGCTCAGGATAGTAGATTGAAATCAGGCGATGTTGGCTTGCTGGCTGGGACGTTTTCTCAAACTGGCGTAGATTTGATGTTTGATAACTTTGTTGTCTTGAAACCGTAGTTCATTGACAGGCAATGGATAATTGTTTAATCTTTTATCCATTGCCTGTCATCTATTTCTGAAACATAAATAGGGATAAGTGTCACTTTTTGAAATGGGGGAGAAAATGTATAATAATCGTGCAATCTTTCACATTAAATTTATAAAGGAGCAAGCATATGACAGCTCAAATTATTGATGGGACCGCCATCGCGCAGAAAGTTCGCGGCGAGGTCAAGGAAAAAGTTGCGATAAGGCTCGCGGCTGGAAAGTCACAACCTGGGCTGGCAACTGTGTTGGTTGGTGATCGTGTTGACTCAGCTGCCTATGTCGGCATGAAGCAGAAAGCTTGCGCAGAACTGGGCATGACCTCATATCATTATCCTGTACCTGTGGATATTTCACAGAATGACCTTGAAAAATTGATCAGCAAGTTGAACGCAGATCCGAAGGTCAACGGTATTTTGGTGCAATTGCCTCTGCCTGCTCATCTTGATGAAGAACGAGTTTTACAACTCATCAGTATTGAAAAAGATGTAGATGGCTTCTCTCCGATTAACCTGGGACGCCTTGCCCAAAAGGGGCGTGAGCCGCTATTTGTTCCATGCACACCATTTGGATGTATCTATCTGCTCAAGGAAGCGGGAGTGACGATCAAAGGCGCCAATGCAGTGGTACTGGGTCGTTCAAATATTGTGGGTATGCCTGCGGCTCTCTTGCTTATCAAGGAAGATGCCACGGTTACTGTTGTCCATTCACGCACAAAGGACATTCCTGCTGTTTTGCGTCAGGCAGATATTGTTATCGCGGCCATCGGGCGCGCAGAGATGGTGCGCGGTGATTGGCTCAAACCCGGCGCAGCAGTGATTGACGTGGGCATTAACGGCATTCCGATGCTTAATCCTGATGGCACACCTGTCATTAGTGAGAAGACGGGCAAGCCGCGCCAGAAACTCGTCGGCGATGTGAATTATGAAGAAGCCAAAGAAGTGGCAGGCTTCATCACCCCAGTCCCGGGCGGTGTAGGCCCGATGACGATTGCAATGTTGATGAACAATACATTGCGAGCGGCGGAGATTCAAGAGCCGTAATGTAGAGAGCAGTAATCAGTTATATGTGAACAGTTTTTAGTCCCGCCTCAACACGGGACTTTTTATTTAAACCTTGACAGGTTATCAATTTGATACTATTATTGATTTATTAGTAGTGAAAAATTGATAGTACTGAAAGGAGCTGTAAATGATTGAAGTTAGTCCGCAAACAAAGAAGTTTCAAAAAGAATTAAACGCCGGCACATCTTCCCTGGTGCTGCTCAGTGTTTTGAGCCGAAGCAAACAGCCCATGTATGGATATCAAATCGCAAAGTTGTTGGAAGAAAGCGGGCCTGAAATCCCCATCATGAAGCAGGGCACGCTGTATCCGGTCCTGCGCTCACTTGAGGAGCATGGCTTGCTGGAAAGCATAGTGGAGCCTTCTGTCTCAGGCCCGCCGCGCAGATATTACAAGATCACGATTGATGGCCGTACCACCTTGCAGGAATGGCTCGATATCTGGAAGTTGACAAAAAAATACGTAGACGCAAACTTAAAAGGATAAGACCATGTTTAATACAATAGAAGAATATCTCGAAGCTTTGAAAAATGAAATGAAGGACGCCGACCTTGCACTGGTTCAGGATGCGCAGGCGGATGCGCGGGAGCATTTATCCACGGCGCTGGCCGTTGCGCGTGAGGCTGCTCCTGAAATAAATGAAACGGATGCTCTTAAGAAAATCATGGAAGAATACGGAACACCTGAAGAAACCGCATCTGCATACAAGGAAGTGGAACGCCTCACTTCTCCTGTTTTGAAGCAGGCCGTCAAGCCGCAGTCCATGTTGGTCCGTTTCTTTGGCGTATATGTAGACTCTCGTGCGTGGGGAGCGTTACTTTATATGCTGATTGCATTTGTAACCGGTATTTTCTATTTCGCCTGGGCAGTTACTGGAGTTTCGTTATCAATATCTCTTCTGATTCTTATCTTTGGGCTTCCGATCGCCCTTTTGTTTCTGCTTTCAGTCCGCGGACTGGCTTTGTTGGAAGGTCGTCTCGTTGAAGCATTACTGGGTATCCGTATGCCGCGCCGCCCCGTATTCTCACATCAAGGGATGAAGTGGTTTGACCGCCTCAAGACTCTGTTAACTGATAAAGCCACCTGGCTGATGCTGGTTTATATGATTATTCAATTTGTTTTGGGCATCGGATATTTTGTGGCAATCGTAACTGTATTAAGTTTTTCACTTTCATTTATCGCAATTCCATTCTTGCAGGAATTTTTTCATCAAGGCGTGATAGATAGCAATGGAGCGCGCTTTTTCTTCCCAACATGGTCGTATCCGCTTTTGGTTTTAGCCGGTTTCCTGCTTTGGACAACCTTTATGAATATCGCGCGCGGTATCGGTCAGCTGCATGGCAAGATGGCAAAATGGATGCTGGTGTCAGAATAAAAAAACTGACGGCAATCAGTTTAATGATTAATAGACAAAAGTCCCGCATCAAAACGGGACTTTTATCTGCTGCTGTTTAATTGTTTTTTTCTTCCCTGTACGTTGGTAGAAGATGCTTGAGGTAATGATATACTGTTCAGACAATGATCAAAATACTCCAACGATATTCATCTCTGATCCTTCAAGCAATATGGATAACCTCCGTGTTGCTTTTTTTGTCCATTCTTTTTCTTGCAATTTGGGGCGGCCCAGTCTCAACACGCGAGATCAGATCATCCAGAATTGTCGTGCGTAAATCAGAAGCGCCAAACCCGGCCAACGGTTCATACCCGATACCAGACATGGGAATCAAACCCTTATTGTTTGGTGGATTGATCTCTCCCATGCAAGTTTCAATTTTAGAAAACCATTCACCCTTGCCGTCCGTTTTATGCAGCCTGGGCCAATTTGAATTGGATCATCATAATTGCTACGCCATACATATTGGGCGGATTTATTTCTCATCCTCTGATGGGAGTCCTCTGCGTGAAAATGGAAAACAGTATGAAATCACATGGCGTTGGAAGCCTGGGCCAGGCTTGATACTTGCCAGCCTGTTACTTTTATTCGCAGTCAGCACCGTGTTAGGGAAAAAGTATTCCGGGATGGGGCAGCAGCGCCTGCTTCAAGTTCAGGGATGGTTCATAGACCAGCCGACAGAGGTCTGGGTCATTGCCGGTTTTCTTGTATCATTCCTCCTTTTTTCTTTCATACCAACCTTTCTAAATACTCAGGGTTTCATGGCACAAAGCCTGGTTAATGTGCCTACTGCCATGCAGGTTGGCAGCGACCATCAAGTGATTGTAGAAGCCATGGCCAGAGACTTCTTTTATACAGAACCAAAATATGTTATCCGTGCTTTTCCGTATCCTCCATTTACACTCCTGTTTCATGCTCTTTTTCTCCCTTTTAATTCAGTTGGGTCATACCGTGCCATTTCACTCATGACCTTGGCCGCCTTTGTGTTGGCTGGTTTTTTTATCCCTATGCAATTTAATCCGCAAAAAAAACAAACTTTGCTGGCGCTGTTTTTTTTCATCACAGGTTTGTTCTCCTATGGATTTCAATTTGAAATTGAGCGTGGACAATTTAATCTCATCGCTGTTGCACTTGCCATTACTTCAATTTGGATCTTCCATAAACGCCCAAAATTGCGCTGGCTAAGCTACCTGCTTTTTACAATGTCGGTCCAGTTGAAGCTATATCCCCTGATCTTTATATTCGGATTGATTGACAACTGGCAGGATTGGATTGGAATCTTCAAACGCTTTGTGTTGCTTGGAGTCATGAATTTTGCCGCACTCTTTATTCTGGGCTATAAAAATTTTATTGCGTACCTTCAAGTGATCGGTGACTACGCGGCAGCCGGGAGTGGCAGTTGGATTGGTGGTCATTCGATCAAGGTCTTTGTCAGCCTCCTGCCTGAGACCATTATCAGGCAGCAGACCAATTTCGATTGGGCATGGTTGAATACGCTAAATACTTTGCTTACCCTGATCGTATTGCTTTGTTTTGCAATCCTTCTATACAGTGCATATAAACAGAATTTGCCTGGTCCCAATGTAGCCCTGTTGCTTGGTTGTGCAGTCGTTGCTCAATTGATTCCATCTGTTAGTTTTGATTACACCCTATCCATACTGCCCATTGTGTTGGCATTGTTTTTTTCAGACATTCAGAAAATTGACAAGGGACCCACGGCTTCTATTCTTCTGCTTGTCCTCGGCAGCGTGTATGGAAGTTTATTATTTTCTTTTACTCAAAAATCCATTGTCGCGGCAATGTTATTTCTCAACCCCACCATGATTATGTTTATGATGAACGCCTTTCCAGCCTTGTTTCTATTGCTGATAACGGCAACAGGATTTTCTATTTCAAAAACCATAGCCATGCAGGTGAGTAGCTAGCCATTAATAGGTAAAAAGTCCCGCATCAAAGCGGGACTTTTTACCTATTTCTATTTAGTTATCATTCTCTCCCCTGAAAGTGAATCTTCTCAGGGCCACCCTGCCAAATTATTTTTTAATATACAAGCCGAGGTGATTTGCGACCCGGCGTTCCTTCCCTTTTTTGTTTTGATCAATAGGCGAGTTTAGTAAACGCGCTTTTCCATTCAGAATACTTTTGACGACCATCGCTGAAGAACCGCCGCCATCCATGTTTACGCCTGTATATACACCGTAGGAAATAAGCAGGCCTGCCAACTCAGGAAAAGTAACACCTTCACTAAAACCTGTCTGACGCCCATCAACTACCATGAAGATCAACCAGCGTCCGTTTTTGTTTACACCCATCGCGGTGCGCGGACTGGGCGTTGCCGCTGCCAAATTTTTGACCAGAATCCCTCTATCCACCACGAGACGATCACCAGAGACCGCATTAAACGGCTGGCTCTGGTTTCCGTTGACAGTTACCTGATTGCGAGCTCCAATGTATACAGTCGGTTGAACGGTCTTGGTCGGCGAATATACTTTTCCGCGCGAAGCCGCATACCCATTGGCTTTGACAGGTTCGCCGCCATTCGGGCAGGTGGTTGCAGGGTTAATAGACGCATCCAAATAGCTGAACCCATCTCCATTGATCGCAATCGACATGCTAAATTCTTCAAGGAATTTTGAGGTTGTACGTGTACACAATATTCCGTTTGCATTTATAGACGGAGTCACGAGAAACTCAAGGCCAACAGTTTGTAGATCGATCGCTATAACATGCATTTTATTTTTACGCGGCGTAGTAAGATCTTTTTGTAGATAGGTAATGCCTTTGAAAAGATTCTGCCTGATGGATGCGGGGCGGGTATTGCTTACAAAGATCAGGCTTTTCTTTTCACACCAACCCAATAACCCATCTACGCGGCGCACTTGCATCCAGGTTGGGTTGGTTTCATCAATTGCAGGAAGGGTGTCATCCAATATGACAGTACCCAATACTTTTGCGCTGGCGCTTGCGGTTTCGCGCACTGAAAGTGACGATATGCTAACCCGATACCATTTTTTATTCGCATCGGTTGGGATTGGGTCAGGGATGGGTGTGCCGTCATCTGGAAGTACGTCTGTGCTTATCAGATTTTCTTGCAAACTCCAGCCTGTCAAACTCCCATCCAACTTGCGGATATTTAACCATGTGCGATCTGCGTTCGCGCCGATCTCTTCCACGATTTCGCCAAAGTAAAGCAAACCCAGCGCGGGTTTGATCGAGTTGGCGGCATCCAGAACTTGCAGAGTCGTCGATGTGACACGATATTTTTTATTATCGCTTGGCGGGGGAGTTACCCCTGTGCTTTGCAAATAAACGGCAAAACTCCAGCCTTTTAAGCTGCCATCTGCCTTGCGGACTCTTAACCAGGTTCTATCAGAATTGGCGCCAATTTCTTCAACGATCTCATTTGGGTATAACAAACCGAGCGATGTATACGTTAACCCCGGCCCTTCACGTACTTTTAAAGATGGCACAGCCGTGACACGATACATCTTCCCAGTGGGTGTGCCATCATCAGAATCGTCATCATCAGGCGGAGGAGGGACATCACTCAGGTTAAAGCGGGTTTTGAGCGCGGCCGCATCGCCATTGAAATAGTTTAAGTCGATGCCATTGCTTTCCACACCATATAATTTCCCATCACCAGTTTCGGTGTATTGCCAAAATACCCATTCGTTTTTTGTCCAGGGTTTTGGAATTAAAGGTTCTATTGCGCCATAGTTGGCAATCCACAGTGGATATTGATGGAAGTATTCAAGATTGGCGGCTTGAGTGGCGGCGTTTGGAGCATTATCGCGCCAGTAATAAAAGCCGGTGTAAATGCCAATCTCTTTGCCTTTAACCAAAACTTTTAATTGTTCAAGAAAGGTGTACCAGTGTTTCCAGCCTGTATAGGCTCCTTTATAGTCCTCTTCAAAATCTGCAAAAAGAGGCAGTTCGCCAAAGTCGCCGCCAAATTGCTGCACCCATAATTCTGCCTGACGTTTGGGTTCTATGCGGCTATCATAAAACCAATAAGAACCCCGCGGTATCCCTGCAAGTTTTGCCTCACGCCAATTGGATTTGAAATCTGTATCCACCCAAAGATTTTGCCCAGCGCGGATAATGACATATCCCGCAGACACCTTCATTTTTACAAAATCTATACCTTGCGGGGTTTCTGGATCGTCTTGATAAAAACTAACATCGGGTCCGATGACGTTTGCCATATTATTCTCCTTGAGTGTGTTAGCGACCATCTCTCTGGATTGCGGACTAAAGTCCGCAATTATTTTGAAAGATGTTTTTTCATCATTTTATTGGATTATACCAAACGGCCGCAATCTCAAACCGTTGTACGCTGACCGTTTAAACTGCGTTTTCAAAATGGGTGATGATTGGATTTGTCCCCGGTCTGCCTTCCACCGCAATGACATCGATTTGATAATGATCTATCTCATGCTCGGCGCAGTAATGCTCTGCGGCATCCAGCATGTGTTGTTGCTTTGTAGCGGTGATGGCTTCTTCAGGTAAAAAGTCTTTGCTGGAGGTAAGTGTTTTTACCTCAACAAAAATGGTGATTTCCCCTTGCTGGGTGATGATGTCAATTTCGCCGTACGGTGTGCGAATGTTGCGCGCGATGATCTGGTGTCCGTGCTGGCTGAGCCACTCTGTGGCGGCACTTTCGCCCCACGCCCCGATCTCTTTTTTATACTTCGTCATTGTGTGAAGCTTTCCAGAAGTTTACGCAAACGGACAGACCAATTCCCTTTGCGCGGCTTGGCTTCGCTGATTAATTTTTCATAATGCTTAAGCATGATGCTGGTTGTGCGTGTGATGGAATAGGTGGCAGATGCTTTTCGCGCTGAGTCGCCTAATTGGGCACGCAGGTTCAAGTCCAGACAGAGGCGGGTGAGTTTGGCGGTAAAAGCCGCCAGGTCATGAGTCGCAAGCAGGCCCGTCACTCCATCCACCACTGTATCTCCCACGCCGACTGAGTGAATGCCCAGAACAGGGATGCCTGCGCCCATGGCTTCGATTACAGAAAGTGGATGAACTTCGGTGATTGATGCGGTGACGAAGATATTACACATGGCAAGATAAGCGGGAAGTTTATCGTATGCGATTTTCCCTGTCAGGCGGACTCGATGGTCAAGGTTTAATTCGCCGATGAGTGAACGGATCTCTTCTTCGTTTTGCTGGGTTCCGCTTCCAATCAACAGGAGTTGCGCGTTGGGGAGTGCCTGCGCCACGCCCGCGAAAGATTTCAGCAGGAAGGGAATATTTTTTTCAACCGCGATGCGCCCCGCGTATACCAATAAAATATCACTTTCTTTATATCCAAACTCTGCGCGGGAGAGTGGTTTGGCATCCAGAAATAGTTTTAAATCCACGCCATTTGGGACGACCTCTATTTTGCTCTCCACATTCAATTGACGCAGAACTCTTTCCATGCCTGCTGAGGGTGCAACAACAAGCTGAACCGCATCACAGAAGGATGGCATGTAGGCTTGTAAAAGTCCATGGCTCATTTCTTCGGGCATCATGGGCAGATAGGCTTGTGCATATAGATCGTAGCGGGTGTGATTGGTGTATACGATTGGAATTCGCAATAAGCGGCAGTAATGCAGTGCGAGTCTGCCGCTTAAAAAGGGATGATGCACATGGATAATATCCATGGTTTGCAGAAGCTGCTTTGCGGCGCGTGAGTAGCGTGTTGATAAATAAAAGCCAGTATCCGCCAGGGGTACGCCGTGATTTCGGATGACACGTGGTTCGTCATCCTGATAATCCACATCGCCAAACGTGAAGACGAAAACTTCGTGCCCCGCTAATTCAAGATGGCGTTTGTTGATATCTACATAGTTCGTGATGCCGCTGGTGTACGGCTTGTAACTATCCACCATCATTCCGATTCGCATAATACCATCCTAAAACACGGAAGTGGGAATGTCAAGTGAAAAGATAAGGTATGAATACTGTGCATGATAAAATTTGGCTCTCAAGGAGTGTTATGGTTGCAAAATTGATCTTGCGTGATAAAGAATATGAAGTTAAGCCGGGCATGGCTTTGGTGGATGCTTTGAAGAAGAACAATATTGTCCCCGAGTCGGTCATCGCGGTTCGTAATGGTGAAATGATCACTGATGATGAAATCCTGCGCGCCGGCGACGTGGTCAAGTTGGTCGCTGTGATTTCAGGTGGAAGTGTCGATAATCGAACCCCAATTTTCAATTTCCGAATATCGAATATCAAATAACGGTGTCTTATGAAATGTCGTAAATGTGAAAATAAAGCCTCTGTTCATATGCGCCAGCATAAACTGGCGTTGTGCAATGAACATTATCTTGAGTGGGTTCCTGAGCAGACTGCGCGCTTTATCAAAAAATATGAAATGTTCACGCCCTACGAAAAAATTCTGGTTGCGGTTTCGGGCGGCAAGGATTCGCTTTCGCTGTGGGATATTCTTGTGCGGCTCGGATATCAGGTGGATGGTTTATATCTGGGACTCGGCATTGACGGTGGAATTAACTACTCGCATGAGTCGCAGCGGTTGACGGAAAAATTTGCAAATGAGAATCATCTCAAATTGCATATCGTGGATATTGAAAAGGAATACGGGCAGCCCATCCCGGTGCTTTCGGAGATCAGTCACCGTGGACATGGCAAACCGTGCGCTGTCTGCGGGCTTGCCAAACGGCATGAGATGAATCGCGTCGCGCGTGATCTCGGCTATGATGTGCTTGCTACAGGTCACAATCTTGATGATGAAGCGGCTGTCTTATTTGGCAACACGTTGACCTGGTCTGGCGAATATCTTTTGCGTCAGGGGCCAGTTCTGGCGGGCGCCAAAGGGCTGGCGCGCAAGGTCAAACCGCTCTGTCGTTTTTACGAGCGCGAGATGACCGCCTACGCCATCGCGCGCGGCATTGAATATATCTATGATGAATGTCCGTTTGCAGATGGGTCGCAATCCATTTTTTACAAAGAATCGCTCAACCTGTTGGAGACTGCGCGCCCGGGTGCGAAGCTGATATTCTATTTAAGTTTTTTGGAAGCTCGAAAGAGTGGGAAGTTGTTTGTAGAGAGAAGTGTCGGGCAGGCACAGTTACATCCATGCCCCAAATGCGGGCAGCCTACATCTGCACCAGATTTTTGTTCGTTTTGCAGGATGATTGAGAAGTCACAGGCAGAAAGTCAGACCTGATAGTTTTTTTAGGATTCTCTCGCGTGCATTTTCAAAAGCCAGTCATATTTTCGTGAATCAATTGACCGCGGACTGCGGTCTGCGGTCAATTGGGTAAAAAATATAGTTTGTACGGTTAAGAATTTTAGTGAATAGGGGACTTGTGGAAACCTGACCGATATTAATCTATCTTAACAAGGTAGTTACCAACCCGATCAGAAATAATCCCAGTGCGGCGTAGCCTGCAAATTGTTCTTCTGGAAATAAAGAGAAGGCCGGGATATCAAAACTGGAGCGTCGTAAATCTACACGGTCGGGGACTTCCTGCTTGCCGAGCAGGGCTTCGCGGAATGCGAGTACAGTTTTTGGGCGGTCATCGGGATGCAGCGACATGGCCCACAAGATGGCTTTTTCGACACGGCTGCTGAGGTGCGGATTAATATCTCGAGGCGGAGTCAGGCTGCGGGTATCCAGGAAGCGTTTCCGTGCTTCGGCGGGCGGTTCGTTTGTGACCAGATTGTAGAGAGTCGCGCCAAACGAAAAAATATCCGCCCGCACATCTGTATGAACATCATCGCCGCCGTATTGTTCGAGGGGCGTATAAAGCGCGGTGCCTTGCCCTTGAATGATGGTGATCGTCACTTCATTGGGTGCCATAATCTTAACCAAACCGAAATCGACCAGCTTGATTAATCCGCTGGGAGTGATTTTCAGATTGCTTGGTTTGATGTCGCGGTGAATAATGGGCGGCTCTTGATTATGCAGATAATTCAACGCATCAGCAATTTGCACTGCCCAGCGCAGGACTTCGTTTTCAGAAAGGAATATTTTATTGCGGCGCGCTTCCTGCATTCGTTCGCGCAGGTCTTTGCCCGGCACGTAATCCATCACCAGATAATCGCGTACATTGACCGAGAAGTAATCTGAAACTTTGGGCAGGTTGGGGTGGTCAAGGCGCGCGAGAACAGATGCCTCGCGAAAAAATTGTTCGCGGGCCTGTTCAAATATCGGGGTTGGAAGAGCCTGATTGTGCTCAACTTCTTTGAGCGCGCATAATCTACCTTCCAGACGGGTATCTTCTGCAAGATAAATACTGCCCGTGCCGCCTTGTCCGATTTGTTCACGGATTTTATAGCGGTCACGCAGGATCTCCCCTTTCTGCAAAGATTGGGGCACTATACTCCTTTTGTGGTGAGCATGTAATTTGTGCTGATCTTAATCAAGTGATAGTTTCGGCGTGTATCACTTTGTATATTAAGACAATCAAAGTTTATAACAAGTATGCACAGAATTACAGTTTTCTGCTATATTATAAACGTCTTTTGTTAATATAGAGTATGGCGTGACACCTTCAATTTGAAGCGCACGTTTCAACTTAAGGCTTAATCAAACAGCATTTGAGGCAATTATGGACCATGAAGAAGATTTCCCCATTCTCGTTGCACAGGATGGCCCGCTTAAAGGGCAGCGTTGGTCATTAAGCCAAACGTTAATGGTTGGGCGCGACCCCACTTGTGATATCAATGTACAGGATCGTCAGGTTTCGCGTTTTCATGCGCGCATCACGCCCACCCCGGAAGGCGTGACCATCGAAGACCTCGGCAGTAAAAATGGGACAAATCACAATGGGACAGAATTAACCGCGCCCGTTATGCTGCAAGATGGCGATTTGCTGGGCATTGCGTTAGCGCAGCAGTTGTTGTTCCTTACTTCCGATGCCACCATGCCGCTGGCTGAAAATGGCATTCGTTCGGGGCGTTTGCTAATGGATCAAAAATCGCGCCGTGTGTGGGTTAACCAGCAACAGGTCACGCCGCCTTTATCGGCGCAGCAATTCAAATTGTTGTGGCTGCTATATGAAAGACAGGGACAGGTAATTGCACGCACCGACCTGGTCACCGTTGTGTGGGGTGAAGACCAAATGGCTGGGGTATCCGATCAGGCATTGGATGCCCTCATCCGCCGCCTGCGTGATCGTCTTGCCGCGCTCGACCCAACCCACCAATATATCGATACCGTTCGCGGACACGGTATTCGTCTCGATAATCCCATCGTAGGGGAGTAATCAATATGGATGCACAATCAGAAAAACTGTTAGCTCTAATGATTCGCAATACGCGCATCGCCTCGCTTGGCACATTGCGTGAAGGCGCCCCGCGTGTTTCGATGGTTCCCTTTGTGACCGTCGAAGATTTTTCTTCATTCTATATTCACGTCAGCCGTCTGGCTCAGCACACAGTGGATATGCAAAAAGATAAACAAGTGGGCTTGCTGATCACAGAAACCGACGATGGCCGCGCCGACCCGCAAACACTGGCGCGTGTATCTATTCGTGCCAGCGCTGAGATTATTCAAAACGGCGAGCCGGGCTACACGCCGCTCAAGGAGATGTATCTGGTGCGCTTCCCAGAGTCGGCGCAATTATTTCAGTTGGCCGATTTTAATTTCTGGCGCATCAAGCCCAAAGGCGCGCGTTTTGTGGCGGGGTTTGCGAAAGCGTATAACATCACTGTCGAAACACTTCAAAAAGTTTCAGAGCGATCCTAAAAAAACACTTCGGAAATCTTTTATACAAGATTTCCGAAGTGTTTTTAAATCTGCTTAACTATTTTTTCAATCGAGAGGTACACATGGATTCATTAAAACTACTGGCTGTTTTTGCTCATCCTGATGACGAGTCAATGGGCATGGGCGGCACGCTGGCAAAGTATTTTGCTCAAGGAGTGGATACACACCTGATCTGCGCTTCACGCGGCGAGAGAGGCTGGTTCGGTCCCGAGGAGCAGGATCCAGGTCCGGAAAGACTCGGCCAAATCCGCACGGTGGAATTGCAGAACGCCGTCCGCGAATTGGGGATGAAGAGTCTGCACTTCCTTGATTATATTGACGGCGACGTAGATCAAGCCGACCCTGCCGAAGCGATTGCCAAGATCGTGACACACATCCGCAGCATAAAACCGCAAGTGGTGGTGACCTTTCCGCCTGACGGAAATTACGGACACCCCGACCACATCTCGATCGGACAATTCACCTCAGCCGCCATCGTCTGCGCCGCCGACTCGTCCTATCAAGACTCAGAAAATCTTGCCGCGTATCGTGTCTCCAAACTATATTACATGGTGGACGGCGAAAACTTTATTAACCTGATTGCACCTTTCATGGCCGACATGTCTTTTCTTGTGGGCGATCAACTGCGCAGTGAATTCCCGTGGAAGGAATGGATGATTACCACCAAAATTGACATGGCCGAACATTGTGTTGCGGCGTGGAAAGCCATTCAATGTCACCAGAGCCAGCTTGCCACTCTCGGCGCGTTGGCTGAAATGCCCGTCGATGCTGCGGCCTCTGTGCTCGCCATGCAAGGGACTTTCTATCGTGTGTTTAGCCTGGTCAATGGCGGCAGAAAGATCGAAAGCGATTTTTTTGAGGGGTTGAAATAAATCCTTTTACACCCATACTTGGCAGGTTTTATTGTGACCTGAGTCGGCCGCAACTTATATAAATGCTGACACGAGTCGGAATCCGCATCTTGGAAATCTGTCAGGTCTATTGGTATGATATAAGTTGAATACGATATAGGAGTGGGGATAAAAATATTTAAAACAGTGTCACCTTGCAGGAATATGCAAAGTGTAGAACTATCCAAAAAATTAAATAGCAAAATAAAGGAGCAAAGCATGAAGAATGTGCTATTCGTCACGTTACTTTTCAGTATGTTGACAGCCTGCGCGCCTGCACAGACCAACTCAACAGACGCACAAAACATCGCCATCGCCGCTGCATGGACAGAAACCTCTCGTACTTCGATTGCACCGCCTACCGTCCAACCGCCAACCTTCACGCCGACGGCGACCCTTGTTTTCCCCACATCCTCGCCAATACCAACATAACCACCAATTCCCATCCTCACACCTGACGCAATTCAAGTGGAAAGGTGGCAGGAATATGAAGATGCTCTGGCGCAAAGTATTCTTCCAATGTTTGATTATTTGGTATTTTGTGAATGGGATATCTTAGGACATTCTGGACAGGAAGTCTATGTGTGGGCTACTTGCCGTGCTCCTGGGGGCGATGACTCGCGTCCTGCCGTAATCCATCTTGGGGCAGATGGGTCAGTTCATAACGTAGAAATTCCTGAGCGTGGCTCACCTTCTGATATTGATAAGATGTTTCCAAAAGAAGCACAGATGAAATTTAGCTTCTACATCGGAAACTCTATATTTGATGGAAGACTAAGAGAGATGTATAACCATCTTATCTACAGGGAAACACATCCAGAAGAACCGCCGCTTATTGTTCTTAGCGTAACACCAGCCGCGACTCCCACGCCGTAAATCAAATACTAAAAATAAAGATGAAGGAGCAAGCCATGAAAAACATATTATTGATTGCGTTAATAGCCAGCATATTGACAGCCTGCGCGCCAGCGCAACCCGATACAATAAATCTACAAAACACCGCCCTCGCCATCGTGCAGACAGGTATTGCCCTCACGCAAACGGCGTTGCCTACTGTCACAGTCCCGCCGCCAACCTTCACAGCAACGGCGACTATTGTATATCCCACACCATCACCGTTGCCATCCACGCCGCCAGCTCCCATCTCTCCTTTCGAGACAGACCATGAGGCGATCAGAAAAGTTATTGCCGCGTATTTCGATAAACTTTATTATATGCACAATAGTTTTTAAGTGGAGGGGTTTGGCGATGTTGTATCAAGCGCTCCTGATGGGGTATCTTTTCAGAAAACAGAATTGAGAAAACAAGCAGTGGCTATTACCTGGGCAAGGGTGAATTTTCTTAGGTATGTGTCTTATAGTTACACTCTTGATTATAGTGAAATCGTTGTCTTCGACTCAGGCCAAAAGGCCAGAGCGAATTTTGCAGAAGGGAATCAAATAATTTACGAACTTTCGACACCTTCCGGGATAGTTTCGAGCATGGCTAACGTAAAACACATTATCATATTGGGGAATGAACAAGACGGGTGGAAAATTATCTATGATGTTCACGACGATTATTCTCATCGTTCATTGTATGCGCCAACCCCATTTCCCAAAGATGTATTAAACGGGCTTGATCAAGAGCTAATCCGAGTGAGTCAAGGACAAGGCGGTGCAGTATTACCCCAAGAAGGAAAGTTGTTTATTCCATCCGACCCTGCTCAACTGGATAGATGGAAGGAATATGAAACTTCATTGGCAAAAAATCATGCCGCAATATCCCCGCGACACTGTTTTATGTGAATGGGAACTGACGGAAAAATCTGAACAAAAGGTAAATGTGTGGGCGATTTGTATTACAACCGTTACATCCGCAGATGTAGGCAATTACTATTTTCCAGCTGTGAGCGTGCCGGCAGTTATCAACCTTAATTCAGATGGCACAATACAAAATGTTGAAACCCCAGAATATGGAGATTATTATCTTTCCACTTTTAGGGGTCTGTTTCCGAATGGCGCCTGGAAGGATTTGCCAAATGTCTCTGCAATGGAGAAACACCTTCATTGGCGCAGGGTACATTCCACAGAACCGCCGCTGGTTGTTCTCAATGCAACAGCGATTCTATCGGCAATACCAACCGTCACTCCCATGCCGTAGATCGCTTACAAATCGAACTTTTTGGTAATAAGTTGTGTATAGTATTCTGTGCATAAAAAGAACAGGAGCAAATTATCCATCACGGACAACGGCGAGCCTATCGTATGGAAGTTATAGGGCGCGCGTAGTAGTAAAATTTTACCTGCCCTCGTTATAATAATTTACAGGTCGAGGAGGTGAAATGGGGAACATTTCATTCCCCTTCGACGTCTATTCCAAGGCGTAAAATAACCTGCAAGAAAGGAGCATGAAAATTCACAACAACTCATATTTCGATGCGCTACTCCTAAAAGCTACATACTTAATAAGGATAAATAACATGAAATCACTCCAAAAATATTGCCTGTTTCTCTTAACACTCATACTCACAGCCTCCATAACTTTTGGAAGCTCATCCAACGTTTCGGCTCAATCGCAAGACACCTCGTCTCTGCCGCTCTTTCCTGATCTAACCTGGATCCATTTTGGAACCATTCAAAAAAATATACAAGTCCACGACCAAAGCCTTGCTTTAAATGGCGAGCTATTCGAAGCCGTTCAGAATTTTCAAAATGAAATTCCCCAAAGCGTTTTCGATTACTACTCCATCGCCAATTTACAATCCCTCGGCTGGAGTTTCATCGGGAGCACCGGCCTTGAGAGCGCCTATTGGCACACCTCTGGCAGATACCTGATCGTAAAAATTACAGAATGTGCAGATTCCCAAACTGATTATTGTGTAGATGTATGGCAGAGTGCCGAAGTTGGGAAGGCTGCGCCGCCTCCTTCCGCGCCGATAGTTGCTCTGGCCGCTTTTAGCAAATCTGCCCCGACAAATGGCGCGACCATCGCGCTCCCTTCCAGCAGCTACCAGTTGCTGCGCTGGGATGACGCCTCCATCGGTTCCACGGATTCCTATCAATATTGTATCGATGAAAGCAATAACCAACTCTGCGATTCAAATGACTGGAAAACAAGGAGTTCGCTGTATTCCGGCGGCCCCGGTGATTTTACAGTTTCGGTGGGTCATACATACTATTGGCAGGTCAGAGTCAGAGATGCTGGCACCTATGCCAATAGCGGAACCTGGTGGTCGTTTACCGTGCAGAACAGCGCCACTACCGGGCCTGTAGTCTCCAGTATTATGCGCACCAACCCAACCAGCTCCACCACGAATACAGCCTTTGTGATTTTTACCGTCACCTTTAGCCAGTCTGTGACAGGCGTAGATGCCGCTGACTTTACTCTGTCAACTGCAGGCGTTTCAGGAGCAAGTATCAGCGGGGTAAGCGGATCGGGCACTACCTATGCAGTCACAGTCGTCACAGGCACAGGCGACGGAATGATCCGTTTGGATGTGACCGACAATGACAGCATTATCAACTCCAGCGGCACCAAACTTGGCGGCACAGGCACGGGCAATGGCGATTTCACCAACGGCCCATCCTACGTCATCGATAGAACTCCACCGACTGTTTTATCCAGCATACCTGAAACTACATCCAGCTCGGGGATGGTCAACTTTACAGTGACCTTCTCTGAAAATGTCACAGGCGTGGATATTAACGATTTTGCATTGGCAACTAGCGGCGGCGTCACTGGCGCACAGATCACAGGCGTTGGCGGATCTGGCTCGACCCGCACAGTCACAGTCAACGTTGGCGGAGTCGGCGCGGGTACAATCCGCTTGAACGTAGTAGATAACGACAGCATCCTGGATGCGGCCTCTATGTCATTGGGCGGCTCAGGTGCAGGGAATGGTAACTTCTCCAGTGGAACTGTCTACAATAAACCTACCTTTGCAGATGTGACAACAACTCATTGGGCATGGAAGTCAATTCAAGGTGTATATGATGTGGGCATCACAAGCGGTTGTAGCGCCAGCGCGTATTGTCCGGATGCGTCAGTTACGCGTGCGCAAATGGCGATATTCCTGTTAAAGACCACGAATGGCTCGGCCTATGTGCCGCCCGCTGTGGGAATATCTACGGGCTTCACGGATGTGGCAGTTGATTACTGGGCCGCGACTTGGATCAAAGCCCTGGCCGCTTCAGGCATCACCAGCGGCTGCGGCGCAGGCATCTACTGTCCGGATGCATCCGTGACCCGCGCTCAGATGGCGGTTTTCCTGTTGAAGGCTAAGAATGGCTCGGCTTATACTCCGCCTGGGGTGGGGGCCTCGACAGGCTTTAGCGATGTAGATGTCAATTATTGGGCGGCGGCATGGATTAAGAATCTGGCAGGCTTGGGTATCACCAGCGGCTGCGGCGGTGGCAATTACTGCCCCGAATCTAATGTGACACGAGCTGAGATGGCGGCCTTCCTTGTAAAGACATTCAGCATTCCAACTCCATAAGTTTAAAGGAGTGCTATTTATGAAGAATAGACCGCAGGCCGCGGACAGCGGTTTGCGGTCTATTGAATTAAAAATATAATTTACAGCGTAGTGATTTTGTTACAGGTACTCATCTTACGCAAAACATCTCAAAGGTTTTCATAGGGCGGCCAGTTTCTAGTTCAGATAGTAAAATAAACACCAAAAAATAAAGGAGCAACTATGGCAAAACTAATCCCAGCCGCTGAGCGTGTCATTCGTGCGCGGGCATTGATCCAAAAAGCGCGTGAGGTACCCATCCCGCCGGAGAGTGGGCGCAATGATTTTTCATACATAGCCAATGTAAAAGACCTGCTGCGTCAGGCGCGGGATATGGTTAAATTTATTCCGCAGGCTGCGGGAGTCTCTGCCGAAATGAAAGAGGAAGTTAAGCGTATCTATCAGGAAGCCGAACAGGCAGACCGTGATATTTTGTAGTGATGCGTCGGAGGCTGGAAAAAGTTGTAAAATATAGATAGGTACTGTTATTTCAATCATTCCTTCATATCAGAAAGAGGTGTCTCATGAACAGCCAGGAAATTGACAAACTGCTCGAACAATTAAATAAAGAGATCGAAGGAATTCAGCCTGATGACGAAAAGGGGCAGGAGCTCCTGCGTGAACTCTCAATCGATATTCGTGAGTTGCTGGAGCGTGCCGAATCGAAACAGCCCGCGCCCTCGATGCTGGAGCGTATGCAAGCTTCCATCGAACATTTTGAGGTGAAATATCCCGACCTGACCACCGCGCTTTCCAGTTTATCCAATATCTTGAGTAACGCGGGAATATAAAATTTTTGAAAAAGGCATCCGAAATCGGGTGCCTTTTTTGTTTGTTTGCCAGTGTTACAATCCAATCATCTCATCATTGGAGTCTGAATGAAAACACCTCGTTTACGCGGACGTTATTTCCGCATCCTTACTTTTTTTGCGGGTATGATCGTCCGCTTTATCTATTGGGAATTGATTCTTCGTAAGATCGGCTTTCGTCAACTTGCAAAGAAAACTCGCTCCGAAAGGTTTCGCCGCGAGGCAGTTCGTTTTCGGGCGCTGGCTTTGCGCATGGGCGGTGTGATGATTAAGGTCGGGCAATTTCTTTCTTCGCGTCTCGATATTCTTCCGCCTGAAATTACCGATACCCTCGCCGATTTGCAGGATGAAGTGCCCGCTGAAAGTTTCGCAGATATTCGTCAACTGGCCGAGCAGGAACTGGGCGCATCGTTGGTAGAAAAATTTGAATGGTTTGACGAGAGTCCTCTCGCAGCGGCGTCGTTAGGTCAGGTACACAGAGCCAGGTTGAAGTTAGAGGAAGATGCGGATTTTGTTAACGTCGTCGTCAAAGTTCAACGCCCGAGCATCGCATCCATCGTGACCGTTGACCTGTCAGCGTTACAGCGGGTGGGTGGCTGGCTGATGCGTTACCGCCCCGTGCGCGAACATGCAGATGTGCCCGCGTTGTTGCGTGAGTTTTCGGCCAGCGTCTATGAAGAAATTGATTACACTCAGGAAGCGGGTAACGCTGAAACTTTTTTTGAAAATTTCAGCAATGATAAATATGTAAATGTGCCGCGCGTAGTGCGGAGTTTATCTACATTGCGCGTGCTGACGCTCGAAGATGTATTCGCGATCAAGATCACCGACTATGACGCCATCACCGCCGCAGGGATTGACCGTGGCGAAGTGGCGCGAAAATTATTGGATACCTATCTTGAACAAATTTTTGAAGATGGATTTTTCCACGCCGACCCGCACCCAGGTAATTTATTTATTACGCCACTTCTGCCCGCGAAAAGCACCGCGAAAGGCAGCAAACGTAAAAGTGTGCGCTGGCAATTGACCTTTGTCGATTTTGGCATGGTGGGGCGTGTGCCTGATAATCTGCGCAAGGGTTTGCGTGAAACCGTTGTGGCAATCGGCACGCGTGATGCGGCGCGTTTGATCAAGTCGTATAAAGAGTTGGGATTTTTATTACCGGGCGCAGATACGCAAGCCTTGGAGCAGGCCTCTGCCGCAGTGTTTGACCGTTTCTGGGGCATGTCGATGAGCGAATTGAAAAACGTCCGTCCGAATGATGTGCGCGATATTGGTCATCGTGTGCGCGATGTGATGGTGGAGACGCCGTTCCAAATGCCGAATGATCTATTGATGTTGGGGCGAACGGTTGCGATTCTTTCGGGTATGTGTACCGGCCTTAACCCGAATTTTAATTTATGGGAACAACTCTCTCCCTATGCGGGCAAGCTTGTGCAGGAAGAAGCTACATCCGCGTTTAGTTTGGATAATATTCTCAAGCAGGTGGGCGACGTGGTGCAGGCTTTTGTTGCCTTGCCATCGCAAGCCAGCCGGTTGCTTGTTCAAATGGAATCTGGCGGATTGGTGATACAGTCGCCGCAAGTGACGCGTGAAGTCCGCACGCTGGGCCGCTCAGTAGATCGCCTGACGGGTGGCGTGGTATTCGCCGCGTTTTTGGTGGGCGGTGTGATGTTATTAAATAATGGAAATGCTCAACTTGGGGGAGTCTTGCTCGGAGCCGCAGGCGCGACGTTGCTGTGGGTACTGTTTGGGGGAAGAGCCAGAAATTAAAAGAATTTAAACACAAAGGAAAACCTTAAGGTTTTCCTTTGTGTTCTTCGTGGTTAATGATTTTATTACGCTTTTTCTTCCATTTTTTCAATCGCAGCATCAAGCATACTGCGCACAGCCAGCATCATCTCTTTTTGCGCTGTGTGGCGGTGTTCCATGAAGCCTTCAGGTAACAGCCCTTTGATAGCCTCGCGCATTTCGCTGCGGGCTTTTTTGTAATGTTCGCGGGCTTCTGTGGGAATCTCACGTTTGAATTTCTTTTCGTTTTCAGTTTTTTTTGTTGCCATGGTTAACTCCTTGTTATGTTCGTAATTATAGCACTTTGGAAAAATTGAGTTATGGGGTATTGGTTACGGTGGGGGTGGTAATGCTCCCAACAACAATGTTGACAGATAGTGTGTCGCCAAAGAAATTTTCATCAGTATCTGCCATGCGCCATGAACTTTGAATCAGTCCATTTATATCGTTGGGGACAACCAGTTGAACGGATAGCTCGCGTTTCGCGCCAACTGGGATGGATTCTTCCAGTGTAACTGTCTCGCCGCGCATGAGGTCACCGCCAAAGTGACGGAAGGTGAACCCTGCGGGCCAGGTACATCCGCCAACGTTTTGCACGAGCCAGGTCTTTGTGAAAGTTTCATTGGCTTTCATCTGCTGCCCATCGGGAATGGTTACATCTTTGATCCAGAGTAATTTATAGCAGGGATTTGCAGTTTGGGGAGTTTCAAGCGTGGCGGTACTATCCAAGGCTGTGGGTGTGGAAGGCACTGTCAACGTGGGGGATGCCGTAGGAACAGCTGCCAGGGTCTCGGTCAGGGAGGATGCGTAGGTGGAAACTGCTTCTGTGCGAAGCACATCCACATCTACTGGATTTGCCTGCTCTGGCTTATTGGTCCCACAGGAAAAAAGTAAAACACCCAGGATCAGGATAATGACAATGGAAAGGATTCTTGTTTTCATGGGTTAAGTATACAACAATCAGGTCGGGATTTTGTTTTGAGTTCATGCATCTTTTTTTATATTACTTCGTTGTCGAATAAAAAATGCTCCCAAATTTCGGGAGCATTTTTTATCTATTTGGTGAGCCACTCTTTTGCTTCTGTTTCACTTGTGAAATACATAAGCGGTTGACCCGTAATCCGTGAAAGCAAATCTCCCAGCGTGCGTTTGAAGCCGGTTACGCCAATTGTTGCGGTTTTGAGAATGTGAGATTTTGTTACGCTTGAGGCTTCATTCAGGATCGGCATTAATACGGATGTGATTTCTGTGTTTGTGAAATTCGCAATCACCAAAACTGAATTTTCAGGTTCGCTCAATACGATCCCTTTGATGTATTCCAGTTCTTCCTTAACCGCATTCGCGTTGAAAAATAGGTTTGAAAAATCCTGGTACAGTATTTTTTTACCGTTGTACTCGATCCATTTGGATTTCATTTGCTACTCCTTTTATGTTTTACTGCCTTCTTTGTTCAACGCGATGCCCGTGGCAATTGCGCCAATCAATTCCCATACGCCCACGCCTAGAAAAGATTTGGGCGCAATGCCTGCTAGTACGGTCATCGTGAAGACTGTAAAGGTCACTACACGGAAGGGGACTGTCCAACGATAGAAGATTTTTACATCGTTCAAAGCCGCCAGAATATAATAAATACCCATGTTACAGGCCGCCATTGAGGAAGCCGTCATAAAGACAAGTGTGTAATCACTTGCGGCGCGCTGCGCTCGTTCTACAACTTCAAAGCCCAGCAGAGATAGAACAAACTCAGGGCGGATTAATCCCAACAGTCCAAGTAAAAGTGCAAGTACCCCAAAGATAAACATGGTCCAACCTGATGCGTCGCGTATTTTCATGTGTGATGAATCATCCTTTTTTCTCGGATTATACTCGTAAACCTTTCCCATGATAAAATACCATCCATCTATGGCAAAACACTTGGTATTAGTGGCTGGAAATATTGGTGTTGGGAAAACCACCCTGACTGAACGTATTGGCGCTCGCTTGAGCTGGTGGACTGGTTACGAATCTGTGGCTGATAATCCTTATCTTTCCGATTTTTATGCAGATATGCGCGCCTGGTCTTTTCATTTACAGGTTTTTTTTCTTGGACATCGCGCAGATCAATATCTTGAAGCCTCACGCGATGCGCGCTCGGCAATATTGGATCGAAGCATTTACGAAGACACCTATATTTTCGCCCGTGCTTTGCACCACATGGGGAATTTAGGTGAGCGTGATTACCTTGCGTATCGTCGCCTGTTTGAAGTTGTTGTCAATGGATTGCCGCGCCCCGACCTCTTGATTTATCTTAAAGCGCCTGTTCCTGTTCTCGTGGACCGTATTCGCAGGCGCGCGCGCAATATGGAAACCGGCATTTCGTCCGACTATCTCGCTTTGCTCGATTCGTTCTATGATGAATGGCTTGGCTCCTTCGACCTTTGTCCCGTCTTAACCATCCAGACCGATGACCTTGATTATGTTAATCAACCTGTCCATTTGGATCTTGTTACACAGCGCATCCAGGATAAATTAGCTGGAAAAGAAGTCATGGATCTGACCCACAAGTAGTTTATATGACTATTAACCTGCTCTCAAAAATCCCCTTGTTTGCTGATCTTCCCAACGAAGAATTGGATCAAATCCTTGCCGCATTGGATGTGACGGAACTGGCAGACAAGGAGATTCTTTTTCGTGAAGGCGAAGTGGGTGAACATTTTTATATCGTTACGAAAGGCACGCTTGAAGTCCTGATGGGCGCGGGGCAATTGGAGGAACTCCAGTTGAACCTTTTGTATGAAGGCGAGCACTTTGGCGAGATGAGTTTGATCATGCCCGGGGGGCATCGCACCGCAACTGTGCGCGCGCGCGGAAGCTGCACTTTGCTTTCCATGAGCCGCCCCCAATTTTTAAATTTAACGAGAAAGCACCCTGAACTTTCCAGCTCGATGGTGCGTGTATTAAGTCAACGGCTGGATGCGACCAACACCCAAACTTTCCGTGATCTGACTGAAAAGAACAAACAACTTCAAATTGCTTTTGATGAACTTAAAGCCGCTCAGTCGCAACTGATCGAAAAAGAGCGCCTCGAGCGTGAACTGCAAGTTGCCGCCGATATTCAAATCAGTATCCTGCCCGACAAATTGCCCGATCTGGATGAGTTTGGTTTTGGTGCGCGCATCTTGCCGGCGCGTCAGGTGGGCGGCGATCTGTATGATGTCTTTATCCTCAAAGATGATCAGGTGGGAGTCTTGATTGGCGATGTGGCTGATAAGGGTGTGCCTTCTGCGATCTTCATGGCGCGCGCGCATGCACTCATTATGGCCGAAGCAGATATTGGCTTGACTGCCGGGGCTGTGCTTCAAAAGGTCAACCGTCACATTACGCGCTTGCAAAAATCCACCCAGTTCGTTACTGTCCTTTATGGCATTCTGGATTTGAATACACGCGTCTTCAATTATGCGCGCGCCGGCCATGAGCCGCCATTGATATTGTATGCAAATGGAATGGTGGAGCGCTTGCCGCATAGTTCAGGAATGGCGCTTGGCTTGTGGGATACGATCACATTGGATGAGCGCACGATCACATTGCCGCCCGGTTCCACACTGCTTCTTTTTACAGACGGCATGACCGATTGCCGTGATGTACATGGCGAACCTTTTGGCTTGGATCGCATCAAAACAACATTAAGCGGCTTGACGAATATCAATGCCCAGCAGGTTTGTGACCATTTGCTAAAAACACTGACGGATTATCAGGATGGCTCAAAACAGGATGACGATGTTACCTTGGTTGCTGTTCATGCCACCAGCGATTTATCCACTGTCAAAATAAAAAAGACGAAATAAAAACAGAGCCTTCCAAACGGAAGGCTCTGTTTTTATTTAAGCGCTTGTTCCAAATCGGCCAGCAGGTCATCTATATTTTCTATTCCAACAGATAACCTCACCAGTCCAGGGTCAACTTCCAGTGCGGAGCCGACCACCGATAAATGCGTCATCGCTGCGGGGACTTCGATCAAGGATTCCACGCCGCCCAGTGATTCGGCCAGTGTAAATATTTTTGTGGATTCCGCCACCCGAACAGCTGCGTCCCTCCCATCCTTCATCACAAACGAAATCATTCCACCGCCATTCAGCATTTGCCGCTTCGCAATCTGGACCTGAGGATGGCTCTCGTGAAATGGGTAGATCAGCCGTTTGATATTTTTCTGCTTCTCCAAAAACGCCACGATTCTTTCCGCGTTCTGTGCGTGACGATCCATACGGATTGGCAGAGTTTTAATCCCGCGCAATACAAGGAATGAATCCATGGGGCCTTGAATACCGCCGATGGCGTTTTGTAAATAAGCTAGTTTCTCACCGAGTTCCTTATCCTTGCCGACAATTGCGCCGCCGACCACATCCGAATGTCCACCAAGATATTTGGTCATCGAATGTACAACCAGATCCGCGCCCAATTCGAGTGGACGTTGTAAATAAGGTGTCGCAAATGTATTATCCACGACCAGCAATGGCTTGTTGGGATGTGCCTTCACGATCTCAGCCACCGCGCGGATATCTGTCACAGCCAGCAGGGGATTGGTGGGAGTCTCAAGCCACACAATGCGCGTGGACGGGGTTAATGCCTCGGCGAGATTCTCTGGATCGGTTGTGTCGGCAAATGTAAAGTCCAGACCGAAGCGGCGCAGAATTTTGTCAAACAGGCGAAACGTCCCGCCGTACACGTCATTGCCAGCGACTACATGGTCGCCGCTTCCAAGCATTCGCAAAACGGTATCGGTGGCGGCCATGCCTGAAGCAAAAGCCAATCCCCATTGGCCATTTTCCAATTCAGCCAGACAATCCTGCAATGCTTTGCGGGTCGGGTTCAATGTTCTTGAATATTCATACCCTTGCCGTGGTTTTCCAATCCCATCTTGCTTATAAGTGGAGGTGAGGTACACAGGCGTCATCACCGCGCCATTGTTTGGGTCGGGTTCCTGTCCTGCGTGAATTGCGAGAGTTTCAAATTTCATTTGTGCTCCTTTTAGTTAGGTTTCGCTACTGTATAAAACCAAAACTTTACTGCGAAGGTCGTTACACCTGCCCTGGTGGGCGATGCCAGGGAGAAAATCTTTTAGAATCTTCGCGGACCTCGCTTCTTCGCGGTGAATCTTTTTTGGTTTGTCCGAGTTAGTCCACGTAAACTTCATGGATGATATGTCGTCAAAATACGGATTGCAAATGTCCATTATAAGAGGAAAAATGACAAAAACACTTTTAGCAGTTCTGGCACATCCCGACGATGAGTCTTTTGGCTTGGGCGGCACGCTGGCTTTGTATGCCAGCAAAGGCTACGACACATATTATGTTTGCGCCACGCGCGGCGAAGTGGGCACAGTGGATGAGATCCATATGAAGGGTTTCAAAGATACGGCAGAAATGCGTACCGATGAATTAATGCGCGCCGCGAAGGAACTTGGATTGAAGGAAGTTTTTTTTCTGGGCTATCGTGATTCGGGTATGCCTGGCATGGAGGCCAATCAACATCCTGACGCGCAGATCAATGCGCCGCTTGATGAAGTGGCCGCGCGGGTTGTGAAATACATCCGCACACTTAAGCCAGAAGTGGTGCTTACTTTTGACCCAATTGGCGGATATAAACACCCTGACCATATTCATATTCATCAAGCCACTGTGCTGGCTTTTGAGAATTCAGACAACGCATCTTTCCACCCTGAAGCGGGGGCGGCTTTCAAGCCGCAGGCCTTGTACTTTCAGGTTTTCCCGAAAGGCTTGTTGCGGGCGGCGGTTTTCCTGATGCCGTTGTTTGGCAAAGACCCGAGAAAATTTGGACGCAATGGCGATATTAATATCAAGGAACTTGCTGAAGTGGTATTTCCGATCCATGTGCGGGTGAATGTCCGCTCGGCAGTGGATGCGAAACGCAGAGCCAGCGAATGTCACGCTTCACAAGGCGGAATGCAAATGCGGCGCGGTGTGATGGGCTTCATCACCAAGCTCTTTGGCGAGCGTGAAGATTATATGCGCGCATATCCACCAGTGGATGCGACGTTCAGGCGCAGAACAGATTTGTTTGATGTGTAAGTTGTCTTGAATGGAGCGCGGACTTTAGCCCGCAGTTGACAGAACGGCTGGGAACTTTTCCGGCCGTTTTTCGTTTATGGTCAGGGAATCTCTTTTTTGAAAGCGTGTTAGAATTTTTTATACTTTTTGATTGGGATAAATATAGATGACTGACATTGACCCTTCCACTCCTGTAAGACGATTAAATTTTTCAAGAATACTCTCGGTTTTGCTCCAACCTCAGCGAACGTTTGCTGAGATCGCGGGCGAAGCCAGCCCATCTTGGTTGACTCCCATGTTGGTTTTAAGTATTTCCGCCGCGCTGACTGTGCTTGTCAGCGGCTATTTGAAAGCACGCGCCGCCATGCTGGGCGAAATTACCCTTCCTCCAGATTGGCAATACTGGACGCCCGATATGCAGAATAATTTCATGCAGGCACAACAGGCTACACAGGGCGCAGTGTTTGTGTATGTCATGCCGTTGGTTTCGGCTTTGGTGGCATTATGGCTTGGCTGGCTTATTTTGGGCGGATTGTTGCACTTGGGATCTACGTTACTTGGCGGACGGGGTTCCATGCAAAGCGCGTTAAGCGTTGCAGGTTGGGCGAATCTGCCGTTTTTGGTGCGTGATGTTCTGCGGGTGATTTTTATGCTGCTGGCAGGCCATGCGATTGTCAGCCCTGGGTTTTCAGGGTTTGCTGGAAATGCTATATTCCTTTCAAAAATACTTTCGCAATTGGATATTTTTGTTGTCTGGAATGCTATTTTGCTGGTAATTGGATTCAGCATTGCCGATGGACTTCCGAGAAATAAAGCGATTTTTGGGGTATTGGCAGTCTTGATTCTTCTTCTTTTGGTATTGGCTGGACTGGGTGCATTGATTTCCAGTTTGGGCAGTACGCTTACTTCTTAAGATATGGACTCTCCTTTAATTCGGATCACCGATCTGAAAAAACACTATCAAATGGGCGGGACAACCGTCCGCGCGTTGGATGGCGTTAGTTTGGATATTGAGCCGCATACCTTCACGGTTGTCATGGGACCTTCAGGCTCGGGCAAGAGTAGTTTGCTGTATCTGCTCGGCGGCTTGGATCGTTCCACATCAGGTCAAATTTCAATTGGCGGTGAGCGCCTTGATCAAATGGATGAGAATGCGCTCGCGTTGTTCCGCCGCCGTACGTTGGGTTTTATTTTTCAATCTTATAATTTAATTACAAGTATGGATGCGGCAGAGAATGTCGCTTTTCCGATGCAGTTTACGGGGATTCCCGCTGCCGAACGGAGCAAGCGCGCTTCTCAGCTATTGGAGCAGGTTGGCTTGGCTGACCGTAGTCATCATCGCCCCGCTGAACTTTCAGGCGGGCAACAGCAGCGCGTGGCAGTGGCGCGCGCGCTGGTGAATAATCCCAGTTTAATTCTGGCAGATGAGCCAACAGGAAATTTAGATACAGCCAGCGGCGTGACCATCATGCAATTGCTTGCAGAATTACATCGTTCCGGGCGAACTGTGCTGGTCGTGACGCATGACCCGCGTATGACGCGTTTTGCAACCCATAAAATTTTTCTATTGGATGGGCATGTAGTAGATGAAGATGAGTATCAGTCTGCCGCACTGGAAGTGCCGCAGGCTGTAAATGATTAAAGAGTTGGAGATGCAAATGAAGTTTCAAAAAAAATACGCTGTTTCAGTGTTTCTTGCAGTAGTCTTGATGGCAGGCTGGGTTGTGCCTGTGTATGCCGCTCCGGTTATTACTTCAGTTACACCAGGCAGTATCGTAAATGATGTTGTAAATACAATTACGATTGAGGGCGCAGATTTTGATGCAACAGCCGTCGTACTTTTAGATGGATTTGGCGCTCTTGCCACTACGGTCTTGAATAGTCACACATTGACGGCTTTGGTTCCAGTTGGAATTGCAGTTGCCGATTATGCTGTTTATGTGAATATGTCTGGTTATGCTCCAGTTCTGGGCGGCACACTGCGTGTGACAAATGCTGCGCTTGCTACTCCAACCGCTTCTCCAACGGCAACCCCTACTCAACCAGTATTCGGCCGCCCGCAACTTACCATTAGTTCATATGGCGCCAACTCTTCAGCGGTGCAGACTGGGAAAGAATTCAAACTTAATATTGGCTTTAATAATGCAGGCACATACAACGCCATCAACGCGCAGGTTGTGTTTACATCGGCAGACGTTGTCCCTACGAATACAGGCGGATTGGTAGTACTCGGTGCCATCAATTCTGGCGGACATGTGGATGCCGTGCAGACCTTCCTCGCGGTGGATTCCATTTATGGAAAGAGCGCGATTGTGATTGATGTTGTGTTGACGTACTATGATGAAAAGGGCACAGCATATTCTGATAAATTCACGTTGAGCGTTCCTGCGAATGGCGGAGTCAGCAATCAGGTGTATCCCACGTCTACACCTACAGGGGTGAACGATGCTCAATTGGTCATCACCAGCTACGCGTCCACGATTGACCCGTTGCAGCCGGGCGAGAAATTTCAACTCGGAATCACTGTCCAGAATATGGGTAATTCCGCTGCCAAGAACGTCACCATGATCGTGGGCGGCGGTTCATCCGGGACGAGTGGCGGCACACCTCAACCGGGCGGCGTTTCTGGCGGCGGTGGCGAATTTACAAACTTTGCGCCTCTTGGATCATCTAATATTCAATCTTTGGGTGACATCCCTGCTGGCGGCGCGCTGCAAGTTTTGCAAAAACTGGTGGTCAATGTTTCTACAAATCCCGGTGCATATCCAATGAAAATTACTTTTTCATATGTGAACGGCAAAGGAGAAGTGGTCAATGACGATCAGGTGATTACTTTGTTGGTCTATAGCCTGCCCAATGTGGATGTAAGTTTTTATAGCCCGATAGAGACATTTTATGTAGGGCAGCCTGGCGCTTTGCCGATTCAGGTTGTGAATTTAGGCAAGCGTTCAACGGTGTTGGGCAATATGAAAATCGAAACAAAAGATGGAATCATCGATCCTTCTTCGACTTTAGTTGGGTCGCTCGACCCGGGCGGATACTTCACTTTTGATTCTACTTTTTCGCCAGATATGGCTGGCCCAATGGAACTACATGTCACCATTGACTATACAGATGATTTCAATCAACCGCGCACGATCAAGAAGATTTTGAATGTTACTGTCGAAGAAGCCTTCATTGAACCAACTCCCGACCCAAGCATGGAAGGCATGGACGGGTCGGAAATTCCTCTTGCAACCGACGAGAGTTTTCTTGATAAAGTTTGGCGCTTTGCATTGGGATTATTTGGTTTGGATTCGGCGCCGCCATCTGGTGGCGCGCCTGCTGTTGACCCAGCATCCCCTGAACAATTACCGATTCCAGTCCCTTCTGGCGGCGGTAAAGGATAAAGGCGGCTGGTCCACTTTAAACTTATATGAAATTTCTTGACCTGCTTCGTCTTATTCTTGGCAACCTAAATCGGCGTAAAGCACGCGTGGGGTTAACTGCGATTGGTGTGGTGATTGGCACCGCGGCAGTTGTGATTCTTGTTTCGCTCGCAATCGGATTACAGAAAAGCGCCACAGATCAATTGTATGGCATCGGTGATTTAACTCTGATCGATGTCATGCCTGCGTATGACGATGGTATGTTCTTGGGCGGCGGAGGGGGCGGCCCAGTCATTGTCCAATCTTCTGGGAGCGGTAGTCAGGCGCAAGGGCCTGCCTTGCTCACGAATCCAATTCTTGAACAACTGCGCAACATCCCCGGTGTGAAGGTGGTTATCCCGCGTGATTATTTAAACGCGCAAACTGTTATTCATTATCAAAAACTGGAGGGCGGAGTAAATATTATTGGAATAGCAACCGAGGATCTCTCCAGCCTTGGGCTGGAAGCAGGCCAGGGGACAACCGAACTTGCCAAAGGTTCCGTTGTAATCGGGTCGATGACTCCTAATAATTTTTATGACCCGCATCAACGTCCAGGCCAGGAGCCGCCTCCTCCGCCTGAATTATTAAATGAGCAGATACAAATCGTCGCTATTAAATGGGATCAAGAAGGCAACGAAACACATAAGACACTCAGCCTGCGTGTGGCGGGAATTTTAAATGAAACAGGCGCCGAAGCAGATTACTCGATCTATTTACCACTCGATCAAGTAAAGGCTTTGAATGAATGGGCAAACGGCGCACGCATCAACTACAACAAGACTGGCTACAATTGGGTAATTGTCAAAGTGGATGATCCCAACCAGGCATTGGATATCGCCGACCAAATTACTCAGATGGGGTTTCAAGCAAATTCACCCCAATCGTTTTTACAGGGCATCAATAATACATTTTTGATTTTACAGCTTGTCTTTGGCGGTGTAGGCGCAATCGCGCTTTTGGTCGCCGCGATTGGAATTGCCAACACCATGGCCATGTCTATTTTGGAGCGCACGCGCGAGATCGGCCTGATGAAAGCGGTCGGCGCAACCAACCGCGACGTGCTCTCCATTTTTCTTGGCGAAGCAGCAGGCATCGGATTCCTCGGCGGGCTGGGCGGCATCATTGTCGGCTGGCTGGCAGCGCAAGCCATCAATGTGGTTGCAATTATTTATTTAGCCAATCAAGCCAGTCAACAGGGAGGCGCTCCACCTAGTGTCGCGGTCTACACGCCCATCTGGCTGCCAGTTTTCGCCTTGATATTTTCCACATTTATCGGAATGCTTTCGGGGCTATATCCCGCCTTACGCGCGGCAACGATGATTCCAGTCCAGGCGCTAAAATACGAATAGATTGACTTTTACAGCCAGAGAATTTTTTAGGCTGCTTCCGCTTCCCTCTTAACGGTCTGCCTGTTTCTGCTTTCGAGTGAAATTCCCCGCCCTGTGAGGCATAAAAAATTGATATAAACTTTATATTTTCCAATGCATGCACAGTGGTAGGATTAAACACATTAAAGCGCATTTCGTGATCTATAAGGAGAATCTTCATGCCTGAACGACGAACTACTCCAAGAAAAAAATTTGTTGTTTATATGCGTGTCATTGATGACGATACACAGGAAATTCTTGGGCACATGGTGGAAGTCAGCTCAATCGGCTTGCAACTGGAAACAATAGCGCCCCTCCCAATCAACAGGGATTATTATCTGCGCGTAGAGCTAACCCCCGACCTGGGGGATAGACCCTATATTGTTTTTATCGGCCGCACAAAATGGTGCAAGATCGATGTCATCATGCCAAACCTGTATCATGTAGGCTTCTCAATCGCAGAGATCATACCTGATGACCAGCAAATCTTTCTGCGGATCCTTGCAAAATACGGCTCATAAAACTTCTGGTATTCTAAAATCCAGTCCTTGACATTTTAGAACACATGTTCTAAAATTACATGCATATCCACTTTATCAAAAGGAGAATGCCATGTCTAAAAGAAATATTGTTCACGTTGAAATCCCTGTTGTAAATGTGGGGAATGCCGCGGATTTTTATGCTACCCTGTTCGGTTGGAAACTTCAACATATTCCTGAAATGAATTACACCATGTGGGAGGCTGCAGATGGGTCTGGCGGCGGTTTTCCTGAAGTATCTGTAGAGTATCCTGCCGGGCAGGTCTTGGTTTATATTGACAGTGAAGATATTGACGCAGATTTGAAGAATGTTGAAAAGCTCGGAGGCCAGGTCCTACGTGTTAAAACAGAGATTCCCGGCATGGGTTGGTTTGGTGTCTTTAAAGACCCAACTGGGAATGTGCTGGCTTTATATACAGGCATCAATTCGGGGGACTGATATGGCAAACGCTATTTTCCTTGCCATTAACTCTGATCCAACAAAACCTGCCATCCACATGGATAAGCCTAAATATGATTTGATGCGCGCGATTATTCTCGCCAATTTACAGGAATATGGCCCGATGACATTTAAAGAACTCGGCAGCTTGATTGGTGAGCAAGTGCAGGGTGAGTTCGGTAGTTTAGTGAAGTGGTATTTCACAACAGTAAAATTGGACATGGAGGCACGCGGCGAAATCCGCCGCGTGCTGAAAGCTGTTCTATCATTAATTGATTTAAACAATGTCTGTAAAATAGAAGATCAAACGAGGGTTTTATGTATGCAATGACTGGGAAACTTGTAACACAAAGCGGCAAGCGCGGCGAACTTGTGGAAATCTTGAAGCAGGCTTCAAAACTTGTCGGAGAAATTCCTGGATGCCGTCTCTATATTGTCAATGAAGACCTTTCGAATGAAACGCATGTATGGATTTATGAATTATGGGTAGATAAACAAGCGCATGATGCATCCTTGAGTCACGAAAATATTCGCGAGCTGATTTCAAAAGCCAGACCTTTACTGGCAGCCGCACCTGATGGAGCCGAGTTAAATGTTATTGGCGGGCACGGGGTTGATATTCCATAGCATTAAACCAGGGTCGAGAATCAATCTTATAACACATCTTAAAACCTGCTTGACGCATATACCCCGCAGTGGTATCCTTGCGCGCAATGTTCAAAAAACTTGTTGTTGATACGAATAATACCAATCGTACTACTCGCACTGATGCAGTGACGGGGCGTTGGTATTTATCAGGTGAACACGAACAGCAATATTCATCCTAGATAGGAAAACCAAACGCCCCGAGCCTCGGGGCGTTTTTCTTAACATCATAAAGGAGAGATCATGTCCATTTCAAACACCACCCCAGTATTCGCTGTTGACGAGAAAAATCTTATTCCCGTCAGCGACCATCTCAAGCAAATGGTGGATATTCCACCTTCACGCATGTTCCTGATCAACAAATCACTAAAAGTGTATGTGGAGAAGAATGCGGGCGCAAAAATATTTGACGCATCCCAAGGCGACGGCGGCGCATCCTTGCCCGGAACTCCCAAGCCGATTCTGGAACGCGCGCTTCAGCTTCAACTGGAACATGGTACGGCCTACGATATGCCGTTCGGCACCGAAGCATATCGCAAGTCGGTCATTGATCAATATTGGAAATTAGATTCATCATCGGGTTGGGGTCCCGCCAATGTACTTGGCACCACTGGTGGACGTGACGCTTTGAACAAAGCCTATCAAGCCATGCTTGCCCTCGGTCATGGGCGGCAAGGTGACCTCATCATGGTCTCGCGCGTCCCGTGGATTTCTTATAACTGGGGTCCGTACGGAGTCGGTGCGAATGTTCTTTGGGCGCCCGGTGATCCTGCGCAAGGCTGGGCGTATTCTGAAGAAGCGATTCGCGAGAGTGTGAAATTTGCCGAATCCAAAGGCCGCAAGATCGCGGGCATTCTCATCACCAATCCCGATAACCCCACCGGCGCGACGATTACGGTTGAGAAGCAAGTCTCGCTTGCCAAAGCTGCGTTGGAAGCCGGCGTAGCTTTTGTGTTATTTGATTGGATGTATCACTACGTCACCGATGAATCCCCGATGGATTTGAACTCCTTCCTCAAATTCTTCACGCCCGAAGAACGCAAACGCCTGATGTTCCTGGATGGCATTACAAAATCTTTGGGCGGTTCCAACATTCGCAACTGCCATTTGATCGCAGATGAATCCGTTATCAAGTTCATTATGGCGCGCGCTTCACATGGAGTTATTCCGCCGTTCTTCTCGCTGGCGGTCGCCATGGCCGCCTATGAAATGGGATTTGCCGAAGCCGCCAAGACCATTATCGAACCAACCAATGCCAGCCGCATCGCTTTAAAAGCTTTGTTATTACGCCATGAATTTGAGCATATCATCGGCAAGGGCTATTATGCCTTTATCAATGTCGCTGACTATATCAAAGCCAAAGGCTGGAATGATAGCGAACCCCTCGGACAATATCTTGCCGAAAATCACGGCGTTGCGATTGTGCCGGGTGCGTTCTTCTCTCCCTTCGGCAATGACTGGATTCGCTTCTCGTATGCCACGCCCGCCGAAAAAACCGAAGGTGCGTTCAATAGATTGGTGGAAGGTCTGAATTCTCTTAAAAGCTAATTCCTATATACGCTAGGAGCGCGAAGAGAAATAAAAAAGAAGCTTTAGCAAACTTCGCACCTTAGCGGTTCATTGCTCTATCTCTGTTTATCTTTATTCACCATGGTGAAACCGAATCTACTCGATGAAAGATAAGAGCGCTACTAAGACCTCTGAAACATCCACTGGAGAATTGGCTTTGATTTTTTGCCCAACATGCAAATGGTCAGGATGCGTCTCAACTTCTGGATGATGCGGCGCGTTATCCCACCTTGCGAGCATTTTGTTTTCCGACGTTTGCAGATGAAAACGATATTTCAATCTCTTAAATCGCGGTTCTGTGACAACATATTCTGCCATGTGAAGTTCATAACCCCCGGAAAGTGTAGGTATCCCTCGGATGTAACATTCCTCTTCCGAGATTTCATCAAAGGTGATTTCTGATTGAATGACGTGTGGCGCAGCAAGAATAGCTGTCTGAACACTGGCGTAATACTCACGAGACTTCACACAGAAACTCCCGAAAGGATTTCAAAACGCTCACGCCATAAATTCAATCCACGCACGGCGGCATACCAGTCAAAATACTCTTGCTCATCGCCGAGTGTGCCTGTGTCAAACTGCTCTATGAATTTAGCCGATGTCAGTTTATATTTCTTCTCGAACTTTTTGCAAAGCGAAGAATAATACTCAAAGCGTTGTTGAGCATGAGATGCGGCGCTATTCAAAGCAAATGAGACTGCGTCACGGATACTGCCTTTTTCATAACCAGACTTATTGGTTTTTACTTCAAGGTTCATATATAATGCCTCTATGAAATAAATTGTAGCACAATCTTTCACGCAACAAGGGTCTTGATACGCCAAGAATACTATCCTTCGACACGCAGAGAGATGGACAAACATACAAAGACACCGCCGACCACGCACGACGAAACTATACCTTAGGAATCACTCATGCCCTCACAAAAATTTGCCGACAAATATCTTTTAGCAGTAGAACAAGCCGAAAAGGAAAAGCCCCAAGGCGGACTTAACGGCTTCGAGCAGGAATGGAATCTGCTTGATGAACAACTGCGCCCCCTGCTCACGGTGGGCACTGGCCCCAACCAACAATCCTTTGTAGATTATCTGCTGGCTGAAAGCGTGCCTGCCTGGCAGTCGCAATTTAGCCAGCTCGAAGTCTTTCACTGGATGACCGAATGGGCCACCCGTCCATATTACAGTCCGCGCGGCGCGATCTTTGAAGCTCGTCTTATGGAAGCTTCGCTGATCAATGCGCTTCATCGTACAGGTCTTAACTTTGGCGAACGCTTGCATTACTGGCATGGCAATCTTTTATACCTGACCGATATTGGTCATGATTCGATTCCCGGTAATTGGAGTATTGCCAAACGCCGTTATCTCGAAAAATGCGTGGACCTCTATGGCGGCGGTCTCGCTGTTGCAGGAATTCACAGCAACCTGTCATTGCCCGATCCGCTTTTTGCCTGGGATTTTATGCACCTTTCACCCACCGAGCGCGGCGATCAACATCTCGATGAATATAAGTCCGAGTTTTATATTACAGCCACACGACTCCTGCGTGCATTCGCGTCGCTATTTATTGCCACCAGTGCGTCCACGCCGATGCAGGCTCAGGTCAAGGATGGACGCGCGGTCGTCGTCCTTACTGAATATGATTCGATTCGCAATCTCACTTTCCCAAATCCGCGCGAGATCGATCTGCCCGATCTGTATCGTTCCTACAATGATTACTTGCAAATTTCCTATGACCTTGTTCGCCGCGGTGTGCGCTTTGGAAACAACAACTATACGCCGGTGCGCGCACGTTCATTTTCGGAACCTGTGGAACGATTGATCTCGACCACAAGCGACGAACTCACGCAGCTTTACACCCGCGGCCTGTTCGCTGCGGGTCAGGCGACTCCTCCCGAGGAGATGGCGCTGCAGATTGAAAAGCAAAACCTGATGGCGCGCATTAATTTGCCCATGGGACGTGTCGAAGTTCGCACAGATGAAGGCTCACATAGCCTTGATCTTGACATTGCAAATTTAACGCTCAAAAATCTTTTACTTCTTCAAATTTATTCAGACCCGCAATTTGCGCGCGGCTTTCGTTATGACCGCGAAGATATTACCCGCGCCCGTGCAAATGAAAACCTTGCCGCCAAATTCAGTATGCGCGCCGAGATTGAAAACCCATTTACTGCCAAGCCGATTGGTATGCGTGATTTCCTCAAATGGACATTGAATGAATTAAAGCCGCTGGCCGAGTCATTGGATCTATGGAAAGACTTAACTCCTTTGATTGAAATTTCAGAAGGCGCACACAACACCGCCGAAAAATTCCGCGCCCGTTTACAGGATCAATTTGGCGAAGGCAACGAAATTTCATTTGACGCTTTAAAGGAATTGCATTTTGAACGCGAAGCACAGGTCAAAAGCGACGTGGAAAAAGTTGCGGCTGAATATAATTCACTTGGCGGGGATGCACCCAAAATCGCAGAATTCCTGCAGCGCGGCCGTGATTCAGCCAGACAGATTCCTGAATCGCCCATTCAATTTCGCCCGCGTACACAGGCCATTATCGAAGTCTCGTATCCGAATAAAACCAGTGAAATTCTTGATCTTGCCCAGCAGTTGATTCGCATCCCCGGCGTCACCGCCTGTCCTGATGAACGGCTGGATGAAGTTCATCGCACAGCTTCATTGGTGTATGATTATCTAAAAGATGCAGGACCGGAAGTCCGTTTTTTTGACGGGAAATATCCCGCCGTGTATGCCACATTCCCAGTTTCCAATTCTCAATTACCCAATCCCCAGTCACCTATTCTTTTGACGGGTCATTTTGATGTGGTGGAACCCGAGCCAGATGATTCTCAATTCATTCCGCGCATCGAAGGTGATTATCTTCATGGACGCGGCGCAGCAGATATGAAGACTGTTGTGGCAACCTATATGGTATGGATGAAAGATTCGTTAAAGGCAGGCGCACCATATCCAAATATCGCTTTGCTATTGGTTGGTAATGAAGAAAATGGTGAAGCCGAAGCATGGGGTACTCCACATCTGTTAAAAGAATTAAATCTCACACCATCCTTATTCATCGCAGGCGAGCGGACAGGCGAAAAAGGCAATGAACTCTTCGGCGAGATATGCATCGAGAATCGCGGCATAATGCGCTTTGACCTGATCGCGCGCGGTGCGAAGGCTCATTCTGGTGTGGCAGGCACGGGCGATCTAAGTGAGAGACTGATCAATGCCCGTACCGCGCTGAATGAAATCTTTGCCAAACACCTTACACTCAAAGCAGCCGATGGCTGGCAATCGCAGGCGAAGTTTCCGTTCATCACGGTTGGCACGCCGGGTGTGTACAACGTCACCGCGGCGGAGGGAATTCTCGGTGTCGAGATTCGTCCCATTCCGCAGGATAACGTCAACGGTCTGCGGTCTGCGGTCGAAGCATATTGCGAAACAAATGATCTCGAAGCCAAATTTTCTGTCATGGAAAATGGCGTGGCCTGCGATAAAAATAATCCAGCGTTGAAAGCGTTGATCGAAGCAGTCAAGCAGGCTTCGGGTGGCGCGCAAGCCGATGCGCGCATCGGCAAGAAACTTCCAGGCACGAGCGCACGCTTCGCTCCAGGCGGTCAGGCAGTTGTGTGGGGACAATCTGGCGTCGGGCCACATGCGAAGAACGAGGCGCACTACATCCCAAGTATTGAGCCGTATTACAAATCGCTGAACGAGCTGGCGAAGTTGTGGAAATAAAAGGAATGCCGCGCAATATGCGCGGCATTCCTTTTACTGTCTATGCCTATTCTAAAGGGATTAATGTCGCGCACTCGCTGGCGAGAAAAACGATGATTAGGAAAACGGCCGCCAACTGCATCCAAATTTTCCGTTTGGTTTCTGGTTGACGGTCATCCTTGCCATTGGTTTTGCTTGGAGACTTTGCCGATAACGGTTTGACCTTACTTTTAAGTTTCATATTGAATCCTTTATCTGGCGCTGCCTAACTATTCAAGTCGCCAGGTAAGTTGAAATTCCAACTCTTCTGAAGAGTCGACTCGCTCATGTTCAATGTTGATGACAGCGGCGGCAGGGATAGCGATCCGTTGCCCTGCCACTTGAATTTGAAATTGCTTACCTTGTTCAATGCAATCAGCAAGTCGCCTTATTTTTTGGACAAACTGTTTCGTAGGATAGTTCTTCTCAATGTCGCGTTTGCGTTTTTTCTTTTGTATTGTCATTTGCAGTCTCCGTTTATTTAAGTATTGAGTTCTTTGTCTGATGTTGCTGTAATTTTCCCAACAGATACGCGAACGGAATTGCCATAAGCGTCAGCAAGTCCAGGATGAGAAAGAGCAATTGTAGTTTCATTGTTTCTTCTCCTTCGTGAAATTAAGAAACGAAAAACCTGACACGATCAAGACATTGTCCCAAACCAACCCCTGCGCTCCATCCACTTGGCGAGCTCGAGCACGGGCACAATTGAAAACGCCAGTCCAAGAATAATGCCCCAATCTGCAAGCGGCAGGTAATATGTGCCGAATGCCTCATGCAGGAACGGCACATAAATGATGACGATCAACAGTGCGATTTCCCATAAGATGGCGGTATTCAGCCACTTGTTGGCAAACGGCTTATCCAGCACTGAATGCCTGTCTGAGCGGAAGTTATAGGCTTTGAAAAACTGAATCAACACCAGCGAAACGAAGGTCATTGTCATGGATTCGGAAAGACTGCGTCCCGAGTTCAACGCCCAGGTGAACAGTCCCAGATTGATGATGGTTGACCAGATACCGCCCAACACCATTAATATCACCACCGGGCGGGTGAAAATACCCGTGCGCGGGTCGCGCGGTTTGCGCTTCATTAAGTCTTTTTCAGGCGGATCAATTGAGAGTGCCAGAGCGGGCAAACCGTCTGTCGCCAGATTAACATATAAAATTTGAACTGCTGTTAATGGAAGCGGCAATCCCAATAAGGCAGAACCAGCCATCAGTCCAATCTCACCAATGTTCGACGAGAGCAGATACATCAGATATTTCTTAATGTTGCCAAAGACTCCGCGCCCTTCCTCCACTGCGGCAACGATGGATGCAAAGTTGTCATCCAGCAAGGTCATGGCTGCGGCTTCCTTGGTCACATCGGTGCCCGTAATGCCCATCGCAACACCAATATCAGCTTTCTTGAGGGCGGGGGCGTCATTCACACCATCACCCGTCATGGCGACAATATGACCATTTGCTTGCAAGGCAGTCACCACGCGCAGTTTGTGCGCCGGGGAAACGCGCGCATATACGTCAATCGTCTCCACTTCGCGCGCGAATTGCTCGTCGCTCATATCTTCCAGTTCTGCGCCAGTGACAACCCGCCCGCTTTTGAGCAAGCCCAACTCGCGCGCTACTGCCCGCGCCGTCATGGGATGATCACCCGTGATCATTACTGCACGAATACCTGCTTCTTCGCAAACAGCAATCGCGGCTTTGGCTTCTAGGCGCGGCGGGTCTATCATGCCTGCCAGCCCGAGAAATACCATATTCGTTTCAGCGGTTTCCAACGTCACATTCAGTTTGTTTGAGATCGCAAGCACACGCAGCGCTTCATCTGCCATCTCCTGCGCCAGAACAAGAATTTTTTCGCGGCCGCTTACATCCAGCGGCATAATGCCATTGGCGGTCAACTCCCATTCGCAACTGCCCAAAATCACTTCAGGCGCACCCTTGGCGTAGGCAATTAATCCGTCTTCGGTTTTGTGCAGGGTGGTCATGCGTTTTGTTTCGGATGTGAACGGGATTTCCTGCACCCGCGGATAAGTGGAATCAAGCGACTCTTTTTGCAGCCCAGCCTTTGCCGCCACCGCCACCAACGACCCTTCAGTTGGGTCGCCCTTAATATGCCAGCCGCTACCCGATTCATTTTCGCCGTTAACAAGATACGTGTCCGAAGCCAGCGTTGCAGCGGTCAACATCTGTTTGAGTGCATCTGTTGGAAGAACGGGTGTTCCGCCATTAAGCGAGAACTCTCCGAGTGGGGTGTATCCTGCGCCCGAAACGCTGAACATCTGTCCGCCCGCATAGATCTTGCGCACGGTCATCTCGTCTTTAGTGAGCGTGCCAGTTTTATCCGAGCAGATCACAGACGTGCTGCCAAGTGTTTCCACGGCAGGCAGGCGGCGAATCAGCGCATTGCGTTTGACCATCTTCTGCACGCCAATCGCGAGTGAAATTGTCACTACTGCAGGCAGGGCTTCCGGCACGACAGCTACGGCCAGTGCAATACCAAAGATGAGCATTTCGATGAAGGGCTGTCCGCGGAACAAGCCGAGGGCAACGATAATGGTGACCACGACAAAAGCTGCCCGAGCCAGCGCCGTGCCGACTTTATCCAGATTTTGTTGGAGCGGCGTTTTTCCCGTTTCAACCGTTTGCAGGAGTTGTGCAATTTTGCCGAACTCGGTCTGCATGGCGGTTGCGACTACCACCCCGCGTCCGCGCCCGTAGGTGGCGGCGGTTCCAGCGTAGATCATGTTCTTGCGGTCGCCAACAGCCATAGCCTGCCCTGAGCCTGTCGAAGGGTCGGTGGGAAGCGGGAGGGTGTGTTTTTCCACTGGCACAGATTCGCCGGTCAGCGCAGCTTCATCCACCTGCAAGTTGATTGATTCGAGCAGACGTGAATCCGCAGGGACGCGGTCTCCGGTATGCAGGATAATGACATCGCCCGGAACCAACTCACGCGCCGCGATTTTGACATCCTGGCCGTCCCGTAGAACTGTTGCGGTGGGAGCTGCCATCTGGCGCAGGGCTTCGATGGCGCGTTCGGCGCGATATTCCTGAATAAAGCCCAGCCCAACTGCAAACAGAACGATGACCGCGATCACAATCGATTCCACGCCATGACCTAAAAATAAGGAAATCGCCGTCGCGCCAAGCAGGATCAGGATCAAGACATTTTTGAATTGTTCCAGCAGGATTTCCCAGGCAGAAATGCGCTTTGCCGCCTGGATTTCATTCGCTCCATATTCCGAAAGTCTCAGGGCGGCATCCGCGCTGCTTAATCCCATAGGCTGGCTTTTGACCTGCTCCAATGCCTCGTCAATCGTTAGTGTGTGCCAATTGTTGTGTTCCATATTTTAGTGCTCCTCGCTGAATAGAATAAAGATTCTAAAGTCTCCATGCGTGGTCACTACAAGTCATAGTGACCGGATGCTTCCGGTTGGTACAAAATTCCCATCACCTTTAAATGCCTGATGCCATCAGGAACTTTCCATTCAAAGGTGTCGCCTACGCAGTATCCCAACATGGCTGTTCCAATCGGAGCCAGAACCGATATTTTGTTTTGATGAAGATCGGCATCATTCGGAAACACAAGGGTATAGGTGAATTTTTGGCCTGTGTCGATATCCAACAAAAATGTGGTCGAGTTCATTGTGATAACATCCCGAGGCATATCGTGCGGCTCAACCAGCAATCCACGATTCAATTCTTCTTCCAGTTCCTGTAGGTCACTTCTTCTGGAAAAATCCGACCTTTGCCAACTTGCAATCAACTGACGAAGGCGTTTCAGGTCAAACTCAGTTATGTGTATCGTTCTTTGATTCGTGACTTCAAGAATATCTGTATCATTTCGTCGCATCATCGAGTTATCTCTCCTTTCGTTTGTTCATCGTGTCGTTCAAATCTTCGCGGCGGGGCATGTGGGATTTGAAGATAAAATGATCGAACAGGCAAATTAGCCCGCCAAGAACGGTCAGGAGAATCACGCCGATAAAATCTGTTGCAAAGGCAATGATCTCCTCGAACCAGATGATGAGGGATGTTCCCCCGGCTCCGGTGGCAAGGGCAGGTTTCCAGAATCTTTGAAAACGTGGAAAGCGGAAAGACGGTGCAGGGTGACTGGACATGGGAATCTCCTTTAGGTAGGTGTTACACACATGCAAACGGGCAATCACTGGCTTGAAAAAGTCAGCTGGTCTAATACGCACCGGGGCAATGAGCCGATCACAGTAGCTAGCCGTTTTGTTAGGTGCTATCTGTGCGGAGCGTGTATTGAATTATGTGTACTTGGGAGGGGGGGAATCAGTCGATAAGCGAACGGTTTTAAAATCCAGATTTGTTGGTCTGGATTTTGAAAAAAATACAGTGCTGAATGTCAAACCAGCCATAGTTGCGGCAACAAATTCATTATCAAATTCAGCATGGTCGATTGAACTGGAATTCTCAGATGCAACTTCAATAACTTCGAGCGCAGGTGTACCGCCAACGTTCATAACAGGCAGAATCGCCAGGCTGCCTAAGCAAAGACAGAGGATCAGGATTGATAGAGAAACTTGAGGACGGTGCTTTTTTGCCATTTTCAGAATTTGCTTGTCTGTTGCGGTTACAACTTTGTCATAGTCTTTGGAAGACTTTAAAAAATAAAAAGACCAACGCTATAGAAAGCGATGGTCTTGCGTTTTCTTTCAGACAGCCGGGAAATTTCTTTCCGTCTTGACGACTGTCCATCCCGAAAAAGCCGGGCGGCTACTCCCCATCGGAGTAATTACAGTGTACATGATTGTTCAACCAAAGTCAACTCGATTTTTGTTAGGTTTTTCCTGTGACATTTATCAAGCGTCGAGTCGTATTACAAATCGCCGAATGAACTGGAAAAATTATTGATTCGCTGTAATCAAAGCGAGCAGACGCTGGTTGAACTTTCCTGTTTCTGCGCCAAGTTTGCTGAAAAAATCATGATCAATGTTTTCGATCACTTGAATTGCCTGCGTTGCGAGTCTTCGTCCCTGGGCAGTGATGGACAATGATTTAGCGCGTGTGTCGCTCGGATGTGGATCGCGCATCACGAGGCCTTTGCCTTCCAGAGTCCGCAGAACATTGGAGGTCATCATAATATCAGTCTTGGCATGCGACGCAAGATCAACTTGTGTGACTGGCTTTTTATCTTTTGCCAGCCACATTAAAGAAGCCAGCAAAACAAATTGTGCATGGGTTAAATCAAATTGCCTTAGCCCCGCGTTGATGCGTCTTTGCCAGAGACTCGAAACCTGCCAAAGTAGGAAGCCGGTGCTATCATCCGATTTTTCAAATTGAAAAGCTTGTTTGGTATCAGGCATGACTAATCCTTTCAGTCTGCATTTGGCTTGCGATCAAATCAAAATCCACTTGGGGGATTTTGAAAAATCCAAAGCGAAAGAGATAGCCCCATTTTTGTTTATCTTGAATGAAGGTCAGGGCTGGCACAAGCGGAAGGATAGGCGCGTCGGCGCAATCGAAATATTCCACGTTGCGGCGGTAGGGGATAAATCCACCGCCCATATCAAATTGATATACAGCCTCATCTTTCACTTTTCCAATTGCGGTGAAGGCTTGTAATTTCTCGCTGCCACTGAATTCAACTTTTGGCGAATAGTACAAAACCCCATCGCCTATTTGCATTCTTTTGAGCGGCGCAGCTTTTCCGTGATTGGCTTGCGCAATGCCCGAACGCACGCCATTTTGGACATGATCTTAGGATGCGACAATAACCCAGTGATGTGCTTCGTTCATTTGGACTCCTTTGCGAGACGGACAATATTGCCAATCGTTTCTGGCAAATCTCGGGCGGTATCTTTTCCGATGACCTGCGCGAAGAAGAAACTCAGCGGGCCCGAAATGGTCAGGCGATGAGTCACATGTAAGCCATCTTGCGCCTCTGTTAGCTCATGGATAAATTCCATTTTCGCCAGCGAGAGTTTGGTCACATCTGTAAAGCGTTTCATGGATACGCAATCGGTGATGATCGATTGCACTTCTGAACCACCAACCGGCTTAAGCGCATAAGACGTTCCAGTTTTGAAATCGCCATCCAAACGACACTACTCAAGCCCCTTATCCCACATTGGCCAGTTGTTCACATCCGCCCAAATATTCCAAACTGATTCCTTCGATGCATCCGTTACTATTGTATGTTCAGTTGTCCACATAATAAGCTCCTTATTTTTATAATCATCTATATTAGATACATGTATATAATATAGTCAAGGTGTGGACGCTGTTATTTAATCACAGGTAAATCATTAAACGAGTTGGCGAAGTTGTGGAAGTAAATAAAAAGGTCACGCATCACGCGTGACTTTTTTTGTTGATCGAGTAAATCTGAAACGGACCTATTTCATCCTGCCCATTTTTTTCAAAGGACATACCAACCTTCTCAGCGACTCTTTGTGATGCAATGTTCTCCGCATCAATCAGACAAATGAGGCGCGATAGATTTAATGTCTCAAAGCCATATTGAAGGATGCCTCGCGCAGCTTCGGTTGCCAATCCTTGCCCCCAATATTCCTCCGCAATCGTGTATGCCACTTCAACATCATATTGGCCTTCGATTGTCCACGGAAGTAACCCGCAGCGGCCAATGAATTTGTCTGTTTCCTTATGAATGGCTGCCCAGAGTCCCAGCTCGGGATGTTTGGGATGTCCGTGCATATGCCATTCGAGTTCTTCTTGTGTTTCTGCGCGTGTCTGCGGCGCATCTGGAATATATTTTGTGATGTGTGGGTTGCAATACAGCGCCCAAAGATCATCTAAATCTTCAATGAGTTGATGACGAAGGATGAGGCGGGGTGTTTCGAGGATGATCATACTGTAACGCTCTCTAACGGATTTTTCTGCCGCAATAATTGTCCATGCGCTGTCGAATCACTGAGCGCCGGTTTGTATTTGTAATTTACTTTTTTTCTAAAAACTCAAACGGTGGTCGTTGATTCAACTTTACCAAATTTGCCCCTGAGTCTCCGGCATAAATCGCGGTTAAGGAACCCGTGTCACAGCTCAACCGTTGAAAGTTATCGAGCGGCAACCCAAGGAAATGTGAGACTGCCAATTTGATCGGGTCTGCATGAAAGACAACCGCGATGATATCTTTTGGTTTATTATGTTTTTTGATTATCCCCTCAAGCACATTCGCAATGCGTGATTGCAAATCCAAAAAAGATTCGCCTTCGGGAAATTGAAACCGCGATGGCGCGCTCTGTACGATCTTCCATTCTTTTTTCAAGCGCAATACCGCCAGTGATTTTCCCTGCCATTTGCCGACATCGGTGTCAAGTAAGTTGACATCGGTCATAATCTTTAATTTGTGCGAATTTGCAATGGGCTCGGCAGTCTCCTGCGCCCTTTCCAGCGGACTCGAATAAATGGCTTTGATCGGAACATTTTTCAACGCTTCTCCCAACGTCTGAGCCTGCTCATTGCCCCGTTCATTTAAGTGAACCCCGGGCAGTCGTCCTGCCATTTTCCCTGTTTTGACATAATCGTTTTCGCCGTGACGGATAAGAAGTAATAGTGGCATGGTTAATGTTTAAAAGTTGAAAGTTGAAGGTTTAGTTTTGAAGGTCACATAAACTTGCAACCTTCAACCCACAACTGAATTTATTTGATCTTTCGCTTCATTTCCTTAATTTCTTCTTCGCTCATATCGGGCACATTCTCCCTGCGTTCAATATTCAACGCCTTGCGTTGTGCCTCGCGCCACATCTCCAACCGCGCAGTCACTTGCGACTCATACCCTTCTTGCGAAGGCGAGTAAAAATAAGTCCCTAATAATCTTTTTGGCAAATATTGCTGCGGCGCAAAATGACCTTCGCTATCGTGCGGATACACATAATCCTTGCCCTGACCTGTTGCCGCAGCATCACGATTGCCATCCTGTAAATGGCGCGGCACAGAGACTTGTCCCTCTTCTTCGATTTTTTTCATCGCCTTGAAATACGCTCCCGCACTATTCGACTTGGGTGCAGTGGCGAGGTACAAAGTGGCTTCCGCGATGGGATAAATCCCTTCGGGGAGGCCGATGTAATCAAAAGCCTGTGCTGCTGAATTAGCAACGACAAGTCCCATCGGGTCTGCGAGGCCAATGTCTTCGCCTGCCAGAATAATCAAGCGGCGGAGGATGAACTTTGGGTCTTCACCGGCGTAGATCATTTTCGCGAGCCAGTATAAAGCAGCATCGGGGTCTGAGCCGCGCACAGATTTGATGAAGGCGCTGATCGTGTCGTAATGCGCGTCGCCATCTTTGTCGTATAAAACCGCGCGGCGTTGAATTGATTCCTGTGCCACATCTAATGTGATATGGATAACGCTATCTTTATCCGGCGCGGTGGATTCAACGGCAAGCTCAATGGCATTTAAGGCGTTACGCGCGTCACCGCTGGAAACTTCTATTAAGTGAGAGCGGGCATCAAGATCAAGAGTGATAAGTTTATTTCCATAGCCGCGTTCCTTATCTGTGAGCGCTCGGTCAATTAATATTCCAGTTTCAATTTGATTCAAATTCCGCAATTGAAAAATACGCGAGCGCGAAATCAAGGCTTTGATCACCTCAAAGTATGGATTCTCCGTCGTCGCACCGATCAGGGTAAAGGTCCCGTTTTCAACGTGAGGCAGAAGCGCATCCTGCTGAGCTTTATTCCAGCGATGGACTTCATCCACAAAAAGCAAAGTTCTGATATTGTGCAATCGCCTGCGTTCCAACGATTCATCGATCACCACGCGCAAATCCGCTTTGCCCGCGAGAATTGCAGAAAGAGTTGTGAAGTGACTCTTGGTGGTGTTGGCAATGACCTGCGCCAGCGTGGTCTTGCCCGTGCCGGGAGGTCCCCACAAAATGATGGACGAAAAAAGTTTGTCGGCTTCGATGGCGCGCCGCAGAAGTTTGTCTTCGCCCACGATATGCTCCTGCCCGATGTATTCATCAAGTGTACGCGGACGCATCCGCGCGGCGAGCGGCGCTTCGCTTTTCAGGCGTTCGTGCATGGCATGGTCGAAGAGATCGTTGGACATGAGTTGGATTATAGCAGGAGGGAATGCGGAATTACATGACTATAAAGACAGTTGCTGTACACTTTGTTAGGCGTTTTCTTATTGTGAAAGACTTGATGGCTGAATAAAGACAACCAAACCGCATATCAAGTAAGACTGTTCAACTTATTTTTGGACAGAATCTAAGCACAAAAAACTACCTTTGTGGAAATTGCTTTTGTGCTCCAAATAAACCTAAAATCCCTACAGGTAAAAGTAAAATCCATTGCGGTAATACGAATAACGCAGGCACTCCCGACATAACAAGAGCAACAACAATAAAAATAAAGCCAAAAAATAGCCAAAGCACCGATACAAAAACTGGCAATGCGCCAGCTAGAATTTTGTTGTTGGGAAGAGCGCTCCAGATCAACGCGATTGCCGATAGAATTAGCGTGATTGTAACAAGATGCCAGCACGCAAAAAGAAGCAAGCTGATTGGTTTGGCAAGTGATGAAGTTAAGAGTGGCTGTTGGATTTCAGCAGTTCCTGAGAATGTATGTACTAGGGCAGTGAAGGCAGCGAGTAAGCCTGATGTAAAAAGAATGCGATTTGTTTTCACTGTGGAGATACTCCTTTTTTGTGATGCGTGATAATTTGTGCGCCGAAAGGTTTGAGTCGCGTCCCCGAGGGTGTTCTTCCCGAGTGGGAAAGTCCCGCGTGCTCTTAGCGGGATACCCGCGTTGGGCGGGCGGAAAAATGATAAGACGTAGAAAACTGCCTGGTGTATTTGACAGGAGCGACTCCCCTTTATTTTTTGGCGACCCAATATTTTAAGTCATCAAATTGCTGCTTTATTTGTTCAAGATGAGTGAGGAGTTCCATCTTTTCACCACCACGATTAACATACTCGATAATGTTCAATAGGGCAAAATGGAAGAACTCATTAACGTTTTCTTCTCTATTATATGCTTTTTGTATTTCTTCCTCAGCCCGTTGTTGCCCGATAAATTGTTGCTTAATCAGGTTATCTGCTCGTTTCATAAGTAGGAATAGGATGGTATACAAAAGGGCTAAAATCAAAGTCACCCCGATGGCAATGTTCCTTTGGGCGATTGAAATACTCTCAAACAAAGGTGTCACATCATCATAAACTTCAAATACACCTTGCACAGTAGAGTTGTCATGTCGAATGGGAATATAACTTGAGATCACATCACGGTCTTCAATCTCGCCTTCAAAAGCGCTGAAGGTATCCCGGTGAGTTAATTCGCTGGCTAAACCGCCATTGAGCGCAGCGAGAAAACCAGCATTTTTGCCTTTATCTTCACCAATTTGGCTTTCTTGAGTGGAAAAGACCGTCATCCCTTCCAAGTTGTATATCTTTACCTTTATTACCGAAAGCCCTTGCGTTTGCTCAAGGACAGCCTGGCGAAGTCGAGCTGTCTCAGGGTGCGCACGGATAGCATCTGCGCCCAGATCAGATGCCGAGCTAAGAAAAGGTGCAAACTCGGGCCAGATGACATTTGAAAAAGTCTGGGTTAATGCCGCGTTCTTAGATTCGCCAAATTCTACTAGCTCATTGACGGCTATCTGACGATAGAAGGTTACTAATGAAACCGCAACCGCCACAAAGGCAATTAGACTCGTTATGGTGAAGTACCGCAGTAGTTGAAAAGGCTTCTTTTTATTTGCCTCTTGTATTCCTTCTGATTTTGTGTTGTTATTCATTTTCTACCTCCAATAGCCCAGAATGGGGTTCGTTTGCCGGATACTAATGTATTATAAGGTTGGATTTTGATAATGATGCCCAACGAGACTGTCGAAAAACCCCTGGTTCTAAAAATGTTCAAAAAAATCTCCCACAACAGGCTAAAAAAATGCCAAAATATTGCCAAAATGTTCTGCACAACACCAAAACCAGATGCTTTTCGGCGTTTCTTTCCCACTTTCCAAAAATAATTTTTGAAAAGTGACTTATTCGACAGATTCAACGATTTGCGGCTCGTCCCGCGTGCTCTTAGTGGGATACCCGCAAGTGGGCGGGCGTAGACAATGTTTGGAAGCAGGAAAAACTTGAAGCCAGAAAAATGCTCATAAATCGCGCAGACTCCCACTTGTCGGGTGCACGCTTTGTTGGCTGGCGTTTTAATTTTTAAGACTTCGTGCCTTACTCAGAAACATCCTCATGCGATGCAATATATTCAAGAGCCGCCTGAGTAATTAACCCTGAACGGGTTTCGCCATTGTCAGAAGCATATTTATCCATTAATTTCAAAACTCTTTCAGGCAATGTAACATTAACCCTCTTTGATTTACCTGAAAGTTTTGCTAAATCTATTGTAACGAGAGCCCAAACACCATTTGCATAATCTGGATTACTTTGGTGATGTTCGACAGATAGAGGCATGGACACAGATTCGCCATCAAGTAACAAGCCTTCAAGATGACATTCAATGGCTTCCACAACTTCCAGCAATGCTTCATCAAGTGTTTCGCCCGCGCTAAAACAGCCAGGCAAATCTGGAACGGTTACGCCATAATCACTTTTTGGATCTTTGTGAATAACAACTGGATAACGCATGGGTTCTCACTTTTTTTCTGACCAAGCCCAACCTGCTTGACGATAAATACTACGAAGCGTACCTACTGGTAAATCTCTTTTGGGATGTGGGATAGTCACTTTGCCAAGTTTTGTGGGGTGTTTGAAATGATGATGACTGCCACGCACATGAACAAGTATCCAGCCATCGGCTTTTAGTTTTGCGAGGACGTCACGGCTGTTCATATTTCTATTATACACACCATACACACTTCGTCAATGTTTTGCAGGAAGCCAGCCTAACGAGACTGTCGAAAAATTAGATTTAGAAACAGCGCGTGCTGGACAACGGTCTGAATTTTACTTTGGAAGCGCGTTAGTGGGTAGGGACGGTTAAATCGGCGCCCCAAAGGAGTGGATTTTACCGATATTGTGTATCAGCGCACACAACATCCACTGCACATCCACCTTGAATTTTGAACGCAGCGTGAATCGATCCGTGCGTTTGTGCACACAGATATTCGCAAAGACCGGCTCGACAATCGCCAGCCGCCGGGCATAAATCTGCTTGCCTTCTGGCGCATCCACCTTCGCCTTCATCGCATCAATGAGATGCGCTTTCCATTTTGTTTTTTAAATTGCGTATGGCGCTTGTGCGGAATTTTTCCGAGCTTGTGATAAAAGGGCATGAATTTCTCCTTTTTTAAGGACTTGGAGACAAGATACGCCTGAAAAACATGGGGCTTGGGTTAGGATTTGCCGGCGCGGGCAGAATTGGAATAATGGATAGAAAGTCACCTCTGCAGAAATATTTTTCAGAGATGGGTAGATTGGCACCCCCAAAGGCTGCCGGGTCAACATCATATGGCAGGTATTCGCCTGTTGGAAGCGTAAGGCTGCCGTTGATTTTAATCGTCCCGCGTGATCCAGAGTAGGTGATGGTGCTTGCATCTGCCCTGTAACTAACTGCCGCAGACGGAATGAATCGGACGGTTTGGAGAGCTGGTATAGGACGCCCGCCTTCAGGATCGGGAAAGCTGCCGGAATAAAAAACAAGAAAAGGATCATTGAGAGCGATAAGCGATGATGCCTGACCATCTGCGGAATAAACCATGTACATTTGCCCTTCTGAGCGAACGGCGGTGGAAATTCCCATGCCTGGCGCGAAGAGCGAGTTGGCATAAACCAAATAACTGGATGGGTCGAGTGCCCACGTACCTGTTAGGCAGGAGGCAGAATCGCAAACCTGGTTGTTGGCGACTTCTTTGAGATCAACTTGCATTGCCTGTTTTTTGATGGCTGTGCCTGTGCCAAGCCCAATGCCGTAGACCATATAGAGCAGCGGGTCACAGAAGGCATTGATATCATTTGCAGGTGAAACCCAAATTGGAATGTCGATTGGAGCGGATGCGCTACGAAAATCTGGCTCCACTATACCGGCTAGGCTGAAGGTGTAATTGAACCCGGCCGGGTATTCAAACAGGTAGCGTCTCATTGTGAAAGGTTTGTATAAACGTGTGCCAGACGTACGTTGTGAAGAAGATATGACAAGAGTTTCCTTAAATTCAGGCCTGTACGATTTTACAACGCCCGCTGTATCCCTGATTTGAACGGAAAGGAATTGACGGGTGAATTTCTCATATAAATTCGCTATATCAGGGTAGGTTGAAATGGCGCTTAGTTGGGCATTTTCGCCAGGGCCAGTTGGCATGGCGCGTATAAAATTTAGGACGCCAGCATTCCCCAACTCGTTGCCCAGAAATTGAAAAAACAAAGAATTTTCATAGCTCATTGCAGTGATTTGCGAAGTTAATGATCTGGTATTGAATTGTCCAAGAAAGCGATATTCATAGTCATTTGCAGGGTAGACCAGGTTACTCAGGTATTCGGCACTACCTTCTTTCCACCACAAAGAATCTTTTGTACTTCCAAGGTATTGGTCTTTAAAATTTGTTACCTGAAAACAATGCGCAAGTTCGTGAGCAATGGATTGTTTGAAATCACCAATTGTTTGGATGAGAAGCAATGGATAGATTGCGATCGGACAGGCTTCCCCTTGCTGGAACCAATCATAATATGTACCGGCACCTGCGTTTGCTGGACCATCCAAAACACTGAAGTAGATGTATGCCGAAGGGAGAGTGCCTAGTGATGAATAAGTCGCGGCTGAATCAGCGAGCGCATCGAGCGTAGCATTATAGTATTCGATTTTGGTTGGGTCGTTCTGCCATTCAAGCGGGTAATATACTTTGTAAGAAGATTCACCGCCGAACAATATTTCTCCAAATTGAAAGCAAGGAAATGACGGGGTGCGCTCTTGGTCAGGGAAGCCATTGCGCCAAAGGCTGGCACAATCCAGTTGCTGTTTGGCTGGTGATGCAAGTTTGCCTGTGCCATTGTGTGCACTGATCGCAGGGATGGAATATAAATCCAATATTTTCTGTGATGGGATAAGTATTTTTAAGAGACGCGTGATTTCAGCTTTGGCAGCTTCATCTGTGCCAGTTTTGAGATAATCTCCCGCGAGGCTGACAGTGCTGGTCAATTCCCGCTCAATAACACTTGCTGGAATTTCCAAGTCAGTTTCACCGATAGCGGCTTTTAACAAGAATACCAACCCTTCACCTTCCGTCCACTCGCCCGCGCTTACTTTTTGGAGATAAAGTTCTGTTAAATCCGAAGCTGGAAATGATTCTTCTATAGTTTCAGCTTCGGGCGGAACTGATTCGTCTACATTTTCAGACGTGGGTGAAGCTGAAACAGTCGCAGGGTTGGCTGGTGGTTGACTCTTGGGCAGGTTGCATGCGGTTAGCATGATGATTAGAATCCAAATAGACCTCTTGCATAAGTGCTAGATGTGCCATAATAGGCAGATGAGAAACGAAACAGTTCAAACACTAAAGGATGAAGATTTCAAAAGGTTGACTGGTGTTCAGCGAAGCACTTTTGAAAAGATGTTGGAAGTTGTCCAAAGCGGACTGCGCGACTTTGGCAGGCCGCCCAAATTGAGCCGGACAGACCAATTGTTGCTGATCTTGATGTACTGGCGTGAATATCGGACGGAATTTCATATTGGATTGACCTATAGTGTCAGCGAAGCGACGGTGTGCCGCACAATCAAGAAAATTGAAGATGTATTGATCAAATCCAAGCAATTTCATCTGCCGGGCAAAAAAGTTCTGCAACCCAGTGACACGCTGATTGAAGTTGTGCTAGTAGATGTCACAGAACAACCGATTGAGCGCCCACACCTGCCCTGGCGGGCGGTGCCAGGGAAAAAAGACAACGCAGGCATTATAGCGGCAAAAAGAAGCGTCATACCCAGAAGGCGCAGTTGATTGCCAACTTGAACACAGAAGAAATTTTGGCAACAGACTTTGGCAATGGCAGTGACCATGATTTCCAACTATTCAAACGAAGCCGTTGCGGCATTTCACGACAAACCTGCGCTTTAGCAGATGCTGGTTATCAAGGACTGGTTGGACTTCATTCAAACAGTCAAACTCCTGCCAAAAAGAGCAAACTTCATCCGTTGAGCCAAGAACAAAAAGTCAGTAATCGAGCCTTATCACGAAAACGTATTCTGATTGAAAACATCATTCGCAGATTGAAAATCTTTCGCATTTTGAGTGAACGCTACCGAAATCGCCGCAAACGCTTTGGACTACGTTTCAATTTGATTGCTGCCATCTGCAATTTGGAACTCAAAATTGAGCACTAACTTACTTTTGCAAGAGGTCTAATAAAGAAAACTCGTATTTTTTTCATTGATACCTTGATAAAATTTATTTTTGATCTAAAACATTCTGTGTAGGAAGGGTTACTTTTCTCTATTTTTTAATGATCACAATGGATGCAACGGTTTGCGGCTCGCCCCGCACGTTCTTAGCGGGATACCCGCGTGTGGGCGGGCTGGGATAATGCCTGAGAGCAGAAAAAACTCAAAGCCAGAAAAATGCCTGTAAGCCGCGCAGACTCCCACTTGTCGGGTGCGCGCTTTGTTGGGTTGCGTTTCTGCAATCACACCTTTTTTGCTTTTGAGCCCGATGGCTTGTTATCGTTTCGAGCGTCAATTAACACAACGTCAGAATCGCCAGTGAGTTTTAATTTTTTCAGTATTCGATTAACTTTATTTAGTTCTCGGTAGGAAAAATATAATATGACTTTTATGGATTTAGATGTGTCGCTAGCGGCTTCATAAATTTTAACTTGATTCTCTAAATTCTTTTCTAGTTGTGTATTACGCGCAAGTTTAAACTCTACAAGGGTGGAGTCTCTGCTGCCTCTTGAAATTTTGAAATCCACAGGTCCTCTGCCATTGTTTACTTCACGATTGACATCGGATTCGCTGGCAAACCAAGTAAGTTTATAAAGTATTTGTAGGTCAGACTCTCTTTCTATCGGTGTTCCCTTTATGTAAAATAAACGGTAGCCGTCTTTATTTTCTATTACATCTTTTAGGTATTTTACTCGTGAATGGGCTTCCTGATATGTTTGCCCATTAGTTTTATAAAAACCGCTTTGATGTCTCAAAATTTCAGACAACTGTTTTATTTGATGTATGTATTGAGCCTCTGCTTCTGAAACCTTATCGTTGCTAATATTTGCTGCACTTGTACCATCGTTTTCTTTACTGCGAATATAATAATCCAAGATGGCTGGAAACTGATTTATTGCTGAGGATATTGCAGAAGTAACTTGCTCACGAGAAGGTTTCTTATTTTTAGGCAAAACAGATCGAAAATAGTTATTGACCTGCGCTCTTAACTGCTCATTTGAAATCGCTTGGGGGATTTTGTGGTAATCCGAATAAAGGTCTCCCTTGTTTATCCACATTTCATCCTTTGTAAGAATGTCTCTGGGGGTGAGCAAAACATAATCGCCGTTCCAAAAAGGAAGGTCGTATTGCCCGCTTTCCCAAGTCTCTGTTGTGTAATTGAACCTAACTTTGTTTACTGCGACTACCCGCCGTAATTCTTTTTTAATATTCTTAACTGCGAATTTCTGTGTATATTCAAGGATGTGTTCCTTTATAAGGTTTGTTGTAAAGTCGCTTATTTTGTCTCTGCCTACTCCGCCCTTGATTAAACAAAGTTTTTCAAGGTGACTGCCGCGTGTTATTTTTTCAGCGCCGAAATCTGAAAAAATGGCATTAAGATTCTTGTGTAAAGAAATTGCAAAATCTCTTCCGAGACCTGCCCCCCATTACCTGTTTGGGAAAAACCAAACCAGTTTTGTTTAACTTCAGAGAAGATGTACCATGAATTCAAGAGGCTAACATCTAAATTCGCGTCACTTGACTTGTCTCGCAAGTATCTTAAATACTGAAGAATGTTTTCATGAAGTTGCTTATGTATTGTTTTCTTGCTATTGAAAAGCAAAAAAGGGTCAACGAATAGTGGCAAATCGTTAATCAAAGAGATATTAAACGCCCCGTAGTTTTCTAAAACTTTAGGAGACACTTTAAAGAAATCTGAGAAATATATATCCATTAGTACTCCCTTATTCGTTTACGATATGGACGTTAGCAACCCAACTAAGGATTAGACGACTGCCATCTATATAGACAGCCAAAGATTAAGGTTCTATGAAAATGACGCCAGTGCCTTGTCTGTATCGTCAAAAACTTCAATATAGGTTTCGAAGCCGCTGATTTCAAATATTTCCCTGATCTGGCTGGAGAGATTGGCAACTTTGATATATGGAGATTTGTATCCGCCAGTGCTCATTTTTTTGCGCAACTCGTCGTCGTTTACATCCTGGTGCAGAGTGCGCAGTTTGTTGAAAATGTTGTGTAGAACGCGCAGCCCGGCGCTGCTGATGTATTCAACATGGGCGAAGTCGACAAGGATAAAACGCGCACCGTTATCGACCAATTCGTCTGCCTGCTTTTGAAAATCTGAATGGGTAAGCGAGTCGATCTTTCCCGTGATCTGCATAATGCTGACCGCGACCCGCGCATTTTGTGTGGTTGCTTTGATTTCCATGCTTCCTCAAAAAATAGAATTATTTTGCAGCAGGCTGTTGTTTTACGCCAACCAACTTACGTAAAATGTCAAACCAAAAAGGCGCGCCTTGCGCGGCGGCGGCGGCGCTTAGCAGGTAACCAAAAAGTTTCACCAGAATTCCCCAGCCATTATTGAGCGCAGGCAGGCTGGTGACTGAGAGGCAGTTTCCAGCGGAGCGGATGACGACTCGATAGTCAATTACATCCAGCAGACGGCACGAATTTGTATCCAGAGAGGTTGTTGTCCAGCCGGCGGGGAAGTTTAGATTTTTGGCGGTGACAAATGAAATGGATCCACCCGGCTCGTTACTTTGCGCTTCAGCCTGTGCCTGCGCTACGATCACAGCGCGTGCTGTGGGTTCCTGCCATAACTTTTGAGCAATGTTAATCGTGTCGATATTGATAAAGACAGCAATCGCCAACCCGATCCAGAAGGCCATCCATTGTGAGCGGATTTTATACCAACTACTGGCTTGCGACATGACATCACCAAACCAGCCTTCGGTGTTTTTACGATACTCCGCCAGTTTGGCTTCGATGTTATCTGCCGCCTTTTCCATATTCGGCATGAGATAGTGATTGACCCGCTCAAGATTTGGATTTTTCTCTGCCAGCGCTTTTATACTTGTTTTCATCTCGCTGACAGACATGGTGTCCAATGGCACATCTTGACCCTCTTTGCCTGCATTCATAATGACTTCACAAGCCACCGTTGCAAATGTGGTGTTTGGAATATATTCAGGCTTTTTAATTTCACCTTTTTTATCTTTAACGAGATGACCATTCTTGTCTTTTTGAGCCAACTCGATCACCAGCGGATGCGCGTAGAATTTTTTCACGAGCGCTTCATCCTTGAGCATACTTAAGATGGATTTTTCAAGTTGTTCTGCGCGCCAGCCTAAGTATGTGCTGATGCGGTTTTGAACTTCCATGGTGGCGACACTGATAACGAGCCAGACAAATATCAGGCCAATGGCGACTTCGAGAATGGCATCTAATTGCATGATTTCCTCCAGATTCTGTAGTGGTGAATGTGATTTATATCCATAGTATAGTTGCGCAGCAGGCATATTTCAAGCCTGTGTGAGATTAAGCGTTCGGAATTTTTTCCTGAGTTTGCAGGTGTGATTGATTGAGGATATAGATTCCAGTCAGTGCGATTGCGCCGCCGATCCATTGTATACCATTTGGAATCTCACCCAACAAGGGAATGGCAAGGATGGTTGTGAGGATGGGCTGGCCAATCAGAGTGGGCGAGACAACCGAGGCTGGTAAATGCCCGAGGGCATAGGTGATGGCGAGGTAACCGATCATTTGTGAAACGAAGGCTGTGGCGAAAAAAATAATCCATGTTTGTGAGGAGTAGCCCGTAAATGCATTACCCAAAACGATATTTATTATGAACATGCCAATCGTTGCGCTGACGCCGACCAGCCACATGTAACGAAATGGATCAATGTTTCTACGTCCGTGCTGGGTGGTGAGTTGATAGGCCGCGTAAAAGATTGCCGCAGTGCTTGCCATTAGATCGCCAAGCCCAAGAGTTGGGTGAGAGAGAAAATCACTGCCCATGACGAGCGCCGCACCCGCAAGCGCGAAAATGAGTCCCAGCCAGAAACTGCCGCCTAATTTTTCTCGAAAGAAGAAAAGCGCAAACAAGGCCACCCAGAGCGGCGAGGTATTGCCGAGCAATGTGGCGTTGGCGGCGCTTGTATATTTTAAAGAGGAATTCCAAAATGCGAAATCGAAAGCTGTAAAAACACCCGCCAATAATGGAAGGAGTAAATTTTTTTTATGGATCGGTTCAAGTTTTTTTTGCTGCTGAAAGAAAAATGGAGTGAGAAAAAAAGTGGAAATCAGCACGCGATAAAAACCAGTGATGGGGCCTGGGGCTTCTGACCAGCGCACGAACATGGCCGAAAGACTGAGCGCACTGATGCCGATCGCGAGTGCGATGTAAGGAAGATACCGATTTTGAGTCATAGGGAGGGTGTTGGGCACGGGCGGTTGTGTCAGCGGTGGGTCAGGTTGATTCTCTCAAGAGTTGGGAAAAGCTCATTAAGGGCACTCAGGCTCACGGTCGGTTGGATGCGCGGCGCTGCGCTTTCATCTGCAGTAAATTGTGCGCGGCGAGTGATCCAGATCGTTTGCATATTCAAATTCTGTGCGCCGTAAATATCCGCCTGCAGGCTGTCGCCCACCATGACCGCATCTTGCGGCGAAATGCTCCATTGCGCAAGCGCGATCTCAAATGCGCGCGCGTGCGGTTTGCGATAATAGCTCGCGGCTGAGGTGAGTACAAAATCAAAATAAGGCCGAATGCCAAAACTCTCGACCAGTTCCTGCACATCTTTATCATCGCCCGCGTTTGAAAAAATTCCAAGATGATAATGATTTGATTTTAGTGTTTGGATGGCGGCCAGTGCATCGTCTTCAAGACACCAGTTGCTTTGTGTGATGGAATACATCGCATCCAATGCGGACCTGAGAATTGATTCGTCAACTTCGGCATATCCCAGCTCTTTGAGTAGTTCACGCAAAACAAAGTGATATGTAGTTTCGCGGTAATCCTGATCGCGCTGTTCATAGTATTGATGAAGCCGTGTGCGGAAGATGTTGTCGTCCAACTCAATATCATACTCATGCAGTTTTTCTGCAAGAGCCTGGTCTGCCTGTTTGAGCGGAGCGGCCCAATCTTCACGCGCATACATGAGTGTGCCGCCCAGGTCAAACAGGATGTGACGAATAGGAGTGGTGTTCATTAGGCATGGGTATACCCTGACAACGGTTTTGCGTAAAGGGGAAATTGGCAGGGTTTTGATATGGGTTCTTAATGTCACTTATAATTGATTTCACTGATAATAAAGTTACACGTGCGGCTTGTATGATAAAGAGGAAAATACTTATGACTGGGATCATTGGTCAAAACTTTGGACGATATCAGATTTTGGAATTAATTGGGGAAGGCGGTATGGCAACCGTCTATAAGGCTTATGATACGCACCTTGAACGCGAAGTGGCGATAAAGGTAATCCGCCGCGATGCATTCCCGCCCAATCAATTGGATTTAATTCTTAAACGGTTTGAACGCGAAGCAAAATCACTGGGCAGGCTTTCGCATCCAAATATCGTTGGGGTTATTGATTACGGTGAACATGAAGGCTCGCCTTATTTGGTGATGGTTTATTTGCCGGGTGGTACGCTCAAGGATCGGCTTGGCAAACCCATGCCTTGGCGTGAGGCTGTTCAACTGATCCTGCCCATTGCCTATGCCCTTGAATATGTACATGACCACAATATCATTAATCGTGATGTAAAACCATCCAATATTTTGCTGACTGAAAAAGGCCAGCCCATGCTGACTGATTTTGGGCTGGTGAAGTTATTTGAGGGAAGAGACTCAAACTTAACTGCCTCAGGCGATGGAATTGGCACACCTGATTACATGGCTCCTGAGCAGTGGATCGGCGAGACCACTGTGCTTTCTGATATGTATTCACTGGGCGTAGTTCTTTACGAGATGATCACAGGCTATCGGCCATACGCCGCTGATACCCCCGCAGGCGTATTGCTAAAACAGATCAATGAACCCCTTCCGCTTCCCAATAGATATATTCCGAACCTGCCGAAAAATATCGAGTCTGTTTTACTTAAAGTTCTTGCCCGCGAACCGAGTGACCGCTATCTTGATATGCGTACTTTTGCGTATGAATTGCAAACTTTACTGGAAGGCAGAGACCCGATCGCGTCCACCATTAAAACTGAGAAATTGCGCGAACAAATGACCGGTAAGATAAAAAAACAGGAAACCGAAGAAGCACGAAAGCAGATTGAGCAAATTCAAAAGACACGCATCGAGCAGCCGCCTATAAAACAGAAACCCAAACTGCCTATTTGGATGGGTGTGTTTGGCGCCTGTACGCTTCTTTTATTGTGCGGCGGATGCTGGCTGATCTATTCCAAACTTGGTGTATTGGCGGTTAAAACCCCTGTCGTGTTGCCGTTACCTTCCTCAACAATTGTTTCTGCCTCCGAAGCTGTATCTTCCACGCCGATAATGACAGTATCTGCGGTAGAGACACTCTCACCCGCAGCGACTCTCTTGCCTGTTGAGATCAGCGACGGCCAGAATGTTCTCATGCGTATTATCCCCGATGGAGATTTCACCATGGGCAGTAATGCAGGTGATCTGGATGCGCGCCCGGAGAATTTGGTCCGCGTGAATACATTTTATATGGACAAATTTGAAGTCACAAATGAAATGTATGCCAGTTGTGTAGATGCGGGTGTATGTCGAAGACCCTTACAAGAAGGCTCCAATACGCGCGGATCTTATTTTAGTGAACCTGAATTCGAAAATTATCCCGTCCTTTTTGTAGATTGGAAAATGGCAAATGCCTATTGTGAGTGGAGAGATGCGCGCCTGCCTACCGAAGCCGAATGGGAAAAAGCCGCGCGCGGTATCGATGGCCGCGATTTTCCATGGGGCAATAAATTTGATTGCAGTCTGGCAAATCATTCCGGCTGTGTAGGGGATACGGCTGCTGTTAATCAATACGACAAAGGTCAAAGTGTATATGGCATTTACGGCATGTCGGGTAATGTCTGGGAATGGACCAGCACCTTATATAAATTGTATCCATACAGCCTTACAGATGGACGGGAAGACCCCAGTTTGCCGGGTAGCCGTGTCGTGCGCGGCGGATCGTGGCATTTCTTTGGCGGCAATGGAAGCATTTATACACATACACGCTTTAAATTAGACTCAAGCTACTCTGGTCTTTATGTCGGTTTTCGCTGCGCGTTGACAAAATAAACCTTAATCCGCCCATAACAAAACTCGGAGTATTTTTTTGCTCCGAGTTTTGTTATGTCGCTTATAATTGATAAGCTTGATATATTTATTCTCATGACAGAAAAGTTACTTTATTCACAAGGAATATTCTATGGCTGGGCTGATTGGTAAGAGTTTTGGAAGATACGAAATATTGGAATTGCTTGGTGAAGGCGGCATGGCAACCGTGTATAAAGCGTACGACACACGCCTTGAACGCGAAGTGGCGATAAAAGTAATTCGCCGTGATGCATTTCCGCAGGACGATATGGAAATGCTGCTTAAGCGCTTTGAACGCGAAGCCAAATCATTAGGCCGGCTCTCACACCCCAACATTGTGGGCGTGATTGATTATGGTGAGCATGAAGGCTCGCCCTATTTGGTAATGGTCTATTTATCCGGTGGCACACTTAAAGACCGTCTCGGAAAGCCGATACCCTGGCAGGACGCTATACAAATGATTCTGCCCATTGCAAATGCGCTGGAATATGTGCATGATCAGAATATTATCAATCGAGACGTAAAGCCTTCCAATGTTTTAATGACTGAAAAGGGCCAGCCTATGTTGACAGATTTTGGGCTGGTAAAGTTGTTTGGTGAAAAAGAGAAAGAGGGCACACACTTAACCAGCTCTGGCACAGGCTTGGGTACTCCGGATTACATGGCGCCCGAACAATGGACAGGGGATGCCACTGCGCAATCTGACTTGTACTCACTGGGGGTTGTCTTCTATGAAATGGTCACAGGTCACAGACCCTACACCGCTGATACTCCGGCCGGCGTGTTGCTTAAGCAGGCAACTGAAGCTTTGCCGCTTCCGAAATACTATATAACAGATCTGCCGCAAAATGTTGAATCTGTTTTGCTTAAGGTACTTGCCAAAGATCCAAAAAATCGCTACCCTGATGTACAAACCTTTATCGCTGAATTAAAAAACTTACTGGCAGGCAGAGACGTTTTAGCTTCATCAATCAGGACCGAGCGACTGCGTGAACAGATGACCGGTAAAATGGAGCGGAATTTACAAGACGCGTCTTCTTCTGGACCTCAGCCTGCCAGCCAGAAAAAGACATTACTTTTCATTATCAGTGGACTCGGCATTCTTGGACTCTTAGTTGTTTTTGGCGGATATTGGTTCATCAAATCCAACCCCGGGATGTTTTCTGCGGCGCCAACTGCTACACAACAAGTCACTCCTTCCCCTACGGTCGATATTCCCACAGAAACACTTGAGCCGACCCTTGCCGTCACGGATACGCCCGCTCTGCCAACTGAAACACCGATCCCATCTGAAATAACAGACAGCAAAAATGTACCCATGCGGCTTATCCCTGCCGGCGAATTTACAATGGGTAGTAACGACACCGGTGATGTAGGTTCACAGCCTGCAACAAAAATTGATCTGGAAGCCTTCTATATTGATAAGTATGAAGTTACAAATGAAATGTATGATGCCTGCGTCTATGCAGTTGAATGCAGGAAACCGCAGCGGACGGGTTCTGTCACACGAAGTACTTACTTTGATAACCCGGTCTTTGCAAAATACCCTGTCATCTACGTAGATTGGAAAATGGCAAAAGCCTATTGCGAATGGAGAGGCGCACGCCTTCCCACCGAAGCTGAATGGGAAAAAGCCGCACGTGGTACAGATGCGCGTATTTACCCTTGGACGGGTGAGGCACTTGATTGCAGTTATGCAAATATTCCCGGTTGTGTCGGCGATACAGCCCAAGTGGATCAGTACGAGAAGGGGCAGAGCATTTATGGGCTGTTTGGTATGTCAGGTAATGTTTGGGAATGGACCAGCACTTTGTATGATCTGTATCCCTATGACAGCACAGATGGGCGCGAGGATCCGAAAGCAACCGGCCAGCGTATCGTACGCGGCGGGTCGTGGTATCAATTTGGCGGCAACGCTGGGAATGTGCGCGTGGATACGCGTTTGAAATTAGACCCCGCCTATTTGGGTGCGTATGTTGGTATTCGATGTGCGATTACAAAATAGGATAAATAAAAACTCGGAGTTCTCAAAACTCCGAGTTTTTATTTATCCAGCGCTCTTTAGATAAATTTCGCCTGGATCAAGTTCTTCACGCAAAATTTGCAGTTCTTTTTCTGTAACAAACTCGGTCACTCGTACTTGCGCCGCGATTTTTAAGTCCCAGCCTGTGTTGGTTTTGGCTTCTTCAATCGTTTTTCCCGGATGTAACGCGGTTAATATCATTTCGCCTGTTTCATCGGGTTCCAACATACCAATATCTGTCACCACACCGACCATACCTTTTCCGCGTAGTCCGGCATTCTCGCGATCCCCTTTGCCGCTGATAAACCCAGCCGATGTCATGAATTCCACTTTTTCGGGAAAACGGCGCTTCTGATGCGGAGTCATAATGTAACAGCGGTTTGCCCATGCGGCGATCTCTTGAGATCCGCCAGAGCCAGGCAGGCGCACTTTGGGGTGGTCGTATCCGCCGATCACCGTTGCGTTGATGTTACCGTATTTGTCAATTTGAGCGCCACCCATAAAACCCACATCTACATTGCCGCGTTGGAGATAGTTTGCGAAGATGTCATACATGCTTACAACAGAAAGTGAGCCGCTCACAAGGGTGGGGTCACCAATCGAAAGGGGCAGGCGCGCGGGTTCAGCGCCGATAACGCCTGCTTCGTAGATCATTACCAGGTTTGGTGCATGGGTGCGTTTGGCAAGGTTGCAGGCTAAATTAGGTTGTCCGACTCCAACAAATACAACATCGTCATCACGTAATAGACGCGCGGCATTAATGATCATCAATTCTGCTGAAGAGTAATTCATTTTTCCTCGAATATTTGAGTTTCTGGATACAATAGGTTTGCCAACTTGATATGGCGTTGTTATTGTGCCTGAAGATTGCCGGTCTGACAAGGGAAAGATAAGATGCACGAATGGTATTAGACTGGACTGTATGATACTTCTGAAACCCTATTGATAAGAATTTCAAAAAGAAGGATAATTGACCAAGAGGAGAATACCCATGAAAAAAAATAAACCTATTGTTATGTGTAGTTTGATTCTCGTATTTGTTATGCTGGCATGTAACCTGCCCGGGGCAGTCGTAAATTCAGCGGAGGAGCCTGCCGCTGCTACAGAACTTTCTAGTACAGCCACGCCTGTCACGCAGGTCGATGCCGCCACCGCAACGGTTATTCCATCCCCAACTCTTGAATTACCTACGCCTACACGGCAGATCGCGCATTCATTAGTTCCTTCAACATCCATCAAGGCTGGCACGCTGATCTATGACGTTACCTCGGTGGATACTGCCTCAGAGGGGCGCGCACCGTATGGCGACCTATACAAAAGTAACCTTTTTGAACGCCCGTTTATGCAGGATATGACCTACGTTGCCGATTTGGATATTGTCAGCTACAACCTGGCGTATGATGAAAAATTCTTTTATGTTTCGATTGAACTGGTCGGTTCAAATCCGAATAACAGTCTGGGACTTAATTACGCGGTCGAATTGGATACTGACGCAGATGGGTATGGTGACTATATTATTATTGGTCGTCCGCCGCATAGCGCTACGTGGTCAACCGATAATGTTCAGGTAGTTCAGGATACAGACCATGACACTGGCGGCCTTTCTGCCGAGAAAACCGACGGCCCTTTACCCGGCAATGGGTACGACACAGTCATCTTTGATGGTGGGCGCGGCGAGAATGTGGCCGATCTTGATCTCGCATGGATGCGTGTAAACGCCGGGCCTAAAGCAACTGTACAATTTGCCTTTAAACGCGGACTGGCAGGTACACGTTTTATCTATGGCGTGCTTGCAGACGGAGGATTAAAGAGCATTGAAGACCTGGATTATGTGGATCGCTTTTCAGAAGAAGAAGCAGGTTCACCTGTGCGCGATGAAAAATACTTCCCGCTAAAGGCTTTATATGGCGTGGATAATGTTTGCCGCGAAGCTTTTGGGTTTACAGGTACAGGACAGGAACCGCAGCGCTGCAAGCCGAAAAAATAAAAAGATTTTCTCTAGCGTACATTTTCAAAAACCAGCAATGTTTTCGTAAATGGATTGACCGCAGACAGCGGACGGCGGTCTGCGGTCAATTGAATTAAAAGCCTCAAAGAGCGGAATTCCGTTTTATTGAAGACGTGCTAGAAATGTTTGTATGAGATCAAAAACTTCCTGCGGACGTTCGAGAGGCAGGATGTGCGTTGATTTTTCAAGAGTCTCAATTTGTATTTTTGGATTTTTCTTTTTCACAAGATTTGCGGCCATTTCCAAAAATGTATCTGTCTCTGCACCGCGGATGATAAGTGTGGGTATTTGTAATTTTGGCAATTCGCGCCATAAGTCGAAATCGCGTAGCCCCGTCAAATAGATATGTGATTCCCATTCAGGTGAAAACGCCAGTTCAAAACCGCCGCCTGCTTTTGGTTTTGTAATGCCTGCAATATAGGCACGCAGATTTTCATCGCTCATATATTTGAATACATCCCGTGTGCGATAGCCGCGAAAGATGATTTCTAGATTGTCGAAGGTGCGTCTGCGTTTTAGCGCTCCCTTAATTTTTGGATGAAACCTATATCCCAGCCCCAGGGCGCGGACGAGACTCCACTGCGCTATAACAGACGGCACGAATAGCACAGGGTCGAGCAAAACCAATGCACGAAATTTACGCGGGTCGCGCAGTGCGGCTCGCAAAGTAACGATGCCTCCGATGGAATGACCCACTCCGATGGCTGGATCAAGCCCGCCCGTTGTCAGGAAGCGCAGCAAGTCGTCAGAGAAAGGCTTCCAGTCGTTGCTGTCTTCAATTTTTGAATCCTCCCACAGCGGGCGAAGTTTCATTCCAAAGACATGCTGTTTGGTTTTTAGTAATTCAAGTAACGGCCTATAACATTCAGGCGGGTAGCCGTTGGCGTGCAGAAAATGTAATGGCGCGCCCACGCCGCCAAAATCAAATTGTGGAATATCCACTAATATTTCCCGTAATTAATTTTCTCGCTATATTGTGCTTCCACTTTCAAGCGCTCATGAGTTTTTGCGCCAAGTTTTTCCCAGTATTCTGCACGGTCTTTTATGCCATACACCCATTCATCCAAATACGCTTTGACAGTTTCCTGCGACTCGCTGATCTTATCCCACGCCAGATAAAATTCATTGTCGCGGTCATAATACCCTTGCGAATAAGATGGATGACTCGCGTGCGGGACGTGACACACCGCATCCACAATATTGGCGGGGATCATAGTACGGTTCGGGTCGGACCTGATGACTGATTCGTCCACGATTTCTTCTGCCGTGAGGATGACTTTTTGCGCGGCGAACGCGGCTTCTTTTTGTTCGCCAATGATACCCCATAAATGCGCGTTGCCATTTGAGTCTGCGCGCTGCACATGGACAATCGCCACATCTGGATTCAATGCCGGCACAACGATCACATCCTTGCCGCCGTATGGGTCGGGGATGCGCTTGATCAGTGGATTAACTTGTTCGAGGCTGGTTGCGCCTGTTTGATTCATAGGTAGGAATGGCAAGCCCGCCGCGCCTGCCTGCAAGCGCGTAATCATGCCAAAATGTGAATATTCCTCCCATTCGAGTTCGCCTTTTTCAATGGCAGCACGCACGATACGTAATGACCCCACGCCGGGATTCCCCATGTACGAGAAAATTACTTTCTTCGCGCAGCCCGCCGCCACCATTTGATCGTAGATCAGATCGGGTGTGGCCCGCGCGAGGATGAGATTTTTTCTGCCCTGACGAATAATTTCATGCCCTGCTGCAAACGGGATGAGATGAGTGAAGCCTGCGGCATACACTACATCACCGTCTTTTACATATTCTGAAATTGCCTGTTTGAGTGAAATGAGTTTGGTCATGTTATTTTTTATTTGCATCCTGTTTGGCTTTGGCTTTATCTTCCTTTTTCTTTTTGGCTTCAGCACGATTCTTTTTCAACCAGGCGAAGCGCCCTGCAGAGGGAGGCGGGGGAATGCCGCGCCGGCACATCCAGCCGATGCCCATCATGACGACTGCCACGAATAGATAGTCAAAATCTGCCTGTTCTGCAAGGTCAGATGTGGCAAAAAGAACAAACGCGCCGCCGCCAATGACGTAGAAAAACATCCCCACGCGGTAGATCATAGGTTCATCATTATCCATGAGTTTATTTTACCTGTGGGATTGGGAAATTGGGGATTGGGAAATTAGGGATTGGGAAATTGGGAAATTGGGAATTGGGAATTGGGAAATTGGGAATTGGGAAATTGGGGATTGGGAAATTGGGGATTAGGAAAAACGTAAGAGAGAGCCCAGTGAAAGACTCTCTCTTTTACCAACCTACCAACCTACTTCACTAATGTTCTAATCTGCTCGTGCATGTATAACGGAAGATAATAATGGCCGCCTGCGTTCTTGCCGCTGGAGCCGGAGCCTTTCCAGCCGCCGAAAGGTTGGAAGCCCGGCCATGCGCCAGTGGTTGCGCCTTGTGGACGATTGGCGTAGGTTACGCCTGCTTCAATATGGTCAAAGAACCAGTCGGTTTCTTCGAGGGAGCCGTAGAAGCCAGCGGTCAGACCGTAGTTGACATCGTTCGCGATTTGCATGGCTTCTTCCAGATTGCTTACTTTGCCGATGGTTGTGATGGGCAGGAACATTTCTTCCTTCCATAAGCGGTGACTGAAAGGCAGGTCAATGACAAAAGTGTTTTCACAGAAATAACCTTTATCGAACATGCCGCCTGTCTTTACATTCCCGCCGATTAGGAATTTGCCGCCGCCTTGATTGATCTCTTCGCAGAAATTCTTGAAATCAGTATAGGATGAGTTATTAACGACAGGACCATTGTAGGTGTTGCGATCTGTCGGGTCGCCGAGGACTAATTTTGACGCGAGGTCTTTCAAACGGCCGACCAAGTCATCATAAACAGAATCCTCTACAATCACGCGGGAAGCGGCGGAGCATTTCTGTCCCTGTAAACCAAACGCCGAGCGTATGATTCCAATCGCGGCGCGTTCCAAATCCGCATTCTTAGAAACGATGACAGGGTTTTTTCCGCCGAGTTCCAAAATGATTGGGCGTACATAATTGCGCTTGCCGTAATCCTGAAACATTTTCATGCCTACGCCGAACGAACCAGTGAAGGTCACGCCATCTACTTCGTTGCTGTCTACCAGCGCCTGCCCCAATGTGGAGCCAGGACCCGTGACGAAATTCAGCACGCCGTCAGGGATGCCTGCATCGCGGAAGCAATCAATCAGCAAACGCACGATCCATGCGGTGTCTGTGGCAGGTTTGACCACCACCGTATTGCCGGCCACCAGCGCCGCGCCCATTGGGCCGCCCGTCAACGCGAACGGGAAGTTGAATGGAGAAACTACAAGCCACACGCCGTATGGACGAAGCACAGAAACATTGCTGGCATCATATCCAACCAGTGGATCCTTGCCCATTTCGACTACGTAGCCGTTGTTCTTTTCCATTTGATAGCACGAATAATAAATAAGGTCGGCAGTTTCCTGCACGTCGCCCAAAGACTCCATGCGATTCTTACCGACTTCCATTGCCATGGCTGCGCCTAATTCAAAAATACGTTGTTCAATTAAAGAAGCCGCCTTGCGAATCACTTCCACACGTTTCTGCCACGGGCTATGGCTCCAACCCGGGAAAGCCTTGCGCGCTGCATTCATGGCTTCTTCGGCGTGTTTGGCGTTGCCTTTTTGCATCTTCGCCAAGACCCAATCCGTATTGACAGGCGAGTGGTCGTCAAATTTATCATCGGCCAACACTTCTTTACCGTTGATAAACATGCCATATTCCCTGCCCATATTTTTTTTGAGATTTTCCACGGCTTGATCAAAACCAGTATGAAGCTCTTCGGGCGGGTTGAACATGGTTGCGTAGGTAAGTTTGAAATCTGACATGGGAGTCTCCTTGTTTCGTTTCATAGTTTTGCAGTTGTATAATTTTACAGTTGATCGAACTACTCAAATATTGCACTAACTACCTAAACCGAGTATAGCGCAGGATTTCACAACCGTCAAAGTAAAGCGGTTGACTTTCTATCAGATGCGATTCCCGCTTAAGAGTTTAGTGAGAGGATGTAAGAATTAACAAAAACAGACTATCATTTTATGTAATATCTTAACAAGGAGAATAATAGGATGAAACCCCGCTTCATTTTCTGGACTTTGGGACTGGTTGCTGTACTATTAACAGCTTCCTGCGCCCCAGCCGTCCCCAGTGTTTCGGCACCGGAGGTGGTGATCCCTGCCACAGCCACCCTTGCTGCTGAGCCACCTACACCTGAGCCACCTACACCTGAGACAGTTGCCTCTGCGCCCCCGGTGGATGTGCAAGCCGTCGCCACTTCACGCGGCCCCAACCTCGAAGCCACCGACCCAGCCACGGTCAGCCTGGCATCGGGTCAATTACAACTTGTTGAGTTTTTCCGCTTTACCTGAGGTACCTGCCGCGCAATGGCGCCCATGGTTCATGGGCTTGAAGCGGAGTATTCTGGCAAGATCAAATTTTCCTTCCTTGATGCGGACGACCCCAATACCATCTCATTCCAACGTACGCTCGGCTTTGCATATCAGCCCGAGTTATACCTTCTGGATGCTGATGGCAATGTCCTGCAAAAGTTTATCGGTTTTACAGATGAAAATCAATTAAGAAGCACGTTTAATCAATACTTGCAATAACCCAAACTGCCCATCGAAACGATGGGCAGTTCTTTTATAATCGTTGCCTATGGATATTTTTATGAAAACTTTAGTTTTTATCATTGGGTTTATTGTAGTGGTCATGACGATTTTTTCGGCGTTGTCCACATTCGTATTGACCCGCGCCGCGCGCAGTCAATTGAATCGAGTTGTCTTTGGCCTCATGCGCCGAATATTTGATTTTATATTGCGCTTCGCAAACACATATGAACGGCGCGATCAGATCATGGCATATTATTCGCCGCTCAGCCTGATTATGCTTGTGCCTGTTTGGTATGCGCTGATTATGCTGGGCTATGCGGCCATGTACTGGTCGCTCGGCGTAGGGGATTGGTTTGCAGATATCCGCTATAGCGGCTCCTCCTTACTCACGCTCGGGTTTGCCACATCCAATAATCCCTTTGTAACTATATTATCTTTTTCAGAAGCATTGATCGGATTGATTCTAGTCGCATTGCTCATGGCTTATTTACCAACCATGTACGCTGCGTTTTCACGGCGTGAACAGGCCGTCAGCATGTTGGAAGTGCGCGCAGGCAATCCACCTTCCGCATTGGAAATGCTCCTGCGCTTCAACCGCATTCATGGGCTGGATAAACTCAGCGATTACTGGAAAACATGGGAAGCCTGGTTCGCAGATGTCGAAGAAAGTCACACTACTCTGCCAGCTCTGGTTTTCTTCCGCTCGCCGCGCTCCGATAACTCATGGATCACCGCTTCAGGCGCAATTTTGGATGCGGCCGCGATCACTATCTCGTCCGTGGATATTCCCGCCGAGGCCTCAGCCTCCCTCAGCATTCGCGCGGGTTTTCTTGCCCTGCGGCGTATCGCAAATTATTTTGATATCCCTAATCCGCAAGACCCAAAATACCCCGCAGACCCAATCAGCATTAAACGTGAAGAGTTTGATGAAATGCTGACGAAACTGGAACAGGCAGGCGTGCCGCTCAAAGCCGACCGCGAAAAAGCATGGACAGATTTCGCAGGCTGGCGCGTCAACTATGACCGCGTCCTTTTAGTGTTGTGTGCTCTGGTCATGGCTCCATACGCACCCTGGTCGAGTGACCGCGCGCCAAAATTTAAAACGCCGCCATTGTTCCTGAAAAAGAAACACAAACGATAAACTCTGTCCAAAATAAAAAGAAGAGGCTCGGCAAATCATCTGCCAAGCCCCTTCTTTTACTGATTACTGATCCCCGTTGTACTTCTTCGCATCTGCAATTGCTTTATTCACATTCACAAAGGGCAGCAGGATCAACCCCATGATGAAGAAAAATATCAACGAAAGAATGGCAATCCGCAAATTACCAAACATCTGATTTGCCAAACCGAACACCAGCGGCCCGATCCATGAGGTGCCGCGTTCGCTGATTTCATAGAAAGAGAAGAACTCCGCTTCTTTGCCATTCGGGATCATCTGCGCGAACAAACTTCGACTGATGGCTTGGGAGCCACCCATCACCAGCGCAATGAAAATACCAAGCACAAAGAATTGCGCAGTCGCAGTGGGACCTTTTAATCCACCGTAGGCGTAGATCACCACGCCCGCCCAAATCACAAGGCTGACCACCACCGATTGCTTCCCGCCGATCCAGCCTGCCAATTTACCCCACAGCAAAGCTCCAAAGAACGCCACAAATTGGATCATCAAAATAACTGCGATCAATGTGGATTGTTCAAGTTCCAATCCGCCTTGTATGAGCGGCGCGGCTGCAAAGGTCGAAGCCACAGCGATTACAGTCTGAATACCGTCATTGTATAAAAAGTAGGCGATCAGAAATTTAATGGTTTCAGGGAAATGCTTTACCTCAGTGACTGTTTTGCGAAGCTGCTTAAAACCAATGCTGACGTAAGTATCCCCAGCCGGCAGTTGGCGTGCCGCGTGACGTGGACGTAAGCGACTCCATGTTAGAAAGGAGAATCCAAGCCACCAGATACCCGCAGAAGCAAGATTGATACGCACCGCCAAATCGCCGGGCACACCCAAATCTTCGCTAAAAGTGAAAAACGCTAAATTCAGCGCCAGCAAAACGCCGCCGCCTAAATATCCCATTGCCCAGCCATACGAAGAAACACGATCTGTTTCATCTGCGCTTGCAATATCGGGCAAATAAGCGTTATAGAAAACAATCGCCGCGCCAAAGGCAAGATTCGCAACAATAAAAAGCAGGCCGCCCAGCCACCATAACCCGCCTGTAACAAAGAACATCAATATCGTAGCCAGCGCGCCGATGGTTGCAAAAACTTGCATCATCGTTTTTCGTAGATGAGAATAATCTGCAATCGCGCCCAAAATAGGCAGAAACAAAACCTGCATCCCTACTGAAAATGAAATACAGTATGGGAGGAATGAATCAGGTGCAATTGGCAACCCTAAAAATGAAACAGTTGTCGTGCCTGCTGCTGCCGCTGCGGTACGCGCCAGAGAAGCTACATACGGCCCCAAAAATACCGTTCCGATGGTTGTGCTGAAAGCCGAATTCGCCCAATCATACATGGCCCAGCCAAATATCTCTCTTCTATCGTTTACCATTGTCGCATCTTTTGACATACATCCTCCGAACCTGAGTTTGATTACAAATAAGACAACACAAGCCAGTATAAGCAGTTTCGGTATTCATGTAAAGAAATTGTTATTGTCGCAATGCGATGGGCGTGCTATCATTGGCGACTGTGCGGTCTATTTGGATGAAGTACACAACGCATCTTTCTGGCGCAGCCCCCTGTGGGTAACCTAAACCTGATTCTACTTAACAAGCAGTATCCATGCTGGAGCATTTAACTCATGTTTGAAACCCTCACTGGAAGACTTAACCAAATCTTTGACGGACTTCGCCGCCGCGGCAAACTCTCCGAAGCCGATGTAGACGCCGCCATGCGTGAAGTGCGCCTCGCGCTGCTCGAAGCCGATGTGCATTTTAGCGTGGTCAAAACCTTTATCGCGCGCGTGCGCGAGCGCGCCGTTGGCGCAGAAGTATCGAAGGCGCTCAACCCCGGGCAACAAATTATCAAGATCGTCAACGACGAGCTAATTGCCTCACTCGGCGAACCTGTCGGATTAAATCTTACAGGCCCGAAACCACGTGTTATTATGATGGTCGGCTTGCAGGGCGCAGGTAAAACAACTGCCTCAGGTAAACTTGCGCGGCTGATGAAATCAAAAGGCGAGCGTGTTCTACTCGTCGCAGGTGACCCGTATCGTCCTGCCGCTGTGAAGCAATTACAGCAACTCGGCGAACGCCTGGATGTTGAAGTCGAAACCGATCCATCACTCACTCCGCCGCAACTTGCCAAACGCGCGTTTGATAAAGCTGAGAAGGGTGGATTCAGTCTCGTGATCGTAGATACAGCAGGACGGTCGCAGTTGGATGCGGATTTGATGGGCGAGTTAAAAGCCATCGCCGCCAACGTCAATCCAGTAGACATCCTGCTCGTGGTTGATTCCATGATCGGTCAGGAAGCGTTGAACATCGCGCAAGGTTTCAAAGAAGCGATTAATCTAACAGGCCTGATCCTCACCAAAATGGATGGCGACTCACGTGGCGGCGCAGCCATCTCCATCCGCTCGGTGACGGGCATTCCGATTAAATTTATTGGTACGGGTGAAAAACTCGACGCGCTTGAAACCTATGATCCTTCACGGCTGTCCTCCCGCATTCTGGGCATGGGCGACATGATCGGCTTGATCGAAAAAGCCGAAGCCGCCTACGAAGGCCAGGACATGGAAAAGCAGGCGCAGAAAATGATGAAAGGTCAATTCTCTTTGGAGGATTGGCTTGAGCAAATGAAACAAATGAAAAAAATGGGGCCGCTCTCGCAAATCATGGAAATGCTCCCCGGTCAAATGGGACAGGCCGCGCGCGGCATTGACCCAACGGTTGTGGAAAAATCATTCAAACAATCAGAAGCCATCATCCACTCGATGACTCTCAAAGAACGCCGCGATCCCGACCTGCTCAATGCATCCCGCAGAAGGCGCATCGCCGCCGGTTGCGGCATGGAAGTGCAGGATGTGAATCGCCTGATTAAGCAATTCCGCGAAGCGCAAAAGATGATGAAGATGTTTCAGAAAACCGGGGGCAAAGGGTTAGGGAAGATGTTCGGGTAATAAAACGCAGGGTACGCTAAAAACGTACTCTGTTTTTTTATCTCGCGTCGCGTTCTACTCAGTTGCGCCTGCGTCACGCAGTATTTGTTCAATTTCCTTTCTGTATGTTTTTCCAGAAACATGTTGTCTGATGGTGTATCTGAATACAAGAGGAAAATTTAATATGACAGACTCTACTATCCATAAGAAACCTTTTGAAATTGGCGTTTATTCCTTCGTGGAATTAACCTCCGATCCTGCTACGGGACAAATGCTCAGCGCCACCGAGCGCATGAGCAACTTGATGGAGACCATCGAGCTGGCCGATCAGGTTGGCTTGGATGTCTTTGCCCTCGGCGAGCACCACCGCCCCGATTTTATTTCATCTTCGCCCGTCACCATTTTGGCTGCCGCCGCCGCGCGGACAAAGTCGATTCGCTTGAGTACTGCGGTCACTGTGTTAAGTTCTGATGACCCCGTGCGTGTCTTTCAAGATTTCGCCACATTGGATTTGCTTTCCAAAGGCCGCGCTGAAATCATGGCGGGGCGCGGCTCCTTCATTGAATCATTTCCCCTTTTTGGTTATGACTTAAATGACTATAACGAATTATTCTCTGAGAAACTCGAGTTACTTTTGAAGTTGCGCGAATCAGAGATCGTAACCTGGTCGGGCAAACATCGTCCCGCCTTGTTTGAGCAGGGAATTTATCCGCGCCCGCACCAGGAGAAAATACCGGTCTGGATCGCGGTGGGCGGCACGCCTGAATCTGTCATCCGCGCCGGGACATTAGGGCTGCCACTGGCGATTGCCATTATTGGCGGTATGCCTGAGCAATTTGGGCCGCTGGTTGCTTTATATCGCGAATCCGCCGCGCGCGCCGGGCATGATCCGTCAACTTTGGATGTGAGCATTAATTCGCATGGTTTCATTGCCGACGATTCCATGCAGGCTGCCGATGATTACTTCCCATCGTTTCAGCAAATGATGAACAAGATCGGGCGCGAGCGCGGTTGGTCTGGTATGACTCGTCAACAATTTGAGAATTCACGCACCTTGCGCGGCTCAGACTTTGTCGGCAATCCTGATGAAGTCATCGAAAAGATTTTATTTCAGCATAAGATATTTAATCATCAGCGATTTCTAATTCAGCTGGGCATTGGCACAATTCCACATGCCAAGATGATGAAGGCCGTTGAATTGCTTGGGACAAAGATCGCTCCTGTTGTGAAGAAAGAGATTTCAGGTTAAGGGGTTTGATTTTATGAGATAACACTCACAGGGTAATATTCTTTAATTAATCAGGAACAGGCATCGGTTAAGTTTGATGCGTGCTCCTGATCGATTAATAAATAATTTATTCCGTTGTTTCAACTTGCTTCATGTTGGCAAGTCCGTTTTTTAGAATTTCCGCTGAGTGTTCCAGCGCCGTCTGTTCCTCGGGGAATAACTCGGTTTGGACAATGCGCTTGACGCCGCCTTGCCCCACGACGCAGGGAATGCTCAAACAGACACCCTGCAAACCATATTCACCTTCAAGATAAGTTGAGACGGTCAACACGCTGTTTTGGTCATGCAGGATCGTTCCAACAATCCGCGCGAGTGACATCCCAATGCCGAAATAGGTTGCGCCTTTGTAGTTGATGATGTGATAAGCAGATTCCTTCACGTCGCGCACGATGCGGTCTCGCTCTCCATGCCAGTCGCTGCAATTGCCGCAGACCGGGCAGTAGCTATCCATGGGCACGCCCGCCACGTGTGTCATAGACCAGGCTGCCACTTCACTATCGCCGTGTTCGCCCAAAATATAGGCATGCACATTACTCACATCCACTTTGCAGTGCTGGCTGATGAGATAACGAAAGCGCGCACTGTCGAGTACTGTGCCCGAACCGATGACGCGATTCTTTGGCCAGCCCGAACGTTTAAGCGCGACCTGGGTCAGGATGTCGACCGGATTGCTGGCGATTAACAAGACCGCCTGCGACTTCTGCGCTACAATCTGATCGACAATTGATTCGATCATCGCGGCATTCTTTTGCAACAGCTTTAATCTCGACTCGCCCGGAGCTTGTTTTGCTCCTGCGGTAATCACGATTACTTGCGCGTCAGCATAATCAAGATGGGTTCCCGCGCGAATCTGCACGGACGGATAGAAGGGCAAGCCATGTGCCAGATCAAGCGCCTGTCCTTCGGCGAAATCTGAGTTCGCATCCAAAAGGCAGATTTGATCGGCGAGGCTTTTCTGCGCCAGAGCATAGGCAAAGGTCGAGCCGACTGCGCCTGCTCCTACAATTACAACTTTTCGAGATTTCCAAAGAGTATCCATTATATTTTCCTTTACCAATAAAAATGATCTTCCCATTTTTTATTAACCAGTATTTTTTTTATTGCTCAATTTTTTTCGTGGACTTGTTCGCTGTTGAATGCGATCCATTTCCCGCATCACATCTTCAGGGTGAACATTTTTCTCCAGGTCAAGTAATTCCTGATCGGCGTCATTCTCGATGCCGAGTTTATCTTGAATCTCATCCAGCATTTTGAGGGCGCGGGTTAATTCGTGTTCAGTTAAGAGTCCCATTTGCAGGTCAAGGTCTGCGCGGCGGTCTGCTTCGGCACTTAAGCGGTTTTGACTAATCAGGACAAAAGTCGCCAGAAAAATGGCTTCCAGAGAAACGATCATGGTCAGCAGGCCGAATGGAAATGGATCAAATGGCTTGAAACCGAAAAATCCAAGGTTGATCAAAATCCATACGGCGAACCAGATGATGTGAAAATAGACAAAATACATGCGCCCTGAAAATTCGGTGATCACATCGGCGAGACGTTCCTCCCGTGTGCGCTGACTTGCTGTAGTCTGGCGAATTTTGGCGATCGTCTGAATATTTTGTTCGATAATCTTTGCAAGACGGACCTCCTGCTTGTTTGCCTTGGAAGTTGATTTTTTACGCGCCATGACAAAGCTCCTGAAATGAAAGATGTAGACAATATTATAGCGTGTAAAAAGGTAGACAGTCATTTTCGCGGAGCATATGACTGTCTACCTTTTAGATATAAAATGCGGTGTGCAATAATTTGAGTTAATGGTTGCTGGCCGGGTAGTTCAAGAGTAGAGAAAATTTGAAGCGTGTATCACACCCAGTCTCAAAAAAATCTATGACTAGCTTTGTTAGCTGACGTTTTTTCTGGAGATGTCATAACTTGCCCTATCACTTGAAATGTGTATGGAGTCTCCATGTCATTCAAGAGAAATTTTTTGGGGTAACTTAATTTCTAAATTATCAACGAGTTTGATTGCTGGTTTTATATATTTGTCTATGAAAACAGACATTATCTTTCCCGCCCGTTTTTCCATGTGCTTCCATGCTCGCTCGCCCTGAAAAAAAGAGCCGCCACATTCAAGATATTTCTTCGATAATTCCGCAAGCCTGTTGGATGGAGTTGGGTCAAGGACTAACAGAATAGGTTTGTAGCCTGTTGCTTGACATTCAACGGGGAAAGATAATTCCTCGCCGAATCTGCCTTGTCCGCTGGCGGCAATTGTTACACGTAACTTGAGTTCGTAGGCTGTGTTGCTGTCTGCAATAAGGCAGTCAATTTGTCGCCCATTGTTGGTCATATTTCCATTTTCATCTATTCTTTTTACAGGTGAGTTTTTTGCTCCAATGGTTTCCCTGCCCAAACTGCTCGCTAAAATTGGCTCGAATAAATAGCCAGTCTCTTGCGCTGAACGATTATCAATATCGTAAATCCACTTTCTCCAGGTCATCCAATTTGCTAAAAGTTCAATATCACAAGCACCATACTCTAAAAGAATACGTGGCCCAATTTGATCCATAGTTGGAATAGGCTGACTTGATAATATTCTTTTGAACTTTACCCGCCTTCTATGTAAAGCCGATAAGTTTTCAATGAATAGTGAAAAATCCTGATTTGTTAAAGCAAATATTTAATGCCGAGAGGATTTTTTTCAGATGTAACATCAATGACACCTATTTTGTCAAACCAATCCAGGCTGATTTCGTAATAATTTTTCGAAGGCAATTTAATTGGCTCAATACCCATTTTTTCAAAAGACCAGTTTAAGTCCGTAATTGCCAAAACTATTAATGCGTAAATCTCTTGATCGGAAATGACAACCTGAGCGTCACCAGTCCCATGTATTCTGCATTTTGTGAATAGATTTTTGATAAAAACAGAATTCCTCATTTTTGCCCTTTAAAGTAATTCAAGTTGATATTCTGGTTGCTTTAATCTATCTAATAATTCTTTTGTTTTGAATAGAGCTGGGCTCATGGCTTCCGCTTTTGTAAGTGAAAAACCTATAAGACTCCCGTTGTTTATGTCTTTTATCATAAACCCATAATCGTCTTTTATGTGTTCAGAAAATATCCTAGCCAGGAGGGGAGGTATCGCATTGCCGATTTGCTGAATTTTTTCAGAACTATTTCCTTCAAATATAAAAGAATCAGGGAAGGTTTGAATTCTGGCGGCTTCTCGAATGGTTAGCGGACGGTCTTGAACTGGGTGAATAAATTCCCTTGTGGATGCGCCTGTAATTGTAAGACTGGGTTCATCGTAAACTAACCTTTTGATTCCAGAGGGAGCCCCCCCCTCTTTTTTCACTTGGAGTTCCGTCCTGTACTCTCCTGTTTGAGCGTCTTTGAAAAGAATCGTGCTGTAATTCTATGGGCAAGTCTTTCATGGTCTGCCCTTGCTTTAAACGTTTTACTCGTTCATATTGAATTTTTGTTAAGTTGGGCGCGAAATGGTCGGTGATATTTTCTGCTCCATTTCTTAACTGCTCATCCCATTCGTTTTTTGGTAACGAGTCGTACTTGCAAATACCTGTACTGCTTTTTGACGGCTCTGGCAAACCTGAAATTGTATGTTTCAAGGTAATGTCTGAATTTCTAAAGATTTTCCCTTTTACCGCTATTGTCGGTTCAGCAAGGTCGAAATCAATGCCTAATCTATTACCAACAATAAACACCCTTTTCCTTCTTTGAGGAATACCGTATTCATGAGCATATACCTTTTCGATTCTAATCTTATAGCCTAAATCAATAAATGCTTTGGCTGCCTCATGTAAATATTCACCATTGTTTGCAGTTAATAAACCCTCAACGTTTTCCATCAGAAACCATTTTGGTTTAATTTTGTCTAAGGCCTTTACATAACTTTTTAAAAGCGAATTTCGAGGGTCTTCCCAAAACCTCAAGCCTGCTGTTGAAAACCCTTGACATGGTGGGCCTCCGATTAAAAAATCAAGGTCGCCATAGTTTATTTCTAGATCGACTAATAGTTTTTCAAAATCTATTTCATTTATATCTGCGGCTAAAACTTTAGCAGAAGGAAAGTTCTTCTTATAGGTTTTTAGAGCTGCCTGATCTATGTCGGTTGCAAAAATAACGTCATAGTTGGCTTTCTTGAAGCCTAACGAACAACCGCCTGCGCCGCAAAATAAACTTATGGCTTTGGGATTCATAAATAACCTATTTGTACAATATTGTTTTTCATTCTATCCCATTCATAACGCAATTTGAGGAAGCGGGCATGTCAACTATATAGAAAATCCCAAATACAACAAACCATTACATGTCCTTGATTTCGAAACGCCGATTCCCTCCTTTTTCTCTGGTAAAATACTGGTCTGTGATTTCAGCCCGCAACCCGTGCGTTCCTTGCGCACAACTCTCTCTTGCCTGTCTGAAACGCAAAACAACTAAAGGAGTAAGTATAAAATGGTAAGAATTCGTTTACGTCGTATTGGTCTCAAAGGCCAGCCCACGTACCGCATCATCGCCGCGGACAAAGAATCCCCACGCGATGGTCGCTTTTTGGAAATTTTGGGCGTCTACAACCCGCGCACCAATCCCGCCACCATTCACATCAAAGAAGACCGCGTATACCATTGGATGAAGAACGGCGCATTGCCAACCGAATCTGTGGCTCAGATATTCAAATCTTCCGGCACACAGGCTCGCTTTGACCGTTTCAAAAAAGGCGAAGAACTGGGCGCCCTCGTCGCAGAAGCCGCTGAAGCCGAAACCAAACGTGCCGCTCCAAAACGCACAACCAGCAACTAATATTTATATTTGAAATAGTCCCTACAGGTTTCTAGAAACCTGTAGGGACTTATGAAAATAAGGCAATTATTATGAAAGAACTTATTGAATATATCGCCAAATCCCTTGTCGACCATCCTGAACAAGTGCAGGTTCGCCAAAGCGGAGGCGGCTCCCGTGTCCGCATCGAACTCAGCGTACTCAAAGATGATATGGGGCGCGTCATCGGCAAAAGCGGAAAAGTAGCAAACTCCATTCGCACCCTGCTCCGAGTGGCCGCTGAACGTGAAGGCAAACAAGCCACACTCGACGTAATGGAACCCTAATGCCAGCAAAAAAGCAAACCTCAGGCTCGCCGGCAGGCGAGCCTGTCTATTTAGTGATTGGCTATTTGCGCCGCCCGCATGGCGTACGCGGCGAGATCATCATGGATCTGCACACCGATTTCCCAGACCGCATCAAATCAGGCCGCAAGGTACTCATCGGCGAAAAACATCAACCGCTCACGTTAGATACCGTCCGCCCGCATAGCAATGGCTTGCTCGTCAGCATTCTTGGCGTGAACACTCCTGAAGAAGTTGGCAAATATCGCAACCAATGGGTCTATGTCAAAGCCTCAGAAGTTCCCCCCTTGCCGGAAGGCAGGCATTATCAATACGAATTAATCGATTTGGATGTGGTGGACGAGGATGGGAATCCGCTTGGCAAGCTGGTCGAAATCCTGGAAACAGGCGCGAATGACGTCTACATCGTTCGAGATGACGCAGGCAAAGAGATTCTTCTACCCGCCATTCCCTCGGTCATCCTAGACCTGGATATGGGTCGCCGTTTACTGAAAGTTCATCTGCTCGAAGGGCTGACTTAAATAACCAACGCCGCCGTAATGGCGGCGTTATACTATATTAATTCGGAGCGCAGATGCTTGTGTTGAGCCTGTCGAAGTATCAGTCTGTTTCTGCGAAGTAAAAAGCGGGCTGAAGTCTGCGCTACAATACAACACGCGGTAAAATCGATTTGCCCATTCAGGGTTGGATGCAGGAACTATAATTTCACATTCAATAAGAGCATAATTTGTACCCACACAGGAAATATCATAATGGATGATAAAAAATACTGGGTTGGCTTTAACTTAATCAAAGGCATTGGCGCTGTGCGTATGCAGGGGCTGGTCGCGTATTTCGGCGATCTTGAATCAGCCTGGGGCGCTGACCCTGCTATTTTAGCAGAAGCAGGCTTGGGCACGAAAGTGATCGAGCGAGTTCTCGCAGCGCGTCAAAACGTTAACTTGGATCAAGTCTGGGCGAAGATTGAAGCGCAGGGAATAAAAATCCTCACCTGGCAGGATGAAGAGTACCCATCGAGATTAAAAGAGATTGACCAACCGCCGCCAGTGATGTATATTCGCGGCGAGTATTTGCCCGATGATTTATTTGCGGTTGCCATCGTTGGCACGCGCCGCGTGACACCCTATGGACGACAGATCACAGAAGAGATTTCGGCTTTTCTTGCATCGAATGGCATCACAGTTGTTAGCGGTCTTGCGCGCGGCGTGGATGCCATTGCGCATCAAACCGCGTTGAAGGCGGGCGGGCGCACGATTGGTATTTTAGGCTCCGGGGTTGATAAAATTTATCCGCCGGAACATTTGAAATTAGCCGAACAAATGATGGAACGCGGCGCGATCATTAGTGATTACGCGCCCGGTACACCGCCCGATGCTTCGAATTTTCCGCCGCGAAACCGAATCATTTCTGGTTTATCATTGGCGGTCGTTGTGATTGAGGCGGGCGAAACCAGCGGTGCGTTGATTACGGCTGAGTTTGCGGCCGAGCAGGGACGTGAAATATTTGCAGTGCCAGGCAGTATACTTGCGCCGCAAAGCAAAGGTACAAACAAGTTAATTCAAAATGGTGCGCAGCCATTGTTGAGCGTTAACGACATTATGCAGGCTTTGGATTTTACACGCATCGGCGAGCATAAAACTGCGCGCAAGGTGATTCCTGCAGATGAAACTGAAGCACGTTTATTAAAAGTGATCAGCAGTGAACCATTGCATGTCGATGAAATTCGCAATCAAGCTGATTTGCCCATTGAGAGAGTTTCTGCTACACTCGCGCTGATGGAATTAAAAGGCATGGTTCGTCAGGTGGGCGGCATGAATTATGTCGTGGTGCGCGAGGCACAATCAGATTATTTATAAGGAGTTATTTTTTATGTCTACAGGGAATATTCATAATTATGCAGTCATCATGGCGGGCGGCGGCGGCACGCGCCTCTGGCCTATTTCAAGAAAAGAAAAACCCAAGCAGTTGCTTCCCTTGCTTGGGCAGGAAACCTTGTTTCAAAGCACGGTTCAGCGTTTGGAAAATTTATTTCCGCCCGAACGAATTTTGGTTGTGACTGTTGAAGAACAGGCGCGTGAAATGCGCTTGCAGGCTCCAGAAATTCCAGAAGAGAATTACCTGATTGAAACATCGCCGCGTGGAACCGCATCTGTTGTGGGATTCGCGGCTGCTGTACTGCATAAACGCGATAAAGATGCATCCATGGCAATTTTGCCTTCGGATCATTTTATTCGTAACCGTGACCTGTTTCATTATCTACTTAACGCTGCGTTTGATGTGGCCGAGAATGGATATTTGGTCACTCTTGGAATCACCCCCTCTCAGCCTTCCACGGCGTATGGTTATATTCAACAAGGCGAACCGCTGACTGGCGATTATAAATACCCTACCTACAAAGTGAAGAATTTCAAAGAAAAACCCAGCGAACAGACCGCGCAAAAACTGCTCCATACTGGCGATCATTCATGGAATAGTGGTATGTTCATCTGGCGTGCAGATGTGATCTTAAAAGAAATTGACAGGCAAATGCCCGACCTTGGGAATGCGTTGAAGAAGATATCTTCTGCCTGGGGCACTGAAAAACAAGCCAGTGTATTAAATGAAAATTGGGATGGTCTCAAGAACGAAACTGTGGATTATGGCGTGATGGAAAACGCAGAACGGGTGGCGATTCTCCCGGCGGGCGGGCTGGGTTGGAGTGATGTTGGGATGTGGTCTTCCTTGTTTGAAGTGCTTTTACCTGATATGAATGGTAATATTGCAACGAATAGCAGTCAGCATCTGGCACATGAAACGCACAATACACTTGTCTACGGCGGAAATAATGACCGTTTGATCGTGACCATCGGCGTGGACGACATGGTGATTATTGATGGCGGCGATGTTTTAATGGTGTGTAAGACAGATCAATCGCAAAAAGTGAAAGATGTAGTTGGACATTTGAAAAAACATAAACAGGAAAAATATTTGTAATTTTGGAGAGTGCAGGAGCTTGCTCCTGCACTCTCTAACTTGGCAGTAGACTGTTGGAATTTTGGAGCAAGTTCTCTGTTTCCAAAAATTGCATTTGTAAAATTTGGGAATATTGCGTAGAATGCGTGTCCGGTGTGACAAAAGTTTTGTAACTACTCAGCCGTTCATTTTTATCCGCATTTACCCCGCACGGGGATGAACCCCTGTGCTACGCAAAGCGTTACGAAGTCTGCTAAAGCGGACTAATCGGCTTTAGCCGATTTCGTAAGAGTAGCCCGCACGGTTTACCGTCGGGCGGGCTGAGTAGTTACAAAGTTTTGGTAATAATTGAAAGGCGCATTTTGCGTGGAGGATAGATGGAAGCTTATTGCATGAAATGTAAGGCGAAAAGAGAGATAACTGACCCTGTGGCAGGGTTTAATGCCAAGAGCTCCGCGGTGACAACGGGGACTTGCCCCGTTTGTGGAACAAGAATGTTCCGCATGGGCAAGACCGATGCACATGTCAATCTGATTGCGCCGCCGCGACCTGAAAAGGTGATCGTGCTTGAGGGCAAACTGGTAATCGTAGAATCGCCAGCCAAGGCAAAGACTGTCGGGCGGTTTCTGGGGAAAGGCTATACTGTCCGTGCTTCGGTGGGGCATGTGCGCGATCTTCTGAAGTCACAGTTATCTGTGGATGTAGAGAATAATTTCGAACCCAAATATCGTGTACCAAATGAAAAGAAGGAAGTTGTCAAAGAGATTAAAAAACTTGCTTCCACCGCAGCAGAAATCTTTCTCGCAACCGATCCTGACCGTGAGGGAGAAGCGATTTCATGGCATCTGATGGAAGCCGCGCAGATCGCTCCTGAGCGTACCAAGCGCGTGGTCTTTCACGAAATTACCGCGCCTGCTGTGGCGGACGCTTTTTCGCATCCACGTGAGATCAATATGGATCTGGTCAACGCGCAACAGGCGCGCCGTGTGCTCGATCGTTTGGTAGGCTATAGCATTAGTCCCATTTTATGGGAGAAGGTGCGCGGGCGTCTGTCAGCGGGGCGGGTGCAATCGGTGGCACTCAGGCTCATCGTCGACCGTGAACGCGAGATCGATGATTTCAAGGCGGTTGAGTATTGGTCAATCCATGGTGAGTTTAAGCATGGGAGTCTCAAATCCTCTTTTCTTACGAAGTTGGCGCGTATTGATGATAAAGACCCTGAGCTTGTAAGCGAAGCAGTGGTCAAACCTATTTTGATCGATATGGAAACTGCCGCGTACGCGGTGACAAAAGTCAAACGCGGCGAACGCAGACGTAAACCGTCCGCGCCGTTTACAACATCCACTTTACAGCAGGAAGCCTCGCGTAAACTAGGCTTCACCGCCAAGCGCACAATGGGTCTGGCGCAGGGTTTATATGAAGGACAGGATGTGGGTGAGGGCGGCACGACAGGTTTGATTACCTATATGCGTACCGACTCGATGAATGTTTCCGCGATCGCGCAAAATGAAGCACGCGAATATGTGACAGGTAAATATGGAAATGACTATTTGCCCGCCGAAGCGCCGATCTATAAGACCAAATCTGCGGGTGCGCAGGAAGCGCATGAAGCCATTCGCCCGACCTCTGCGATGCGTGATCCTGAAAAAGTAAAAGAATATCTTGACCCTGCCATGTTTAAGTTGTATCGCTTAATCTGGCAGCGTTTTGTGGCTTCACAAATGGAATCGGCTGTGTTTGATACCTTGCAAGTGGAAGTGACTGGTAAAACAACAGCGCATGAATATCTTATGCGCGCTTCCGGCTCGGCGGTGAAATTCCCAGGCTTTTTGGTCGTCTATGAAGAAGCCAAAAATGAAGATGTCAAAACAGAAGATGATGAAGAGAATGTAAAAATTCCTGTAGGGATTGCTGAGGGACAGGAACAGGAGCTGGTAAGGTTGATTCCTGAACAGCATTTCACACAGCCTCCGCCGCGTTTTTCAGAAGCCTCGTTGGTGCAGTCGTTGGAAGAAAATGGTATTGGACGTCCTTCCACCTATGCGCCGACTATTTCAACCATTCAACAGCGCGGCTATGTGGAGCGTGTGGACAAACGGCTTATCCCAACCGATACAGGCTTGCAAGTTAATGATCTGATGGTGGAATACTTCCCTGAAGTGGTTGACCTTAATTTCACCGCGCACATGGAAGAAGATCTTGATAAAGTTGCATCCGGTGAAATGGTCTGGATGGATGCGATTCGTGAGTTTTACACACCATTCTCTGAGAAGGTGTTAAAGGCACAAGCCGAAATGCCTGTTACCAAAAGCGGACCTGAGCCTATCGGTCGTCCCTGCCCAACTTGCGAGAAAGAACTGGTTATCCGCTATGGGCGCTTTGGTAAATTCATATCATGCAGCGGCTTCCCTGATTGCCGTTATACCGAGCCGTGGCTGTTGAAGATCGGTGTTGCCTGTCCGCAAGATCATGGCGACCTTGTGGAGAGAAAAACACGCAAGGGGCGCACTTTCTTTGGCTGTGTCAATTATCCAAATTGTGATTTCACTTCGTGGAAGAAGCCGCTTGCTTTGCCGTGCCCCAAATGTAAAGGCATGTTGGTCGTCGCCAATAAACGTGAGGCGCAGTGCCTCAATTGCTCCGAGTCCTTCCTTTTGGAAGAGATCATCCCTGAAACTATAGAATAGAAAGAGAAACATACAATGCATTTTTCGCCACTTCCATATCTCGACCCTGGCTCAGGGAGTTTGATTATTCAAATTGCAATTGCGGCTCTCTTAGGGCTGGGCGTTGCGCTCCGTGCTTCATGGGGCAGTATTAAGAAATATTTTGGCGCCAAACAAAAATTAGAGGATGAGGACGCCGATTCTGAAAATGTCTAACCCTGAACAGCTTTCCGCTTCTTTCCGCGACCCAAGCGGGTTTCTGTTTTCGAGAGATGGAATTCTCTACCGACACATTAATCGCGCGTACTCAAATGATTACGCGCGATTAATGGATTCTGGGTTGTATGCTAGGTTGGTAAAAGCCAACCTGCTGATTCCGCATGTTGAGGTGGGTCAAGCTCCCGCTGAGTCAGATGCGGCGTTTAAAGTCATCCAGCCTGAACGCGTGCCATTTATCTCCTATCCATATGAGTGGTCATTTAGTCAATTAAAAGATGCGGCGCTTGCGACATTGTCCATTCAGAAGCGGGCGTTGAAGTTGGATATGTCTCTCAAGGATGCAAGCGCATATAATATTCAATTTGTGCGCGGCAAAGCAACATTGATCGATACGCTTTCTTTTGAAATTTATAAAGAGGGTGAACCCTGGGTGGCATACAAACAGTTTTGCCAGCATTTTCTTGCGCCACTGGCTTTGATGGCGTATCGTGATGTGCGTTTGAGTCAGTTGCTGCGCCTCTACATTGATGGTGTGCCGCTTGACCTTGCGAGCGAGTTGCTGCCTGCAAAGACAAAATTCAATTTTGGATTATTGACGCACATTCATATTCATGCGGGTGCGCAAAAACGATATTCCGATAAAGTAATTGCGCCTCGCAAAACCACACTGCGTGTGAACAAGCAGGCGATGACTGGGTTGATCGAAAGCCTTGAGAGTGTGGTTAAGAAATTAACATGGAAGCCCGCAGGCACCGAGTGGGGTGATTATTACGAGAATACGAATTACACTGATTCGGCTTTTGAACATAAGAAACAACTTGTTCATGCATGGTCTGTTGAAAAGAAACCTGCGTTGGTTTGGGATTTGGGAGGTAATACAGGTGTCTTTAGCCGTGAGGCTGCAGCATCAGGCGCGTACACTGTTTCGTTTGACATTGACCCCGCAGCAGTGGAACAAAATTACCGAACTGTAAAAACAAAAAAAGAACAAAATATTTTGCCGCTGGTTTTGGATTTAACGAATCCAAGCCCGTCACTTGGCTGGGATAATGCTGAACGTGATTCATTCGGCTTACGCGGCCCTGTGGATATGGCGCTCGCGCTGGCGGTGATTCATCACCTGGCAATTTCCAATAATGTGCCGTTGCCGCAGCTTGCGAGTTTCTTTGCTGCGCGTTGCAGGTGGCTGGTGATCGAATTTGTGCCAAAGTCAGATTCGCAGGTTCAAAGATTATTAACTTCACGTGAAGATATTTTTCCCAACTACACCCGCGCAGGCTTTGAGTACGCGTTTTCTTCCCGTTTTTCGATTCATAAAGCTGAATCTGTCCGTGATTCAGAGCGGATATTATATTTAATGGAAGTACGGCAATAAATTTGCCATATAAGGCTTTCTATAACGATGTATAATCAGAAAAACATAGCTGGAAAAAGGAGTCTCTTATGGATTTTGTAAAGGCCCTATTTAAACAACTGCCTATTCTGCCGATAGGTTTGTTTATTGGCGGATTGGTTCTGGGTTTGGTAATCGGGTGGGTGATTGCGCCTGTGGAGTTTGTAGATGCAACTCCGTCGTACTTGCGTGCGGATTTGCAGGAAGATTATCTTCGTATGACAATTGACTCCTTCCGCCTTAATTCAGACCCGAATTTGGCGGTCCAACGTTGGAAGGCTGTAGGAGTAGGCGCGCAACAGGCTTTTAGCAACATTCAAGCCAACCCCAAAAGCGCAGACCCTGCTGTCATAAAAAGCTATGGAGAGTTGATCACCAATGTGCTTTCCAGCGAACCCCCGCCTGTTGCTGAAACCACATCTTCCACCGCTAAGACCGCAATCATTATTGGGGCGGCAGTTCTGTTGCTGGGTGTGTTTGGGTATGGTGGTTTGTATCTTTATCGTTTATTAGGGAATCGTGGCAGCGGCGAAGTTACACCTACCATGCAAGCCGTTGAGATGAACCGTAAGGCAGAGAAGACCAACTTTGAGCAATTAGGGCTTGCGCCGCCGATCACGCAAACCATGACCACCTATGTGCTTGGCGATGATTTGTATGACGAATCATTCAGCATAGACACACAAGCTGGCGAATTTATGGGCGAATATGGTGTGGGCGTTTCTGAGGCAATTGGAGTAGGCGACCCAAAGAAGGTCACAGCGTTGGAGTTCTGGCTGTTTGACAAGAACGACATCAAGACTGCCACCAAGGTGCTGATGTCGCGCCACGCTTTCAATGATCCTGCGATTCGTGCCCGCCTCGAACCTAAGGGTGAGCTGGTTCTGGTCGAGCCGCAGTCGCAAGTCTTACTGGAAACAGCCACCCTTCAGTTACTTGCAACCGTTGTCGATCTTGAATATGGCAAAGGACCATTGCCCACAGATAGTTATTTTGAACGGATTACTCTTGAGTTGGCCATTTGGCCGCGACAAGGATAATAGACAAATAAAAACACATCCGACCAAAACTGGTCGGATGTGTTTTTATAATCGAACTATTCAATTTTTAGAATTTTGAATTTTATGATGCCATCTGGAGTATCAGCTTCTGCAATATCTCCGACTTTTTTATCCATCAAGGCGCGCCCAATGGGGGATTCGTGTGATATCTTTCCATTGCGGGGATCGGCCTCGGTCGGACCTACCAGATGATAAGTTTCGGGGTCAAAGTCATCTTCCTGTATGGTGACATGCGAGCCGATGAAGATAACTCCTCTGCTCTGTGTTTTTTCAATAATAACGGTGTTGCGCAGGATGGCTTCAATTTCTTGAATGCGGCCCTCAAGAAAGCCCTGATCTTCCTTGGCTTTATGGTAATCGGCGTTTTCTGAGAGATCGCCCATTTGAATTGCAGAGCGTAATCGCAGAGCCAGCTCTTCGCGTCGTGGGCCTTTAAGCTCATTCACTTCGGCTTGTAGTTTTGCTTCACCTTCGGGGGTGAGATAGTTGGGTTGAGACATGGTGTTCCTCTCTATCTATTATGATTGTATTGAATAGGGTTGCGAAAAGAGGGTTGTGAGCCCCCTTTCAAAACAAAACCAATTATGGCTTTTCAAAGGGATCGAACATTTTTTTATGTTCTTCAATTGCGTAGCGGTCAGTCATGCCTGCAATGTAATTACAAATGGTGCGCTCAAGTCCGCGTTTTTCAATATAAAACTGGACATGATTTGGAAGAATGGCGGGTTCAGCTCGGTAGGCCTGAAATAAATCTGAGATGATACGTTCGGCTTTGACTTGCATTCGAACTACGCGATAGTGACGATAGAGTTTACTATATAACAGGTCTTTTAATTCTCGATTGCGACGCTGCATTTCTTCGCTGTAACCAATAATATTGTGCTTTAGCTTTTGAACATCCTGAACAGTTTTTACTTTGGTATCTTTGATGCGTATTTCTGTTGCTTGTAACATATCTGTGACCATCAAGCCTACAAGGTGGCGAATCATGCGATGCCGTTCCATATCTCCCAGGCTGGGGCCGTGCCAGTTATACGTTTCTCGTAAAATTTCCCAGAGGGCAACTCCTTCGAGTATTTGTGTGTTGATCATACCTGAGCGCAGGCCGTCATCAAGATCGTGTGTCGTGTACGCCAATTCGTCGGCAACGTTTGCAATTTGGGTCTCCAGGTTGCCGCGTAGTTCAGGGCTGAAATCGCGTGCGTCTGAGACATCGTACTCCGATTCGTGTTTGACCATTCCCTCGCGAACTTCCCATGTGAGGTTGAGTCCTGGAAATTCAGGATAGCGCTCTTCAAGCTCCGTGACGATTCGTAAAGATTGCTTGTTGTGATCAAATCCGCCGAAGTCTTTCATCAGCCTTGCAAGGGCAATTTCACCTGAATGTCCAAAGGGCGAATGACCAAGATCGTGAGCCAGACAAATGGTTTCCACGAGGTCTTCGTTCGCACCCAAGGCGCGGGCCAATGTGCGGCCGATCTGAGCAACTTCCAGTGTGTGGGTGAGGCGGGTACGGAAGTAGTCGCCTTCAAAGTTGATGAAAACCTGAGTCTTATATTCCAGCCTGCGGAAGGCAGTAGTGTGCAGGATGCGGTCACGGTCACGCTGAAAAGAGGTGCGATAATCTGGTTCACTATCCAGATAGGCGCGTCCCTTTGAGTCTTTACTTCGCATTCCATAGGAGGCAAGACTCTTATCTTCGATCTCTTCAAGCTGCTGGCGATTAAAGAACATGTTTGCCTTTCAAGTTGCCGCACAAATTATCAAATCAGATTTTTTATTTATTGGTAAGGTATGCAACCGTGGGAGACGAAACTGTCATTGCGCACTTTGAGTTTTCTCAAGTTCTACGCAATGACATCTTGTGGGGCGAGAGGGGGTCGAACCCTCACAGTATCACTACCGACGGATTTTAAGTCCGTTGCGTCTGCCGATTCCGCCATCGCCCCAGTGGTTATGATTTTACTATAAATTCCCGAAAAAATAACTCGCCCACATAAATGGGCGAATTATTTTTCTCAGACTATATTTTTATTTTATGCGGGGAGATATGGATTGTCAAGCAAAAAGCATGGGATGTTTGCTTCAAGATAGTTGGCGCATGTGGCAAAATGATGAGCAGTACAAAGTTGATTGCTGGAAGTTTGCAGCACATCTGCGTTGGCGACAATCCGTTCAAGGTTCTGATTGTTTAATGCGATGTCCTGCTCAAGGGTAACGATCAGTTCGGATGTATTCCCGCGCAGTTTTTTGGACAGACTGACAATCGCGGCTCCATCCTAGCTGACATTTGCCACTACATACCAGACACGTTCCTCCGCTGGAGCAAGCTCCAAAATTGCGTGCGCAAAATAAGCGCAACGCCGGCCGCGTACTTCGGTTTCTGAGACAACACCCATCCCGCTGCGAAAACGATCAAGTTGTTCTGATGAAAGCAAATAGTCAGCCTGGTCAAGGCCGAGTTGCATCACAGTCGTTGCCAGAAGAGACTCGCTGGGTTCAGCCAGACCAGTTTCACGGTCCAGTTCGCTGCGTTTATAGGCATCCAAAAGTGGACTGAATGTGTTCTGCGTCAACGAGGTGATGTTGGCGGGCAGAATATTTTGAATCCCATCCAGCATTTCAATCTGACAGTCTGACTGTCCCAGAATTTAATAGCCATGTTGTTTTAACGAATCCAAATAGGTCACTGGTTCGCCATGCATAACGGTAGGTTGTTTCCAGACTATGGTTAATCTCTTCGAATATGAGCGTGGTGCCGATAATATTTTTATAAATATTTCGTTCGATATGATAAATACCCCGCTGCCGCACCGAGAACGGTTCCCATAGACTTGTGCGTTGAGCGCGTGTAACAAGTAGTATGGATTTGTTGCCTGTGTTTTCGCTGTTTTCAGTTAGTTTATCTTCGGTGTAGTATGGGAAAAGAGCTTGTTCGGCGCTGCCCCTGCCGGCAGAAAGCCCGCCAGTGGATGAGATAAAGAGCCAGTGATCTGAACTGCTGACGACACTCATGAAAAAAGGGGACATGCAATCATAATTTTGGATTTTATAAAATGTGTCACCAGACAGGGTTACATATTCCCCTTTAATCTCCTGCTCTATTTTCTTTTGTTCTGTGTCGCCTAGGAATATTGGATTTATTTTTTGATTGGAAGCCATCGCTTTTCCTGCTCGATATTCATATATGGGCGTAATAAATTAACACTCATAATACCCGATGGATAATCATGTGTTAAAAGAATTAAATGTTCCTGGGTATTCCAGAAATAAAACAAATACCCAGGAACTTGAGAATACTTATTTTTTAAAACCCATTTTTCTTGATTACAGCCTTATACCACTTTGCGCTGTCTTTGATGATGCGCTCCTGTGTTTCAAAGTTGACCCAGACAATGCCGAAGCGTTGGGAGTACCCGAATGACCACTCGAAATTGTCCATCAATGACCAGACGAAGTAACCCGCTAATGGCACACCCGCTTGAATAGCGCGATGTGATGCCGCAAAGTGGGCGCGTAAATAATTTGTGCGTAGTTCGTCAGGGACGTTGCCTTTTTCATCTGGCGGCGTGGAATAACTTGCGCCGTTTTCAGTGACATATATTTTAAGCGGCTGGTAATTGAAATAAACCCGTGAAAGAACGCCAGCCAAACCTTCAGGATGATTTTCCCAGCCCATTTCAGTCCAGTGTTCAGGTGTGTGTGGATTTTGAAAAACAAGTTGCGGGTCATTATTGGCCTCGTCGGCGCGGGCCAATTGTCGGGCATAATAATTCAAGCCAACAAAATCGGTGGGCGTAGCAATCGCATCCATATCACCCGCCAGGACAAAATCCATCCCTTTCGGAAGTGCGCCTATTTTTGTGAAGAATTCAACCATATCCGCTGGATACCCGCGCCCATAGGCAGGGTCTGCAAACCAGCGCACCCATTTGCCGTCATCGTTGCGGGCGAGTTTTAGATCCTGCGCACTGTTTGACCCTGGCGCCTTCCAGCCGATATTGAGCGCTAATCCAATCTCTGCGTTCGGGCTGTTGCGTCGAATGACGGGGATGGACCAGCCATGTGAAAGCAAAAGATGATGCGCCGCTCGTACACCGAGCGCATGATCCTTCAACCCGGGCGCGTGTTCACCTGTTGAATATCCCATCCATGCTACAACGGCAGGTTCGTTGTGGGTGATCCAGTTCGTTACGCGATTGCCAAGTGTCTGTGAAACGATGTTTGCATATTCTACAAACGCCTCAGCCGTCGAGCGGACTGCCCAGCCGCCCTCGTCTTCCAAAGCTTGCGGAAAATCCCAATGGTTGAGTGTGATGAAAGGCGTGATGCCTGCTTTCAATAAACCATCCACCAGCTTGCTGTAAAAATCGAGGCCCTTTTGATTGACCTTGCCGCGCCCTGCAGGTAGAACGCGCGGCCAGGAGATTGAGAAGCGATAGGCCTTTAAGCCAAGCTTTTTCATCAAGGCAATATCTTTTTTCCATAAATGATAGTGATCATTGGCTACATCGCCTGTGTCATTGTTTCTGATCTTGGCAGGCGTATGTGTAAATCGATCCCAGGTGGATTCTCCCTTGCCGTGTTCATCCCATGCGCCCTCAATTTGGTACGAGGCTGTTGCTGCGCCCCATATAAAACCTTTTGGATACTTAATTTTGTTTGCCATTTTTTTGCTCCATAAAATTATTTGATGAAAGTCGCTTGCTAATCGCCCGCGCAGATTCGAGCGTCGCGGGGTATTCGATATCGGTAAAAACTTCCCATGTTTCTTCGTAGGCCATGCTCTCGCTTGAATTCAGTTTTGATAAATGCCCAAGTACTTCCAGTTCAACACATCCATCCTTTAGATAAGCTTCCACATTGCAGCCCATATCTGGATATTTTTTTGTTTCATCCAGTAAAAACCTTTTTACGAATAATGCAGATCCAACTGTGCAGGCGATCCAGCCGTGGTTGTTAAAGCTTCCGACTTTGAAAGCCTGTTCGTTTATTTGGCAATGCAGCAGGATCATATCATCATGCAATTCAAAACGCTCATCGCGCATTTGTGAATAAGGCCAAAACACGAGATTGCGATTGGGCATCAAGCCTTCAGCAGAGGAGAGCGGCAGGATGGCCATGCCATTTGCTCGTAATTGCGTAATGCCCCAGGGTGCGAACTCAATTGGCTCATCACCATGCCACGTAACGCGATGGGTAAGGTGTACTTGATTCTCATCCAGATGAAAAGAGATTTCCTTTTCCAGGCCTGAAGCATCAATTGGGCTTTTCAAAGTGACAGCATTCTTTTCTTCAATGATCTGTACCTCGTTTTCCGGGCAGGTGTAAAAAGGGTTTTCAGGCGCTGTCCACAGGCGGTGGCCGCCGCGTAAATAAAATTCTCCATGCGGGGTGGGCCAGTGTACATCAGGAGTTTCAGACAGCAGATTACCTGCAACACTCTTTGCATACAAACCAGTGATGCGCGGCCCGGTTGTAGTCAAATACTCGAGACGCAAAAAATCATTTTCAAGGGAGGCAGATGGAAGTTTTGATTCGGACATCACGACCCCATCACCACTTCGACATTGACCTCGCTCAAACCTTTTTCTGCGCGGATCAGACTCCCCTCAACCTGCTTCCCGTTGACTGTGACATTCGCCACGCCTTTGCAAACGTGCTGTGGATTTTTTACGGTGATGTGATACGTCAGACCGCGATACTTACGCGTCGCCTTGAACCCATCCCATTTGGATGGGATGCACGGGTCAATCAGCAAGCCGTCATACTCCGCGCGGATTCCGAGAATCCATTGCGTACCCGCTTGATAGCTCCATGATGCGGTGCCAGAGAGCCACGAGTTGCGTCCCAGCCCAAATTGCGGATGTTCATCGCCGAGAATGTTTTGAGCGTAGACATACGGTTCGATTTCATATAAATCAATGCTGTCGTTCTTGCCTGCAGGGTTAATCTGTGAATAATATTCATAGGCGCGGTCGCCGTTGCCGAGCATCGTCTCTGCGATCATTGCCCACGGATTCGGGTGCAGGAAGATGCCGCCATTCTCTTTTGCTCCGGGCGGGTAGGTGGTCACGCCGCCGTAGTTTGAGTCGAAGCCATTGAAACCAGGCGCAGAGAGTTTAATTCCATATTTTGTATTCAACTTTTCATAAACTGATTGCATTGCTTGTTTTGCACGCTCGCTGGATGCAAAACCAGACATCACAGCCCAGGTCTGTCCGTTGAGATGAATTTGACCATATTGGTTCTTGTGTGATCCAAGCGGCGTGCCATCATGATCGAAATACATGAAATACCATTCAGCATCCCAGGCGTGTTCTTCAACACGTGCTTTCATCTCAGCATGTGCGTTGCGCCATTCATTGGCTTCCTCTTTTCTTCCAAGATGATTAAGCAAATCAATGAACTCATTCAACGCAACTCCATACAGATGCGCTGTGAATAATGACTCTGCGCCTTTTGCTAAATTGATCGTGTCGTTCCAATCTGCGAAGCCGAGCAGGGGCAGGCCATGTGCGCCGATGTCTGTTCGGGTGAAGGCTAAGCCTCGTTTCGCATGGTCAAGCACGGATGAAGAAAGAAGCGGTTTTCCATCCCTGTCTTTTTCATAATACGGAATTACTTCATCCAAAAATGTTGTATCGCCCGTTTCTTTCACATAGGCGGTGATGCCGAGAATGCTCCAGAGATGATCGTCGCTGTAATAATGCGGGCGGTCTTCGCGTTCGAGCGAATCGCCTTGGTTGCCTTCCAGTGTGAGCGGATTGAATTGATGCAGCGCCGACCCATTTTGTTTTTGAAAAGAAAGCAATGTTTTCAAAAACTCTTTTGCATCCTGTGGATTATTCGCCATCATGCCCAAAATATCCTGCGATGAATCGCGCATACCGATGCCGCGCGCGCCGAGACCGAGTTGATAATACGAAAGATAGCGCGACCATTGGCGCGTGGTGTGGCATTGATGTGGGTTGTGAATATTGACCGTGCTATTGAACGCGGCATCCGGTGTTTCGACTTGCAGAACTTCGAGATATGAATCCCAGAATTTTTTCATCTGATCGAGCGCATCATTCACCGACTTGGGCTTGCGATATGTTTCGACACTTTTCTTCGCCGCCTCATAATTTGACTCCTGCCCAAGTTGCGTGATGAGTTGTTTGGTTTCATCAGGTTGAAGTGTACCGAGATGATGAAGCAATGCGGCAATGTTATCGCCGCGCAGCGCTTGCGTGTTGGAGAGCTCGTCATTTTGTAAACTCAACGGATTTGCCCACGTGCCATATTCATTATCGCCAAGAAATTTCTTGCGGTCGGTCTCGAAGGATGAAGCAGGCAGATTGGATGTAAAGTAATTTACCCGTACATCGCGATGCATGAATGGATATTGAATCAGCGCGGTGAACTCGCCATCTTTGACAAATTTGGATTGCATCGTCTGCGGAATCCAATCGGCGTTGGTGAATTGCTGCAACGCGCTGGGATGGGTATATTCCAAAACTGGAATCGCATCCACTTCAAGCGGTTTACCGCTGAGGTTGGTGACTTTGATATCTCGCACTTCCACTGCAGCGCCTGTGGGAACGAGGATGGTCACTTCGGTGCGGATGCCGTACATCTCGCTGACGATGCGTGTATATCCCAGCCCGATATGACATTCGTATTTATCGTAGTTATCCAAGGTAGGGACATAAAACGGCGAGAAGACTTTGTATTTGCCATCTTGTTTAATACGCAAATATAAAGTCTCGCCTTTGAAATCGGATGACGGCATTTGCTGGATGTATTTGACGATACGATTGAAAGTCGGGTCGTTCTTGCTGATTAGCGCGCCGCCAGTGTGATCTACAAATCCGCCGAATTGAAGTGTGCCGATATAGTTGATCCACTTTGTGGGTGTGCGTGGATTTGTAATCACATATTCACGATTAGGGTCGTCGAAGTATCCGTAGTTCATTTTGTTTCTCCGTGTTTATTTACAATCCAATATTTCAGGCATAGACTCTCCATATGCCAGCCCATATCCAAACGGGAAGAGTGGGGCGTCACAGCCTGTTTTGTCAGTGACGTTATTGATATTGATCGGTAGTTGCTCGTTGGAACGCGGCCATGTGTAGGAAGTTTTCCCCGTGAATGGATAATCACCGAATAGCACATCAGCGATCCCGTTGCCTTCTGTGCCGGGCAGCCAGGCCGCGACCCACGCCTCTGCCAGCGGAAGTCCTTCGGTGATGACACGTGGACGCCCAGACAGCAATATCACAAGCACAGTTTTACTTCGTTCTCGAGTCTGTTTGATGAGCTGAATTTCTGTTTCTGTCAGCGATATATCTGCCGCGTCACCGACTCCCTCAGCGTAGGGTTCTTCTGCAAGGATGACGAACCCCACGTCTGCGATGAGCGCCTCGCCATTCGGATCTTTGAACTCGTTGAAGTCTGCGTCGCGGCTGAATTCGATGCGTGTGTTTGTGTCAACTGCTGCGCGGATGCCGCTCAAAATAGTGGTGCCTTCGTTGATATTTCCCTTCACGCCCTGCCATTGCAGAGTCCAGCCGCCTGATTGCAAGCCAATATCATTGGCGCCTTCTCCTGCTATGAAGATGACAGGTGTATCTTTTGAAAGCGGAAGGATATTATTTTGGTTTTTCAAAAGGACAAGTGATTCGCGAACGGCTTGGCGCGCCAACTCCAAATGTTCGCGCGAGCGGACGGCGCTCTGATAGCGTGGATCAGGCATGGGATGTTCGAACAGGCCCAGGTTAAGTTTGACGCGCAGAATACGGCGAACAGCGTCATCGATGCGCGCCTCGGGAATATCCCCATTGACGACGGCTTGCCGAGTCGTCTCAATAAATTTTATATAATCATAAGGCACCATGTTCATGTCGATGCCCGCGTTAATGGCAGTGACCAGCGAGGCGTAATAATCATCGGGATAGATCTGGTCAATCGCCTGCCAATCAGAGACGATGAATCCGTTGAAGCCCAATTCGTTTTTCAGAATTTTTGTGAGCAATGGTTGTTGTGCGTGCAGCTTGGTGCCTTTCCAACTGCTGAAAGATGCCATGATATTCATCGCGCCTGATTCGACCGCGCTTTGATAGGGAGGCAGAAACAGCTTGCGTAAAATATCTTCAGACACTTGCGTATTGCCTTGATCGAGTTTGTAGTTTTCTGTGCGCGAAGAATCCCAAATGGTCGCGCCGTCGCCGATAAAATGTTTGGGAGTTGCCAAAGCAAAAAGAGTCTGACCTTGTGATGGCGCATCCCCATCTTGTAAAACTTGTGTGCCTTTGATATAGGCCGCGCCCAATGCAGAAACCAATTGCGTGTCTTCGCCATAACTTTCATAGGTGCGTCCCCAACGCACATCCTGTACCACGGCGATGACGGGCGAAAAATTCCAGGGGATGCCGCTGGCGAGCATTTCTTCTGTTGTGGCGCGCGCGATCTTTTCTGTCAGTTCAGGGTTGTTGGCCGCGCCCAAACCTATATTGTGCGGGAAGATGGTTGCGTTTTGCAGGTTGCCATGCCCATGCACGGCATCTACGCCGTACACAATCGGGATTTTGAGCCGTGTATGCAGTGCTTCATCCTGATAGCCCTGCACCATCGCGTACCAATCTTGCGGCGTATTTTTTATAGGAGAACCGCCGCCGCCACTTAAGATGGAGCCAATGAAATATCGGGTGATGTCGCCGGGTTGAATGCTGTTTTTTTCCACCTGAGTCATCTGGCCGATCTTTTCATCCAGACTCATGCGTTGCAGCAGGTCTGCCACACGCGCTTCCACGGGTTGCGAAGTATCGCTATAAATTACTTTGTCCGCATCCACACTGGCGGTAGGTGAAACCGCAGCCAGCGGCGTGACAGTTCCCGCGCTACATGCAGAGAGCGTGAAAGAAAAAAGAAAAAGGAGGGAGAATATTTTTTTCATAATTTTATAGGTTCACTAGGGTTGATTTTCAATAACACCGTCTTTTAACGTGAGCACTTGATGTACATATTGATCTACAAGCGCATCATGCGAAACCATCAACATCGTGATTTTCTGGCTTTCGATCAACTCACGAAAGAAGGTCAACAATTCATGCGTGGTCTTGCTATCCAACTCGCCGGTGGGTTCATCTGCCAGAATCAATTGCGCGTGATTTGCCAGCGCGCGCGCAATCGCCACGCGCTGCTGCTGTCCGCCAGACATTTCATACGGGCGGTGATCTTTCCATTTGCTTAAGCCCACGATCTCCAAACATTCCAGCGCGCGCTTATGCCGCGTTTCATATTCATCGCCTTTGATGCGCAAAAGCAATTCAATATTTTCATAGGCCGAAAGAGTTGGCAGCAATCCAAACGATTGAAAGACCAGCCCAATTTGTTCACGCCGCCACACGGTTAATTCATCGTCACTCATTTTCATCAGATCATGGCCGAGTACCAACGCGGTGCCCGATGTGGGTTTATCGAGGCCTGCCAAACAATTTAACAGTGTAGTCTTGCCGCTGCCCGAGCGGCCTTTTAATGTAACGAACGTACCCGCCTGCACATTTAAATTAATGCCGCGCAAAGCAGGGATGCCCTCCGCATGTGTCTTGGATGGATACACACGCCACAGGCCGCGAACTTCAATGACTTGATTCATTTCCTGCCCCCGTGCATCAATCTGGATTTGAGATTTTCAAACACCTTAAAAATTTTAGACGGAACTTGCAGCACATCTTCCTGCGCTGATTCCTGCCCGCTGGACGAATGGCTATTTTCTTCACTGTGACCCGACTCTGCTGTGGGCGGGCGAATCAGAATTCCTTCATCTGTCATTTCAATTTGCACGCGGCGTTTGATATGAAAGTGTTCCAGATATTCACGCGGAATTTGTAAACGGCCTGCAGAATCCAAAACGGCCAATTCAATGAGATGATGTTCGTCGCTGTCTGCTTTTTGCACGCGCACCGTTTCACTGGCAAGTTTGCCATCCCGCACGGCCACGACCCTGTCTACGTGGCGGGCAATGCCCGGGTCATGGCTGACAATTACCAGCGTGAGTTTGAGGCGGGTGTTTAAGTCGCGCAGCAGATGGTACATCGTTTGCGCTGTGACCGTATCCAATTCACCAGTGGGCTCATCTGCCAGCAGCAATTGCGGACGGTTCGCCAGCGCAATTGCAATGGCCACACGCTGTTGTTCACCGCCAGACATTTCTTCAAGGCGGTGTCCCTGACGATCACGCAAGTTAACAAGGTCGAGTAATTCCAGTGCGCTTTGACGCGTAGCTTTGCCCACTTTCCCTGCAAGAATGAGGGGTAATTCAATATTCTCAACCGCAGTTAAATACGGGATGAGGTTGCGCGCGCCATGCTGCCAAATAAATCCGACTTTATCACGACGATAACGATCAAGGGCACGTTCGCTTAAACGGCCAAGGTCTTGTTTTCCAACTCGTGCGCGGCCGCCCGTCGGGCGATCCAACCCGCCGAGTACGTTTAGCAGAGTTGATTTGCCGCTTCCGCTGGCGCCGACGATGCCGATCATTTCGCCGTCATAGACGGTGATATCCAAGCCTTGCAAGGCTTGTACTTCCACTGAAGCGCCGCCATCTTGATTAAGTTGGTAGATCTTTACCAGGTTTTCGCAAACGATCAAAGGTTCGGAATTCATCAGGTTGTCTCTCCGAGTTTGATGGCTTGGAAGATTTTCATGCGTACCAGCAGAGATGAAAGCACACTCAATGCCGCGAGGAATAAAATAATGAATAGAACATAAATTTCCAGGATGGAAAGCCAGGCAATTTCAATTTGAAAGGGCGGGTATTGCGCCTGTGCGCTCGCGCCAATTTGCAGAAATGGAATGAATAACCTGCTGGCTAAAATTCCAAGCGCGGTGCCTGCTCCGATGCCCAAGAGAATCAGAAAGGCCAACTCTGCCGCGAGCAGAGATTTCATTTGTTGAATCGATAAACCAATTGCGCGCAGCATACCCATTTCAATAAATCTTCTTCTAAAAGAGAATAAGGCGTACAGTAAAAAGCCAAGGACTGTCAGCAATGCTGAAGCGATGAAGCCAACAGAAAGCAGACCAAATAATCCCTGTCTTTCCGGCCTGCCTTGTTCAGCGCGGATTCTTGAATCAGCCGATGACCATTCCTTGACGATCGTGTTCAATCCGTTTTGCACAAGTTTGGATTGATCAGTTTGCTGGTCGAGCAAAATGCTAAAGCCGCGTACTGCGTACGCAATGGATTCAGAGTCTGCGCTGCTGGTTGTGCCCAGCCATACTTCATGCGGGTAATCTGCGCCGGCACGCAGGAATAATTCTTCAAGATTGCCGACGATCATTGTGCCGTTTTCAGGATACCAGGTCGGGAAGAGATCAAACGAGCCGACGATGTTTGCTTCCAGGGTGATGGATTGCCCTGCAACACCGGTTGTAACGCCGAGTGTGAGCGTATCTCCGATTTTTAGTTTTTGTTTTTTCAGCAGGTTGTTTGAAACAAGGATGCCGTTTGGGTCTGCCGCCAGTTGATTCATGAGCAGGCCGAGTTGTTCCTTTGCAAAATCTTTTTGCCAGTAGGCAGTGGATGGGAAACTGAGGCGGTCGATTCCAAGGAAGATGCCTTCGATGGAGCCAGCCTGTGTAAATGCTGAAAATTTATAACGCCCAACACGTGTTGCAGATGTAACTCCGGGAATACTCAAATGATCTTCCACAGGGCCGAAAGTATAAACTGGCGAATCGCTGGTTTCGCTAAAGGTGGTGCCATATTCAAGCAGATTCATGTCTGCGCCTGTTTGATATTGCATTTGTTTATCAAGCTGGCTGTCGAGTGTGCGCGCAAGCGATGCGGTAAAGGCGGAGAGTCCCAGGGTCAATACCAATAGGACGAGCGGCGCGGTGTAAAAAGCGGGCGTGCGTTCAAGATAGCGCGCGGCCATTAACAAGCCGACACTTTTTGTGGGGCGCAGCATCCATGAGATAAATTTCATGAAACGGGGAACAAGCCGCAGCGTGAAAAGAGCGACGGAGAAAATTCCCAAAGCAGGAACAAGCAACAGCAGCGGATTCTGTAAAGGGTCAGGCAGAGTCTCTGATCCGCTTAAGGCTTGTTTACTTTGTTGTGTGAGCTGCCACAAGCCATAGCCTGTTGGGAAAAGCAGGAGGACATCCAGAAAATATTTTTGCCACCACGGAATACGGAAGGAACGCGCGCGTTCCTGTTTATAGGTCACCACTGTATTTTCTGCGGCGCTTATGGTTGGGATGAGAATTTGAATAATAAGAATCAAGGCAATGCCAAGCAAGCCGATGCCTAGAATTTGCGGGGTCATACTTACACGTAAGCCGCCGCTGGCGCTGAAATTAAGAAAGCTGCGCGCTTTGCCAATGGAATGCGTAATCCAATAGCCGAGGCCGATGCCGCCAATCAATGCAACTGCGCCAAGCAGAATTCCCTGAAGCAGAGACATGCCAATGACTTGCAACGCACTCGCGCCACGGCTGCGCAGGATCGCCATTTCTCCGCGCTGCTGCCCAACGAACAACCCTGCCACCAGACCAATGAAGGCCAGGATTAAACTTAAGATGGGTACGCTAAATGCGAGGAGTAGGTATGTGAGTTTTGGTGCGTTTTCTTGATAACGAGCCAAAGCTTCGAGCGGTGATGTGATCAACGCGGTGTTGGCAAGCAGCGTGTCGGCAGATTTTTCAATTGAAAGAATACGATTTTGCAGCGCGGTTATATCGCTGGCATGTAGAGAGGAGCCGTCTGCTACGATGCTCCAGGTGGAGCTTCGTAATTCGTCAATCACTCTATCGCTGATGAAGCCTTTGTAGGTCTCTTCGTGTACGAGAAGCCAGCCGCTATTATTTGCGCCCCAATATTCTGCTTTTGGATCGACAGGCCGCCACAGCCCAACGATGGTGAGCGGGATGGGGCCGTTATCTGTTCGTAACGAATAGCTGTCGCCGACCTGCACGCCGAATTCTGCCGCGAGTGATTCGTTTGCCATCGCTTCGATCGAATCGCCGTCACGCAGCAGGGATACAAATGGCTGCGGCGTTGTCCCTGTTACGATAATGACCGTTTTTTCAAGCGGTGTGATGAATGCAAAACTGGCGGTTGTTAATGCATATTGTGTGCCGGGGTTGTTTGGGTCAGGCGGCGGGTACATATAGTAGCCGTCTGTGCGGAAGCGGCGGATGACTTCTAAAATGGGGAGGTTGATTGTTCGTAACGCAGTCTTGGATAAATACTCGTCAACCTTGACTGCATTTTTCCATTGCGGGCTGTTTTTCCCCGCCGCTTTTTGTTCAAACACAAAGGAGAGTGGAGCGTAGTCTGCGGGTTTTTGAGTTAATTCAAGTTGATTGCCCGCGAGAAGTTCTTCACGCAACAAACGAAAGTAGGTGGCATCTGCATATAAGGGGACGCTCAAAATGAACCCGGATGCGATCATCAACCCGGCAATGGATGCGAGGCTGAGGAAGGGCTGTGTTAGCAGACGTTTAAATGCGATGCCCGCAGTTGCCCAGACTTGCAGCGCGAAGGAAGCCAGACTTGAAAAGAAGCTCATGGTCCGACGACAACCTGACCTTCATTGAGTCCTGAAATAATTTCAACCATGTCGCGCGTCTGTAGACCAATCTCCACATCTACTCGTTTGGGTCCGTTTTCGCTGTTGATGATGACGAATGTGCGTCCGCCTGCATTGCGGATTGCATCCGGTGGAAGCCAGATCACATCTTGTTTGCTTGCCAGTTGGACTGTGACTGTAACTTTATCACCCAGTTGGTAGGTGGTCGCAGACGGCGGTACATCCAAAACCAGATGAATTGTTTTTTCATCGCTTGCGCCTGTTCCGTATGGCGAAGGCAGTTGACGAATGACGCCTGTTAATTTCACATCAGTCTTTGCATCCAAGGTAACCACAACTGGCATGCCTTCAAACATTTCCTTGACCTCTTTGTCGCCTTTGGTTACATCGAGTTCGGCAATTACTTCCAGTTGATTCGGGTCTCCGAGCACAAAAGCAGGTGTGGCGGAGGTGACATTACGCCCCGTGTTGACGCGCGAAATAATGGTTCCGTTTTCGGTGGCAAAGGCCTGCGCTTTCGCAACCTGTGCATCCAATTCGTCTACGGCAGATGAGTTAGGGTCAATGCCAAGTTGGGTCAGGGTTTCTTCCAGTTCCATTTGGGCAAGTTCCACTTCCAATTCCTGTATCTTAACTTCGTAGGTCGGCCGGCTTTGCGCCTTGAGTTGTTCCAGGGTCAGAGTGGCGATTTCTAATTTGATCTGTGCGCGCCTCAAAATATGCTGTGTTTCTTCAGAGTTGGCTCTTAATTCCCGAGCTTCTGATAATTCACCGAGCAGTTGACCTTTTTCTACAACATCATTGACGTTTGCATATACTTCGCTGACCTGTCCGTTAATTTGAAAATAAACAGTATACAAAGCCAGCGGCGAGACATGCCCAGTGAGTTTTGCTTCCACCACGATGTCGCCGCGTTTGGCCGTGAAAGTTTCCTTGACCGGTGTTGGGTAAGGTGTGGGGGTTGCGCCGCTGTCTGCAGACGGTGAAGCGCAACTGCTGAAGAGGAGTGTGAATGCAATACATAGCGCTGAAAAATTCTTTTTTATGAGCAAGGGAGCGTCCTTCAAATAAATGATCTATCCGACCCACATATCAAAAGCAAATAGTGTGGTTTCCATTCCTAAAAGTAAAATGCTGAAGATTGTCCAGGCGCGGTCAAAGGTTTTATTCTTTCCCAGTTGAGCGAGGAAGATGTAAAGAGCGGGCGTGATGAGCATGTAGCGGGCCATACTTTGCGCCGACCCGCTGAACAACGAAAGCAGTACCACGGCCAGACTAAAGAACGCCACTGGCGGGTCACGGCGGATAAGCCATAAGGATGCGATCAGGGTGATTAAGATTGACCCAATTTCAATCGCAAAATAGATCAGGGCGCCGCCACCTGTGGTGCGGGCGTATTCAAAGGCATACATAAAATCATTAATCGATTTATCAATGGAGATCAAGCCGCGCCCAAAATAAAATTCCTGTAATTCAGCCCAGCCAAGTCCCAGCGCAGAATAGCGCCAGATAAGATAACCCGCTGCTGGCAGGAGTGCGAAAGCTCCGCGTGCAAACCATTTCCATGTGAGCTGTGACTTGAGAGGCGCACGCCATTTGATCTGCATCAACCAGAAGATGATTAGGGGCAAAGCAAGTGCGGCGCCGTGTGCGCGAGTCCAGGCTGCGAATAAACCTAACAGAGATGCCCAGACCCACTGTCCGCGTTTGGAAAGAGCGAGCGCGCTGAATATCAGTCCAATAAATAATCCTTCCGTGTAGACCATCGCAAAGAAAAAGGATGTTGGAAAGATGAGCGCGTAGAATATGGTGCGTTCGGAAGAGTCTTCATCGAAGTATGGGCGCGTGATATCCCATAGCGCGATCATGCCAGCCAGCGTGCCCAGCGCTGCAATGATGACTCCAGCCAGATTGGCGGCGGCAATCGGGGGGAGGCCGAATAGCTTAAGTGGCAAGGTAAATACTTTTATCAGATAGGGATAGAAAGGAAAAAAGGAGTAATTCTTTATGACCAAATTTCCAGTGTCGGGATTGGTTACCGCCCCGGCCTGCGGGTCATCATAGCCGCCTACGGCGATGCCAACGTAATACTCCGAATCCCATGCCACCTGTCGATTCATCAGCGGTTCGAGCAGATAGATTTTTCCTTTATTACTGAAGCGCTGTGTTTCGGTACTCGTCCATGGCACAGCCAGGTCTGGGCGTTCCAGACCGAGGCGGGTGGTCACAATCCATTGGAAACCAAGGATAATGACCACCCAGACCAGCCAGAAGAACACGATATTCCGAACGTTTGTTTTGGTCATTTAATGTTGGTTAGGTCTTTCTCGATTGCAAAAAGTAATTGCTCGGAGACAAAGTTGGGATGATTGGAGGCTATCTGCTCAAGGGTCATCTCGCCCGCCATGCGCATATCTTCCATCAACAGGAATCCACCGATATATTTTGAAAGGATGGCTCGGCCATCGGGGTCATCAAGCAAGACCTGAATGGTCAAGCCGCTATGTAAACGAGTATCGCGCGGTTTGGGTTCAAGCATCACGCTGCATTTCTCACGGATGTCACGGCTGGATGCGCCAACGAGGATTTCAAACTCACCGGGTTCTACAGACCATAAATTCATGGCAGCGTCAAAATGCCAGAAGGCTTCACGGTTCAATTTGAAAGTAATGGTCTTGGTTTCCCCAGGTTTCAACCCGACTTTTTCAAATGCCTTAAGTTCCTTTTCTGGCCGCGCAAACGTAGATTTGACATCGCGCACATATAGTTGCACCACTTCCTTGCCGAAGACTTTGCCAGTGTTGGTGACATCCACGCTGACAGCGATTGTATCGGTTTCGATGATCTTATCTGCGCTACATTTTAGATTGCTGTATGCAAAGCTGGTGTAGGAAAGACCGTGCCCGAATGGGAAGAGTGGGGCAAGTTCCTTTTTGTCATAGTAACGATAGCCTACAAAAATCCCCTCGCCATAATGGACTTTGCCATTTTCACCGGGGTAATTAATGTAAGCAGGGTTATCCTGTAAACGTACTGGGAAAGTGGTGGGCAATTTACCTGATGGATTGACATCGCCGAATAAAACATCAGCCAGCGCGTTGCCTTGTTCCTGTCCATCGTACCAAAGTTGAAGAATGGCAGGCACATCGTCTACCCAGGGCATTTCAACAGGTGAGCCGACATTCAGCACAACGATGGTATTTGGATTTGCAGCCAACACCTGGCGGATTAGTTCATCCTGCTCACCAGGCAATTTCATGTTGATACGGTCAAAGCCTTCGGATTCCCATTCACCATTTAAACTGGCAATCACCACAGCCACGTCAGATTTCTTGGCGAGTGCAACTGCTTCTGCAATCGGGTCTGATATTTGCGGCGGCTGATGACTGAGCATCACAGAACGCCAGCGCGGACTGCCCTGCCAATAATATTCAACTTTGATGGGATAGGATTTTGCGCCGATCAGTTCCAACTCAACAGCTACTTCCTTGCCCATGTCTGAATCAGAACTGTGATCCACAATGAGTTTGTCATCCAAATACAGTTTGCTCCAGCCAACTCCTGAAAGCGCGAGCGAATGTTTGCCTGATTCTTTGGGCGTCAAAAAGCCTTCCATGCGTACAGAGAATGATTCTTGATTTGCATTTGGAACCGACTGATCAAACCAACCATGTTGAACGCGCGGTGTCACTTCAGTATAAACAGCAGGGCCGGAGAATTCAATTCCGTTGAAAATGTTCAGGTTAAGTCCGATCCGCCCGTCTGCGGTGGATAATGTTTCAGGAGCAGGAGTAGCCATAGTTTTGTGGATAAAGGTCCCAGGGGTGGCTTCCACCGCAACATCTTTTCCTTCCGGGTTATTGACGCCGTCAAATGGCGAGATGCTGTAATGCGGAGTCACACTCGAACTGCCGCCGCCTAAAATTTGCGCGGTGCGTGCATAGGGGCCGATCATCGCGATGGTTTTTGTGGCGTTGGTCAGCGGCAGGATGCCATTATTTTTAAGCAGGACAATCGCTTCCTGCCCGGCCTCACGGATGATGGCGCGATGCTCGGGTTTATTTTCGCCTCTTTCAGGATTGAGAACTGGATTTTCAAACAGACCGGCTTTTTCCAATACCCCAAGCAGACGACGAACTTTATCGTTCAATCTTTCCTGAGTCAGGGTTCCGCTTTCGAGAGCTTTTTTCACCACTTCGGCTGCCATCCAGCGCGCAGGCCCGGGCATTTCCAATTCAAGTCCGCCAGCGGGAACACCTTCATCGTAGGTGCCGAACCAGTCAGACATGACGATGCCATCATATTCCCATTCACCCTTGAGAATTTCAAGCAGCGAATGATCGTACTCGCAGGCATAGACGCCATTGATGCGATTGTATGAAGACATAACCGCCCACGGATTTGAATTGCGAATCGCGATGCGGAACGGCTCCAGATAAATTTCTCGCAAAGTTCGTTCGTCCACTTCTGAGCTCATTGAAAAACGTTCGAATTCCTGTTCGTTGGCAATGAAATGTTTAATGCACGCGCCCACGCCTTGATCCTGGATTCCCTTAATGTAAGCGGATGCGATCATGCCGCTTAGAAATGGATCCTCGGAATAACATTCGAAGTTCCGCCCAGCAATCGGTGTGCGATGAATGTTGACCGTGGGGGCGAGCAAAATATGCGCGCCCTTGGCTTTGACTTCATCTGCCAAAACATTGCCGACCTTTTCCACGAGTTCAGGATTCCAGGTTGCGCCCAGCGCGATGCCGACAGGCGTTGCCACAGATGGCGTAGACATGCTGCCCCATGCGCCGCGCGCACCGTTGGGGCCGTCGGTCACTTTGAATTGTGGAATTCCCAAACGCGGAACGGCCACACTATGCCACAAGTCTGCGCCTGCCAGCATGGATATTTTTTCGTCGAGAGTCATTTGTGAAATTAGATCATCAATACGAGACATGTTTACCTCTTGAAAGAAGAAAGATGGGTGGGTATTTATAAATCAGCAAAAGTGATTTGGTCAATTTCTTTTGCTTGAATCGCCTGTTTGATGGCTGGGTCAGTTAATACATCCAGTTCTTTCATGCGTTGTTTGTTATAAATCGATTCCTGTGTAAATGCATCATCTACATATCCAGGGTGACACATGATTTCTGTTGAACCTGCTTTAACGCTATTAATAATGCGCAGGAGTTCCTGATGGGTGGCTTTTTCATCGTAAAAATCAACGATGAAAACATCAGGGCGGCGAGGGTTGAATTCATTAATCAGTTCCGCCGCTTGTTTGCTGGTCTCTTCCAATTCACTGGATACATCTTTGGTGAACGGAAAACGAATCGCGCAATCATATTCTTTTGCCAGTTCAAGCATTCCGCGAAACAAAATGGGTGAGAAAAACGAGGAATGATGATGCGAGTCGAGATGCGTGGGTCTACGTCCCGCTGCTTTGATAAAGGCTTCGATCTGCGTCTGCCATTCTGCTTTAACTTCAGCGATATTTAATTTGGGTAGATTTTCGACGAATGCATTGTATTTGAGGAAGTTTCCATTTTCATCTGTGACGGATAAAACCGCTTCGCGCGCCGAGATGGGCCTGCCCATTGTTAAAACAAGGTGGACCCCCAGCCCGAGCTTGGGTGTCTCACGCAGCGCTAGCGCGATATCTGCCGCGGTGGTGGGGATGTTCATCATGCAGGTCGTGGACGTGACCACGCCGCGCAAATGCGAATCCCGTATCCCGCGTGAAATGTCGGGGCTGCGTCCATAATCGTCCGAGTTGATGATGAGGCGTTTAGACATTTTCTACTCCTTCAAGATATTTTTGATATAGGTCTACCAGATAACCAAGAGGTTCCTTGTAAAACTCATCTGCGTTGACTGTGAGTTTTGCATACTCAGGGATTGGTTTTACCTGTGGATTTGTTTTTGCAAATTCCTGAATCACTTTTGCATGAGGCTTGAGTGATCCGTCAGGTCTGACCAGCCCAAAAAATCTTTCATGTACTGCATTTTGGCAGGGAGGTTTATCCCATAACTCAGGAATGTAATCTGCATAGCACCAGAGCATCGCGCCTGTTGCGCCGCTGTCCTGTAATTTGGGAATGGTCAGCCGCAGGAATTCTGCAAAATCTTCCTCGCTGGCCATGAACTGTTCGCGCTCGCGGCCGTTGGTTTCTGTCCATTTCATAGTATAGGTGGCTTCGCCGGGCAGGGCAGTGCATCCGCCAAATTCTTCCATCAAGACCGGTTTACCTGATAACGCGGCGGTCAGAGCGCAGGTGAATGGGACAAAGTCTGGGTCGAGATTTTGACGCGCCCAGGGTGTGTACATGGGATAGGAATGCATGACGGCAACATCTGTGTTTGCATAGACCTTGTCTATTCTTAATCCATTATCACGATGTAATCCATCTCCGTGTAAGCCAATCGTGACAGGATGTTTCGGGTCAATTGATTTGATCAGCCCGGCCATTTCCTTTACCCAGGCTGCGCCTTCATCCGATGAGTTGGGCCATGCAAATAAATCGGGTTCGTTGCCTAGGTTCCACATCCAAATACCGGGATGGTCTTTGAGCGCAGTGACCACAGTTTTTAATAATAAACGGCTGGCGTTCAAAGCCATCTCATCATGAAACATATTGCGATAGCCTTTGTCTGTCTTTTTGCCTTCACTGATAATGTCACGTATCCACTCGTGCGCTTTTGGCGGGAGGTCTCCGCCCACCAACCAGCGCGGACTCCAGTTCGGTCCGCTCATGTGACCGGTGAAGAAGGTAACATCGAGGCCAAGTCCGTTTTCTGCGGCGATATCTGCTACTTTTATCAGGTTGGCAAGCGCGTCTTTGTTTACAGAATTAGGTTCGGGTTGAAAGTCATCCCACAATAAAAATAAACGGACAACATTCATGCCGATCTCTTTGATGATTGCAAATTCTTCGCGCACTTCACCAGCGTCAAAATCGTTCCACCAATACATGGCTTTGCGGCGCGGCCAGTAATTTACTCCGAGCGTGAATGGGGTGGTCATGGTTTCTCCTGTTTTATTTGATGTGATGTACAACTTCAAAGATCGCGTTTACCAGTGAAAATTCACCTTGTATATCGTGGTCCAGCGCCCAAAACATAATGCCGCCTGCTTTTTGCATGGCAATCTCAGTTTTGGTTTTTACTGAGGGAATACCATTATATTTTTCCGATGAACCGTTGTACTCGATCGAATCCATTTGGGCGGCGGCCGGGTCAAATTGAATGAGTTTGGAAAACGAAATCTCACTTGGTCGTGAATAGAAGGGCACGCCGATGTTTATCTTTTCTTGCGGCACGCCACGTTCGCTCCAGTATTTTAACCCTTGCTCAAATTCATCCAGGCTTCCGTGGATTTCGCCATCGTAGGTCATCACGTTTACATAATCTACGAGATCGAAAACTTGATTGGGAATGCCAAGTCCTGTTTCATCGCCAAAAGAGATGGTGGCGGTACTGATCAATTTATCAGGCAGCGCAGTGCGCAGTCCCTGCATTAAGGCCAGAAAATTTTGAGAAGATTGCCCGGGGTCTGGATATTCCCAATCGATATCCACGCCATCTAGTTGATATTGATTCACAATGTCAACTAGATTTTTGACGAAAGCGATGCGTGACTCAGGGACGGCTGCCATTTGCTCGAATTGTTCATCCCAGCCCCAGCCGCCAACTGCCAGACTTACAAGTACATTTTGATTATGTGCGTTGACGACGATGTTTTTCAATTTCCAGTCATTGTTAAGCGGCGCAAAAGTTCCGTCACTATTGGGGATAAGGAATGAATAGTTGATATGAGTTAACTGACTATAAGGAATTAATTCTGCAAGGATGGCGTCTGTCGCATAGGCAACAATACGAAAAGGTTTTTCTTGTGGAGTTGGCAAAGGAGTTGATGGGATTGGTGTTTGTATAGGCTTGCAGGATGTCCATGAAAGGGCAAACAGGCACAAGGCGAGGCCCTGAGCGTATCGAAAAGATAGGAAAGAAGCAATGTGTTTCATTAAGTCAGAGCTGCCTTGATTTTTTCACGCTGTTCATTAGAGAGGTGGAGTCCGCCAGCTTCCATTCCCAGCAGGGCTGCCCCAAGGACGGGTTTTACTTCCACTGGAATCAACTGTGCTTTGGGGGCAATGGCGTGTACGGTTTCACGCATGGGATTAATCAGGATTTCTCCACTTTTAAACATGGAACCGATCAGTGCGATTTCAAAGACAGTATCTTCAAAATTAAGCTGGCGAATCACTGCGTTTGTCATTTCGCCGAGTTCTGTGCCGGCCCAGCGCACAAGATTATTGGCAACTGCATCCCCTTGTGCGGCAACACCAAAAATAACGGGAGCTGCATCTGCGCCGATTGTATAATAATTTTCGGTGTATCCCTGAATCAGGTCTTCCAGATCTTTTGCGCCGGTCATTTCAATAAAAGCCGGGGCGAGGGCAGTGGGGGGCAGGCGCTTTGTCCATGAATAGCCAATGATCTGCATGGCGCGGTGAATTAATTCGCTGCCGCCTGCGCCTTCTCCCATAGTGATGCCGTAGCCCGTTACACGACCCTCGCGTTTATGTTCACGATCCCAGCCGCGGCAATTGCAGCCTGTGCCGGAAACAACAGCAATTCCCCAGCCTTCACTGGTACCTGCCAGTAAACCGAGCACTACATCATTGACCATTTTGAACGGCGCTGAAAGACCGGTCTGAAGGATTACTTGTTTCATTTTTGCTTCTTCAGATTGCCAGTCGTAGCCGGCAATGCCGAATCCAGCGCCTGCGATTTGGTCAATTTGAATTTGCGCGTTCTCCAATGCACTATAAAGTGCCTCTGTTATGGATTTTTGCATGCCGTCAAAATCAACGGTTTCATGGTTGCCCGGCCCGCCCTGACCGCCGCCAATATATTTTCCATTTTCATCACAAATCAATGCTGCTGTTTTTGTCGCGCCGATATCAATGCCGAGATAGTAAGTCATTAACTCTCTTGTAGGGTGTTTTAGGATTTTTATAAAGAGACGCCCCGAAAGGCGCCTCTTTGTTACTTGAAAAACTGGGGGAGATGTTCGCGGTGTGTTTCAAGCATATCATCGAGTACTTTTTCAATCTTGTCGGCTTTGGGGCCGATGGGGTGAACGAGCAAGGCCTGATAGGCTGCATCTCGGCTGCCATGCACGGCGGCTTCCACCGTAAGTAATTCATATGCCTTAACTGCAGAAATAAGCCCGAAGCATACAGCAGGAAGCGGATCAGTTGTAATGGGCGTGATGCCGTTTTTCTTTACTATAGCAGGCATTTCCAGCACCCACTCAGCCGGCCATTCCTTTACTGCTCCATTGTTCTGGATGTTGACCACATGCGTTTCACCCAGATCGTTGTAATGCGCGTTGAGTAGTTGTGTGGCAACTGTCGAGTAGTATGCGCCGCCGCGTTTCATTAAGTCGGCTGGAGGTTCGTTGAGGCTGGGGTCTGCGTATTGGCGCAGCAAATCTTTTTCCACTTCAATTACTTCTTCAGCGCGTGAAGGCGGCCAATTTTCCTGTTCTTTTAATTTCTTATCGGTGTGATAAAAATATTGCAAGTAATAATTGGGCATCATGCGCAGCACTTCAATTGTATGAGGCTCCCAATCTGGATGTTCTTCTTTTTTCAGTTTTTCGATATACCCCTGAATGACCTGCGGCCAGACATCTTCACCGTCGACTGTAAAACCGCGATGCCAGGAAAGATGATTTAAGCCGAGTGTTTTCAACTCTGCTCGACTTGCTTCGATCTTTTCACCCGTAGCCTGCTCCAGGCCTTCGAGAATCGTCATCTTCGCGTTGAGCGGGACATTGCAAACTCCAACTGAAGGTGTCTCTTTTGCATATAGGCTTAAAGCCTGTGTGACAAGACCCGCCGGGTTGGTAAAGTTGACCAATGTGGCGCCAGGTTTTGACAGTTCCTGCATATCCTTTGCGATCTTGAGGATCACCGGAATGGTACGAAGTGCCTTGCCCATACCCCCTACGCCGGTAGTTTCCTGTCCGATCAAGCCGTGACGTAGACCAAGATACTCGTCACGCTTGCGTGCTTCCATATGCCCCACACGTAATTGGGTGGTGACATAGTCTGCATCTTTGACGGCGGCGCGCTGATCTGTGGTAAGGACGACCTTGAAAGGTGATCCCTTGGCTTCGACCATGCGTTTGGCGAATCCGCCAACGATATCGAGTCTTTCCTTGTCAATATCCATTAACCATAATTCATTAATAGGGAACTTTTCAAGGCGCGCAAGAAAGCCGTTGATGAGTTCAGGTGTATAGGTGGACCCTCCACCAATGACCGCAACTTTTAACATAAAACTTTATCCTTGAAAAAAAAGCCTGACATGATACTGATAATTTGATTTTTGCAAGTGTATGTCAGGCTTGAGAATTTACTTGTCAACGCCAGTGACAACGATGCCTTGTACGAAGAAGCGCTGGGCAACAACAAATAAAAGCAAAGGCAGGATTAGCGCCATCAATGCTCCAGCTTGGATGAGCTGCGGCTGTTGGCCGTAGATTCCGTTAAAGTTGGAAAGCGCTACCGAAATCGGCCAATTTTGGCGATTTGTAGAAAGATAGATTAGCGGGCCAAAGAAATCATTCCAGGCAAAAACAATGTGAAACACTGTGATTGCCATGAGCGCTGGGTAAGACTGGGGAATGATCACTGATAAAAGAACGCGCATGGGGCTGGCGCCATCAATCATGGCCGCTTCATCCAACTCGCGCGGCAGAGTCATGAAATATTGTCGCAAGAGGAACACATCATATGCGTTTGCAAAGAAAGATGGAACGATCAATGGCAGGTATGTGCCGATCCAGCCTATTTTTGCGAAAAATGTATAGGTTGGGATAATGGTGACCGCGGCTGGCAGGAATAGGGTTGAAATCAGCAGCATAAACAAAAAGTCACGGCCAGGGAAATTGAAACGCGCGAATCCAAAAGCCACTAGTACGCACGAGAGCAGCGTGCCGATCTCGGTCATAATGGCATAGTAAGTTGTGTTCCAGAGCAGGCGCGGAAATTCAATAGTTTGCCATACCCTTGTGTAATTCTCGAACGCGGGAGAAAATATCCATGGGCGTTCCAATGCGCGCCAGGAAACATTGCATTTGAATTCGCCCAATTCCAGATTCTTTGGATCAACAAACAAACTGGATTGACGACCCTTCTTCGCCATTGCGAGGTTTCTGGTTGAGGTATCGCTTGAGTTAAACCCGTCACATTTGGCCAATGGCACAGTAAATATATCCACCACCTTCCCTTTGTATTCAAAAGTAGGGGGCGCTGCAGGCCAGATGGGTGCGCCAAGAATGGAAATCTGAGCTTGAGTCTTTAGTGATGTAAATATCATAAAGGCAAAAGGGGAAAGAAAAATAAACAGGATCGCCACTGTGAGTAGAGTGAAGAAGGTGATGCTGATCCCATTGCGAAGTTGAGTTCTATTGATCTTCATATTTATATCCTCAATTATGATTTAGCTTCGCCGGCATAGTAAACCCAATACTTGGAAGTTGCAAAAAGTAAAATTGTTATAGCTAAAATTACAACAAACAGGCCCCAGGCCAGTGTTGAGCCATATGACATGTTTTGGAAGGTGAAAAAGGTTTTGAATAAATACAAATTATAGAATAGTGTGGCTCCGCCAGGTATGCCTGTTCCTTGATTAACCACCAATGGCACAAGGAAGTATTGGAACAAGCCAACGATGTTTAGAACCAGATTGAAGAAGATGACTGGCGAGATCATCGGGAAGGTTATTTTCCAAAAAGTGACCCAGGGATTCGCGCCGTCAACTTTAGCAGCATCATATAACTCGGTGGGTACGCCTTGTAGCCCAGCCAGCATAATTAACATGGGATTACCAATGCCCCAGATGCCCATGATCACATATGCAGGATAGACGCCCGTAAATGTATCTGTGCTGGTGGTCCAACGGGGTAGGTTTTCTCTTGCCATTCCCAGCCAAAAGAGGACGCGGTTAATCCAGCCCGATTCTGAATTTAACATGCCGCCCCAAATAAAGACAGAAGCTACGAATGGAACAATATAGGGCATGTAAAACAAACTACGAAAGAGCATTTGCCCCTTCACGTTTTTATTATTCATTAACATGGCAATGCCAAGCGGTAGGAAAATTCCAACCGGCAGGGCGATCAACCCAAATTTGATTGTGATCCACATCGAGCCGAGTGTGGCGCCTGTGCTCCATACCTGTGGATCTTTGACGAATTGAGCATAATTATCAAACCCCACAAATTTTGGCGTACTTAGGATGCCATCGGTGATATTTAGGTCAAGAAAAGTAAAGAAAAATGTGGCGAGTATGGGTAGAAGCGTAAAGGCCAAAAAGCCGATAATCCATGGTGAGATAAAGCCAAGCCCAATAAACATCTCGCGGCGTGAGCGGGATGTCAGTTTAAGGATTGAACCAATGGAAGGCAGTTTGGGGAGTTTTTGAAGTTGCTCAAGCATAAATTGCTCCTGTTTCACTTTGTTTTGGGTGGGCCAGTTTACAAACTGGCCCACCCAAAGTATAGCAATTACCGAATTACTTGTTGTAGATCACGGTGAGATCGTCGATCAATTTCTGGAACTCGGCATCAAAGTCAAATTTATCTGGAGGAGTGGTTTCCATCAGACTCTTGAAGGTATCTTCACGTGCAAATGCTTCGATCCAATTGGGTTGGTATTGCTCGGCGCTTGGGGCATCCGGGTAAGCCAAACCTTGGACGAATACATCCCAGCTTTCTTGTGTCACGAAGGGATAGTCAGCAGCCTTCTTGTCGAAGAAGGCCTGAGTCTTTGAGGCAATAGCGGGCATGGCACCATATGTAGGCAGAAGTTTGTCGCCGCCAGTGGTGATTAGGTAGCTGAGAACTGTGAAAGCCTCTTCAGGGTGCTTGCTGCCCTTCAAAATGCGGTAGGTGTCAGCATCAACACGGCCATGAACCACGCCGTCAGCAGACATCGGCATAATGCCAAGTTGGAATTCATTGCCAGCCTTGGCGAAGTCACCGAGACAGCAGGTGTACCAGGTCTGAGTTAAACCCATGGCAGCTTTGCCAGAGTTGAAGACGTTACCAGCACCGAATTCAGGTGAGCCAGAGAGTGGGCCGGTCGGGATGAAGGGTTGAGCACCCCACATACCATCGTAGTACCATTGCCAGGCATCTTTCCATTCAGCGGGGAAGTCAACTTTATATTCGCCTGTCTTTTCGCCAGTGAATACTTTGTGAGCGCCAGCATAGAAGGTAGGAACTGACATCGCGGCTTGCCATTGAGCGTTGTAACCAACCTGTACGATCTGGGTTGCATCAAAGCCGTCTTCTGTGGCATTTACGCCGTTCTTGTCGATGGTTAATAACTTGGCAACCTCAGTAAGGGTGTCCCAGTTCCAATCAACCATTGTGCCGTCGGGCATTTCGTACTTGTCACCATATTTTGAGGGAGGGAAAGCCAGACCAGATTCCTCGAACATGGCAGGTACATAGTAAATCGCACCAGGGAACACGGCGAAGGGCAAACCAATTTGACCTTCTTCTGTCTGGTAGAACTTCACCAAAGCAGGATCAAAGACTGTGGTGTCAAAACCGCTTGAGGCGATGTAGGGGCTCAAATCTAACCATTGGCCATAATAAGCATTCGAACCACCCCAACCGACTGGGCCAACGATATCAGGACCATTGCCGGAGGCAATTTCGGTCGAGAGGGTGTCTTTGGCAGAGTTGAAAGGGATGATCTCAAGGATGAGCTGAATTTTGTCTTGTGACGCATTGAAATCGTTCACAACTTCTTGTTCAGTTGCAATCTGTGGAGCATCTGTACCAGTGCCGAGACCAACGAACCAGCGGATACAAACCTTACCACCTTCGCAGGCTGCGACGGGGAAGGGAGTCAAGGTTGGGGTTGCGGCAGGAGCTTCGGTCGCGCCAGCAGGGGCTTCAGTTGCGACAGGGGCTTCGGTCATCGCGGGGGCTTCGGTTGCGGCAGGGGCTTCGGTCGCAACTGGAGCTCCGCCACCGCAAGCAGTCATGATCATCGAAGCGACGATCAACAGCGATAGTACATACAAAAGTTTTTTCATCGTGATTTTTCTCCTCATACTAGAAATTTGGGTTCGACAAATGGCATAAAGCAGTATATTGATCTTAACGTAGGCTCTCACCTCCTTTTTATGTAAATTTTTTTCATAACTCGCAACCACACGAGCGACGAAGAATCATATCTGTTGATAAAAGCGTGATCTCTTCCACTTCTTTACCTTCCAGTAAGCGAAAGAGTTGTTCGGCGGCCACCCTGCCAACTTCCTCTGTTGGAGCGCGTACCGTGGTTAAGGGTGGGTTTAAATAAGGGGCGAGCCGAAAATCATCAAATCCTATTACCGAAACGTCCTCTGGTATTCGCATTCCTGCTTCATTAATCGCCTGAAACACACCTATCGCGGCATCGTCGTCACCTGAAAACACTGCATCAAAATCGGGGCGCTGTTCACATCCCAAAAATTCCTTCAAGGATTTATATGCAACTTCGCGGTCAAATTCTCCGGTAAGAACTAATCTTTCATCGTAGACAATTCCGTGTGATTCAAGGGATTCTTTGTAACCCGTTTCTCGCCAATACGAATCCTCTTGTTTTTTTGGTCCGCGCATGAAAATAATATTTCGCCTGTCATGAACTTCAATTAAATGATCCATCATATTCCGTGTAGCCATCTTGTTTTCCACTGTCACACGCGGAACCACATACCCATCTGGAGCGCTGCCGTGGATCAGGATCATCGGAATTTTTTTCTTGTAAAGCTGCTGGATTTGCTCATTATTTAGGCTGTTTGCGAATATAAGCAATCCATCTGTGTTGTGAGCGCCAACCGCGACAATGTTATTATCGCCTTTTTCAGGGTCGCTCGTTGCCACCAGTAAAATATGATTATGCTCACTGACCACTGTTTCAACCCCGCTCAGCAATGGCGCAAAGAAATCCCTATGGATTTTCATTAATATAAGCCCAACCGTATGTGTTTTTTGAGACGCAAGATTTCTGGCTGCGGTATGGGGCACATACTGTAAATCCGTCATCACTTTTGCGAGGCGCTTCATCACTTTGTCTGAAATGGGGGCGTTGCGGTTGATATAACGACTCACAGTTGCCACAGAAACCCCTGCTTTCTGTGCCACCTGACGAATCGTGACGGAGTGAGATTTTTTTGTCATAAATTATGCAATAATGTAACCAGTTACAGTAACCGGTTACATTATTGCATAATTATTAGGTTTGGTCAATATACGCTAATCTTAAAAAACTCTCAGGTAAGGAAATACTTCACAAATAGCCCTTACTAAAAAACTACTTGATGATAATGAGGTATATGGATTGAGCAGGCAAATGCAGCGCGCCAGATAACTCAATACTGCCCATACTTTCAGCCTGATGTATTGGATCGAACAACCACGCCTCTCCCTTAACCGCATCTTGACCAGCAATTCGAAGGGATTTTATTTGCTCTTCAAGCGAGAGGTTAATCACCATCACAGTTATTGCCCCATCGCTGCGTTTTGCCGCATAGACCGATACATTTCCCTGATCTGCCGATGAATAGACCAACTCACTGCCAAACATTTTATACATTTGATAGGTATAGTAACTTGGATATACATCGCTTTGGCCAATCAGCCCCCAGCCCCCATTTCCGCCTTTGGATGTAAACATCCATTGATGAGCCATGAATACCTTATTTTTGATCAATCGCCCAAGTACATCACCAAGCCAAATGGCGTTGAGGTGAGAGTCTGGCGTAGTTTCCCCGCCGATGGATTTATCATAGGCAGAGTTGAATTCTGTCACCGCAACCGGTATATCTTTTCCAGTGGTTTCGTGAACGATCTCTTGCAAGTGGATAATGATCTTATCCCACTCTTTTGCATTTGCCTGTAACTCTTCGACGCTTGGAGAACCCGCCGTTGATGATTTTGGAAATGGATAGCGATGAATCGAAACAATATCGACAAGATCACCATTGGCTTTAAGAAACTCATTCATCCAGTATTTACCATTGCGGTCTTGGGCAGTCGTCAGGTCGTAATTCGTCGTACCCGTAACGTCAAAGCTGAATTGATGTACCTCTGGTCCCACGAGTTCAATAGTCGGGTCTACTTTCTTCATTGCGATTGCAATAGCTCTCCACTCTTTGTTCAAGAGGTCTACATCGTACCCAGTAGGTAGTTCACTATTATATAAGGTTGGCTCATTGCCAATTCCCCAATATTTGACGCCGTACTTCATTTGGATATTTGTGTACCTCACCAACTCCGCTGCTTGTTCAGGCGTCCCATTTTTCAAGCGTACATTGATCATGGCTGTGGCATTCATTTGCCTCAGCAGATTCATGAATTGGTCAATGTAATATGTTTGTATATCATTGTTATCACCCCATGCCCCGGCTGGAAACCGCAGGCTGGTGATTCCAGAGGCGTACGCAGGCTGAAGGCCATCTACAGAGAGTGCAATCCATGGCCCATAATTAGAGCCATATACCAATGGACTGATGGACCCAAGTGATATAGCAGGGTCAACATATAATGTGTTTGGATCCAGGGTGGGGGTGGCGGTTGTTACGGCGCTTGCTGTTGGAGTTTGTGCGCAAGCAGAAAAAAAGAGGGCAATACATAACAAAATAACAATACGGTACACGATACGCTCCATTAATTAATTCGATACAATTCTTGAGAGATAAGTCTGATAGTCATATAGCGGAATATTCACAGGTTATAAATTTAGCGCTCTTTTTTTGCGCCTATATTTTGAGGGCAATGTTCTGTATCTACTTCAGTTTGATTTGCGTCCACGAAATAGCCCGTATTGACACAAACCCGATCGAAATGCAGTATCGTAGCGCAGAATGGTATATGCATCGCGTACCAGACTCCAGCGTTGCGCCATGCTGATGTTTATTATTCTTCGCGGGTCACGTACCGCAGACCAAACTGCTTGACGCCAACTCGGCTGTGTGCTGGCAGTCCAGTCTTCGATAGCTACATCTAGTAGATTATTCTTCTCAAAAATCTCAATATACTCGCGAATACTGGTGAATTTTGCGTGCGCCCATTCATCAACCAGAAGCCGCACATGGTCAGCTTCGGCTTTTGAGAGAGGCTTATTACGGGTATCGCGCACGTTCCAAGCTGCGATCACAAGCATTCCACCTGGCTTTAATACGCGCGCCATTTCGCGAATAAAATAATCCTTATCTGGCATGTGCATTTCCGACTCGACAGCCCAGACGATATCAAAACTTGCGTCTGGGAATTCCATGTTGAGGGCATCACATTCCAGAAATACAGCGTTTTCAATGCCCTGCGCACTGGTAAGTGAAACAGCGCGCTCCACTTGCGCCTTCGAAATCGTAATCCCTGTGACATGCGCGGTCTTTGGCCAGCGCTTCGCCATATGACGTACACTACCGCCAATGCCGCAGCCGACATCCAGAATCTTTGCCTTTTCAGGATCTGTTATTTTTTCAGGCGTTTCCAATCGTTCGATTAAAGTTGGATTGGGTACTGCAATACCCCATCGGATCACCTCATCGATAAAGTCAACCTTGGCAGTGATGAAGTCTTTCTTAGCTGGAGGATTACCGTAGTGCCCAGCGTGTAAATGCTCGCCCCAATAGATTTCCAATATTTTGTCATTTGTCCAGTTGTCATAAACATTTGCAACAGAATCTGGCCCTTCATAATGACGGCTGGGTAAACGTAAGTTAGAGCGTAATAATAATGCCAGCGTACTCATTAATATTAAAATAAGCCATGTAATGGTAAAGTTTAAAATCATCTTTTCAAATTCCTCAAACCCGTCTGTTTTTTTAATTGTAGAGTTAGTCGTTAGGTATTATGTTTCTGTAATGGCTGATCTTTAACGAAAAGACTTCGCACCCACATTGCCGGTTTCTTAAAGATAAATCTCCGATGAAGCATCGGAACAACGTTGTAATGAATAAAACCTTTTCGCCAGTGCATAATATTGAAAGGTAGATTGTAGATAATGCGATCTCGCAGGTTTTGCGGCGTAAAAATCCCGGTGAAATTATCCCGCATATCATCCAATGAACGCGGAATGGTTTCTGTATCAAACAAACCTTGCTCCGACCATTTCGCAGGATCCAGCAGCATTCGCCAAACATTGACCCAGGGACGTTTCTTCAACATCTCATTTTCAGGGTAACACTCCTCAACTGCCTGCCAGAATAAAACCTGAGCCAATTCTTCAAAATGATCCAGATTCTTGCGGGCAACATCAAGAACCTGTTGTTCATCACGACGAACAGCCAACTCCAGATGCAGGAGCTGCCAAAAATGCATACGGGTCATATCACCACGGAGATACATTTCACGGGGCGGAGCTTTTTCAGACCAATCGATGAAAAGTTGTTGGATACGTGCATTCAGGTCACGGTAACGTTCGCCCAGTATCAAAACTTCTTCAGTGGGTTTGTGGAGAAGTCCCTGAACATAAATCTGGTACATAAAAGCCCAATGGAGGGCTGTATCCCATGCCAGCTTTGGGGTAAAAATCTGTGCGTGCCCAAATGTGCGATATGTTCCGCGATAGAAGCCTAAACAGGTTTGAAAGAAAATTTCGATGACGAGTTTATTGAACATCGCAACAGCAGATTCAGTCAGTTCCCCTGCCCGTTCACGGCGGATCATTTCCACCGTAACCGTATTGGTGGTTGCGATAAAGTCAGAGCCGGTGCTATAGAGTGGGTCGAGGAAAAAACCTGATTCGCCAACACAACTCCAGCGCCGGTGAGAAAATACCTGCGCCGAAGCATAGCTGTAGTTCTTCAGGCTTAGGAAATCCAGCGGCAACTTGTCTTTAAGAAAACTCCATAAGATTGGCTCATTCTCATGCAGCCATTCAAGCGCCTGTTCATATGATTGTCCATAGGTATTTTGTGGGTGAATGGTTTCATCAGTAACGATACCCACGCTGGTAGCGCCTGAGCCCAACGGAATCAACCAGACCCAATATCCTTTGTTCATCAAATGATTGGTTGAGAAGTAGCGGTCTTCGATACTGCCGTTAAGCCACCCTTGCGCTGTTGCAGAAGCGAGGTCGTCCACGTCTACACGGCCCGTATAACGCCACCATGCAGAGCTTGCCATGTGACCATGCTCCCGCTTTAGACCAAGTTGAGTTTGTAGTAGGCGTCGTCGCCCCAGCGCGTCCACTACCCAGCGCGCTGTCAGCGAGAAATTAAATTTGTCGCCTTTCCGCAGACATTTAATTGTATGGTTTTCGTCGCCGTCAGCAAGCGTTACACTTTCAACCACAGTACCCTCGAAAAGCTCGACGCCCATCTCCTGAACAATGTCTCTTAGATCATTTTCCAATCGCCCCCGGTCAATTTGATAAGAAGGCACAAGCGGAAAGATACTTTGCCCGGTTTCGGGTCTTTCCTCGATAGGGCTTTGAGACTTACCCATAAAGAAACGTAAACCCAGTTTGGGCAAATGATATTTTCTGAAATAGGAATCAAGTTGCAAGACCTGGCCGAGATAATAAGTCCCCAGCTCAATCGAAGATTCCCCCACTTTGAAAGCGGCTTCAGGCAGAGGTCGCGTAAGCCGATCGATCACTGCTACTGAAAGTTCTGGAATCTCAAGTCTTAACTGGCGGGCCAAAGTTAACCCGGCCAACCCGCCGCCGCAAATGACCACATCAAATTCTGTTTTATTCAACATTTGACCTCTGCCTACTACAATGAGATTCCGCCATCCACTTGGATGATCTGCCCAGTGATATAGGCGGCTTTATCGGAGATTAGAAAACATACAAGCGGCGCAACATCATCCACGGTTCCCAACCGTCGCAGGTTGATACGGTCTCGAACGTAAGTGAGCGTATCGTGATCCAACATTCCCATCATATCGGTATGGATATAGCCTGGCGCTACAGCATTGACGCGCACATTGTGGGGGGCAATCTCAGCAGACAGGGCTTTCGTAAAGCCCATCATGCCCGCTTTGGCTGCCGCATAATTAGTCTGGCCGCTATTCCCATACAAGCCAACCACCGAAGAAATATTAACAATTACGCCGCTCTTCTGTTTAACCATATGAAGCACAAGCGGCTTGGTGGCATTGAACATGCTTCCCAGATTGGTATTAATGACAGAATCCCATTGATCGCGATTCATACGTGCCAGAACCGAATCACGTGTAATTCCTGCGTTATTAACCAAGGCATCAATCTGCTTAAAATCTGCGATTAGCTCCTTAACCAGCTTTTCCATGGCTTCCGTATCGCCCACGTCACATTGCTGCGCCAGGCAGCGTTGATCGGGATATTTCGCCGATAAGTCTGCAACGATTGACTCTGCCTCTTCTGTGCTGTTGAGATATGTAAAAACAACATTTGCGCCTTCCTGCATGGCTGTTTGAACAATAGCTTTACCGATGCCTCTGCTGCCCCCGGTTACAAGAACAGTTTTATTTTCTAAAATGCCCAATTTGTATTTCTCCTCAGTTTTATAATTAGTTGATCCAATTCGGATTTCGTTTTGATTTGATGCGCAGTCGAACCCCATGTTTGGGTCCCATCGCAATATTAAGCCGGACGTCGCGATCTTCACCCACTGACTCAAACTCCCAGTTTAATGCAATTTCTGCCAAAGCGATCCGCATCGAATATTCCGCCAGGCCTGCTCCCAAACACCGACGATGGCCGCCACCGAAAGGCAGGAACTCATAAACACTGTAATTTCGTTCAATGAAACGCTCCGGAAGAAATCGATTGGGTTCGGGATAAAGAAAAGAGTCATGATGAATCCCTGCAATCGAAACAACAAGCGCCATCCCAGCGGGAATGGTATGCCCAAGGATTTCCATTGGCTGCATGGGTATGCGTGCGCACTCCGCTAATATGGGATGCAGACGTATCGTTTCATTGAAAACCGCGCCCAGATAGGGCAAGGTTAGAATTCGGCTTGGGTCAGGATTCTGTCTAAGGCTTTCCAACTCAACACGCAGCTTTGCCAGAACCTCAGGATGTCGTCCCAACTCATAAAGTGCCCAAGCCAGAGCCGTGCCGGTTGTTTCATGCCCAGCTGACAAAATCGAATTCAATTCCACGTGAATATAATCATTACTGACTGCCTGCCCCTGTTCATCGTGGGCGTTCATCAATACGCTTAATACATCCCCGTTATTATCACCACGCGCACGCCGCACATCCAGAAGCCGATCCACCCATTCATACATCACATCTCTGGCAAGGGTATAGCGTCGCCACAAGGGGAACCAGGGTCGCTGTAACATTGGAAAAAACACGATCAACGGGTGAATAGTACTGGTCGATCTATTTAGAACTTTATGCCCCTCCCGCATGGACTCTGCATCTTCCACCCCAAACACCAGGCGCATGATGACATCCAATGAAATTGCCAGCGTAGTATCAACTGCTTTGATGGTTTGGCCTGACTGCCATTTTTCAAGATGGGAGCGAACAATACTGCGGATGGTTTCTCCATAAGCGCGAAAATGATTGGCATGCACAGCTGGTGCAAACAGCAGACGTTCACATCGATGCCTTTCTCCGATCAACACCCAGACTGATTCTTCGCCCATTAGACCGGTAAAGGGTTCCTTCCAAAAAACATCGTAGCCGTTTGGGTCAGACGAAAACACCTGACGGGCTCCCTCAGCTGAGACGATACCAACATAATCCTTCCCTTGGAAATGGACAGGCACAAAATCTCCATAGCGTTGACGTATCCAACCAGCCATTGTCATGGGATCAGTGAAATAACGCAATTGTTGTAAGAGATTGAGGGGGACTGCCTGCGCAGGGTTGGTTGTGAGTGACATCGATTGATCTATTCCTAAAAAGATGTTATCAAGATTTTATAGAAACTGTGTGAATACAAAAACTCAATTTTCGGTTTGGTTTCGCTTCCGCTGTATACGAAGCGGCACGCCATATTTGGGCCCCATGGCGAGGTCATGGCGGATGTCATAATCCACACCAGCCGACTCAAAATCCCAATGCTTTACCATCTCAGCCAGAGCAATGCGTAGGGTGTATTCTGCCAGTCCTGATCCCAGACAGCGCCGATGTCCGCCTCCAAAGGGAAGAAATTCAAAGATGTTGTACTTGCGCTCAATGAAACGCTCTGGATTGAATTGATCTGGTTCCGCATAAATTACAGGGTTATGGTGAATCCCAACGATGGATATGACAAATGCCTGCCCGGAGTGAGCGGTCTGCCCACATATTTCCATGGGTGCAGTGAGTACGCGCGCACATTCAGCCAGAATCGGATGCAGGCGAATTGTCTCATTGCAGACAGCCGAAAGATAAGGCAGTGTAAGGAGTAGGGCGGGATCATTTTTATCATCAAAGTTTTCCAACTCCAAACGCAACTTCTTCATCACGTGGGGGTTTCTTGCAAGTTCATATAAGGACCATGCAAGAGCGACAGCAGTGGTGACGTGGCCGGCAGTCAGCACTGAAAGTAACTCATTTTTGATATGTTCGTCTCCAAATAAATTTCCGCCTTCATCACGAGCTGTCATCAAAACACCTAGAACATCTCCACCTGCATCCTCAGTACGGCGCAAAGTCATGACGCGATCAAACCAGGCATAGAGGTTTTTTTTTGCGTACGTGTAACGCCGCCAAAGAGGAAACCATGACCGCTGCAATTTTGGATAAAACACAATCAACGGATGTGCGGTACGAGTAAGCCCGCTTATTACTGTTCGTCCCTCTTTCATCAAATCTTCATCCACCACCCCAAACACAAGCCGCATGATGACATCCAAAGAAATGGACAGAGTAGTATCAACTGCTCGAATAGACTCACCCGCCCGCCATTTTTCGATGTGCTGGTGCGTAATCTCTCGGATGGTTTCTCCATAGGCACGAAAGTAATTCGCATGAACTGCGGGCGCAAATAATTGGCGCTCACGATAATGCTTTTCACCTTCTAACACCCAGAGTGATCCTTCCCCATTCATGCCCGCAAATGAATCCTTCCAAAACGCGATATATCCATTCGGATCAGCGGTAAACACTTCACGAACAGCCCGGGGTGTAAGAAGCAAAATAAAATCCTGGCCTTGAAAATGAAGCGGAGCTAAATCCTTGTAACGATCACAAAACCAATGATAAGTAGCCCTCGGATCCGTGAAATATTTCCACTGTTGAAACGGATTTAAACGAATAGGATGACTTATATCCGCAATCTGTGAAATAGACGATGTTGTCATTTTTGCCACAATCTTTCTGCTTCCCGTTTGACGCGCTCAGCGAGAGGCTTGTAAATTCTCAGGCTGGGGGATAAATCCAATTTCCTGCAAATAACGCAGGTATGTGCCAAATAACTTTTCGTCTGCAGGCGGACAGGTAATACCGGAGCCTGCAAGTTCGCGCTCTGTCTCCCGCGTATCGTAGGTGGGCAATTGCATACTAACATTATCCATCTCATCCAGCGCGGCTTGATAAGCGAATAAGGCGTTGGATGAAAAGTCAGGGCTGTTGACCAGCCTATCGCGCAAGTCAACAAACGGAAGTTCTTCAAATTGATAACCCAGACTACGCAGATAGGTCATCCCATCTTTCAAGCGGCGGCGGGATGGATTGGTAAGATGAAGCGCACGCCCCAATACATTTCGATGAAAAGCCAGATGCACCATGGCTTTGGCTACGTAATCAACGGGAGCAACATCCACTTCAATATCCAGATCGGGAAACACGCCAAATTGTAAAAAGCCTTTAAAACAGGCAATGATGAAATGGTCGGGCACACAACGCCCGGTGATACTATCCCCGCCGACTTCTCCGGGACGATAACGCGCCACAGGCAAGCCGCGCTCCGCCGCATGAACCATGCATTTTTCGCCGACCCACTTTGCTTCGTCATAGCCAAGGTTAAGCACGCCAACATGATCAATCGGATCTTTTTCATAATATGTATATTGCGCGCCCATCGGCCAGATGGCAGCGGTTGAAAGATGATGAACAGGTTTGATGCGCGAATGAAACGCGAACTGAATGATTTCGTGAATGCCCAGCACATTCGTTGCGCGCAACGCTTCATAAGGATAAATAAAATTCACGTGCGCGGCTCCATGAAAGATGGCATCCACATGCCGCGCCAACGTTTCATATTCCATATCCTTCATGCCCAGACGCGGCAGGGTCACATCACCATCCACAATGTGCAGACGAGTATCCCAGGCAGACTGCCACACTTCAAGCTCCGCATCCGACTCCGCCCAGACTTGATAGCGTTTCATCTGCTTTTCGATTCGTTCCTTGCTGTTCTCGCCGCGCCGTGGACGCACAAGGCAATAAATTTCAGCTTGTGTTGTCTTTAGAATTTCGGCAATAATGTATGCCCCGAGAAAACCTGTTGCGCCTGTTAATAACGCGCTCTTAATTTCATCAACAGGTTGGTATGTGAGTCCACGCGCGGGAGCGATATAGCGCGGCAGTTCTGCTTCCCGCTGAAGAAATGCCATTCGTTGACGTGCCCACTCCGGGCTGCGTACAGAAGCGGCACTTCGTCCAAGGCTTGAGTTGTCAGACTCTTGTTGTTGACGTTCATCGATCAATGCCGAAAACTTCCTGAGTGTGGATGCGGCAAAAAATTCATGCAAATTGAAGTTGACTTGAAACACCTTGCGTACTTCAATCATCAACAAGGTCATTAAAAGTGAATGACCGCCCAAATCCATAAAATCAGAATCGCGGCCGATGATACTTTCATCAATACCTAAAATATTTGACCAGATACCAGCCGCTGTTTTTTCAGTAGTTGTTGACGGCGGTTCGATGATTTTCTTCTTTGCAAGATTCTGATTCGCGCCATCCGGGGAAGGCAATGCAGTGCGATGCACTTTACCATTGGCGGTTTGCGGGAATGAATCAGTAAAAAGAATGTAAGGCGGAATCATCACTTCGGGCAAGCGTTCGCGCAAGCGTGAACGAAGTTCAGAAGTTGTAACTTCCTTCTCCGTAATTACATGTGCGACCAATTGTATGTCGCCGCGCGAATCTTTCCACGATACAGCAACCGCATCGCGCACGCCTTCCGTGCTGCGCAGCGCAGATTCGACTTCACCAAGTTCCACGCGCACACCATGAATCTTTACCTGATCATCCAATCTTCCCAAACAAATGATACTGCCATCTGCCAGATAACGCGCGAGATCGCCCGCCCAATACATACGCGTTCCTTCACGGAAAGGATTCGGCACAAAGCGTTCATTGGTTAATTCAGGTCTTTGCCAATACCCAATCGCGAGACCATTGCCAGCGATGTATAAATCACCGACAACACCGATTGGAACAGGCTGAAATTGTTTATCCAGAATATAGATTTGCGTATTCGGTAAAGGATGCCCGACACGCATTGGTTTTCCAAATTCAGATTCGATCTGATACGCAGTTGAATACACCGTGGTCTCTGTGGGGCCATAAAAATTCCACAAGACGCGGCAGCGATCAAGCAATTGCTCGGCGAGATCGCGGCTGATGGCCTCTCCGCAGGATGCCAGACAAATATCCTTGTCTCCCAACCAGCCCGCTGTCAGAACCGATTTCCATATCGACGCTGTCAATTGAATATGACTTGGTTTTCGGTTTTCAATATATTCTACGATCTTCAATCCATCCGCAACCAAACCATCTTCCGCAAGGTCAACACATCCGCCAGAGATTAGCGGCATGAACAATTCATTTGTAGAGACATCGAAGGAGATGGTCGTCAATGCCAGCATGGAATTATCGCTGCTAAACTCCTGATAATCTTTCAATGCCAACATGCAGTTAAGTAGGGAACCATGAGAAATTTCAACGCCTTTTGGTTTTCCTGTTGAGCCAGAGGTATAGATAATGTATGCGCTATCAACTCCACGCGCAGACGAAACTTCATCAGACAAGGAAATTTGTTCATGTACATCTTCGATACACAAAGCATTGGATGCATGTTCTTCATCTAACAGATTTAGCAATTCTCTATTGACGATCACCAGGTTTATATTGGCATCGGTCAACATATAGGAAATTCGTTTTTTGGGAAAGCCAATGTCCACGGGTACATACAACGCGCCGATACGCCAAACCGCGATCATTGCGGGAATCAAATCAAGCGAACGCTGCATGAGTATGCCGACACGATCACCGTGTTTGACTCCATGTTGATGAAGCGCAGATGCAATATGTTCGACTCGCTCCATCAATTGACCATAGCTCAATGAAGCATTTCCAAATCGGATGGCTAGCGCTTCATGCGCCGCCCGAGCCTGCTCGGTGATCAACTCCAGCACAGTCTGCGCTGGTGGGAATGGCTTCTCAGTTTTGTTCCATGTAGAGAGAATCATTTCACGCTCATTCGAAGACATCATCGGCAATAGACCGCAGGCCTGGCCTGGCTCTTGTAAACCGGAATCCAATACTGCAATGATTCCGCTCAACCAACGGGATACCGTCTCTGCTTGAAAAAGTTCGGCACTGTAATCACAAACCAGTGAGATGCCATCACCTTGATGAAACACGATCAACTCAATGTCATATCGCGCACCGGCACTGGGCGGAAGAATAAATGTACTCTGCAACCCATCAAAAACGGGAGCAGACTCTTCTTTCTGCAAACAGAATGAGGCTGTAAATAACGGCGAACGGCTCTGGTCACGCGGCAATTGCAAAAGTTGAATTAGTTCAGCCAGCGAAAGAGAGCGCTGGAGATTTGCTTTTGCAAGCGCATCCGCTTCAAGGTGGATATATTCCTTGAAACTTCGCTTTGCATCAAAGACCGCGCGGACAGGAAGTATATTGTGCGTGTTGGCTATTGCCGCTGTATTGCCATCCAGATAGAGGTTTTCACTTTCCAAGCCCACGATCAGGTCGTCCAAATTGGATAAGCGATGCAGGAAAATTGTAAAGGCCGCAAATAGCACCGTCTGCGAGCTGACGCCTTCAGAGACTGCAAAGGCGTTGAGGCGTTCGTCGATGGCAGAATCAATTTTCAGGCCCACGCGAGAACCGCGATATTTTTTAATCGGCGGGCGTGGATAATCAACAGGCAATTCCAAACGCGGCACGCCTGAGGCGTATACATCCTTCCAGTATTCTTCTGCTATTCGCTGCGCTTCTTTGGCTTCATTTGTATCGCTCAGCGCGAGATAATCCGTCCACTGGAGAGTGAGCGGCGCGAGGCCTGCCTCTTGATCGTGCGAAAATACTTGATAGAGTTGTGCGATGTCGTTCAGAATAATTCCGAGCGCGTGTTGTTCAACAACCAGTGTATGCCCCACCAATACCAGCACATGCTCGGTTTCAGAATGACGCAATAACTCAGCACGGAAAAGCCGCCTGCCGATCTCAAACGGACGAGCGCAAATTTCCGCGAGCCGTGCTTTTAACTCTTGCGGTGCAACTGGAGAAACGGCCAGTTCGAGAGGTTCGCCGCTTCCTACATCAAGTGTATTTTGATTGGCGTTAAGCGTGGTGCGCAGGGATTCATATCGGTTGGCAACTTCTTCAACTGCGGCATGGAGAGCGGGCCCATGCAATGCGCCGTCTAATTTCAATATCAGCGCTTCATTAAATGCCGCGCCAGCTTCACTGGAATAGCGACTTAAAAATCCAAGGTGCTGTTGGGAGGGAGCCAGCGGTATTTGTCGTTCCACCACCCACGACGTAGGTGTGGACAAGGCGCGCTTTTTCAGCGACTGTTGTGAATTAAACTCCTGTTCAATATATAACGCCAGCGTGCCGATGGTGATCTGTCCCTCAATGACACGGCGGATTGAAACCAGTACGCCGAAGCGATCATAGACCTGTCGCATTCCTTCCACCAGAGCCAGTGAACTGATGCCCAGATCAAGAATCGGAATATCGTCAGGAATGGAATGCAGATCACCATCACTCATCACGTTGATGATGATCTGCTGTAATTCCCTGCGGATGTTGGGAAGATCAAACTTGCCGTTTGATTGAGTCATAAATAAATATCCAGCAACTGACTGTGGGTATCTAAAATTCCTGACCTTGCACTTCCGCGACCATGCGCTCGCGGAGTTGGCTATACCGTTTTTCGGCCAGCAGAGTTTGGATCAAGGGTGTGTAAAAAGGGCCATCGCCGATGAGTCTGATTTTTTCTGGTGTGATTTCGATAAATCCGTATTCTTCCAGCGCTTTCCAAACACCTTCGAACAGGTCATACACATCTACTTCAAAAGCTTCTTTGAATTGCCCACGATCAAGTTCCAGGCCAAAGAGATTACGCCAGACCAAAGAGATCATATAATCCTCTTTTGCATGACGGAAACCGCGCTCTACTGGAAATTGTCCCGCATCCACTTTAGCCTTGTATTCACTAAGATTTTTTGAATTAATGAAAGACCATGAATGCCCATCTTCAAGCGCAATATCATTAAAGAAAGTAAGCGCAGAGTAGCCCAATCCCAAAGTATCCATGCTGTCGAAACGATGGGTCACGCCTTCTTCGTAGGGACGGCTGTTGGGGTCGCCGGGTTTGCGCCAGTTGTAGGCGGTCACCTGTTCGTAGCCGTGACTCTTCAACAGGTCACGCGAGGTACGATACATTTCAAGATTGCTGAGTGTGCTGGGTAATTCATGATAACGATTAAGCGCAAAATCAGTGGGGCCTCCAACATTCAACTCATAATGGGTGATGTCGTACACGCCCCACGAAATGGCAGTTTCCAAATCTTTGACCATGGTCGCGACAGTTTGTTGAGGCCAGCCGAAGATCAAGTCAATATTGGCGGGCAGACCGAATTCATGCGCCCACTCCAGAGTTTGGATCGTATGCTGCATCTTTTGCTTGCGTCCGCTGAGACTATTGAGGGTCTCGTTTACTTGCTGCACGCCCATGCTGATGCGGTTCATTCCAGATTCTTTGATAGCCTTAATCTTATCGCGCGTAAAGAGTTGCGGAATACCTTCCAGTGTAATATCCACATAATTAGGGATGACGGGAAACAGGTCTCGCACAATATCCATCAACTCAAAATATTTGGGTTCCTTATATAAGTTAGATGTGCCGCCGCCGAAGAAGACCGCGCCCAGAGGAATGTCTTTCAGCGCTTCCTTAAACATGGCGGCTTCCCGTTTCAGGTAACCAAAATATGTTTCAAGGTCAATATTTCCAGTAAAAATTTCTACAGGAAAAAGACAATATCCGCATTTACCTGGGTCAGTCTGGATGCAATACGGCACGCCCATATATAAATTGACCGGCGCGCCGCGCCCCATCTTGTGAAGTTTTTGTCGATCTTCCAACACTTCATGCGCCGGCACATCGGTCTCTGACCAGAAGCGAGGTGAGGGAAACGCATGTTGAATTTTGTTTACCTGTCGTTTGTCGAGATGGCTTTCAATGAACTCGGTGGCGTACTCTTTATCAACAGAAATATTGTTAATCATGGATGTCTCCTTAACCGCTAAGTTTTTATGTGACAAAAGAACTTTAATTATTCAAGGATATACTAATAACTTGAATTTTTTAATTGGCAACTGCAACTGTCTCACCCGTTAAATCAACGGCAAGCGCTTCGTCGTGAAGAAATTCTGCCATCGTTTCAATGGATTGATAATCCAATCCCTGCATTGGTTTGAAGCGGAATTCCAATCGTTCTTGAATACGGCGTTGGAGTTCTGTGACGAGCAGTGAGTCGAGACCGATTTCCAAGAAGGCAGTTGACGGCGGTAATTTTTCCAGGTTTAATCCATCGGCTGCCTGACCGATCGTATCTTTGATCTCGGCAATCAACCATTTCGCCAGCAACGCCACGCGGTCTTTTCTGGATAGCGGGCGTAAAAGTTCGACTGCATGTGAGCGCGATTTGAATATTTGATTCGCTGAGGCGCGATTTCCGCCGCCGCGTTTGCCGAGCGTGAGCGACATGATCCGCCGTAATTCCATGTTCTCAAATTTGGCTACCACATCGCCCGCATCATTTAATATGCGAATGCTTGCCAGCACACCCTGTCCATTTGCGTTGGCGATGACCTTCACGTGACTCCACACTTGCGAAGGTAATTCACCTGCAAAAGAAATAGATTGGACTGAAGCGGGTACGAACGTGCCCGGCTGATTCTTCATCTCGTCCATTGTGGCAAGTGCCGCGCCAAATACTTGCAGGCAGGCATCCAGCATCACCGAGTTGTTGAATGGGTCGTGATCTGCTGATGGTGTGTTCGTGATGCGCCCAAACGCTTCGCCTGAGCCGGCTTGTCCCTGCCACAACTCACGCACATTGGCGAACCTCGCGCCATATTCAAGTCCGCGACTGCGGAGTTCGCCATAGAATACGCCAATCTTCATTTCGGATTTGCGACCAGACAATTCCGCTTCCATCTGGACCTGTTCCTGCTTCTCCTTCGACAGAACGATACGTCCCCGACAGTATGCTGTGCTGCCGTCACTGGCGGCGATGACAAATTTTGTATCACCTTTGCCGTTGGCTGTCTGCTCCAGTGTGAGAGAAACTTTCTTCTCATCCCTATAGGTGAGCAGAAGCGGCTGTTCAAACGTCATATCTTTTACAACAACAGACTGCCAGCTTTGTCCGGAGATTGCAGCAAAACCACGCGCCGCCATCTCTACATATCCTGCGCCTGGGAAGATGGTGGAATCAAGAACGCGGTGATCTGTCCACGGGCTGGTTGTTTTCAAGACGGTTTCAAAGACGGCTTTTCGAGAGTTGCGAGTCACTACCCGGCCAAGCAATGGATGAAGCTCCGGCAATTCAGGTAAATCTTCTCCTCCTGGTTGATCAACCAATGGGAATGCATCAGGGGGCAATTCAAGAACGCCTTCAAGGTTCAGCGAATATTTATCAGTGCGGAAAGGATAGAGCGGAAGAGATATCCGGTGGTAAGCAGGATTCCAGAAGAGGCGGTCAAACTTGAGTGGCGCACCATTCACATATAGCGATGCAAGCGCCCCAAGGAAATTAGCCGCATCTTTCTTATCCTTTCTCAAGGTTGGCATAGTTTGCAAAGATGGGGAGTCAAAAGCAGTTACGATCACCGGCGTCAGCGCGGGGTGCGGGCCTACTTCTACAAGTAAGGTACAGCCCGCATCAATAATTTTTTCCATCCCTTGATGGAAGAGCACTGCGTTACGAACTTGAGCGCTCCAGTATTCAGGTTTAATTTCATCACCGAAGAAATCACCGCTCGTGTTGGAGACGATGGGAATTCTCGGGGGAGCAATGCGCATCGAAGCAGCGACCTGTGTCAGTTCGTCTAGAATCGGATCCATCAATGGCGAGTGGAAGGCGTGTGAAACTTCCAACTCTTTGACTTGACGTCCCGCTGCTTGAGCCATCGCTCCAATTGCAGAAACAGCATCGGCACGGCCAGAGACAACCACGGAGTGCGGCCCATTGACTGTGGCAATGGTGACATCTGCTTCCTTGCCTTCAACCCATCTTTGTACCTGCTCGTGTGAAGCGGCAATGGCAAGCATCGTTCCGCCTGCGGGAAGTGATCCCATTAGGCGACCGCGAGCCACAACGAAGCGCGCGGCATCTTCCAGGTCAAGTGCGCCAGCGACGCAGGCGGCAACAATTTCACCCACGCTATGACCGATCACATAAGATGGTTCAATTCCCATGTGACGAAGTAAATCTGCAAGCGCATATTCAACGGCAAAGAGGGCTGGTTGGACGTAACGCGTGTTCTCAAGATACTCAGCAGATTTTTCGCCAAATAAAACTTCGAGCAAAGACGCGCCCAATTCAGCATCCATGAAAGAGGCAATGCGCTTGATCGTCTCTGCAAAGCGCGGCTCGTTCTCATAGAGTTCGCGCCCCATGTCGGCGTATTGTGATCCCTGCCCGGTAAATATGAAAGCAATTTTTGGTTTGATCTTTGCAAAAATCTGTCCATGTGCCATTCCCTTCGGAGTACGGCCTTCACGCCAGGCTTCCAGTTTTTGTTTGATATCGTCTTTATCTTTGCCGATTACTGTTAATCTTTGATTTAGCTGCGTGCGGGTTAACGCAGCAGTAAAGGCGATATCGCGCAACGGAATTTCTTTTTCAGTATCTAAAAATTTAATCCATTGATCAACCATCTCGTCCAATGAGGAAGTTGATTTTGCCGAGATGGTTAGTAATTCACCTGCGCGATCAAAAATATTTTTTTCTTCTGATGCGGTTGGTTTTGCGTGACCGTTACTTTGAGCGGGTGCTTCCTGCAAAATAATATGAGCATTCGTGCCGCTGTAACCGAAGGAGTTCACACCCGCCAATCGTGGGCTTTTGCCGCGTGGCCAGAGGGTTATTTCTGTCGCCACGCGAACCGGGGCTTGTCCGAGATCAATGGCGGGATTCAGTTTTGTGAAATGGATGCTGGGGAATATTTCTTCATGTTCAAGCGATAATGCAGATTTCACCATCCCCAATAAACCAGCGCCCGCTTCAATGTGGCCGAAATTGCTCTTGACCGAGCCAACATATAAAGGTTGGTCGCCCGACCTGCCCGGTCCGTACACGTTGACAATTGCACTCATCTCAATCGGGTCGCCGACTGGCGTACCAGTTCCATGAGCCTCCACATACCCGATCTCATTCGGATTTATCGCAGTACGTGCCAAAGCATTTCGTATGACTTTTTCTTGAGAACGTCCATTCGGTGCGGTTAACGCTGGGGTACGACCATCCTGATTGACCGCTGTGCCGATGATGCTGGCGATGATGTGATCGCCTCGGGCGATTGCGTCAGACTGTCTGCGTAGTACAACCGCCACACAACCTTCGCCACGGATGTATCCATCGGCTGAGGCATCAAATGTGGCGCAACGCCCAGCACGAGACATAAGGCCTAGTTTTGAAAAAGCAATATGAATTGCCGGATGAAGAATTACATTTACCCCCGCGACAATTGCCGTATCGCAATCGCCTGCTAAAATACTTTGACGTGCCAAATGTAAAGCAACCAGCGAACTTGAACAGGCAGTGTCAACTGATAAGCAAGGACCTTCCAATCCGAGAAAGTGTGAGATGCGCCCGGCGGTGATACTCATCGCATCTCCCATTGCGTCGTAGGCGGTGATTCCCATTGGGCCTTCAAATACACTCTTAAGGTGAGAATAGCCATTTGTGTTCATCATTGCCAGGAACATGCCCGTGTTGCTATTCATCAACTCTTCAGCAGATTGACCGGCATCTTCAAGCGCATGCCAAACCGTTTGAAGAAGGATGCGCTGTTGCGGGTCCATGCGCGCGGCTTCATTGTCTGAGATACCAAAGAAGCCGGGGTCAAAGTTATAAACATCCTCAACAAATCCGCCTTTACGTACATAAGTCTTTCCCGGCGCAAGGGCATCAGAATCGTAGAAGGCATCCACATTCCAACGGTCTGAGGGTATTTCTGTGATTAGGTCTCGACCTTCTCGTAATGCGGTAAGCAAATCTGCTTTATTCGCAATTCTTCCGGGAAGCCTGCAACCAACTCCGATAAGCGCGATGGGTTCTGGTTCATTACTTGAGTTTTCCTGCCGATTAAAAGTCATTTTTCTTCTCCATATTTATAAAATCTGGTGATATGCTTTTGATAAACGACACGTTCTCATGCTTTTGTTTACGCCCCTGGTTTTTTTGTAATACTGCAGTTGACACAAATTAGCTAAATAAGATAGAATTGATGATAATATTAATTACCATGATTTGTCAATCCTGTCTAGTTAAATCCATTTGTACTATATCGTAGTCGTGATAATTTCAACATTATACAACATATAGAAAGCGAGGATAACATGGTGGAAGAAACTACAACAACTTCAGAGATGACGCAGCCTGTCATTGTAGATTTGGGGAAACAAAGACGCAGATCGCTAAGTGAATTAAAAAAAGGTGAGGGCAAGCTGTGGGACGAAGTGCTTGATGTTGCCGAAGAAGTCAAAGAGATGCTTGGTGCCGACGCCGAAGGTAAAGTGTTTATTCCCATTGTTATGATCTATCAGGAAACTTCCGGGCTTCGACGCTTGGATCTTGAAAAAATACTCTTTCCATTGTTGGATGACGATGACGAAGAGGATGATGACAACGAAGATGAGAAGGAGTAGCCATGAGTGAATCTAAAAATGATAAGCCGCGTGTGTTTCGTCGATCACACGGAGTACTTCAGTCTGAAATGAAACCAATTGTCCTGGAATATAAAGGGCAGAAAAAGCAGGGTGAAACCACTGCAGACGAGAATCAAGAAAAATACACTGATGGATTGGAAGATGTTCAGGTTCTTGAAGGCGATGTAATGCGGGTTGTGCAGAGAGCTGTAAAAGCAGTGTCGAAAGGGGTTGATGCTTATGAACATGAACGCCAAAAGTCGGCAAAAGAGAAGACGGATGGCGCGATTGAGGATTTCTTTCATAATTCTGCCAAGGCCGCGAGTGCTTCTTTGAAGGAAGCGAGTGAAATTCCAGTGGATTTGGTTGAATCGATGAACAAGGAAAATTATCGTAAGAGACTACGCAAGACTCTGCGCCGCTCATCCAAGTTGATTCGCTTATTTCGTATTTAAATAAATATGCCGCCTGAGGCTGTCAAACTGGGGCTGCTCGTGTGACTATGATTGTAAAAGACAACCACTACTAATGACCGATTCTATAAGCGATAGCCAACGTGCCGGAGTGCTAGCCGAACTGCCTCGCCGGCAGTTTGTTGAAGTCTCTGCGGGAGATGCATCTTTAGCACAGATGCATTTTATTTCTTTTAAGACAAACCATTTCCAATCACTTGTAAGCCTTTTCCGTTGGCTGCAATTACTTTCCCGTTTTTTTATTAAAATCGCTGCAGATTTTTTGTTGGGCAGAGATACTCCAAAACGACGAGCTGTTCATCTTCGCCGTGCATTTGAAAGGAATGGCGGGGCATTCGTAAAGTTGGGTATTCATCTTTCCATGCGCCTCGATTTCATGCCCTGGGTGTATTGCAATGAGCTATCCTGTATGACAGATCGACGGGAGCCTTTCCCGATCGAGCAAGCTGTCGCAACTATTGAACGCTCCACGGGCAAGCCGCTCTCCGCAACTTTCAAAAGCCTTGACCCAATACCTTTGGACTCGATATCGGTTGCCTGTCTTTATCAGGCAATTTTACTTAATGGCAAAAAAGTTGTTGTAAAAGTGCGTCGCCCTGGAATAGGGGAGCAGTTTATGGCCGACATTGAAGCGTTTGATTGGCTGCTTTCCTTTACCGAATTTCTAACGATATTTCGTCCGGGATTTACCCAGGAGATGCGCCTTGAATTTCGAAGCCTTCTGCTTGAGGAGTTGGATTTTGTACAGGAGGCGCGCCGTCAGGACTCTTTTCGTCGAGCAGCTGCTCAATCACGTATGGACTTTTTCTCCGCCAATCGCGTCCACCTTGACCTGACAACTGAAGAGATATTAATCAATGAATTTGCCAGCGGAATCTGGTTGTGGGAACTGCTTGCTGCGGTTGAGCATGGAAATGAAGATGTTCTTGCACGTGCCAGAGAAATGAATATCAACCCCGAGCTTGTAGCTAAGCGATTACTTTGGGTAAATTATTGGAGTTGGGGAGAGAATTTATTCTTTCATTCTGACCCTAACCCAGATAGTATTATTGTAGGTCAAAACAGCACTTTAAGTCTCACCTTTTTTACGTCAACGGGTACGCTAAGCACTACGAAGCGCCAGGCCATGCGAAAAATTTTAAATTACGCCTGGGAGCGAGACCCGCAAAACATGGCGCGTGCGACATTAGTTCTGCTGGAACCCCTGCCTCCTATTGATTTGATCGAATTGACACAGGAACTTGAAACTTACAATTGGCAATTGATCTATGCTTTGGAAGCAGCGCCGCATAGTGTATCGTGGCAGGAGCGTACATCTGCTGTTCAATGGACAGGCATGATGCAGCTTGTACGTAAATATGGGATTAGTATTGATATTCAGATTTTACGGTTGATACGGTCAACGCTGCTGTTTGAGTCCATGGCTGTGCGTCTTAATCGTGAGATTAATTATGTAGATCAATACCAAAAATTTGATCACTATCGTGCAGAGCAGGCTCGCCGCCGTGTCACCGATGCTGTTTTGGGGCAACTGGATGGAAAGGGGAACGAGCAGACCATTATCCGTCTGGATCGCATTGCTCAGGCAATGGATGGCTTATTTTTCCGCGCATCGCACATGTTGTCTTTGCCTTCTGTTAACTTTAATTCCTTAATGAGTAAGTGGTCTTTTGCTTTTTATAAACTGCTTTTATTTATTGGGCAGACGATTGTTCTAACGTTTATTTTTGCCCTTCTGGTTGGGCTGCGATTATCTTTTGATTTACAGCAACCCGCGGATGTGATTACTGTTCTCCAAGATGTTGTGTCGAATCCGGTGTACCAGTTTCTTCTTCTTGTGACAATATTTGTGCATGGTAGGACGGTCCTGTTTCGAATGGATGATAAAGAGATTCTATCGTGATTACAGATAAGGATATGAAGCCCATTCGCGTACGACAATCCGTCTTTGACGCTGTCAGGGTGTGGAAAAGCCGTCAGGAAAGTGTGGCAAGTATCAGCGAAGAAAGAGGCGTTGTTTATCCTCCTTCCGATTCTGTTCTGCGTAGTATTCCCCGGCGTCAGCAATCTGTTCCTTTGGATGAAAGGAAGTTGTGGATTCCGATTGTGGAAACACTTTCGATCAGAAATACATTTGGTCAAAGTTTTCGGCGTTTATTTGGCTGGCTGCGATTGATTTTTACAGTATTGGCAGGCGATTTTTTTGATAAGATTTTGCGCAGAGATACTTTGGAAAGACGGGCAGTGCGTTTTAGGCGCGCATTGGAACGAGCTGGCGGTACTTTTGTGAAGCTGGGGCAGCAGTTGGCGATGCGTGTTGATCTGTTGCCGTGGGCGTATTGTGTTGAGTTGTCGAAGATGCTGGATAGGATGACCGCATTTCCAATGGAACAGGCATTGAAAGCCGTTGAACGCACGATCAAGCGCCCGTGGCAGGAGGTTTTTGATGTGTTTGATCCGACTCCGATTGGGTCTGCGTCTTTAGCTTGTGTTTATCAGGCCACTTTGAAGAATGGGGATAAAGTGGTTGTTAAGGTTCGCCGGCCGGGAATCAAAGAACTTTTTATGGCGGATCTTCAAGTGTTGGATTGGATTGCAAGGCTGGCTGAGTTTCTAACAATTATCCGCCCTGGTTTCACGCGTAAGCTGCGTCTTGAGTTGCGCGAGATTCTTATGGAGGAGTTGGACTTTCGGCGCGAGGGACGTTTTGGTGATATTTTTCGAAGGAATGCGAAGAAGGATGGCTGGAAATTCTTTACGGCTCCGCGTGTGTATTTTGAATTTTCGGGAGATGAAGTTCTTGTGCAGGAGTTTGTTGCAGGTCTTTGGCTGTGGGAAGTCATTGCGATTATAGAACAAAAAAATGAAAAGGGTCTCGCGATGTTACGGGATATGAATATTGATCCCAAGGTGGTGGCGCGTCGCATTCTTTTGGTGACGTTTTGGAGCGCGGATGAGCATGTGTTTTTTCACGCAGACCCTCATCCGGCAAACCTCTTAATTCGCCCGAATAATGAGATCACTTTTATTGATTTTGGAAGCTGCGGTAGTTTTAATACTCAGCAGCGAATTGCTTTGGAGCAGATGGTACTTAGTATGAAGAATCGGGATGTGGATGCCATGGCGCGGGCTGCTTTAAGCCTGATGGAGCCTTTACCGCCGGTGGATGTGCCATCTCTATTAAAGCATGTTAAAGAAGAATATATGCGGGTGATGCACACCTTTAACACCCCTGCTGAATATACTCAATATTGGGAACGTACCTCAGCCAGACAATGGTTTGTATTAATACGGGTTGCCCAAAAATTCAATTTACCGATGAATTTGCATATGTTGCGTATGATCCGCGCCACGCTGTTGTACGATTCTATTGTGATGAGATTGGATCACCGCCTTGACCGTTATCATGAATATACACAATTTATGAAAATTCGGGCTGAGTTCGTTAAACGGAGATGGCGGAAGAAATTAAGAAGCAGTGCAGGTGATGGTGTTTTCTTGAACATTGAGGATTTCGGGAATACTTTTAATGATTTGATGATTCGCGCTCAATCCGTTTTAAGCAAACCTATTGTTAATCTCGGTTCAACTGTAAATAAATTGATTTTTGCGACGAGTGTGTTAAGCCGTATGGTAGGCCGTATTTTATTTGTGTCGGTTTTATTTATGAGCATGATCGGGCTTTTTCATATCCTTGATGGGCAGCCTGCCTCGTTTCTGAGCGCGTTGAATCAAGTTGTTCGTAATAAGCTATATTTGGGATTCGTAATCGTTGCTATTATATTTAACACCCGCTTAATTTTGTTCCGTTTACGAGATCGAGACCTGGGCATTACTGGTTAAGTTTAATTCGATAAATCTATTCAAGCTGCTTTTTTTATCCTTTCGGTAAAAGGAAAACAACTGGAGGTTACCGTGAATGAAACGCAGGATCATCTTCTTATTACAGCAGGACCACGTGTAGGTGAAAAAATAGATTTGTCTAATCTTCCAATCGTAATTGGCAGTGATAATTCTGCTACTGTGAAGATTGACGCTGAGGGTGTGTCAAAAAAACATATGAGTATCTCGCGCTCTGATGAGGGATATCAGATCGAAGATTTAGCCAGCACCAATGGAACTTTTGTCAATAAAGAGCGCATTCAGAAATCAAGTCAGATCAAGGATGGCGATCTGGTCACGCTGGGTTCTGGTTTGTCGTTGTTGGTAGTCATTCCAGATATTCAAAAAAATGAAGTCACAGTGATGGTTAGACCTTCGAAGGTAAAAGAACCAGAAACAAGCGAAGCCACAGTGATGGTCAGACCTTCGAAGGCAAAAGAACCAGAAACGAGCGAAGCCACAGTGATGGTTAGACCTTCGAAGGCAAAAGAACCAGAAACAAGCGAAGCCACGGTAATGGTTAGACCTTCGAAGGCGAAAGAATCGAAAAAAGACGATGCCACAGTACTTAGGAAGTCGCCTGCTTCAATATCCATCCCCCCACAATTGCTTATCAATGAGCCTGGTCAAGAACCAAAAATACATAGCTTAACAGCTTCACAAATTAGTATTGGACGCCAGGAAGACAACGATATTGTTTTGACGAATCGTTTTGTTTCACGTTCCCATGCCAGATTGGAAAAACGCGGCCAGGATTATTACCTGATTCCTTCGCCTACCACCAGTAATACATTGATTTTAAATGGGCAGCCTGTCATGGAGCCAGTTACGTTACATCATGGGGATAAGATACGGATTGGCGGATATGCCCCCGGAGAAATTGTTACTCTGAGTTATTTATCACCGGAAGAGGAAGCTGCGATTGCAGCTCAACAGGCGATTAAATTTACAGAGAATCGAATCATGAGAATCGGGCGGCACCCGGATAATGATATTGTTCTCCCTGCGCCAACAGTTTCTCTGTACCATGCTGAAGTTGAAAAAATAGGTCAACGCTATCGCCTGCGGGATTTGCGTAGCAGTAATGGAGTCTTTGTAAATGGGGTGGGTGTGTCTGGTGATGTTTGGGTCTTACCCGGAGATGCCATCCAAATTGGCTCATACCGTTTTATTGTTGACAAAGATGAGTTTTCCAAGTCTGATCAATCTGAGGGCGGCGTGCGGGTTGACATCCTGGGGCTGAATAAGTGGGTAAATAAAAAGCTGAATATTCTTCAGGATATTTCGCTGGTCTTTCAACCAAAGGAATTTATTGTTGTGGTTGGGCAGAGTGGCGGTGGAAAATCAACTTTGGTGGATGCTATTGCCGGTTACCGGCCAGCTACCCAAGGGAATGTAATTGTTAATGGCGCGATTGATGTTTACAAAGAGTTTGATGCGATACGTTCCAATATTGGGTACGTGCCCCAAAAAGATATTATTCATATGGAATTAACCATCTTCCAAGCGTTGGATTATGCCGCTAAATTACGCATGCCCGCAGACACAACGAATGAGGAGCGTATTACGCGTATTGAAGAAGTAATGGAAGATCTTGATCTCGCTCATCGCAAAGATACGCAAATCAGCCAATTGAGCGGCGGACAGCAGAAACGTGTCTCAATTGGTGTGGAGTTGCTTAATAAACCGGGCTTCTTCTTTCTGGATGAACCCACCTCCGGGCTGGACCCAGGCATGGAGACGGAACTCATGCATTTGATGCGCCGTTTGGCAGATCAAGGACGAACCATTGTCATGATTACGCATGCCACCAAAAATGTGATGTTGGCTGATAAAGTGGTATTCCTCGCTCGCGGTGGATTCCTGACCTGGTTTGGCCCGCCAGAAGAAGCGTTGACTTACTTTGATCAATACCGATCTGAGCGAGATCGTCGATCCAGCGCCATGGAATTTGATCATATTTATACCCTTCTGGACAAGGAAGAGCTGGGTAACGGACAGGAATGGGCAACCCGTTATAAGAATACTTCTGCCTACCAGAAATATATTATAGAACCGTTGGCAGAGAATAGCTTGTTACAAAAGAAGGTTGGGAGTAAGAGAATTGCGAAGCCGCTGGCGCAGTACAACCAGGTTTCAGCTTTTCGTCAGTTTTTTATTCTATCGCAGCGTAATGTAAAGATTATGACGCGCGATATGTTTAGTTTGGTCTTGTTAATTTTGATCGCGCCCATGATGGCATCACTCGACTTTGTTCTGGCTACTGGCGTTGGACGGGACCCTACAGGTTTTTTAAATGGTCAATTTAATGAATTTGTTGTCACATTAATATCAATTACAAACACCTCTGTTTTAGTAGGTGGATTGGCCATGATGCGCGAACTGGTCAAAGAGCGCGAGATATATAAGCGAGAGCGAAGAGTTAATCTTAAACTCTCTTCGTATATTATGTCTAAAACATGGATTGCTGTGATACTGGCGGTCTATCAGGCGCTTTGCTTTACGGTGATTCGGTATATGGCTTTTGAAATGCCAGGCGGATCAGAGGAGAAGTTTTTTTTCTTCATTACTGAATTTCTGCTGGTTCTATCTGGAACGATCGTCGGGCTTTTCTGTTCGGCATTGACTCCCAATGCCAATTCTGCACCTCTTCTTTTGATTCTGTTTGTAATTCCCCAAATGGTGTTGAGTGGCGCACTTGTTCAACTTCCTGAAGCAATCACATCCCCTGCTCCAATGCGTTGGGCGTTTCAGGCATTCGTAGCCATTAGCGGCGCTGGTTCTGATGTAATAGGCGACGCATGCTGGAATCTTACCCAGGAAGAACAGGATAAACTAACAACAGATGAAAAGAATAGCATGTGTCCCTGCATGGGCGAAAATGCTTTACGAGAAGACAGTTGCAATTTCCCGGGGCTTGGTAAGTATTACACAACTGCCATTGATACAATCGATCCTATAAAACCTGTTGAGCCTGGTCCGCAGCCGCAAGAACCTATTCTTCCAGATGAACCCACTCTTCCTGACAAGCCCAGACAGCCCGCGTTAAACCTAAGAAATGTACAATCATATTTAAATCAATTAAATGATCACTTTGATGAAGTAGAAAGGCTGAACAACGAATATAAGGACGAAGTAGAAAGACTGAACGATGAATATAAAGATGCAGTAGATGCCTGGAAGATTGAACAGGAAGATTTCAAAGAGGCACTAACGACTTACCGCATAGATTTGACGGACTTAGAGGTAAAAAGAGCTACAGCTGTAGGGTCAGCCGAATCAACCATAGGCCGGTATAAGGATCAATATGGTTGGACCTTTGTAAACAAAGAAGACCGCTCTGCCTATTTGAAAACTTTGTTTACTACATGGGCTGCCCAGATTTTCATCTGTATAATTTTATTTGCAGGCACTGTCTTGATGCAGAAACGCCACGAGTCTGCATAAGTGATAAGTAGTAATAGATTTGATCGGCATAAAATATGTGGCCATTTAATAATAGTAATTGGAAGTGCGCGACGGAAGGAGTCTCGTGCTTCCAATTACTACATGACGATATACATATTTGGTCTGTATCTTTAGAACAGTCGCTGGAGTGCCGAGAGATATTATCTTTAACCCTTTCTCTCGAAGAACATCAACGCGCCAGGAAGTTTTATTTTGAGAAAGACCGTATTCATTATATTGTTGGACGCGGTCTTTTGAGAAAGCTTCTTGGAAGATATCTTGGGCTGGATCCCTCGGCGCTAGAATTTGAGTACGGTCTTCATGGGAAGCCCTTGCTGGCTACTCGCTTTAGTGACAAAATTATTGAGTTTAACTTGTCTCATTCAAAAGATAGGGCGATATATATTTTTAATTGGGATCAGCCCATTGGTGTCGATATTGAATACAGCCAGCCATTAAAAGATATGGATGACTTCGCACTTCAATTCTTCACGTCTAACGAGTGTAAATTGATTCATTCGTTGCCCAAAGAGCAAAAGCCAGAATCTTTCTATAAGATATGGACGTGTAAGGAAGCTTTTTTGAAAGCAAATGGCAGTGGGTTAACAGTTCCGATCAATCAAGTTGAGGTTGCTATACATCCCAACGGAACTGCCAGTTTAGCATCTATTGGCGGCGATCAAAGTCAGGCTGAAAATTGGCGATTGGAGTTGTTTTCCCCGTCGTATGGATATCAGTCTGCTTTGGCTATTGAAAAGCATGGCGGGCAAATTGCGTTTCATACATCGGATAAATATTTTTTTGATGGCGACTTTTGATTGCAGTTTTGATTATTTGCAGATTGAGATATAAAAATATCGTCACAATCCAGTTGGATTGTGACGATATTAATGTGTGTAATTTAATGAGGAGTTGAAAACTTAAATCATTTTAATCGTCGAACTGTTCTTTTACCTTTTTTGTCTGTTTGCCGCGCTCGTCGGTCGCGAGAATGCGTTTGCGAATGCGATAGCTTTCAGGGGTGATCTCCAATAACTCGTCATCTGAAAGATATTCGATTGCTTCATCCAAACTCATTGAGCGCGGCGGCGTCAGTCGAATTTCCATATCACCGCCCGAGGCACGCATGTTAGTCAAATGTTTTTTCTTGCATACATTGATTGGGATGTCCTGACCGCGTGCATTTTCACCAACCACCATACCTTCGTAAACACTCACGCCTGGTCCCACAAATAACTGCCCGCGTTCTTCTGCGCTCTTAAGCGAGTAGGCAGTCGTTTGACCAGCTTCCCATGCAACGATAGATCCTCTTGGACGTGATGCCATTGGGCCAGCGATTTCTTCATAACCGCGAAATATTGTATGCATGACGCCCTCACCGCGAGTGGACGTGAGAAACTGATAGCGGAAGCCAAGCAGCCCACGTGTTGGAACGATATATACAATACGCGTCATTCCTTGACCTGCATCCTGCATATCCGTCATTTTGCCGCGTCTACTTCCCAGCATTTCCACGACAACACCGACAGTTTCTGCGCTGGTCTCAACATGTACTTCTTCAAAAGGTTCAAGTAGAGCACCGTCTTCCGCCTTATGGTAAATCACCTCAGGTCGTGAGACTTGAAATTCATAGCCTTCGCGGCGCATGGTTTCAATCAGGATACCCAGATGCAATTCACCGCGGCCTGAAACTAAAAAGTTTTCTGCAGAATCAGTCTCTTCCACACGCAAAGAAACATTGGTGCGAAGTTCTTCAAATAAACGCTCACGCAATTTTCGTGAAGTTCCCCATGTTCCTTCCTTGCCGGTAAATGGAGATGTATTCACACCAAAAGTCATGCGAACAGTTGGTTCTTCCACTTTTATGGTTGGTAGTGCCACCGGATTAGCAGGATCAGCAAGGGTCTCGCCAATGGCGATGCCTTCAAGGCCTGCCAATGAGACGATATCGCCAGCCTGCACTTCGTCTACTTCAATTTTATTCAAACCTTTAAAGGTATAAAGATAACGAGCAGTTTCTGGCAAGTTCGTGCCATCTAATTTTATTCGTGTTAATTTTTGCCCGGCTTTGATCGTACCTGCAAAGACACGGCCAATCGCTGTCACACCGCGATAATCATCATAGCCTAGTGCCGTGATAAGCATTTGCAAGGGTGCTTCGGGATCAACTTTGGGTGCAGGAATGTGTTTGAGAATGGTATCAAACATGGGTTGTAAATCAGGGGTAAGTTCTGCTGTCAGACCCGCTTTTCCGGCAGTAGCTTGCGCATACACTACCGGGAAATCGGCCTGTTCTTCAGTAGCGCCAAGCTCAATGAATAAGTCAAATGTTTCGTTGAGCACACGCGCAGGCTCGGCATCTTTACGGTCAACTTTATTAATGACCACGATGGCCTTGTGCCCCATCGAGAGCGCCTTCTTTAATACAAAGCGTGTTTGAGGCATGGGACCTTCGGCAGCATCTACAAGCAATAAGACGCCATCGACCATGTTCATAACGCGCTCAACTTCACCGCCAAAATCAGCATGTCCGGGTGTGTCAACGATATTAATTTTTATAGGCTTATTGGTTACAGGGTCAATCAGTGAAATGGCAGTATTCTTTGCGAGAATGGTAATACCGCGTTCACGTTCAAGATCATTTGAATCCATCACCCGTTCTTCCACGTGTTGGTGTTCACGGAAGGTGTGTGATTGGCCTAACAATTCGTCCACTAAAGTGGTTTTGCCGTGATCAACATGGGCAATGATGGCTATATTACGGAGGTCAGTTCTTTCAATTTGCATATGATTCTCTTTGTTGGGTAACTAGATTGATTTGATATTGGACACAATTGCAATGGATAAAATCACTATCCTTTGTCTGTTATGGTTCAGAAGCAAAACACACAAAAACCCCCGACGGGGAAGGCCGAGGGCTTGTAATCAATTATTCGGCGTGCAGGATGTATAATATCAGAGAGGGGAGTATTTGTGAAGGGATAAACGGGCATTGTTAGCCCAAAGCTAAAATGTCCCTTTTCGGCCAAACTTAAAACGTCTCTATAATAGAATCTTACACTCTAAATGCTCCATCTCTCACTCGAGCATAATAATCGGCTAAAACTTGGGGCAGGGATTGCGCGGCTTCAAGCAAGGCATGGTTTCCTTGGAAAATCGTCTGTCTTTCAAATTGTTCAAAGACTTGCACACCACGGCGTAGCCCCAATTTCATTTGACTTAGAAATAGCCGATCCGCCTCTGCAAAGGTATCTGTCAGCTGTTCAAACTCAGTCAAGTCTTGCGGTGCGCTGGTACTTAATCGATTAAGCGTTTGCAAGCCGAGTGTATGGGCTGTCTGTGCCGCAGGGCTGGCTTCGATACTGGCAATTTGTTGCTGCATCCAACGGTAGTCTTGATGATTTGAACATAGTCCGCTGGTTAATGACCATAAATACTCAAGCGCCGAGCCGCTGACCTTGGTCAGGTAATCGCGCAGGAATCGTTCGTGAGTTTGTAGTAATAATTGTGTGCGGTATAACGATGGGTGCGGCGCGCCGCGTGTTTCATCGTAGGTGACCTGTTCTTCGCGGATACTGTAGTCGTTGAGCAGCGCGTTTTCCATCTCAACCACTGCATACATACTGCGCACCCATGTTTCATATAATTCGGTTTGCGAAACAAATTGCAGACCACGCGGGGTAATGGCGGTTCCGCCTGTTGAGCCAAAATTCAAGCGCCGCACTGCGCCTTGCTGATACATCCCTAACAACGAATCGACTTCCGGGTTGAGATCGTGTAAAACTTTCTTATAGGCCACAGTCGCATCCATTCCGGCGTAGGATTGTATGATCTTTAATCCGCCGGGATGCAGGTGTGCGAATTCACTGACATCATAAACCCGTCCATTAACCACAAACCAATATCCATCAGTTGGATTATTATGCAGCACGACTTCAGAAGCTGGGTACAGTTGATTTTGGTCAAACTGCGGCCCCGCATAGGTTGTGAACACTTCCTGTAAATATCGGTCTTCACCAACCAGATGATAGAACATCGTGCGGCCTTGCGCCTCACCAACATGATTGATCATAATCTGCTGTATAGCATCCATAACGCTTTTGGCAAAACCTGTCTGCCCGCAAACATAGAAAAAAGCGCCTTGCTGAATTAATTGCCACAACTTCTCACTCATTTCAGAAGCGAGCATTACTTCGCCAATTCGCTTGCGAGAACCAGTTTCAAATTTCAGACGGCCCTGTTCTTCTTTTAATTGAATATCTTCCTGTGAAAAAGCTGCTTGTAAATGCAATTGATTGCTGGCAACCAATTGCCCCAACTCGTTTTGATAATAAAATTCAGCGCGGGTAGGTGTGCCAAAGAAGAGCCAGTTCTCGCCGCAATTGGGTTGCATTACCCGGGCTTGCAACATACTCCGAAAGGGCGCAATGCCTGTGCCGCCGGCAAACATCACGACCGGGCGTTGTGCATCAAGCGGCAGACTGAAGCGCGGCGGATGGACGATTTTTATCGAGATGGGCCGTGTTGTTACATCAGAGGATTCCGCGAGCCTGCTAAGAAAATTTGAGCCTGTGCCCGTTCGTGTTGCCGCGCGCGATACCGCAGTTTGCCGTGTTTGATAGCGAAGCCCGCCGATTGTAAGTTGTATTTCATCGGCGCCAGATTCTGACATGATCGAAGAGATCGAATAGGTGCGAAATGATTCAGGCGGAACCATGCGCGCAATGTGTTCACGCTCGCCCGGCATGGCTTTCCATAATCGTTTGGGATTGAATCCACTTTCGGTTAATAAATTTAGCAGATCCCATAATTCCCATTGATCTTCGGCGCGTGCTTCAACAATTTGATGAAGCGTTTCATTGTGCGTGAGCGCCAGAAGAGTTTTTGCGATATTGCGCGCAACTGGTCGAATGCGGCCAAAGGTCAGCAGCGTGCGTAATGATAAGACCACGGCTCCTTGATAGCCAGCGCGTAATTGCAGTGCAGTGCGCCAGACAGCCGTCAGTGGAATGGGTTCGTGACCTGTGGCATGCAGCGCCAATAAAGTTTGCTCAACCAATTGCAGATCGTTCTCCGGCAGAATTGCACAGCGATCGCCGGGCTGATATCGCAAGCCGCTTCCGCTCGTATCTAATACAACGCGGTTCACGACAACTCCATCCTGATCGGTAAGCACTTCAACATGTTTCACTCTGACAAAGTGACATGTGGCCGGGTTGCGAATGTAGCGTTCCTGGCGCGCCAGCTCCAACTCATCATCCATGCGATCCCATAGACGATCTTCAAAGCCGCCATCGAATCCACCCAGCGTACGGTTGCGCCCAGCTTTGAAAGATAGATCGAGAAAGCCATAAGCTTTTTGGCGATGTCGTCCGATTAAACCCGTCTCACCCGAATACGATTCCAATGCTCGTTGGAATAATCCAGTCAGTTCACTTTCTCCAACGGTGCGGACATATTCTGAAACTGAAATTTGTTCGGCCGCCTTGAGCAGTGCCTGCCAGTGAGGAGGAAACCACGGGCGTGTTCGCTCTGTTTCGTGCCCGACCGTTGTGGAATAACTAACCCGCCCAAAGAAAATATCCATCAATGTAAACGTGGGAATCGCGGTGCCGCTCGGTCCGGGAATTGATTTGTCATCCTGGAAGGGAGTCGCCAACGGGGCAACAGTTTTTCCCCAAACAACAGGATCAACATACAGCGGGTGATATGCGTTCGGGTTGACCTTCATGAAGGATGTATAGGTCATATTATTAAGCGAATCTGCGAGAAAGATCAACTCTTGCTTGAGTGCGGAGCGGTCATCATGGGCAACTGCTTCCTGGGCGCGAATTACTGCGCTCAGCAGGGGTGTAAATCTGGCAACGATTTCGATGGGTGTGCATTGGAAACGGCGCTCATCTTCATTGCCTACGATTGGAATCAACAAACGCAGGTTTTCCATTCGCATCGGATTATTTTGTGCGGGATCGATCAGGCGCCAATTATAAATATTGAGATCGATAAAAGATAAATGGGGAGCAGGCCGCTGCAAGCGACGACTAATCTCAACCCACGGACGCAAAATAGAATCGGGAATTTTTTGATATGGGCGCGGTTCGACATAGTGATAGGCGTGCGCCAATATGCCGATGATTGCTGCGGCGCGATATAAATCGCCGTCGGGCAAAGCAGCTTCCAGCGCGGAAAGAATCGGCATGTGATCAAGCCGCTGACGCAGCCCAAGGGTGCGAAAAAGTTCAGGAAGGTCAGCGGCTGTTTCATCCCAATCATGGTGGGTGGGTGGAAGCGCCAGCCGAGGCTGCTCTATTGGCAGGAACCCATGCGCTTCAGATAGAAAGCCTAAATTTTCATGGCCTAAATGGCGGTTTGCTGCCTCAGCTTCGATCAATACGCGGCGGGCGGGAGTTAAGGAATCCATTTAGAGTGTGCCTACAACTGCTTCGCAAATATTTGCGCGTGAAACTGTTCCAAGCAATCGCCCATCTTTGACAACGGGTAACAGCCGAATCTGTTTACTGATTAAGATCGTGGCGGCTTTGGCAACATGATCTTCCGGTAGTAGGGTAATTGGGTCACGAATGATTAAGGGAGCAATGGGCCGGTCTGCGAGTTCGGTGCCGCGCCTCAGAAAAATATGATAGGCATCATCAAGTGTGCCGCCTTCGCCAAGAATCTCGTCGATATCTGGCAGAGCCACGCGCAAAATATCGCCTTCGGAAAGCACGCCGACAAATGCGCTTGATTCGTCTACCACCATGAGATCGCTTACGCCAGAGAGCGCCACGATTTCAGCCGCAATATGCAGGTTTGAATCGACACGGATGCGAGCCACGTGGGTATTCATGATGCCTTTGACGAACATGTAAGGAGTTTGGATGGCTGCGCGCCAGTCTTCGATCAACTCATCCAGACGTTCAAGATTTTTTTCGTGCCATGGGTGGACCATATAATAGTGAATGCCCAATTGATTAATACTGGTAATGGCGGCTTCGGTATCTTTGGCTTCGGCTAGTAATACTTTTCGGGCTTCAGGATAATAGGCCGCAGCTCGTGCTAAAAAATCAGTGCCGACCATATCTGGCAGCGATTGATTTACCAATAAAAGAGAAACACTTTCATTTTCTGCGCGGTTTTTTATTAATGCGGATAAAGCCGCTTCGCCGGATGCAACTCTACTGATTTGATGTTTGTTCAGATATCGCGCACGCAGGTCATTCTCGATCTGCTTGTATTCTGCAGAGTCAGGCAGGAGAATGTAGACGAAGGAGTTTTTCATTGACGGGGGTCTCGTTGAATTTATTCGGGGAGTTTGACGATCGCGTCAATTTCAATCAAGAGTCTCGGGTCAACTAGCGCGGATAGTACCGTGGCGCGCGCAGGACGTGGATCGGGAAAATATTCGGAATATATTTGATTGAAAGGTTGGAAATATTCAGACTTGGTAATATAGACTGTCGCTTTGACCACGTCTTTATAGTCACAGCCGGCGGCGCGCAGGATCATGCCCATGTTTTCTATTGTTTGCCGCGCTTGTTCTTCGATCGATTCGTGAAGTGTGCCGTCTGGATTAAATCCCACCTGACCTGAAATAAATAAAAAGCCACCGCTTACAATTCCGGGTGAATAAGCTCCGAGCGTTTTTGGAGCACCTTCTGGAAATATTGCGCGCTTATTTTCTGTCATGTGTAATTACTCCTTTTATGGTTGGATTTATAAAGTATACCCTGCGCCGAATAAAAAGGAAATTAATAAAAGAGGCTTGACTCTTGAGCTTTGGGGATGTACACTATCCCAACCTACCGTTCGGTAGGGAAGGAGACCGATGACCAGAGACGATATTCTCGATGCCGCCGCGCAGGTATTTCGCCAGAAGGGCTTTCATGGCGCGTCCATGTCTGCGATTGCAGGGGCGGTGAATCTGCAAAAGGCCAGCCTGTATCACCATGTCACTTCCAAGCAGGAGATTTTACTTGCGCTTCTGGATCGCGCGCTTGAGATGTTGACTGAACACATCGCGGCGATTTCCAAGCAGAATATCCCAGCCGATCAAAAACTCAGGCTGATGATCCGTGCGTATTTATCTGCACTGGCAGATAATCGCGATCTCACCGCTGTTCTTTTGTTTGAACATCGTTCACTCGACAAAAAAAGCCACGCCCGTCATGTCCCTCAACGCGATAAGTTTGAAGGATTATGGCGGGATGTCCTTAATGAAGGCGTGCGCACGAAAGTTTTTGATTGTGCAGATAGCGGCATGGCCGTGCGCACATTGATGGGTGGTATGAACTGGACGCTGACCTGGTATCGCCCTGAAGGAAATAAATCCATTGAGCAGATCGCAGATGGATATGCTGATTTGTTGTTTCATGGATTGTTGAAGTAGAAAAAACTGACGATAGACCGCAGACCGTGGACGATATTTTACGGTCAATGGTCTATCGTCCACGGTTTAGCAAAGGAGAGCAAATGTATTCATTCGAACCTAATGAAGAACAGCAGATGTTAATGGATGCGGTGGGGAAGTATGCTGAAAATGACCTGCGTCCTGCGGCGCATGATTCTGAAGAGAGTCGTGAATTGCCGAAGAAGCTTGTCAGCAAGGGTTGGGAGCTTGGGCTGTTGCAAGCATCAATCCCTGAATCTTATGGTGGCTTTGGTGAGCGCAGCGCGGTCACCAGTGTGCTGGCGGTAGAAGAGATGGCTTATGGCGATCTGGCGGGTGCACTTGCAGTCATGACACCATCTTTATTTGCCACGCCTATTTTGCTTGGCGGCAGCGAGGAACAGAAGCAGGAATATATTCCGAAAATTATTGGCGGCGATTGGAGTCCCTACACTGCAGCGTTGATTGAATTCAGTTTTGATTTTGATCCTCACACATTGAAAACCACAGCCAAGGCAAACGGCGATTCCTTTATTTTGAATGGCGAAAAAGTGTTTGTGCCATTTGCCAATGATGCCGAAGCTATGATCGTCTACGCCGATCTTAATGGTGTAACACAAGGTTTCATCGTTACCAAAAATTCTGCTGGATTACAAATTTCAGAAGAGCGCGAAAAATTAATGGGACTCAATGCCCTGCCCATGTATCGAGTCAAATTGGAGAATGTCACCGCCAGCCGACTTGGCGGCGCATCCGGTCATGACTTTGACCTGATTCTGTCTGCGATGCGCATTGCCTCCGCTGCGGCGGCCGTCGGTGTGGCGAAGTCCTCTTTTGAATATGCAAAGAATTACGCAAAGGAACGCGATGCCTTTGGCGTGAAGATCGCACAGAAACAAGCAATTGCCTTCATGCTCGCCGAAATGCGGACTGATATCGAAGCCATGCGTTTGCTCACTTGGGAAGCTGCATGGAAACTCGATAATCAAAAAGAAGAAGCTTGCATCGATGCCTATCTTGCTTTCACCGGCGCAGCAGACATGGCCATGATGGTCACGGATCGTGGCGTACAGATCTACGGCGGGCATGGATATATCCGCGAGAACCCTGTTGAGTTGCTCATGCGCAATGGCCGCGGATTCCCAATGCTGCTGGGATTGATGATTGTGTGATTACCAATTACCAATTACCAATTACGTAAGTAGTAAGTAGTAATTGGTAATTGATCGGAGAAAACAATGACGATTGAATTTGAAACACCTAAACCAATATTAAACCAGCAGGTCATGCTCAAGAC
>Ga0209181_10000057_pt1 | contig 166103 bp, 146 predicted proteins | sample MAT05_FD_187208 | JGI IMG/M metagenome (GOLD analysis project Ga0209181, IMG submission 187208) | Freshwater microbial communities from Lake Fryxell liftoff mats and glacier meltwater in Antarctica - MAT-05 (SPAdes) (version 2) | ecosystem: Environmental > Aquatic > Freshwater > Ice > Liftoff...
GGTCGTCACCGGCCACCAACGCCGTACCCAGCGTCTGGCGAAACCGCAGCAACTGCTGACGCAGGTTCTGCCGCGCGTTGGGTGCGTCGGGCCACAACCAGGCGGCCGTGCGCTCGCGGCTGATCCCTGGCTCCAGCGCAGCCAGAGCCACCAGCGCGGCCGCGCGACCGCGCAGGGGCATGGTGAGGCTGCCGCACTGCACGTGTGCAGTGCCGTGCAGGCTGAGCAGGAGGATCGGTGGATGCAGTGCCGGGGTCACGGCAACATCATGGCGCAAGCACCAGGTCGCGGGCAACGTGAACCCGGGGCTGGGAACGGATGGAGCCTCTCATGGCGCCTGAACACGGTGCCCGCGTGCGAGGTGCTTTGAAACCTGCCGACCTGGCCACCAGCACCCGGCGGATGTGATGCATTCAAGTGAACCTGCTAGTGCTTGACGATGATGCCGCCATCGCCCACAGCCCAGATCAGGTTCGGGGTGAACGCAGCAAAGCCTCTCATGTGGACATTGCTGGGCGTGATCGGCGTTTCTGCTGTCCAGGTGCCGGTCACACCGCCGCCTGTGGACCGGTAGGCTTTTGCCGCCAAACCTTGCGTGAATGCCCACAGCGTGTTCCCGGACTGCACGAGCACGTTGGGGGACACACCACCCGGCAGGGTTTCCAGTGTCCACGTTGTGCCGCCATTCACCGTTCGAAGCACGCCGCCTTGTGCCGTGACCCAAGCCGTGCTGCCACCGCTGGAAGCGACCACCATGCCACCGTAGTTGACGACTCCCGGCGTCTGTTGAACCCAGTTCGCGCCGCCGTCCACGGTCTTCAAGATGCGCCGATTCCCCGATGCCCAGGCCGTACTCGAATCCACTTGGGCAACAGAGGTCAAGGTTTCAAAGGGACCTGTGGCCGCCACCTGGGTCACCCAGCCGACGCCGTTGTTGCGCAGGATCACCCCGTTGAAACCAACCGCCCAGGCGTTCACCGAATCCACTGCCGAGACCGCGTAAAGATACTCGCCAGCGGCGCCGCTCTGCGCGACCCACGTGATGCCGCCGTCTCTGGAATGGAGGATCGCGTCGCCGCCCACTGCCCAGATCACGTTGGGGGTTGCAGCAGATACAGAAGACAAAACAGAAACGCCGGGTATTTGTTGGGCGATCCAGTTCGCACCACCATTGGTGGTCCGGGTGATCCAGCCAGCTGACCCAACAGCCCAGGCGATGTTCCCGTCCCAAGTTGCGACGGACTCAAGTAGGTTGTTGGCACCGCTGTTCTGTACCACCCAAGTGTTCGAGGGTGGATTGACCGTCAGCGTGACCCCATTGCTCACGGCATTTGGGTTGACGCCATTGCTGACCGTCACCGTGACCGTAAAGCCGCTGCAGAAAAGGGTCAGATTGCTGAGTGTGAGGGTGGCGCCGCCGTTGCTGTAGGTGATCTGCCCGCTGCAGCTGCCGATGGTGAAGTTCCCAGTCATCGACGGCAAGACCCCGCCGTTGAGCGTGCCCCAGGCGTAGTTCAGTGGTGCGGTGCCCGTGGCGGTGACGCTGAACGTGGCGCTGCCGCCGACGCTCGTGCTTTGCGCCGCCGGCTGCTGCGTGATCACCGGCGCCACTGGCGCGGCCGCGACCGTGAGCGTGGCCGCGTTGCTCGTCACACCGCCGGCGGACGCGGCGTTGATGGCCACTGCGCGGTAGCGCTGGCCGCTGTCGCCCACGGTCAGCGGGCCGACGATGCAGTTGGCCGTGACGCTGCTGCCCGAGCCCGGCGGGTTGGTGGTGCCGCAGGCGGCCACGCCGGTCACGTCGCTGAAGGTGCTGCTGCCGGGTGCTGACGACTGCCACTTCAGCTGCGGCAGCGGCGTGCCCGTGGCCGTGGCGCTGAAGCTGGCGGTCTGGCCCGCCACAACCGCAATGTCTGCCGGGTGGGCGCTGAAGGCGGGCACGACCGGTGCCTGCGTGACGTTGAGCGTGGCCGGGTTGGACGTGACGCAGCGCGTTGGCGCCAAGCACACCTGCACCCGGAACTGCGCGCCGTCGTCGGCCAACTGGGCAGCTGCGATCGCGTAGCTGGCGGCCGTGGCGCCGGTGATGTCGGCGAAGCTGGCGCTGGCGTTCGGCCGCCGCGACCACTGGTAGGTCAGCGTGCCACCGGTGGCAACGACAGTGAAGCTGGCCGCCTGGCCGTCGTTCACGCCGACGTTGCTTGGCTGCTGGGTGATGCTGGGCAGTGCGCCGTTGAAGCGCACCAGGATCGGGATGTCGGTGACGAACTGAAAGCCGGTGGGCACGTTGCCCAGGCCGACCTGGAATGCCGTGGTCGTGTAATCGGCCACCGCGGTGACGCGTCGGATGACGCCGTTCGGGGCGTTGGCGCCGCCGATCTGGGACGGGTCGATGGTGACGCTGAAGGTCTGGCTGAAGTTCGACGTCGCACTGGCGGGGTTCGGAGTGAACCCGCCGTTGCTGCCCAGCACCGAAACCTGGTCCACGCGGCTGCTGGTGGGGCGCACCCATTCGACGCGGAAGGTGCGCGTCTGCGGCGTGTCGGTGACGTACCAGAGCGGCAGCCGCACGCCGTTCGGGCCGCGCAGGATCTGAACCGGAACGTTCTGGCCGTCGAACATCGTCAGCCGCAGCTCGTGGTTGCTCGGGCAGCCGATAGCGCCGATGGTGAAGCCCAACGTCGGCACGGCCGAGCAGGTGCCGATGACGAAGAATGACAGGCCGTCGATGTCGGCGGCCATTCGCGTGGGGTCGCTGCTGGCGTTGCGCATGACGCGCCAGGTGCCGCCGGGTTCGGCCTTCAGCAGGATCGGCGTGGCGCCTTCAGGAAGCTGCGCGGCCGACATCGGAATGCTGAACAGCGCGCCGGTGCCGAAGGCCTGGCCGTGCGGCGTGACGGCATAGATGGGCGACACGGCGTTCAGCCCGATCAGCGCAGGCGCGCCGGTGGCGTCGCGCGAAACGCGGAAGGTCACTGGCGTGTCCAGGCTGTCGGCCGGCACCACCAGTTGCACGCCATCAGGCCCGGCGAGCGTGCCGCCCGCTGCATTCAGCGTCGCGCTGCCTTCGCTGGGCGGCGGCGGTTCGGGGTCGTCGCCTTGGCTGCAGGCGACAAGCACGCTGCAGACCAGTGCTGCGAGACCCTTGGCCCAAGACGGTTTGACGTTGGCAGACATGGTGGACACGGCGAACATGGCGGGCTCCCGGATCAAAGCGTGGTGCTGGATGGCGCAGCGTGCGGTGTCACCGCGTGCCGCCGCGTCAGGCACAGCGCCAACAGCGCCAGGCCCAGCAGCGCCGGTGTATGCGGCTCGGGCACCGACTGCACGTCGCCGTCGCGCACCGCCGCGGCATACAACGGCGCCGACTTGGCGTAGCCGCCCAGATCCTGGAACCCGAGGAAGGAATAGAAGTACCAGGCCAGGTTCGGATCGCTCGCCACATCGGTGCCTGACCAGTACACGGTGCTGTTGAGCACGTTGATGAAGTTGGCGGTGTTGCTCAGGCCGTAGCCCGCGTCGGGGTAACCGACATTGCCCCAGGTGACGTAGTACATGTGCGCCATCTCCGAGCTGGAGGGGTCGGGCCTGACCCGGCCGTCCGCCGCCGCGCTGGTGCTGGGCAGTCGCCAGCCGGTCACGCCGTGCACGTCCAGCGCACCGGCCCAGGCGGTGGCGTCGAACCAGCTCATCGGGCCATTGGCGTTCCAGTCGGCCAGCCAGGTGATGTTGAGCCCGGTGTCGAAGTAGGCATCGACCACGCCGTCTCGGTTGATGTCGCGCGCCTGCAGCGTGGTTTCCCAATTGCCCTGGCCGGAGACGGGTGCAGCCTGAACTGCGGGGCTGATGGCGGCCAGTGCGATCAGTGCCGCCGTCGCAGCCCGTGCTGCGGTCAAGGGGCTGCGGGTCGAGGTGCTGGTCATGGTGGGCTCCTGCCTGGATGAGGTCGGCGATGGATGTCGCCGATGCCATGGTCAGGAGTCAGGCGTCACGCGGGCGTCACGCGGGGCGACCCGGAATCTCTTGTTTGAGGGGGGTGGGCTGCGGAAGCCGGCAAGGTGAGGCTGGCGCGACGGGCGCGTGACGGGTGCCTGTCGACGATGGCGGCACCGCACCTGCTTCGGTGCGTTCAGGAGGAGTTCACCATGTCGAGCGTCAGCGTCCCGTCTTCCAGGCCGACACCGTTGCGCCGCCTGACCCCGGGTTTGGCCCTGGCCGCCGCGTTGGCGGCTCTGTCTTTGGCACTGGTGCCCAGCCTGGTGCAGGCAGGGCCTGTGGTGGCCCTGGGCAGCGGCTATTCACTGGCGCTCACCCAGTCCACGACGGCGGACGGCTTCGCGTTGAATACTCTGCGCTTCGATGGCGTGGCTGAGACCTTCGTGCACCGCAGCGACGGGCCGGTGAGCGTGACGGTGCAGGAATTGCAGACCGAGCTCGGCGGCGGCCGCCATGCCATCGACATCGAACTGGGGTTTTGGGGCGGCGATCCTTTCCCAAGCACAGGGACGGGAGCTGCGGTCGGCATCGGATCGATCACGGCCGGCAGCGCGCTCGACGGCCTGGACCTGGCGGACGCGGTGGCGCTCACCGCGTTCCGATCTCCGCGCTTGCCGGCAACGGCGACGCGCTCTTCATCGACCCCTTCCCCGACACCAGTTTCTTGAGCACGACGCCATGGAACGGGGTCAGCACTGGCGGCTTACTGCTTACCATGCCCTGGGCGCAGCGAGGCTTGCGGCAGATGACCCTGCACTTCGAGACCCGGGCCCTGCAACCGTTGAATAGCCCCGGCACACTGCCCTTGCTGGCGCTGGGTCTGCTGGCGGTGGCGTGGCGCCGCGTGCGCGCCTGAAGAGCGGTCGGCGCGCTGTGGCACAGTGCGCCGCATGCTCAAGGCCACCGAACCCGCCACCCGCATCGTCCAGGGCGCCTGCCCGCACGACTGCCCCGACACCTGCGCCTTGCGCATCACGGTCGAAAACGGGCGTGTGACGCGTGTCGCCGGCGACCCCGACCACCCGCCCACCCACGGCGCGCTGTGCACCAAGGTCAGCCGCTATGCAGAGCGCACCTATGCAACGGACCGCGTGCTGACGCCGCTCAAGCGCGTGGGCAAGAAGGGCGAAGGTCGCTTCGAACCCTGCAGCTGGGACGAAGCGCTGGACGACATCGCCACGCGCCTGAAAGCCATCGCTGCGCGCGACCCGCAGGCCATCCTGCCCTACAGCTACGCCGGCACCATGGGCCTGGTGCAGGGCGACGGCATGGCCGCGCGCTTCTTTCACAAACTGGGCGCCAGCCTGCTGGACCGCACCATCTGCAGCCAGGCCGGTGGTGACGCGCTGGTGGCCACCTACGGCGCCAAGGTCGGCATGCATGTGGAGCAGTTTGTGCACAGCAAGCTGATCCTCATCTGGGGCAGCAACGCCATCACCAGCAGCGTGCACTTCTGGAACTTCGCGCAGCAGGCCAAGCGGGCCGGCGCGCGGCTGATCTGCATCGACCCCCGGCGCACCGAAACGGCGGAGAAGTGCCACCAGCACATCGCTCCGCTGCCGGGCACGGACGGCGCGTTGGCGCTGGGGCTGATGCACGAGCTGATCACGCAGGACCTGCTCGACCACGACTACCTGGCGCGCCATGTCGAGGGCTGGCCGGCGCTGCGCGACCGGGCCATGCAGTGGCCTGCTGAACGCGCTGCGGCCGTGTGCGGCATCACCGCCGCCGAAGTGCGCGGCCTGGCGCGCGAATACGGCACGACACCACCCGCCGCCATCCGCCTGAACTACGGCATGCAGCGCGTGCGGGGTGGTGGCAACGCGGCGCGGCTGATTGCGATGCTGCCGTGCCTGATCGGCGCCTGGCGGCACCCGGCCGGCGGGCTGCTGCTGTCGGCATCGGGCTGGTTCCGCAATGCCAAGCGCGATGCCTGGCTGCAACGCCCGGATCTGCTGGGCGACAGCAAGCCCAGAACCATCAACATGGTGACCATCGGCGACGATCTGCTGCGCGAAACGTCACCCGCCTTCGGCCCGCAGATCGAGGCCGTGGTGGTCTACAACAGCAACCCCGTGGCCGTGGCACCCGACAGCGCCAGGGTGGCCCAGGGCTTTGCACGCGACGACCTGTTCACCGTGGTGCTGGAGCACTTCCTGACCGACACCGCAGATCACGCCGACTACGTGCTGCCCGCCACCACACAGCTGGAGCACTGGGACGCGCACATGGCCTACGGCCACACCTACGCCATGCTCAACCGGCCGGCGATTGCGCCTGTCGGGCAGGCGCGATCCAACGCACAGATCTTCCGCGACCTGGCGGCGCGCATGGGCTTCACCGAGCCCTGCTTCGCCGACAGCGACGAGGCGATGGCGCGCGGCGCCTGGGTGCCAGAGATGGTGGATGCGCAGGCGCTGGACGACCGCGGCTGGAGCCAGTTGGCAGTCGCCGACGCGCCTTTTGCCAACGGCGGTTTCCCCACGCCCAGCGGCAAGGCGCGCGCCGCAGAAGCGCCGGGCCTGGGCGTGCCAGACCACGTGCCGAACTACGAAAGTGTGCAGTCCTCTCCTGAACTGGCGGCGCGCTACCCGCTGGCCATGATCTCGCCGCCGGCGCGGCACTTCCTCAACTCCACCTTCGTCAACGTGGCGAGCCTGCGTGCCGCTGAAAAAGAGCCGCGTGTGGAGTTGCACCCGCAGGATGCTGCAGCCCGTGGCATCAGCAGCGGCGCCACCGTGCGTGTGTTCAATGACCGTGGTGCGTACATCGCCAAGGCCGACGTGAGCGAGCGCGCCCGCCCTGGCGTCGTCAACGGCCTGGGCGTGTGGTGGCGCAAGTTCGGCCTCAACGGCACCAACGTCAACGAACTCACCCACCAGCGGCTCACCGACATCGGCAGGGCGCCCACGTTCTACGACTGCCTGGTGGACGTTGCGCCGCTTTGATGTTCTGGTGCGCAAGAGGACCTGGTTGATGGCGACGGGCGGCCTCGTCGGTGCCGCGCTGGCTGCTGCTGCGGCCGTGTGCCTGGGCAGCGGCTGCAGCTCGATCGGCTACTACGCGCAGGCCGTCAACGGCCACCTCGATCTTCTGCAAGGTGCCAAGCCGGTCGCGGACTGGGTCCGCGACCCCGCCACGCCGCCGGCGCTGCGCGACAGGCTGCAGCTGACGCAGCGCATGCGCGACTTTGCGGTGGCTGAACTCAAACTGCCCGACAACGGCAGCTACCGGCGTTACACCGACCTGAACCGCAACGCTGCCGTATGGAACGTCGTGGCCACACCCGAGCTGGGCCTGACGCTCAAGACCTGGTGTTTTCCGGTGATGGGCTGCGTGGGCTACCGCGGGTATTACACCCGCGAGCCCGCCGAGACCCTGGCCACTGAGCTGCGCGGCCAGGGCTGGGAAACGATGGTTTATGGCGTGCCCGCGTACAGCACGCTGGGCTACAGCAACTGGGTCGGCGGCGACCCGCTGCTCAACACCTTCCTGAACTGGAGCGAGGGCGAACTGGCACGGCTGATCTTCCATGAACTCGCCCACCAGGTGGCCTACGCCGACGACGACACCGCCTTCAACGAATCCTTCGCCACCGCGGTCGAACGCATCGGCGGCCAGCGCTGGTTGCAGCAGCACGGCAGCGAAGCCGCGCGCACCGAGGACGCGCGCCGCCTGCGCTACCAGCATGACTTTCGCGCCTTCACGCTGCGTTGGCGCGGCGAGCTGGATGCGCTGTACAAGAGCGACGCGCCCGACGCCGTCAAGCGTGAGCGCAAGGCCGCGCTGATGGCCCGCCTGCGCGCCGACTACCTGGCCATGAAAGTGGGGCCCTGGGCGGGCTATGCGGGTTATGACGGCTGGTTTGAACGTGCCAACAATGCATCCTTTGCCGTGCAGGCGGCGTACAACGAAATGGTGCCCGACTTTGAACGGCTGTTTGAACGCAGCGGCGGCGACTTCAACCGCTTCTACGCCGAGGTCAAAAGCCTGGCCGCCCTGCCCAGGCCCGAGCGCCGCGCCAAACTGGCATCCACCCCGTGAGCATGCAGAACAAGGAACCACAACGTGGCTGACATCAAGATCCACCGAGACCACTCACTTGGCCTGGCCAAGGCGCGCAAGATCGCCTGGGCCTGGGCGGAAGAAGTGGAAGAAAAGCTGCAGATGGAATGCAGCGTCATCGAAGGCCAGACCAGCGACACGGTGGAGTTCACGCGCTCCGGCGTCAGCGGCCGGCTGATCGTGGCTGCCGACCACTTCGACCTGGAGGCCAAGCTCGGTTTTCTGCTGGGTGCCTTCAGCGGCAAGATCGAAGCCGAGATCACGAAGAACCTGGACGTGATGCTCAGCAAGGGTGCCGCGGCGGCCAAGAAGACGGCCGCCAAAAAGACGGCCAAGAAATAGGAAGCGCGCGATGACAACCCTGCATGCTGCCTCGCTGCCCATGGCCCTGGCCTGCTGCATCCTGGCTTTTGCGATCGCACCAGCGAAGGTGGCGGCGCAGCCAGCAGTCCAGGCCCCTGCCCAGACCACACCGGCCTGTCCCGCCTTGCTGCAGCACACGCTGCCGCGGCTGCAGGACGACAAGCCGCAGCCTCTGTGCCAATACGCCGGCAAGGTGCTGCTGGTGGTCAACACCGCCAGCTACTGTGGCTACACGCCGCAGTACCAGGGGCTGGAAGCGCTGCACGCCAAGTACGCTGCGCGCGGTCTGGTGGTGCTGGGCTTTCCGTCCAATGACTTCGGCCAGCAGGAACCCGGCAATGCACAGCAGATTGCCGAGCTGTGCTTCAACACCTACGGCGTGAAGTTCCCGATGTTTGCCAAGACCGTGGTCAAAGGCGCTGGCGTGCACCCGATCTATGCCGCGCTGACCAAGGCCACCGGCCAGGCGCCGGGCTGGAACTTCCACAAGTACCTCGTGGACCGCCAGGGCAAGCCGTTGGCGAGCTTCAAAAGCGACGTCGCGCCGGACAGCGCCGCGCTGGCGACCGCCATCGAGCAGGCGCTGTTCACGCGCTGATGGTCGGGCGGCAGTTCACCTCGGCAGTTCAGCGCCGCACCTTGCCGTCACCCGAGAGCATCGACAGTTCCACAAAGTTGGAGCCGCGGTGGTTGCGCGGGCCGAAGCCCACGATGTAGCCGCCGGCGTCGTAGCGTTGCATGCCTTCCAGCGCGGCCACCAGTGCCTCGCGCGATGAGCCGGCGGCTCGGCGCAAGCCTTCCGTGAAGATCTTCGCGCAGACATAACCCTCCATGCTGGAGTAGTTGGGCATGGCGCCACCACCGGCCCTGTGCACAGCGTCCAGGTATTCGCGTGAAATGGCCGTGGTGGTGCTGAAGGGGAAGGGCATGACCTGGCTGACCACCACGCCCAGGGCTTCCTTGCCCAACTCGTCCGCCAGCGCCTGCGTGCCAACGAACGACACGTTGTGGAAGGCGCCGCCGTAACCCGCCTTGCGCGCGGCGCGCACAAAGGCGGCGCAGCTTTTGTAGGCGCTGATCTGCACCACCGCGTCGGGCGGCTCGGTGACGATGGCCTTGACGGCAGCGGCCACATCGACGCTGTTGCGTTCCACCAAGCCCACCGCCGTCGGCGTCAGGTTGCGCGCCTTCAGCGCCCGCAGCACGCCGTCCAGCCCTGCCTGGCCGTAGCTGTCGTTCTGGCGGAAGACGGCGATGCGCTTCAGGCCCAGGGACGTGAGCTGGCGCACGATGAGTTCGGTCTCGTCGTAGTACGACGCGCGGACGTGGAAGACCCAGCGGCTCAAAGGTTCGCGCAGCGCCTCGGCGCCGGTGAAGGCGCCGAAGAAGGGCACGTTGGCCGCGTTGACCAGCGGCAGCGCAGCCAGCGACGTGGGCGTGCCGACATACCCGAAAAGCGCAAATGCGCCGTCGCGCTGGATCAGCGCTTCGGTGTTGGCACGGCAGCGGTCGGGCTCGTAGCCGTCATCCAGCGCGCGCAGTTGCACACTGCGGCCGTTGACGCCGCCTTCGGCGTTGAGACGGTCGAAGTAGATGCGCGCACCGCTGTTCATCTGGATGCCCAGCTGCGCGGCCGGGCCGCTGAGCGCGGCTGATTGGCCCAGGACGATGGATCTGTCGTTCTGCGACAGAGCGGGCAAGGACAGGCTGGCCGCCGCACCTGCAGCACCCGCAGCCAGCCGCTGCAGGGCGTGGCGGCGCTTCAGCATGGGTTCACGGACGGAGGCCAATGCATCATTTCAAGGACTCGATGAGGTCCACGTACTCCTGCATCGCCTCGTCCTTGCTCTTGCCCTTGACGACGGCCCAGGCGTCGTACTTGGCGCGGCCCACCATGTCGGTGAAACCGGGGCGCTTGCCTTCGGCATCACCTTCGGTGGACTGCTTGTACAGCGAGTAGATCTTCAGCAGCGTCATGTTGTCCGGCTTGTCGGGCAACTGCTTGCTGGCGGCAACGGCGGCGTCGAAACTGGCTTTGAGCGTGGCCATGGCGGTGCGTCCTTTTTTCAAGGGGGTGAAGAAGCCTGCGTGGGTGAAAGTCTGGGTGAAACTCTGGCTTGACGGGGTGATTGTTACCTAGCATCGTGCCCTTCCCACGCTTGAGGAGAAACCCGATGGAAGACGTCGCGCACGCACCGCGTGCCGAACGCATGTCACGCGTGGACACCGCGTGGCTGCGCATGGACAACGATGTCAACCTGATGATGATCGTCGGCGTCTGGCTGCTGACACCCGCCATCACGATCGACGCGCTGCGCGAACGGGTGCAGGACAAGCTGCTGAAGTACGACCGCTTCCGCCAGAAAGCCGTGGCCGACGCCATGGGCGCGCAGTGGCTGCCGGACGAGGACTTCGACATCCAGCGCCACGTGCTGCCCGCCACGCTGACGCGCGACAAGGGCGAAAGCGAACGCCATGCGCTGCAGCAGCTGTGCGGCACCATGGCCTCCACGCCGCTGGACCCGGCGCACCCGCTGTGGCAGTTTCAGCTGGTGGAGGACTACGAAGGCGGCAGCGCGCTGATCGCCCGCGTGCACCACTGCATCGGCGACGGCATTGCGCTGATCAGCGTGATGATGAGCATCACCGACGGCGGGGCCGACCCGCCCCGGCGCCGTCGCAAACCCCAAGAGGCCGAACCGGCCGATGACAGCGACTGGCTCAGCGACGCGGTGCTCAAGCCACTCACCGACCTGACGGTCAAAGCGATCGGCATGTACGGCAGCGGTGTGGGCAAGAGCATGGAGATGCTGTCCAACCCGTCGCAGCTGCTCGGTGGCATGGATTTGGCGGGGACGGCGCGCACGGGTTTGAAGGTGGTGGGCGACGTCGCCGCACTGGCCGTGATGCCCGACGATTCGCCCACGCTGCTCAAGGGCAAACCCATCGGCAAGAAGGTGGTGGCCTGGAGCGAGCCGATGTCGCTGGATGTCGTCAAGACCATCGGCAAGGGCCTGGGTTGCACCGTGAATGACGTGTTGCTGTCGTGTGTGGCCGGTGCCATCGGCAGTTATCTGCAGGCGCAGGGGCAGGACCCGGCAGGCAAGGAGATCCGCGCGATGGTGCCGGTGAACTTGCGGCCGATAGAAAAGGCCTGGCAGCTGGGCAACCGCTTCGGGCTGGCGCCGCTGGTGCTGCCCATTGGCATTGCCAACCCGGTGGAGCGGGTCTACGCCGTGCACCGCCGCATGGACGAGCTCAAGGGCAGCTACCAGCCGCTGCTGGCCTTTGCGGTGCTGTCGGTCAGCGGCCTCTTCATCAAGCCGGTGCAGGACGCCGTGCTGGGCATGTTTGCCAAGAAGGCCACGGCCGTGATGACCAACGTGCCCGGGCCCGTGGTGCCGCTGAAGTTTTGCGGCTCGACGCTGCGTCAGAACATGTTCTGGGTGCCGGCATCCGGCAACATCGGCGTCGGCGTGTCGATCCTCAGTTATGGCGGCGGCGTGCAGTTTGGCCTGATCACCGACCAGCAACTCTGCCCCGAGCCGCAGGACATCATCGACCGCTTCGAGCCCGAATTCGACAAGCTGGGCTGGCTGACGATGATGCTGCCATGGGCTGGGCAGACCGCAGATTGAACGACCGAATGACTTTCGACTTCACCCCACCTTCAAGGAGCAACACCCATGGCCATCAGCGTGGACATCGACCTCGGCTACGAATTCACCGTCAAGGCGGGTTTCAAGGATGTCTTCGACATCGTTTCTGACGTGCCCACTTCGGTCAGCTTCTTCCCCAAGGTCGATCAGCTCGTGGACCTGGGCGCTGGTGTCTATCGCTGGGAGATGGAAAAGGTGGGCACCGCGCAGGTCAACATCCAGACCGTCTATGCCAGCAAGTACGTGTCCGACCGCAAGAAGGGCACGGTGACGTGGACGCCCGTCAAGGGCGAAGGCAATGCGCTTGTCGGCGGCAGCTGGAAGGTGACTGAAGGCAAGAAGGGCACTGCGCTGCAGTTCAAGGTCAACGGCACGGTGGAAGTGCCGCTGCCGGGGCTGATGAAGATGGTGGTGGTGCCAGTGGTGAAGGGCGAGTTCGAAAAGCTGGTCGAGAAGTACATCGACAATCTCATCAAGAAGTTTGGCGGCGAGGTGTAGGGCAGCCCGCCTTGGCACAGTCATCATCACCAGGGGCTTGAAGCCCAACCCACCGGAGCACAAAAATGACCCCATCGATCTTCCCGCACCTGACCCGCCGCACACTGGCCCTGGCTGCAGCAGCGGCGGTTGCCGCCGCCAGCTTGCCGTTGCAGGCCGCGACGCCGAAGGACACCCTCGTCGTCGCGTCGGCCTTCGACGACATCATCAGCCTGGACCCCGCCGAAGCCTTCGAAATTTCTGCGGGTGAGCTGATGGGCAATGGCTACGACCGGCTGCTGCGCTACGACGTCGCCGACCCCAGCAAACTGGTGGCCGACCTGGCCAAGGGCTGGAAGGTCAGTGAAGACGGCAAGACCTACAGCTTCGAGCTCAAGCCCGGCCTCAAGTTCGCCAGCGGCAATGCCATCACCGCCGAAGACGTGGTGTTCAGCCTGCAGCGCGCGGTGCTGCTGGACAAGACGCCGGCCTTCATCCTCACGCAGTTCGGGCTGTCCAAGGACAACGTGAAAGACAAAGTCAAGCAGACCGGGCCGCTGACGCTGACGATCGAGACCGACAAGGCCTATGCGCCCACACTCGTTTACAACTGCCTGACCGCCAACGTGGCCGCGGTGGTGGACAAGAAGCTCGTGATGTCGAAAGAGCAGAACGGCGACATGGGCGCTGCTTGGCTGAAGACGGGCTATGCCGGCAGCGGGCCGCTGAAGATCCGCGAATGGCGCGCCAACGAGATCGTCGCGCTGGAGCGCAACGACAACTACTGGGGTGCCAAGAGCAAGCCGGCGCGGGTGATCTACCGCCACATCAAGGAAAGTGCGACGCAGCGCCTGCTGCTGGAAAAGGGCGATGCCGACATCGCCCGCAACCTCACGCCGCAGGACCTGGACGCACTGGCCGCCAACAAGGACGTGAAGACGACGGCCACACCCAAGGGCACCGTCTATTACTTCAGCCTGAACCAGAAGAACCCGAACCTGGCCAAGCCCGAGGTGCGCGAAGCCTTCAAGTGGCTGGTGGACTACGACGCCATCGGCAAGACGCTGATCAAGAACATCGGCGTCGTGCACCAGAACTTCCTGCCGCTGGGCCTGCTGGGCGCGTCGAAGGACAACCCCTACAAGCTCGATGTCGCCAAGGCCAAGGCGCTGCTGGCCAAGGCCGGTTTGGCCAGCGGCTTCAAGGTGACCATCGACATGCGCACCGTGCAGCCGGTGCAGGGCATTACCGAGGCCATCCAGCAAACCTTCAAACAAGCCGGCATCGAACTGGAAATCCTGCCCGGCGACGGCAAGCAGACGCTCACCAAGTACCGCGCCCGCACCCACGACATCTACGTCGGCAGCTGGGGCGCCGACTACTGGGACCCGCACACCAACGCCGACACCTTTGCCCGCAATCCCAACAACGCCGACGACGCCAAGACCAAACCGCTGGCCTGGCGCAATGCCTGGGACATCCCTGAACTGACGAAAAAAGCCGACGCCGCCGCGCTGGAGCGCGACGGCGCCAAACGCGCCAAGATGTACCAGGAAATGCAGGCCGACTTCCGCGCCACGAGCCCCTTCGTGATGCTGTACCAGCAGACTGAAGTGGCGGCCTACCGCGCGAATGTGGACGGGCTGCGCATCGGGCCGACGTCCGATTCCACCTACCTGTTTGCCGTCAGCAAGCGTTGAGACCGCGAGCTTGAAACTGCAACGCGCGCTGGGCGCCACCGCGCGCTTCAGCGTGGTGGTGGCGCTGACGCTGCTGGGCCTGCTGGCGGTGACGTTTTTCATCGGCCGGGTGATCCCGGTCGATCCGGCGCTGGCGATTGCGGGTGACCGTGCGCCTGAACACGTGCTGCAACGCGTGCGTGAAGAGTTGGGTCTGAACCTGCCGATCTACAAGCAATTTGGCCGTTATGTCGTGCGCGCCGTGCAGGGCGACTTCGGCAATTCGGTGCTCACGTCCAACCCGGTCTTCGACGACATCAAGAAGACCTTCCCGGCGACGCTGGAGCTGGCCACCTGCGGCATCCTCATCGGTGCCGGCTTCGGCGTGCCACTGGGCGTGTGGGCGGCGGTGCGGCGCGGCGGCGCGGCCGACCACGCCGTGCGAGTGATGGGCCTCGTGGGCTATTCGGTGCCGATCTTCTGGCTCGGCCTGATGGCGCTGGTGCTGTTCTACGCCAAGCTCGGCTGGGTCGGCGGGCCGGGGCGCATCGACGTGATGTATGAATTCTCGATCACCAGAGTCAGCGGCATCATGCTGCTGGACACGGCGATGGCGGGTGAGTGGGAAGCCTTCCGCAATGCGCTCAGCCACCTGGTGCTGCCCGCTGCATTGTTGGGTTATTTTTCGCTGGCCTACATCAGCCGCATGACACGCAGCTTCATGCTCAATGAACTGGCGGCCGAATACATCGTGGCCGCGCGCGCCAAGGGCTTGAGCGAGACCCGCATCATCTGGCGCCACGCGCTGCGCAACGCGATGGTGCCGCTGGTGACGGTGATTGCGCTGTCCTATGCCGGCCTGCTGGAAGGCAGCGTGCTGACCGAAACCGTCTTCGCCTGGCCGGGTCTCGGCCTGTACATCACCAATTCGCTGCAGAACGCCGACATGAACGCGGTGCTGGGCGGCACGATCGTGGTCGGCACCGTGTTCATCGGCTTGAACCTGCTGAGCGATTTGTTGTACCGGCTGCTGGATCCGCGCACGCGGGACACACGATGAGTGATTTAGCGGCGTGGCTGCTCTCCGACCGCCCGCAGTCGCGCCGCCAGGCCGCGCTGGGCCGCGCCTATGCCGGCTGGCGCACTTTCGCAGGCAACCGGCTGGCGATGGTGGGCCTGGCCATTGTCCTGGCGCTGGTGGCGGTGGCGCTGCTGGCCAACGTGCTGGCGCCCTACCCGCCGACTGTGGGGGAACTGTCGCAGCGCCTGCTGCCGCCTTCTGCGACCCACTTCTTCGGCACCGACGACCAGGGCCGCGACATCTTCAGCCGGCTGCTGCACGGCAGCCGCATCACGCTCTTCGTCGTCGCGCTGGTGGCCGTGCTGGCCGCGCCCGTCGGGCTGCTGGTGGGCACCGCGTCGGGCTACGCCGGCGGCTGGATCGACGCCGTGCTGATGCGCATCACCGACATCTTTCTTGCCTTCCCGCGCTTGATCCTGGCGCTGGCCTTCGTCGCCGCGCTGGGGCCGGGCATTGAAAACGCGGTGATCGCGATTGCCATCACCTCATGGCCGCCCTATGCGCGCATCGCCCGCGCCGAAACGCTCAGCATCCGCCAGGCCGACTACATCAGCGCCGTCAAGCTGCTGGGCGCCAGCCCCTTGCGCATCGTGCTGCGGCACGTGATGCCGCTGTGCGTGCCGAGCGTGATCGTGCGCGTGACGCTGGACATGGCCGGCATCATCCTCACCGCCGCCGGCCTGGGCTTCCTGGGCCTGGGTGCGCAGCCGCCGATGCCCGAATGGGGCGCGATGATCGCCGCCGGCCGCGCCTATGTGCTGGACCAGTGGTGGGTGGCCGCCGCGCCGGGTGCGGCCATCTTCATCGTCAGCCTGGGCTTCAACTTGCTGGGCGACGGGCTGCGGGACGCGCTGGACCCGAAGGCGGCGCAGTGATGACTGAAGTGTTGACTGAAGTGATGACTGAAGTCATGACTGAAGTGAGCCCGCCGCTGCTGACCGTGCAAGACCTGCGCGTCGCCTACCCGGCGCGTGGTGGGGGTTTCAATCAAGTCGTGCGCGGCGTCAGCTTCACGCTCGGCCGCGAGCGGCTGGGCATCGTCGGTGAATCAGGGTCCGGCAAAAGCCAGACAGGCCGGGCCATCCTCGGCTTGACGGCACCCGGCGGGCTGGTCAGCGCACAAACGTTGCAGTTCAGTGGCATCGACTTGCTGCACTGCCCTGAAGCGCAGCGCCGCAGCCTTCGCGGCGGCCGCATCGCGATGGTGCTGCAGGACCCGAAGTATTCGCTCAGCCCGGTGATGCGCATCGGCGCGCAGATTTCAGAAACGCTGCAGGCTCACAAGCCGTGCAGCTCGGCCCAGGCGCGCCAGCAGGTGCTGGACGCGCTGGCCGCCGTGGGCATCGAAGACCCGCAGCGTGTCAGCCGTCTGTACCCGCACGAGGTGTCGGGCGGCATGGGCCAGCGCGCGATGATCGCGATGATGCTGATTGCCGGGCCGGAGCTGCTGATCGCCGACGAGCCCACATCGGCGCTGGACGTGACCGTGCAGTTGCAGGTGCTGGGCATCCTGGACCGGCTGGTGTCCGAGCGTGGCATGGGCCTGATCTTCATCTCGCACGACTTGCGTCTGGTCAGCACCTTCTGCGACCGCGTGCTGGTCATGTACGCCGGCCGCGTGGTGGAAGAGATTGCGGCGGCCGAGTTGCACAACGCCCGCCACCCCTACACCCGCGGCCTGCTGAATTGCCTGCCGCAGCTGGACGCGCCGCGCCACCCGCTGCCGACGCTGGACCGCCGGCCGGAGTGGTCCGCTTGAGCAGCCCGCAAACCGGCGTTGACGTGGCCGACCTGAGTGTGGTCTTCGACGGCTTCGTCGCCGTCGATGGGGTGTCCTTCAGCGTGGCGCCGGGCGAGAGCTTCGGCATCGTCGGCGAATCGGGTTCGGGCAAGAGCACGGTGCTGCGCGCCCTGTGCGGCCTGGCACCTCTCAGCGCCGGCCGCGTGCAGCTGACGGGCACCCACGCGCCGCCCGAGCCCGGCAGCCCGGCGTGGCGGCGCCAGGTGCAAATGGTGTTTCAGGACCCGTACGGCAGCCTGCACCCGCGGCAGACGGTGGACCGCATCCTGGCCGAGCCGCTGGCCATCCACGGCATCGGCGACGAGCAGCAGCGCATCGAGAAGGCGCTGGACGAAGTGGGCCTGGGCGCAGGCTTCCGCTTCCGCTACCCGCACCAGTTGTCGGGCGGGCAGCGCCAGCGCATCGCCATCGCCCGCGCGCTTATCCTGGAGCCGCCGGTGCTGCTGCTGGACGAGCCCACGTCGGCGCTGGACGCGTCGGTGCAGGCCGAGGTGTTGAACCTGCTGGAAGCGTTGCGCGCGCGCCGCGGCCTGAGCTTCATCATGGTCAGCCACGACCTGGCGGTGGTGACGCACCTGTGCGAGCGCCTGCTGGTGATGCAGCGCGGCCGCGCCGTGGAGACGGTGGCCGCGGCCGACCTGGCGGCACACCGGGTCCAGAGCAGCTACACGCAGAGCCTGATGCGGGCGTCGGCGGGGTTCAGCCGGTCTGACGTTGCGCTGGACGACGCGGTGGATGCCGAACTGCGTCGCTGAACTGCGTCGCTGAACTGCGCGAGTGAACTGCGCGAGTGAGCTGCGCGTGTGAACTGCGCCACCGTCGGGGAAGTAGGCGCCAGCGCGCACATCATCCGCCACGACCTGGTTCATGCGGTCGAATTGGGGGGATGGCGGCGCAGCGGATGTGGTCATCAAACGTGCCCGGCTTGACGTGGATGAACCCGTGTGCAACCTGCACGAATGAGCCCGAAGGCGGGCTGGGATTCGCTGTGGAAGCGCTGAAGGCCTACGGTGTTGCGCGCACCCGGGCGACCGCTGCGGGCAGGTCTGACCAGGCCGGTTGGCCGGGCGCATAGCGCGCGCGGAGGTAGGCCGCCAGTTCGCTGACCTGGCGGTCGCTGAGGCTCGCGCGGAAGGCCGGCATCCAGCCGTGCGCGGGTGTGGCGGCGTCGGTGATGCCGTGCAGCACCACGCGCAACAGGTTGTCGGGCCGCGCGCTGTGCAGGTTGCTGTTCAGCGCCAGCGGCGCGTTCAGGCCCAGCACGGGCGGTCCGTCGCCGTCGTGGTGGCAGGCCCCGCAGGCGCCCGTGAAGAGGCGCTGCGCGGCACTGGGCAGCAGTGCTGCCGCGGTCGCGAGGGACTGCACCTTTGTGGCCACTGTGGCTGCATCGACGCCGGCGGGGTTGAAGGAAGCCAGGTAGAGCGCGATGGCTTGCAGGTCGGTGTCGGGCAGCGCTTGCAGGTTGCGCACCACGGCGGCCATCGGGCCGGCGGCGGCACCGTGGTGCAAGGTGTGGCCCAGGCGCAGGTAGCGAAAGAATTCCTCGGCTGTCCACGGCACAGGGGCGTGGCTGGCGGCGGTGAGCGGCTGCGCTTCCCAGCCGTCCACCACTGCGCCGCCCAGGAAGGCGCTGCCACTCCTTTCGGCGCCCAGGCTGTTGCGCTCGGTGTGACAGGCGCCGCAGTGGCCGATGCCGTTGACCAGGTAGGCGCCGCGGTTCCATTCGGTGCTGTGTGCAGGGTCTGTTTGCCAGGCGCTGCTGTCGTGGAAGAGGCCGTTCCACAGCGCCATCAGCGGGCGCTGGTTGAAGGGGAAGCGCAAGTCGTTGGCGGGTGCCGTGGCCACCACCGCGGGCAACGACATCAGGTGGGCGTAGAGCGCGGTGATGTCGTCGTCGCTGAGCTTGGCAAAGTCGGTGTAGGGGAAGGCGGGGTAGAGATGGCGGCCGTCGCGTGACAGGCCTTCGCGCAGCGCGCGGGTGAAGGCGGGCAGGCTCCAGCCGCCAATGCCGGTGGCGACGTCGGGCGTGAGGTTGGTGCTGTGCACGGTGCCGAAAGGCGTGTGCAGCGCGCGGCCGCCCGTTGCGGCTGCGGCCGGGCCCGCGCCCGCCGCGGTGTGGCATTCGATGCAGTTGCCTGCAGCGGCGAGTTGGCGGCCGCGTTCCAGCGTGGCGGCGCTGTAGATCGACAAGTCCGGCGGAGCAACGGGCGCCAGCGCCGGCCGCACACCGACGAGGCCTGCCGCAAAGCCCAGCAGCCCGGCGGCCAGGGCGCCGGTGGCCGCCCACAGGCTGCGGCTGCGTGGCCAGGGCGCGTCGGTGGGCGGCCTCTGCGCGATGGGTGCAGCAGCCGGCACCGGCGCCGGGCCCGCCGCCTGTGCTGGCGCAGGGTTCAGCGCCGCGCGCACTTTCTCGGGCGTGAAGGGCGGTTCGCGAAAGCGCACGCCGGTGGCGTCGAAGATGGCATTGGCGATGGCGGCCGTGCCGGGCACCGACGACGATTCGCCGGCCCCCAGCGGGGGCTGCCCCGGGCGCGGCATGTGCAGCACGTCGATGACGGGCACATCGCGAAAATTCAGGATCGGGTAGCTGCCCCATTCACGGTTGGCGACCGCGCGGGTCTGCGGGTCCAGCTCGACCCGTTCCTTCAGCGCCCGGCTGGTGGTCTGCAGCACGTTGCCGTGGATTTGGTGCTGCACGCCCGCCGGGTTGATCAGCAGCCCGGCGTCGTGACCCACCACCACCCGCTTGACGAAGACTTCACCGGTGCGTGTGTTGACATCCACATCGGCCACCCACGCCGACCAGGCCGCGCCAAAGCCGGGCCACTTGCTGTGCACATAGCGCGCATAGGCAAAGCCCTGGCCGTGCAGCACCTCACCATCACTCTCGGCAGGCTGCTGCTGCTGCTGCTGCTGCGGCGCGGTGTGTGGCAACCAGCCGGCGCGTTGTGCCGTGGCCGCCACCAGTTCAGCGGCGCGCGGGTCGCTCAGGTGGCGCAGGCGGTAGGCGACCGGGTCTGCGCCGGCGGCACTGGCCAGCTCATCGATGTACGACTCGTGCGCAAAAGAGTTGGGCAGCGCCGACACGCCGCGCAACCAGCTGGCCCGCAGCACGGGCGCCATGTCGTGCACGGTGACACGCAGGTTGGGCGCGGCGTAAGGCGGGCGCGCCGTGCGGTCGCCCATCTCGTAGGCCTGCGCGGTGGGCTCGATGGTGCGGGTCAGCAGCAGCGCGAGCGTCGGCGCGCCGTTGCTGGGGTAGCGGGTCTCAAAGTCCCACGCCGCGATGCCGCCCTGCGCGTCCAGACCGCCCTGCACCTGCATCCACTGCGCGGCGCCTTTGGGCTCCCAGGCCTGCTCCTGTTCACGCGTCAGCTGCACGCGCACCGGGGCGCCGACGGCACGCGACAGCAGCGCGGCGTCGGCGGCCACGTCGTCAGCGCCGTTGCGGCCGTAACAACCGGCGGCTTCCATGCGCACGACGTCTATTGCCGTGTCGGCCAGGCCTGTCAGCCGGGCCAGGTCGGCGCGCAGCACGTGCGGGTTCTGGGTGCCGGACCAGATCGTCATGCGCTCATTTTGAAAGTCAGCTACTGCGCACGACGGGCCGATGGAGGCGTGCAGCTGGTAGGGCCAAAGGTAAGTGCGGTGAAGCGGCGTGGCCAGCGCGGCCGCGTCCACATCGCCTTCATCCACCAGCCGCCGCGGGGTGGAAGGGTTGTTGCGCAGCGCGTGTTCGATGTCTTCAATGGGCGGCAGGCCGGGCCATGACTTCCAGTGCACCTGCAGCGCGGCCATCGCGGCTTCGGCTTGTTCCTCACGTTCGGCGACGACGCCGACAAAGTCGCGCAGCACCACCACCCGGCGCACGCCGGGAAGGTGGGCGATGGAGGATTCATCCACGCTCAGCAGCGTGTTGCCAATGAAGTCGCCGTGGTCGGCGCCGGCGTAGGGCGGGCGGATGACGCGGCCGTGCAGCATGCCGGGCACGCGCATGTCGTGGACGAAGATCAACTCGCCAGTGACTTTGGCCGTCATGTCCACCCGTGGCGCGGACGTGCCCACCAGCCGATAGTCGGCAGCGTCCTTGACGGGTGTGTCCAGCGCCAGCATCAGTTCCACGTGCTGGTTGGCCAGCACGCTGGCGTCGCGGCCCGCGAGCCAGGAATGCGCTTGCGCGGCGGCGGCACGCAGGGGCGCGGCATGGATCTGGATCGACGCGCTGGCGATCGTGGCGCCCTGGTTGGGCGCTGCGGCCGTGCTGCCCATGATCAGGTGCACGCCGTCCAGCGCCAGGCCCATCTCTTCGGCCACGATCTGCGCCAGCGCCGTTCGCAGGCCGGTGCCCAGATCGACATGGCCATGCAGCGCGGTGACGCTGCCATCGTCCCACAGCGCCAGCAGCACTTCCAGCCCTTCAGCCGGGTTGCCAGGCACGGCGGCGGGCTGGCCCTTGACGGCGGGGGGCGGCGGCGGTGGTTCGCGCAGCACCAGCAATACGCCGGGCGCGTCGCGGAAGCCCTGGCGGGTGTGCGGCGCTTGGGATGCCCTGCTCATGGTCGGATCAGTTGCGCCGCACGCTGCACCGCCGCCATGATTTCGATGTGCGTGCCACAGCGGCAGAGGTTGTGCGACAGCGCGGCGCGCACTTGCGCGTCGGTGGGTTCAGGGCAGTGCCTCAGCAGCGCCACGGTGCTGATGACCATGCCGTTCAAACAGTAGCCGCATTGCGCGGCCTGGGTGTCGATGAAGGCCTGCTGCACGGCATGCAGCGCGCCGCGTCTGCCCAGGCCTTCCAGCGTCGTGATCTCGCGCCCCGCCACGCCCGCAGCCGGGATCACGCAGGCGCGCGCTGCCACCCCATCCACCAGCACCATGCAGGCCCCGCAGGCGCCCAGTCCGCAGCCGTACTTGGGGCCATGGAGGTCGAGGTCGTTGCGCAGCACGGTGAGCAGGGGCGTGGCCGGTGCCGCGTCAACGGCCTGCGCCTGGCCGTTGACACGCAGCCACAGCGTGGGCCCGGCGCCAGGCACCTGGGCTGCGCCGCAGGCCGCCTGGGCGGCGGTCACAGGATGTCGGTGCTCTGGATGCGCTTCACGCCCTTGGCGGCCATCTGCTTCCAGGCCGCAGCGAGCGAACCGTTCAAGTCGATGGCGCGTGTGGCGTCTTCGATGACGTAGGTCTCGAAGCCCAGCTTGCGTGCGTCCACGGCGGTCCAGGCGACGCAGAAGTCGGTGGCCAGGCCCGTCACGAAGACGGTCTTGATGCCCCGCTGCCGCAGGTAGCCGGCCAGGCCGGTGGCCGTCTTGCGGTCGGCTTCTTCGAAGGCGCTGTAGCTGTCCACGTCCTTGTGAAAGCCCTTGCGCACGATGATCTGCGCGCGCGGCAATTTCAGGTCCTTGTGGAGCGCGGCGTCTTCAGTGCCTTGCACGCAGTGGTCGGGCCACAGCACCTGGGTGCCGTAGCGCAACTGCGTGGTCTCAAAGGGCTTCTTGCCGCCGTGGCTGCTGGCAAAGGATGCGTGGCCGGGGGTGTGCCAGTCCTGGGTGACGACGACGTTGTCGAAGACTTCGGCCAGCCGGTTGATCACCGGCACGACCTTCTCGCCGTCCTTCACCGGCAGCGTGCCGCCGGTGACGAAGCAGTTCTGCACATCGACGGCGATCAGCGCCGAAGTGGCGCTTGGCTTGATCTTGGCGGCCGCAGAGAAGGCCATGCCTGGCAGCGCGGTGGCCAGGCCGGTGGACAGCATCTGCAGGATCTGGCGGCGGTGATTCATGGTCGGCTCCTGGGGTTAAGTGAAGACATCAGAGGGACAGATAACTGCGGCGAACGTCCTCATCCTGCGCCAGCGCCCGCATCGTCCCGGTGTAGCGGATCTGGCCTTTTTCAAGCACGTAGGCGCGGTCTGCCACCAACGCGGCAAAGTGCAGGTTCTGCTCTGACAACAGGATGCTCACACCCTGCGCCTTCAGCGCCTGGATCATGTGCGCCATCTGCTCGACGATCAAGGGCGCCACGCCTTCGCTGGGCTCGTCCAGCAGCACCAGCAGCGGGTTGCCCATCAGCGTGCGCGCAACGGTCAGCATCTGCTGTTCACCACCGCTCATGCGGCCACCGGGGCGGTGCGGCATTTCGCCGAGGTTGGGAAAAAGTTTGAAAAGAGCGTCAGGTGTCCACAACGGCGCGGCAGTGCCGTCGGGCCAGTGGCGCGGCGGTTGGCTGCCGACTTCGAGGTTTTCGGTGACCGTCAGGTCGCTGAAGATGCGGCGGTCTTCGGGCACGAAGCCGAGGCCGGCACGTGCAATCTCGTGCGTCGCGGCGGCCGAGATGTCGCGGCCCATGAACTGCACCTGGCCCTGGCGCAGGCCGTTCTGCCCCAAGAGGCCCATCAGCGCTTTCAGCGTGGTGGACTTGCCGGCGCCGTTGCGCCCCATCAGCGCCACCACCTCACCCCGCTGCACGTCCAGGCCGACGCCGAAGAGGATCTGCGCCGCGCCGTACCAGGCGTTCAGGCCTTGCACCGACAGCAAGGGCTGGCTCATGCCGTCGCCGCCTCAAAAGTCTTGCCGCTGCCGAAATAGACGGCCTGCACCTGCGGGTGGTCACGGATGTGCTGCGGCGGGCCTTCGGCGATGAGCCGGCCGCGTGCCAGCACGATGATGCGGTCGGCCACGGCAAAGACCACGTCCATGCTGTGTTCGGTGAAGAGCACGGCCATCTGGCGCTCCGCCACCAGGCGTTTGGTCAGCGCCATCAGCTCATTGCGCTCGGCCGGCGCCATGCCGGCGGTGGGTTCGTCCATCAGCAAGAGCTTGGGCGCATTGGCCATGGCGACGGCCAGTTCGACCCGCTTCACATCGCCGTAAGCCAGCACGCTGCACGGGCGGCTGGCCTGCGCGGCCATGCCCACTTGCGTCAGCAGCGCCAGGGCGTCTGCACGCCGATAGTCCGTGGCGCGGCGCCAGAAAGAGAAGACATGGCCATCCGCCGACAGCAGGGCCATCTGCACGTTTTCCAGCACCGTGAGCGATGCAAAGGTTTCTGCGATCTGGAAGGTGCGGCCGACACCCAGGCGCCAGATGTCGCGTGGCTTGCGGCCACGCAGTTCCTGCCCGCTCAAGGTGATCGACCCGCTGTCCGCCGGCAGTTGGCCGTTGATCATGTTGAAGGTGGTGGACTTGCCGGCACCGTTGGGGCCGATCAGCGCCAGCAGTTCACCGGCGGCCAGCGTGAAGCTCACGCCGTCAACGGCACGGTTGCCGCCGAAGCTCTTGCCCAGGTCTTTCACTGCCAGAAGGCTCATCGCACCGCCTTCTTGAAGCGCTGCCCGATGAAACCCGAGATGCCCATCGGGAACGCCAGCACCAAGAGCAGGATCGTGCCGCCCAGCAAAGCACGCCAGTAGTCGGTGCTGCGCGCCACGGTGTCCTGCAACCAGGTGAAAGTGACGGCGCCGACCAGCGGCCCGGTGAGCGTCTGCAGGCCGCCCAGCAGCACCATCACCAGGCCGTCCACGCTTTTGCCCACGGCCATGCTGTCGGGCGAGATGCTGCCTTTGGAAAAGGCAAACAGCGATCCGGCCAGGCCCGCAAAGGCACCGGCCACCACAAACGCGGCCCACTGCAGGCGTTGCACGGGGATGCCGATGGCGTCGGCCCGCAGTGGTGAATCGCGCCCGGCGCGCAGGGCATAGCCAAAGGGCGCGTGCAGCATGCGCCACAGCAGCAGCACCGCGCCGCTCACCAGCGCCAGCGTGACGTAGTAGTACGCCTGTTTGCCGGCCAGCCAGGGCGCAGGCCAGACGCCGGTGAGGCCGTTGCTGCCGCCGGTGAAGTCGTCCCATTGAAAGCAGATGGACCAGACGATCTGCGCGAAGGCCAGGGTCAGCATCGCTAGATAGACGCCCGACAGCCGGACGCAGAACCAGCCGCACACCAGCGCACCCGCAGCCGCCACCAGCGGCGCGGCGATGAGCGCCACTTCCATCGGCAGGCCAACCCGCAACACCAGCAGCGCCGCGCCGTAGGCACCGAGTCCGAAGTAGGCGGCGTGGCCGAAGGAATGCATGCCGGCCGGCCCCATGATGAAGTGCAGGCTGGCGGCAAAGAGCGCGGCCGTCAGCAGGTCGATCGCCAGCACGGTGACGTAAGGTGACTGCGAGGTGATGACCGGCAGCAGCACCAGCGCCGCCAGCAAGGCGATGCCGGCGTTGAGCGTGCGCGCGTCGGCACGCGCCAGCGGCGCTTCGGGCGTGCCGGCGTGGCGGCTGGCGGCCTGCGGACGGCCGAACAGGCCCCACGGCCGCACCACCAGCACGACGGCCATGACCAGAAATTCCACCACCATCGTGAGCTTGGAAAAAGAGAAGGAGACGCCGAAGAAATCCACCGTGCCCAGACCCACGCAGATGGCCTTGATCTCGGCAATCAGCAACGCCGCGACATAGGCGCCGGGGATCGAGCCCATGCCGCCCACCACGACGACGACGAAGGCTTCGCCGATCACCACCAGGTCCAGCCCCAGATTCGCGGGTTCGCGCGGCAGTTGCAACGCGCCGCCCAGCGCGGCCAGGAAGGCGCCCAGCGCAAACACCGCGGTGAAGAGCCAGGCCTGGTTGACGCCCAGCGCCGCGACCATCTCCCGGTCTTGCGTGGCGGCGCGCACCAGCGTGCCGAAGCGCGTGCGCGTCAGCAGCAGCCACAGCGCCAGCAGCACCAGCGGGCCGATGACGATCAAGAGCAGGTCGTAGGTGGGAAAGCGTCGGCCCAGGATCTCCACCGAGCCCGTGAAACCCGGGGCGCGGGGGCCCAGCAGGTCTTCAGGCCCCCAGAGCCAGAGTGCGGCGTCCTTGAACACCAGCACCAGCGCAAAAGTGGCCAGCAGCTGGAAGAGTTCAGGCGCCTTGTAGATGCGGCGCAAGAGCAGCATCTCCACGGCCGCGCCCAGCACGCCGACAGCCAAGGCCGCCAACAAGAGTGCGGCCCAGAAGCCGGCGCCGCCACCGCCTAGCTGGCCCACCAGCGCGTACGCGATGTAGATGCCGAGCATGAAAAACGAGCCATGCGCGAAGTTGACGATGCGCGTCACGCCGAAAATCAACGATAGGCCGGCGGCGACGAGAAAGAGCGACGACGCACCGGCCAGCCCGTTCAGCAGCTGGACAAGAAAGGCAGAAAGAGTCAAGAAGACCGCCACCAAGCGGCCGCCGCGGAACCGGCTTTGCCGGGCCGCTGGGGGCGCCCCCCTGGGGGGGAGCGCCGCAGGCGCTTACGGGGGGGGGCCATCACTCCGCAGGCCGCAGTTTCTTGGCTTCGGCGCCTGATGGCAGGTACTTCGCGCCATCCAGATAGACGTAGTCCACCATGATCCCCTTGCCACCTTCGTTCTTCGTCTTGCCGACGAATGCGCCCATCGTGGACTGGTGGTCTTCGGCGCGGTAGGTGATGGAGCCGAAAGGGCTCATGTGCGTCAGGCCCCTGAAGGCGGTGATGAGCTTTTCGGTGTCGGTGCTCTTGGCCTTCTTGATGCCTTCGGCGATGGACTTGATCATCGTGTAGCCCACCACCGAACCCAGGCGTGGGTTGTCGCGGTACTTGGCAAAGTAGGCGACGAAGAAGGCCTTGTGCTCTGGCGTCTGGATGCCGTACCAGGGGTAGCCGGTGACGATCCAGCCGTTGGGCGCCTCGTCGCGCAGCGGGTCCAGGTATTCGGGTTCACCGGTCAGCACGCTGACGACTTCCCGTCCGGTGAACAGCCCGCGTGTGTTGCCTTCGCGCACGAACTTGGACAGGTCGGCGCCAAAGAGCACGTTGAAGATGGCGTCGGGCTTGGCGTCTGCCAGGGCCTGCACCACGGCGCCGGCGTCGACGCGGCCCAGCGGCGCGGCTTGTTCGGCGATGAATTCCACGTCGGGCTGCGCGGCCTTCAGCAGGGCCTTGAAAGTGGCCACCGCGGTCTGGCCGTATTCGTAGTTGGGGTAGACGACGGCCCAGCGCTTTTTCTTCAGCTTCGCCGCCTCGGGCACCAGCATGGCGGCCTGCATGTAGGTGCTGGGGCGCAGGCGGAAGGTGTAGCGGTTGCCGTTCTGCCAGACGATCTTGTCGGTAAGCGGTTCGCCGGCCAGGAAGAAGATCTTCTTCTGCTTGGCAAAGTCCGTCAGCGCCAAGCCGATGTTGGACAGGAAGCTGCCCGCCAGCACCTGCACACCTTCACGCGACACCAGTTCTTCGGCCGCGCGCACGGCGTCGCCGGGGTTGGCGTTGTCGTCGCGGGTGATGAGTTCGAGCTTCTTGCCCAGCAGGCCGCCCGCCGCGTTGATCTCTTCAACAGCCAATTCCATGCCCTTCTTGTAGGGCTCCAGGAAGGCGGGCTGCGCCTTGTAGCTGTTGACTTCGCCGATCTTGATGGTGGCTTGAGCATGCGCAAGAGTCGGGGCCGCCACGGTGAAGGTGGCTGCCAACAAGGCCAGCGCGGTTTTGAGCAGTTTCATGGGTTCTCCTCGTTCGGTGAAAGTTCAGCGAAGACCGTCTTCGCCCTTGATCTCATGCACTTGCAGTCCGCCGATGCGGGCCAGCGGCCGGCCGCTGTCGGTGACGACCACGGCGACGACAATTTCGTTGGCACGCGGCGCGTCGCTGACGCGCGCTTCCATGGCGTCGAAGTGGCTGCGCACGAAGGCGGCGTCCTTGTGGCCCAGCGGCACGTCGATGGCCGTGCCCAGACCGCCGCGTTTTTTGGCCGATGGCACCAGCGCCGCGCCCTTGCCCACGGCCAGCCGCAGGGGCGCGCCGAGCTTGGGGTGCAGGATGGCGGCGGCGTGTTCCAGTTCACCGGCTTCGCCGACGATTGCTGCCTTGCCGTAGCTCTGCGCCTGGCCGGGCTCGATGCCGAGCGCTTCGACGCAGCGCTGGCCCAGCAGCGCGCCGAGCTCTTCGCCGATGGCCACCAGTTGGTCGAGGTTCTCTGCATAGCGGCCGGCAAAAGGGTTGTCGATGACGGCCATCGCCAGCGCCTTGCGGGTGGCCGGTGTGATGGCTCGGCCCATCTCGATGTGAGTGTCTTCGACCTGCACGACGAGTTTGCGGATCTTGGCTAGCGGGGTTGCAGGCGGGGTTGCAGACATGGTCTTGTACTCCTTCAGCGTTGGCCGTCCCACTTGGCGATGTCCTTGGCCGCCAGCCCACCGACCCGTGCATGCACACGTGGCCCCGTGCTCATGGCCAGGATCAGCACCAGTTCATCGGCGGCGGGTGCGCCGGGCACGCGCATCTCGAAGGCATCGAAATGGCTGCGAACATAACTCGCGTTGATGTGGGTCAGCGGCACGTCCAGGGTGGCGCCCGGGGCGGCCACTTTCTTGGTCGATGGCACGATGGCCAGGGCGTTGCCCGGCTGGCCCGTCTTTTCTTCACCTTGGCCCTGCATGTAGGCCACGCGGTCGCCCTGCCAGCCCAGCAGTTCACGCATGGCGTAGCCGCCGGGCACATGCCACAACGCGCCATGTTCCAGTTCACCGGCGGCGCCGATGAGGGCGCCCTTGCCGTAGCCGGTGATCTGCTCGGCCGGCACATGCAAGGCGGCCAGCAGCTGCCTCGCCATCTGCAGGCCAACGGGGTTCAGCGCTTCCATCATCGGCAGGATGTTGGGCTCAAAGCGGCCTGCGAAGGGGTTGCGCAGCACCGCCGCAATGGCGCCACGGCGCAGCGGCTGCAAGGGCAGCGGACCGAATTCGTGGTGGATGTCTTCCACCTGCGTCAGCGTGCGGCGAATCTCGATCATGGTGTGGGGCGCAGGCTCTTCATGTGGCATTCGCTCCATGTTCGTTAAGCAACTACTGAACCAGCGGCTGATGCGGGTGCCGGTCGAGCCTGGGGCCGCAGCAAGGGCATCGGCAATGCAGGGTCCTGCGCCGCATGCGTCGTCACTGCCTGGCCCTGGCACACCAGCACCGCGCCTTCGATCAGGCCGCAGGCGCGCAATTCTCGGGCACGCTGCGCACCGTGTCGCAGCGCGCGCGCCACCAGGTGCGGCGGCAGCAGCGGCACGGCCACCGTCACGCAGCGGTCGCCCAGGTCGCTGTCGTCCTGCAGCGTGTGCGCGGGGCGGCGCTCGATGCGCGGGTCGTCCACATCCACCGCGTTGGCAATGACCGTCGCCGCCGCATCGGCCTGCGCGGCGGTTGCGGCCAGCACCATGACGCTGTCGGCAATGCCCAGCGAAAAGCTGCGCCCGCGCCAGCCACTGGTGGCGATGCCGCGCACCGGTGTGCTGGCGCTGACTTCAAAGCGGCCGTCCAGTGAGAGCGAATCGACGCTGGCAGGGTCAAAGCGCGCCAGGTCGGCAAAGAGGCCCACGCTCACGCTGCACCCGGGCGCCAGGTGCAGTGCAATGTCGCCGCCGTTGTTGACCCAGGCGCGGTCCACACCGTCGCGCGCATAGGCCGCGGCAATCTCTTGCGCTACGGCGCCAGCCACTGCCGCCATGGGCGTGATGAAGCCATGGCGGTGCGGGTGGCAGGCTTCCCACATGCGCTGCGCCACCACACCTTGCAGGGGGCAGCGTTCTGCCACGGGCAGGCGCAGCAGCGGCAGTTCTGCCACCAGTTCGCTCAGCACCTGCGTGAAGCGTTGCCAAGCCGCCTGGTGCGCGGCTTCAACCGCCGCGGCCTCGCCTTCGGCACCAATCACCAGGTCGATGGGCCCGTGCTGCAAATGCCAGCGGCCTTGCCGCAAGGGGTGGCGGATGGGCGGCATCGGTCTCAACCCAACAGGGGCGGTTGCCCCAGCGGCCAGACGTTGCCAGCTGGCTGCTGCACAAAGCGCCGCGCGGTGGGCGCGCCATCGTGGTGCCAGGCGCCGTGCGCCAGGGCTTGTTCGATGGTGCGCACCGGCGCCATGTGCCCGCCCAGGCGCTGGTAGTCGGCCATGCGCATGCTGAATTCAATGGGCGCCACGATGGCAGGTGTGGGCACGGTGCCGAAGCTGCGCGCCGGCATGCGTGCCACGTCGGCCATCACCGTGATGCCGCCGCCCGGCCACACATAGGCCGGCGCGCCGCCGCAGGTGACGTTGACGAGTGCCTCCTTGATCGCACGCGTCAACAGCACCGGGTTGTCGGTGACGCCGGCGCGCAGGCTGCCGCCCGCGCCGCCCAGGAACAGCACGGACGTGAGCGCAGGTTCGCAGTTGTCGCCGATGCGTGCGACCACGGCGGCCACCGCGGTGGGCAGCGGAGCGGGTTGCAGCACCAGTTGCTCGTCCAGCACGAACCAGGCGGCGTGTTCCCCGGTGGTGGACACCATCAGGAGCCGCAGCCCCGGCCAGGCATGCTGGCGGTCCCAGCTTTCGATGATGGACAGCGGGTCGGCAATGTCGGTGCCGCCCCAGCCGGTGCCGGGGTTGGCCACCTGGAAGTAGCGCCCCGGCGTGCTCTTGCGGCCAAGGATCTTCAGGCCCGACCGCGGCATGTCCAGGCAGCGGCCGGCCTGGTGCTCCGTCAGCACGCCGGTGATGTGGTCGTCCACCACCACCACCTCGTCGGCAATGCCGTGAAACTGGCGCGCGAAGATACCGATGGTGGCCGACCCGCAGCCCACGCGCATGCGCTGCTCTTCGACGCCGTCAACGATGGGCGCGCGCGCCGACTGCACCACCAGCTGCGCGCCCCCTTCGATCTGCAGTTCAGCGGCCTGCTGGTTGCCCAGCATCTCCATCAGTTCAACGGTGACGCGGCCTTCTTTCTTGCTGCCGCCGGTGAGGTGGTGCACACCGCCCAGGCTCAACATCTGCGATCCGTATTCGGCCGTGGTGACGTGGCCTACCACCTCGCCACGGCAGCGGACCGCAGCGCGTTCGGGGCCGAGCCAGCGGTCGGTGTCGATCTTCAGCTTCAGACTGCAGTAACTGAAGATGCCCTCGGTGACCACCGTCACCATGTCCACGCCAGCCGCTTGCGACGAGACGATGAACGGCGCGGGCTTGTAGTCGGGGTAGGTGGTGGAGGCACCGATGCCGGTGACGAAGATGTCGTCGGTGGGCAGCATCTGGCCCTGCCAGGCCTGGCCTTCGTGGGCCGGGTCCACAAAGGCGACCAGCGCGGCATCGGGTGCCGACAACGTCTTGCGCAGCAGCACCACCGGGTCCACACGCACCAGCACGCCGTCGGCGTTGGCGTAGCGGTCGCAGGCACCGGCCTTGCCGCGGCTGATCTGGCACAGCACCGGGCAGGCGTTGCATTCGATCTTTTCGCTGGCCATGCGCTCGTTGCGCGGGGGCGAACGTTCCGCCACCAGAAAAGTTTCGGCAGCGGGCAGGCCGTCGGTCTTGGTGTGCTCGGTCATCTTGGTTGTCCACCGTGACTGGACCTGGTCGTGGCGCTGCCGTATTGGCGCGGGATCAGGCCGGTGGCCGGGGCCCCCGCTTTCACCTGGAAGGGAATTCCGTCAGTTGTTCGTGGCCGCGGGCGGGTTGTCATGGGGGCATCGTTTATGTAGCATCCGCCGAACATTGGTGTAGCAGACACTACATTGGCGCAGAATCTAGCCGATCTGCGCGGGTCCCGCAACAGCATCAGCGCAACAGCATTAGCATCCCCCGCCATGAGTGCCTTCAACGAAGAAAAAGTGCTGAGCGTCCACCACTGGACCGACCGCCTGTTCACCTTCACCACCACGCGCGACCCGACGCTGCGCTTTTCCAACGGCCACTTCACGATGATCGGCCTGCGCGTCAACGGCAAGCCACTGCTGCGGGCCTACAGCATCGTCAGCGCCAACTACGAAGAGCACCTGGAATTCCTCAGCATCAAGGTGCCCGACGGCCCGCTCACCAGCCGCCTGCAGCACATCCAGGTGGGCGACAGCATCATCGTCGGCAAGAAGCCCACGGGCACCCTGGTGGTGGACTACCTGCTGCCCGGCAAGCGCCTGTACATGCTGTCCACGGGCACGGGCCTCGCGCCTTTCATGAGCATCGTGCGCGACCCCGACACCTATGACCGTTTCGAGCAGGTCATCCTCGTGCACGGCGTGCGCCAGGTGGATGAACTGGCCTATCACGACCTGCTGGTGGAACACCTGCCCAACCACGAATTCCTGGGTGACCTGGTCACCAGCAAGCTGCGCTATTACCCTACCGTCACGCGCCAGTCTTACCGCAACATGGGCCGCGTCACCGAACTCATCGACACCGGCAAGCTGGCCACCGACCTGCAGGTGCCCGAACTCGACCCCGCGAATGACCGCGTGATGATCTGCGGCAGCCCTGGCATGCTGCGCGACCTGAAGGTGCTGCTGGAAAAGCGCGGCTTCCACGAAGGCAACACCTCCAAGCCCGGTGACTTCGTCATCGAACGCGCCTTCGCAGAGCAATGAAACGTTGATGGCCGCGAGCCCCGGCCGCAAAGCCGCCACCGCGCAGCGCGCCGGCATGCCCGGCGTGCGCGAAAAGGCTGCCAAGGCCACGCGCGACAGCATCCTGAAAGCGGCGATCAAGGTCTTTGCCAAACACGGTTACGACGGCGGCAGCGTCGAGAAGATCTCGCACGCCGCGCAGTCTTACGACCGCATGATCTACTACTACTTTGGCAGCAAGGAAGGCCTTTTCATCGAGGTGCTGGAAGAGACCTACCGGCGCTTCAATGAAGCCGAGTCCGAACTCGTCACCGACCCCGCGCAGCCCTTGGCATCGCTCAAGGTGGTGGTGGGTTTTATGTGGCGCTACTACCAGAAGCACCCGGAATTCATCAGCCTGCTGAACACCGAAAACCTGCACCGCGGCGCGCACATTGCCAAGTCGCTGCGGGCGCGGGACTATTCTTCCGACGCCATCGCCGTGCTGGCGCGGGTGCTGAAGAGTGGTGCCGCGCAGAGTGTGTTCAGGAAGGACGTGGCGGCGCGCGACGTGTACCTGATGATCGCCAGCATGGGGTATTTCTACCTCAGCAACCGCTACACCCTGTCGGCCTTTCTGGGCGAAGCGCTGGAGTCCCCCGCTGCGCTGGCGCACTGGGAAGAGTTTCTTGTCGATGCCGTGCTGCGCACCGTGGCACGCAACTGAAGGAGTCTTGAGATGGCAGATGCAGCAGCTTCTGACGCGTCGGGCAAGGTTGTCGTTCGCAACATCGGTTTGCTGCTTTCGGGCGACATCGACAACCCCGTGCTTTCAGCCGACACCATCGTCATCCACGACGGCCTCATCACCGCCGTGGGCCGCGCTGCCGACTGCGACACCGCGCAGGCGCGCACCACCATCGACGCGCGCCAGACCTGCGTCGCGCCGGGCCTGATCGACAGCCACGTGCACCCGGTGTTTGGCGACTGGACGCCGCGCCAGAACCAGGTCGGCTGGATCGACAGCACGCTGCACGGTGGCGTGACGACGATGATCTCGGCCGGCGAAGTGCACCTGCCCGGGCGGCCCAAGGACATCGTCGGCCTGAAGGCGCTGGCCATCACCGCGCAGCGCGCCTTCCACAACTTCCGCCCCAGTGGCGTGAAGGTGTTGGCGGGCGCGCCCATCATCGAAAAAGGCATGGTCGAGCAGGACTTTGCAGAGCTGGCGGCGGCCGGCGTGACGCTGCTGGGCGAAGTGGGCCTGGGGTCCGTGAAGGCGGGCTACGAAGCGCAGCAGATGGTCGCCTGGGCGCGCAAACACGGCATCCAGAGCACCATCCACACCGGCGGGCCCAGCATCCCGGGCTCGGGGTTGATCGACAAGGACGTGGTGCTGGAAGCCGACGCCGACGTCATCGGCCACATCAACGGCGGCCACACCGCCTTGTCGGAGGCGCACGTCTGTGAACTGTGCGAGAAGAGCAGCCGCGCCATCGAGATCGTGCACAACGGCAATGAGCGCGTGGCGATTGCGGCGGCGCGTTCTGCCATTGCGCTGAAATGCCCGCACCGTGTCATCCTGGGCACCGACGGGCCTGCGGGGTCTGGCGTGCAGCCGCTGGGGATGCTGCGGCTGATCTCGCTGCTGTCCAGCATCGGCCACATCGCGCCGGAACTGGTGTTCTGCTTTGCCACCGGCAACACGGCGCGCATTCGCGGCCTGAATTGCGGCTTGATCGAAGTCGGTCGCGCGGCCGACCTGGTCTTCATGGACCGCGCGCAGCACACCACTGGCCGCACGCTGCTGGACAGCGTCGCACTGGGCGACATTCCCGGCGTGGGCATGGTGATGATCGACGGCATCGTGCGCTGCGGGCGCAGCCGCAACACGCCGCCTGCGACCGAGATCCCGGTGCTGGTCTAAAGGTCTAGCGGCTGAGCAGGTCGGCCATGGCGGCGGCGGGGATGACCGCGCCGCGGTGCTGCACCACCCGCGCTGCCAGTCGGTTGCCGGCCAGCGCCGCAGCCGCCGCGCTGGCCCCGCCCAGGCGTGCGGCCAGGTAGGCGCCGGCAAAGGAGTCGCCGGCGGCCGTGGTGTCCACCACCTGCGCCACCTTGACCGTCGGCACTTCCTGCAGCGGCTGGCCAGCGCAGCGCACGAGGGTTGCCGCAGCACCGCGTTTGACGACAAGTTCATCGCAGGGCAGGGTCAGGGTGCGCTGGAGTTGCGCGTCGGCATCTGCTTCGCCCCACAACGCCTGTTCGTCGTCCAGGGTCACCAGGGCCGCAGTCGCCAGGGCCATGAAGCGCTGGAAGTTCGCACGTGCGGTGGCCACATCGGGCCACAGGCGCGAGCGGTAGTTGTTGTCGAAGACGATGGTGGCGCCGCGTGCGCGCAAGGCCTGCGCGACAGCGGCCAGGCGGTCGCGCCCGGCGGGCGGCAGGATGGCCAGGCTGATGCCGCTCAAGTACAGCGCATCGATGGAGTCGGCCTGCTGCTCCAGCGGCGTGCTGCCGACTGGCGCATCGAAATAGGCCCGCGCAGCCGCCTGGTCGCGCCAGTAACTGAAGCGCCGTTCGCCCTGGTCGTCCACTTCGATCAGGTACAGCCCCGGCAGCCGGCCGGGCAGCCGCCGCACGAGCGCGGTGGACAGCCCTTCGGCCTGCCAGCGGTGCAGCATCCCGGTGCTCAAGGCGTCGTCGCCCAGCGCGGTGGCGTAGTCCACCTGCAGGCCCTGCTGGCGCCCGCAGCGGGCCAGATAGACGGCGGTGTTGAGGGTGTCGCCGCCGTAGGTCTGGCGCATGTCGCCGAAGGCCTGGCCCTGCAGCTCCAGCATGCATTCGCCGAACGAGACAACCCGAAGCGACCTGACCATGGATACCCCTGAGGCAATTCGAAACAACGTTTCAATAGTCTATGAAGACCGCACCGAAACCTCCTTCGGGCGGACCCTGCAGTCCGGAATCTTGCCATGGCCGTCTCGTTTCAAACCCTGTTGCTGACCGGCGCCGCCTGCTTCGTGGGCCGTCATCCGGCACTGACCCTGCTGTCCTTGGCCACGCGGCTGCGGGTGTCGCCAGCAGCAACCACGTCACCGGCTGTTACCCCCAGGCGCATCCGCATCTGCCCGGCTTCACGCTGGCTGCCCGGGCTGTTCAAATAGCGCCATGCCAAACGCCGAACCCTTTCGCTCCAACCTGCGCCTGCCTGACCCGCGTATCGAGGTTCTCGATGAACGCTTCCTGGCGCTGCGGCTGCTGTCGGGCACGGTCGAACAACTCGCCACCGGCTTCTATTGGGCCGAAGGGCCGGTGTGGTTTGGCGACGGGCGCTACCTGCTCTTCAGCGACATCCCCAACAACCGCGTCCTGCGCTGGGACGATTGTTCGGGCGCGCTCAGTGAATTCCGCAAACCATCCAACAACGCCAACGGCCTGGCACGCGACAAGCAGGGCCGCCTGCTGGCCTGCGAACACGGCACCCGGCGCGTCACGCGCACCGAATACGACGGCCGCATCACCGTGCTGGCCGACAGCTACCAGGGCAAGCGTCTGAATTCACCCAACGACATCGTCTGCCAAAGCGACGGCAGCATCTGGTTCACCGACCCGCCCTTCGGCATCCTGGGTTGGTGGGAAGGCGAACCCGCCACGCCCGAATTGCCGCACGGTGTCTACCGAATCGACCCGGTGTCGGGCAAGCTGACGTGTGAACTGGATGATCTCCAAGGCAGCAACGGCCTGGCCTTCAGCCCCGACGAAACGCTGATGTACGTGGTGGAAAGCCGCGCCACGCCGCACCGCAAGATCTGGGTCTATGACGTGGACGGCGCGGGCCTGAAGAACAGGCGCCTGTTTGTCGATGCCGGCGGCCCCGGCGCCTATGACGGCATGGCCGTGGACGTGCAGGGCAACGTCTGGTGCGGCTTTGGCAGTGGTGGCGCACCGGGTGCGGACCTTGAAGCGCTGGACGGCGTGCGTGTGTACAACGCGGCCGGCGAGACGCTGGCCCACATCCACCTGCCCGAGCGCTGTGCCAACGTGTGTTTTGGTGGCGCCAAGAACAACCGCCTCTTCATGGCCAGCAGCCATTCGCTGTATGCGCTGTATGTGAACGTGCGCGGGGCGGTTTAAGACCTAAGGGCGTTTGCGCAGCACCAGTTCCAGGTAGGTCCAGATCCCGGACTCCATCGCGGTGCCCATCAGGTACCCGGCCAGCACGTTGTGCATGGCGATCGGGTTCAGGCGCGCCAGCATCCGGCGCGCCAGCCAGGGCCAGCGCACGAACACCGACACCAGGCGCTCTATTCGCTTCACGTTGGGTGCCACCAGCGCGTCCAGCGATGTTCTCCGCTCCAGCACGAAGCCTGCCGCAAGGGCCTGTGCAATCAGGGCGTCGGCTACGGGCAGGTTGTCCATGGCCATGCCTTTCGCGGCCAGTTGGGCGGCGCGCGCCTCGTCAGCCTGCATCGTCTCGATCGGTCGGGTCAGGTAGCCGTCGTACAGCGTCAGCGTGCCGCCCGGCCGCAGCACCCGGGCGGCCTCGGCCAGCGCGGACGAGAGGTCTTTTGCGTAGCAGAAGGCCTCGACCGAGTAGGCCTGGTCGAAGCTCGCGTCAGGCCAAGGCAGAGCGTGGAAGTCACCCGGGCAGGCCTCGACATTGCTGATGCCGCGATCGTGCAGCATGGTTTGCACATGCGTCACGTGGCGCTGCGCAATGTCCACGCCCACAAACCTCGTGCCGGGCAGTCGTGGCGCCAGGACCCCCAGGTTGTAGCCGTGGCCGAAGCCGAGCACGATCACGTCGGCAGCCCTCTGCTGCGCCCACAGCGCCTTCAGGCGCGCAGCCTGACCGCTGAAACCTTCGGGATCAAAGGGTCCGCTGTCGTTCAGCGCCAGGTGCAGCGAGCCTTCGCTGGAGTGACGCGCCGGTACGCACCAAAGGAGAGTTCGCAGTACTCCGCGACCTCCGCACCCCCCATGGCTTGCTCGACGATGGTGTCGAGATCGAAGACCCGTCCCAGGCTGGCGATGCGCCGCTCCAGCTTGGATGGGGAGGAGGACTTGAACAGGGTGAACATGGGCAACTGTCGCTGCCGCGCGAACGGGGCGGCAGCGGCCGGGCATGCCCCGTTCCCGGTTCGGCCCCCAGGGTGCAGCGTGACTTGCAGGACCTGGCCCTGCGGTCACGGCCCTGTCACGGCAGCTGCATAGCCTGCCGTTTGTGGTTCCCATGCACCTTGAGGAGACAACGATGAACACAGGCATTCCCAAACGATGGGCCGCAGCGGCCCTGATCGGCCTGGCGCTTTCCAGCGCCATCGGCCTGGCCCGCGCCCACGACGACGACCTGCCGGGCTTCAAGTCGCCGCTCGTCATCGGCCACCGCGGCGGTGGCAACGGCTACCTGCCCGAGCACACGCTGGAGGCCTATGCCCTGGGCATTGAACTCGGTGCCGACTTTGTTGAACCCGACCTCGTGGCCACGCGTGACGGCCACCTGATCGCGCGTCACGAGCCCAACCTGATCGCCACCACCAACGTTGCCAGCCTGCCGCAGTTTGCAGCGCGCCGGCGCACGGTGATGCTGGACGGCGTGCCCGAGACCGGCTTCTTCGCCAGCGACTTCACGCTGGCCGAAATCAAGCAGCTGCGCGCCATCCAGCCCCTGCCCGAACGTGGCACGGGCTTTGATGGGCTGTACCAGATTCCCACGCTGCAAGAGGTCATCGACTTCGTCAAGCGCAAGACGGCCGAGAAGGGTCGGCGCATCGGCATCTACCCGGAAACCAAGCACCCCACCTACCACCAGAGCATCGGCCTGGCGCTGGAAGACCGCTTGCTGGTCGTGCTGACGCGCGCCGGCTGGAACCGCCGCGGCGCGCCGGTGTTCATCCAGTCCTTCGAGACTGCCAACCTGCGTTACCTGCGCACGCGCACACGGCTGCCGTTGATCCAGCTCGTGGATGCAGACGACATCGCACCCAACGGCGCGATCACCTTTGCCGCACCCTATGACAAGCCCTACGACTGGGTGGTGTCGGGTCGCGCGGGCCTGTTCAGTGACCTGCTGACACCCGCCGGCCTGGCCGAGGTGCGCACCTACGCCGACGGCATCGGCCCGTGGAAGCCGTACATCCGCAGCTCGGCCTGCATCCGCATCGTGGGCGGCGCCTGCCAGGACGTGAATGGCGACGGCAAGGTCAACGACAGCGACCGCGCGCTGTTGCCCGCCACCGACCTGATCGCCCGCGCCCATGCTCTGGGCCTGCTGGTGCACCCCTACACCTTCCGCAGCGAACAGCGCCGTTTGGCGTCTGACTACGCCGGCAACCCGGCCAGTGAATACCTGATGTTCTACGAGCTGGGTGTGGACGGCCTGTTCAGCGACTTCGCCGACGACGCAGTGGCCGCGCGGGTGATGTTCCGCCTGAAGACAGACCCAAGCTACCGCGCCTGCCTGGTCAACAACCGCTGCGGGCGGGACGGGCACGGCGGTCGCGACTGACCGGCTTCAGTTCGCCGCAAATTCCAGCACCACGCGCGACGGCACATCGCCGCGCGCGAGGCGCTCGAAAACGCTGTTGATGGCCGACAGCGGCTGCAGCTCGATATCGGCCTTGACCTTGCCATCGGCCGCAAAGGCCAACGCTTCGGCCATGTCGCGCCGGTTGCCGACGAAGGACCCGCGGATGGTGATGCACTGCGCCACCACGTCAAACAGCGGCGTCGGAAATTCTCCCGGCGGGATGCCCACCAGCACGCAGGTGCCGAACTTGCGCGTCATGCCCACGCCTTGCTTGAAGGCGCCGAGCGATGGCGCGGTGATGAGCACCCCATGCGCGCCGCCACCGGTGGCCTTCTTCACCGCAGCGGCGGGGTCGCCGTGCAGGGCGTTGATGCAGACCTCGGCGCCCAGCGCCTTGGCATGCGCCAGCTTGCCGTCGTCGATGTCCACCGCGCAGACGTGCAGACCCATCGCCTTGGCGTACTGCACACCCAGGTGGCCCAGGCCGCCGATGCCCGAGATGACGATCCATTCACCGGGCCGCGCCTGCGTTTCCTTGATGCCCTTGTACGACGTGATGCCGGCGCAGATCAGCGGCGCCGCGTCGCGGGCGGCCAGACCCGCCGGAATATGGGCGACGTAGTTCGGGTCGGCGACGATGTATTCCGCAAAGCCGCCATTCTGCGTGTAGCCGCCGAACTGCGCTTCGCCGCACACCGGTTCACGCGCCGCCAGGCAGAACTCGCAGTGGCCGCAGGCGGAGAAGAGCCAGGGCACACCGACCCGGTCGCCTTCCTTCACCGCCGTCACGCCTGCGCCCAGCGCCACCACGCGGCCGATGCCTTCATGGCCGGGCGTGAAAGGCAGCGTGGGCTTCACGGGCCAGTCGCCTTGGGCGGCATGGAGGTCGGTGTGGCAGACACCACAAGCTTCCGTGCGCACGAGGACCCGGCCCGGGCCGGGCGTCGGCACGTCGATGTCCTTGAGCACCAGCGGCTCGCCGAAGGACACCACCTGCGCCGCCTGCATGGTGCGGTTCATCCCGGCGCCTTCACTTGGGCTGTGCGCACCAGCTTCTTGTTGACGAATTCCTGTATGCCCATCGCACCCAGTTCGCGTCCGTATCCTGACGCCTTGATGCCGCCGAAGGGCAACTCGGCGTCGGCCCAGTCGAGGTTGTTGACGAACACCATGCCGGCGTCCACCTGGCTGGCCACCCGCTGCCCGCGGGCCTCGTCCCGGGTCCATACCGAGCCGCCGAGGCCGAAGTCGGAGTCATTCGCCAGTGCGACGGCGGCCTCTTCGTCCGTGACGCGATAGAAGGACGCCACGGGGCCGAAGAACTCGTCGCGATAGGCCGGGTTGCCCGGTGCGATGTCCGTGAGGATGGTCGGCTCCATGAAGGAACCCGCGCGCTTGATGCGTTTGCCGCCCATCAGCAAGGTGGCGCCAGCGGCCACCGCTGCGTCCACCTGTGCCAGCAACTTCAGCAGCGCGGTTTCAGACGACAGCGGGCCGTGCGTGGTGGCCGTGTCCATCGGGTCGCCAGGCTTCAAGGCTTGCAGCGCTCTCTTGAAGCGGGCCAGGAATTCGTCGGCGACTGAATCCAGCACGATGAATCGTTTGGCCGCGCAGCAGGTCTGGCCGCCGTTGTACATGCGGCCCCACACGGCCCACGGGACGGTGTGGTCCAGGTCGGCGTCGTCCAGCACGATGAAGGCGTCGCTGCCACCCAACTCCATCGTCGATTTTTTCAGGTTATGGCCGGCGCGCGCGGCGACCTTGCGGCCAGCGGACACGCCGCCTGTCAGCGCCACGCCTTTGACGCGCGGGTCGTCAATGACACGGTCTGCCTGCTCGTGCGATATCAGCAGGTTGGTGTACAGGCCCACCGGCGCGCCTGCATCCAGCAGCAACTTCTCGAACGCGATGGCGCACTGCGGCACATTGCCCGCGTGCTTGACCACCAGCACATTGCCCGCCATCAGCTGAGGCCCGGCGACGCGCGCGAGCTGGTAGTACGGAAAGTTCCAGGGCTCGATGCAGAACAGCACGCCTAGCGGGCTGCTCTGCATTTGCGCCGTGCCTTGCTTGGGTTGCAGATCGACCGGCGCCAGAAAGCCTTCTGCGTGTTTGGCGTAGTAGGCCAGGATGGCGCCGCTGTACAGGACTTCGTTGCGCGCCTCGCCAAACAGTTTGCCCATGTCCAGCGTGGCCAGGCGGGCAAAGTCGTCCACCTGGGCATGCAGCATGGCGGCCGCCTTGTTCAGCACCGCCGCCCGTTCTGCAAAACGTTTGACTTTCCAGCTCTGAAAACATCGCTCGGCCTCGGCCAGCGACAGTTCCAGTTGGGTGGCGGTGAAGTGCTCAAAACTTTTCAGCACCTTGCCGTCAAACGGGTTCACGCTCTGGTAGGCCATCGTTCAGTCTGCGCTGTACGGCGTGCCGTAGAACTTGTGCACGCCGCTGGCCCAGGTCTTGTCGGACATGGCGGGCCAGCGGTCCTGGTTGAAGCCGGGTGCATCTTTCAGCGAAGCCTTCGGCACATTGAGCGTGAAGCGCTTGTTCACGGTGTCGAGCTTCAGTGCGGCCCAGGGCACCGCAAAGAGCTTGTCGCCCATGCCCAGGATGCCGCCGAAAGACAGCACCGCGTAGGCGACCTTGCCGCTGGCCATGTCGAGCATGAATTCCTTGATGTCGCCCAGGTCCTCGCCGTCGGCGTTGTAGACATCGTTGCCTAGCAGCGTGTTGGCACCCATCAACGAAGGGCCGGGGCCGTCGTTTTCGCGGGCGTACATGCCAAAGTTGTCGCGGGTGACGTAGTTGGTGTCCATGGAAATTCCTTCAGAGTTGAGTGGGGATCGGGAGCCGTGCTGACCATAGGCAGGCCCCGGCGGCTGGTCTGTGCGTCAGCGCACGCTGTGAGCCATGCATGTTCGCGGCCCGACCGCGGCATGCATGGCGCGTCAAAAACCCTACTGCCCTTACGTTGCGCAGCGTACTGACGGGCTGTGGTTGCGTCGTTACGGTCGGCCCGTCGCCGAGCGCGTCGCGCATCGGGATATTCAACTCTTCCAAGAAGGACTCGCATGAACACAAGACACATCAATCGGACCCGGATGGCACGTGCCGTTCGCAGTTGGGGCACGCTCGGTTTGGGTCTTGCCGCCGTGCTGGCCGCATCGTCCGCTGCTTACGCATCCAGCCACCGTGAAGGGCCGTTCATCGCCGGCCAGCCGAAGGTGGATGCGACCGACCTCTACATGTTCCGCAGCTACGAAACCGGGCGCCAGAACTTCGTCACCATCCTGGCCAACTACCAGCCCTTCCAAGACCCGCAGGGCGGCCCCAATTTCTATATGTTCAACCCTGACGCGCTGTACGAGATCCACGTTGACAACAACGGCGACGCGGTCGAGGACATCACCTTCCAGTTCCGCTTCACCAACACCTCCAAGGCCACGGCGCTGACCATTGGCACCAAGTCGGTCAAGATCCCGCTCATCAACAGCGGCGTCATTGCGGGTGTCAACCCGGCCGCGCTGAACGTGCGCGAAACCTTCACCGTCGACGTCGTTCGCGGCAGCCGCCGCACGGCCCGCACTCCCGTCACCAAGGTGGCAGGCGGTGGGGTGTTCGACAAGCCGGTGGACAACATCGGCGACAAGTCCTTCGGCAGCGCCACGGGTTACGCCACCTACGCCGCCCAGCACGTGTATGACGTGGCGATTCCGGGCTGCGCGACCGCAGGCCGCGTCTTTGTCGGCCAGCGCAAGGAACCCTTCTACATCGCGGTGGGCCGTGCCTTCGACCTCTTCAACCTGAACCCGTTGGGCGCTGAAGTGGGCGGCAACAACAACGACCTGGAAGCCAAGAACGTCAGCACGCTGGCGATGGAAGTGCCCATCTCCTGCCTGACGGCCGGCACCGACCCCGTGATTGGTGCCTACACCACCGCCAGCCTGCGCCAGGGCCGGCTGCTGAATGGTGCACCCGGCACCGGCCTGGGCAAGGTCACCAAAAACGGTGGCGCCTGGACGCAGGTGTCGCGCCTGGGCATGCCGCTGGTCAATGAGCTGATCATCGGCATCGACGACAAGGACAAGTTCAACGCCTCCAAGCCGGTCAACGATGCCGCCAACTTCGCCGACTACGTCACCAACCCGGTGCTGCCGGCGCTGATCCAGACGCTGTTCCCGGCCGCCTTGGCACCGACGAACTTCCCCCGCACCGACCTCGTCACCGCGTTCCTCAAGGGCCTGCGGGGTGTCAACCAGCCCACCACCGTGGTCCTGGCTGACCAGCTTCGCCTGAACACGTCAACGCCTGTCACCGCAGCGGCCAGCCAGAACGCGCTGGGCGTGGCGGCGGGCGACCTTGCCGGCTTCCCCAACGGCCGCCGACCGGCGGACGACGTGGTCGATCTGTCGCTGCGCGTGTCGATGGGTGCGCTGTGCGTGCTGACTGGCGCCACCGACACCTTGGGCGTGGGCTGCAGGGCCAGTGACGCCCCGGCCGGTAGCCTGGCGCTGACCGACGGCGTGCGCAAGACGGCCGTCAACTACGGCACCACCTTCCCGTACCTGACAACGCCGTTGCCGGGCAACTTCAACCCCGCCGCGCCTGCTGGCTCGGTGTACCCGTGAGATGCCCATGAACAGCACACGATTGATCTTTGCGGCCACGGCTGCCGCCCTGGCGCTGAGCCTGGGCGGCTGCTGGGATGACGACGACGACGACACGGTGCCGCCGGTTGTTATTGTCCCGGGCGCCGTTCCGGACAGCGCAGGCGCCAGCGCAGCGGCGTTCATCGCCTACTTGCCGACGCTCAGCACCACGGACGAAAGCTCCGAGCCGCTGACCATCGGCGACGCCTTTGCGGTGCCCGCTGACGACACGTCGGAGCCCGCGCCGTTGACTTGAGCCTGACACAGCAGTCATCCCTTGCAGGATGAGCGGCGTGTGTCTCGACGGGCACACGCCGCATCCCCCTTCTTGGTTCGATGGCGCACAGACCAAACCCCATCTTTGCGCCACAGTGCTTCTTCTTGCACCTGAGCGTGCGCGACAGGCACCCTGCGCTTTGAAGCCTTTGCCGGCTGGTATTGCGGCTGGTTTTCGATGAAAGCTGTGCCAATGTTCAGTGCCGTACCAATGACAGCCGACAGCAGCCGCAGCAGCAATACAGACGACAGCAGCGAAGAGATCGCGGCGTGGCTGATGCGCGCAGCCGGGGCGGGTGCGGGCTCCAAAGAGGTGGTGGCGACGATCGTCGCCGTCTTCCAGGACCTCGACGGCGCGCTCACGCCGATCATTGGCCCCAGAGGCGTGGCGGCGCTCTTCCACCGCAGCCTGCATCTGGCGGTCCGGAGCCAGCCGCTGCTGGCCGCCGCCCAGACGGGGACGCCCACCACCATGGACCTGAATGGCCTGAAGATGCAGCTGGCTGCGCAGACGCCAGCCGTTGCAGTTGCGGCCGCCGGCGTGCTGCTGCACACCTTTCATGATTTGCTCGGCACGCTGATCGGGGCTTCGTTGACAGAGCGGCTTCTGCGCTCGGTGTGGCCACCCTTGTTGAACAGCACGCCGCAGGATTCAAAGTCATGACTTCCAAAGTAGCCATCCAGCGCCTGGCCACCGGCGTGCCCGGGCTGGACGAAGTGCTCGGTGGCGGACTGCCAGAGTTTTCATTCAACCTCATCGCGGGCCAGCCGGGTTGTGGCAAGACCACGCTTGCGCACCAGATCATGTTTGCGCTGGCCACGCCCGAGCGGCCCGCAATCTACTTCACCGTGCTGGGTGAGCCGCCGCTGAAGATGCTGCGTTACCAGCAGCAGTTTTCTTTCTTCGACAGCGAGGCAATCAACCGCTCGGTGCGTTTCATCAACCTGTCCGAAGACGCGTTGGCCGGCGACCTGGACAGGGCGATGCAGCGCATCGTCGAAGAGGTCGCGCTGCACAGCCCGGCGCTGGTCTTTGTCGATTCCTTCCGCTCGGCGGTGCTGACCGGAGAGACCAATGGCGAACCGCCCAACCGGCTGCAACATTTTGTGCAGCGGCTGGGCATGCTGATGACGAGCTGGCAGGCCACCACCTTTCTCATCGGCGAGTACTTTGACGAGAGCGATGCCAACCCGGTGTTCACGTTTTCGGACGGCCTGATCTGGTTGCGCCAGAGCGTGCAACGCAACTCGATGGTGCGCAAGATCGAAGTCCTGAAGATGCGCGGCCAGGCCAGCCTGCCGGGGCTGCACAGCTTCCGCATCGGCGGCGACGGCCTGGAGGTCTATCCGCCGGCCAGCATGGCGATTCAAAGCGACGGTCAGGCTGCGGACGGCGCGGCGACCGCATCACCCCCGCCGCGGCTCCTTTCGGGGGTCCCAGGGCTGGATGCCATGCTCGGCGGCGGCCTGCCCCGCGGCTATTCACTGCTGGTGGCGGGCCCTTCAGGCTCGGGCAAGAGCATCCTTGCGGCTGCCTTCCTGGCCGAGGGTGCGCGCTGCGGGGAAACCGGCGTCATCGCCGCCTTCGAGCAGCATCCCAACCGGTCGCGCATCCGAATCTTGGCCGACCTGATCCAGTCCGGCGCCGTGGGCCTGCTCGACAACCGGACCGCAGACACCTCGATCGATGAAGTGCTGTTCAAGTTGCTGCGCGAAATTCGCCGCGTGGGCGCAAGCCGGGTCGTCATCGATTCGCTGTCGGGCTTTGAGCTCACCTTGGCACCGACCTTCCGCGAAGACTTTCGGGAGTCGCTGTCCAAGCTCGTGAGCACGCTCGCGAGCGTGGGGGTGACCACGCTGATGACGTCCGAGCTGGAAGACCGCTACACCGACCTGCGCTTCAGCCCCTATGGCACCGCCTTCATGACCGACGCCATCATCGTGCAGCGCTACATCGAGGTTGAAAGCCGGCTGCGGCGTGTGATGGCGGTGGTCAAGGTGCGGTCCAGCGCGCATTCGAACGAATTGCGCGAATACAGCATCGACGGAGACGGCATCCATCTGGGTGCCATGCTGGCAGACCAGGAGGGCCTGCTCGGTGGCAGACCCACGCACAAGCTCGCGGAGAGCGCACACCAAGGGCAGGCATCATGAATGAACACCCCGAATTGCGCGATGGAGAGGTTGCGACCGCCGAGGCCAAACTCGACCACCTGAACCTCCAGGTGGTCGCCATGCGCGCGGTGCTGCTGCAGTTGCTGCAGGACGTGGCGCGGACTGAAAAGCGCCTTGACAATGGCCAGGCCTCGCAGTTGCTGGCCGCCAATGAACAGCTCGTCCTCAGCGGCCTCGACCTGCAGGCCGAAGTGGACTCGACCGCCGGTGCGTTGGATGAAGTCACCCGGTCGGTCGCGCTGGATTCGCTCACCCGCCTGCCCACCCGCACCGTGCTGCTGGACCGCCTGGAGCAAGCCATTGCTGGCGCCCGGCGCCACCGCAAACGTGTGGCCGTGTTGTTCCTGGATCTCAACAATTTCAAGCAGGTCAACGACCGCTTTGGCCACGCGGCGGGCGACGAGGTGCTGCAACGTGTGGCGGCTTGCCTGACCAGCCTGGTGCGCGAAACGGACACCGTCAGCCGCCACGGTGGCGACGAATTCCTGATGGTGCTGGCAGAAGTGGCCGAAGCTGCAGACGCCGGCATCATTGCCGACAAGGTGAATGCCGCCCTGCGCGCGGCCAACCGGGCCGATGCGGACCTTGCCCCTGTGACGGCCAGCATCGGCATCAGCATCTACCCCGACGATGGTGAAGACGCCACGGCACTGATCGCCCGCGCCGACGCCGCCATGTACCAGGCAAAACATCACCCAACTGGCGGCCACGCCTTCCACGTAAGGCCTGCTGGCAGCCTGCCTGCAGCAGTGCATGCAGGGTTGCCCGCCGCAGCGCCCGCTCGACCCGCGCAGCCGCAGGCCCCGGTCCTTGCCGAGCACGAGCGCAGGCATGCGCAACTGGTGGAAGCGAACGAAAAACTGGTGTTGGCTGCGCTTGGCTTTGAGGCCTTGAAAGGTGCTGCAACAGATGCGCGGCAGCTTCGGGCCAACCTACTCGACGCAGTGGTGCACGAACTGGGCGATCCCCAGGCGCCGATCCGCATTGCCGCATCCCTGTCGGGCTATGGTGGCGCACACGAAGCGATGCTGCCGCGTGCGGTGGGGATTGTCGAACGCCAGATGGCGCACATGGCGCGCACCGTGGGCGCGCTGCTGGAGCCGGTTCAAGGCGACGCGCCCCAGTTGCAGGGCCGGCCTGCGATCGATGTGACGGCGCTCGCGCGCGCGGCGGTTGAGGACTGTCGGCCTGCGGTCGAGAGCCGGCACCAGATCCTGGACGTGCAGATTCAAGGCCAGCCCATCGGCGTGCGCGGCGACGCCGTGCAGCTGAAGCAAGTGCTGACCCGCTTGCTGCGCAACGCCAGCGACTACACGCCGGACGGCGGGCGGCTCGGGCTGCACGTCGCGCCTGCAGGGCAGAGCGTGCAGTTGCGCTTCTCTGACGACGGCATGGGGATCGAGCCCGACGCGCTGGCCACCGCCCTGGACCCGTTCGTGCGCGATCCACGCCTGCCCAGGGACGGCGGGGACAGCTTCGGCCTCGGCCTGACCACCGTGCGCGCGGTGGTGGACGCGCACGGCGGCAGCGTGGCCGCCAGCAGTGCTGGGTCGGGGCGGGGCAGTCTGTTCACCATCCTGCTGCCGATGGTGGCGCTGCCTGCCTAGGAGCGTGGGCGGCAGAAGGCGTCGAAGCGAAACGTGCGAAAACCGAGGATCGCTGGGGAGCCCCGACAAGCCCAGGGCTTGCCCCCTGGGCGCAGGAGGTGATACCCGGCGAGACCGGTTTCTCGCGCGTTGCAGCCGACGACCTTCTGCCGCCCACGCTCCTAGGTTGCTTGCCGGGCAAGGCAAACGGCTTCAGCGCTCGGCGATGTAGTGCTGCATGACCGGCACTTCACCTGGCGGCAGGTAGTCCAGCAACCTGGCTTCCAGCGCCTGGTCTGCCAGGGTGCCGCGCGACCGCTGGTGCAGGTAGTCGGCCCAACTGGTGACGATGAAACGTTCAAGGTAGCGCGAAGGGTCGCCCAGGTCGCGGTAGATGCGCCAGAAAGTGGCGCCGTCGCGCCGCCGCGGCGCGCGCAGCAGGCTCACGGCGTCCAGGAATTCGGCCGTGGCCTCGGGCCGCACGCGGTAGCCGATTTCCACCGCCACCGGGCCTGCTTCGGGTGCGGGCTCGTGCACCACAAACAGGTCCTGCGACAGCGGCACCTGCGTCACTTCCGGCAGTTCGCTCATGCGCAGCGGGAAGGGCCGTGCCAGCAGCAACCCGGCGGCCATGCCGGTGGTGGCGATCAGCAGCGTGGGCGTCAGGCCGATGATGTCCGACAGTGCGCCCCAGACCGCCGAGCCGATGGCAAAGGAACCCAAGGCACACAGTGTGTGCATGGCGGTGGCACGCGCGCGCACCCAGGGCGGCACGCTGGTCTGGGTGGCGGTGTTGTAGGTGGACATGGTGGCCATCCAGGCGCCGCCGCCGGCCACCAGCGCCAGATAGACCACGGGCTTGACGGTGCAGAGTGCCGCCGCCGCCATCGCCAGCGCAAAGACGACGATGCCGCCGGCCACCAGCCGCTCCAGCCCCAGCCGCGTGCGCAGCCGCCCGATCACCAGCCCCACGAGCACGGCGCCCGTGCCCAGGCAACCCATCAAGAAGCCGAAGCCGGTGGCGCCCAGGCCCAGCTGGCGCTGCGCGATCACCGGCAGCAGCGCCCATAGGGCCGAGCCGGTGGCGCTGTAGGCCCCCGTGCGCACCAGCTGCGCCAGCACGGTTTCCGAATGGCGCACGAAGCGCAGGGCGCTGAGCATGCCGCCCCACAGCCGCTCGGCCGGCAGGCGCGAAGGCGGGTGCGGCCGCGGCGGGTGCAGCCGCACCGCCTGAAGCAGCACGCCAATGCCCACCACCGCGCAGACAAAGACCCAGGCGCTGCCGGCCTGTGCAAACACCCAACCAGCCAGCGCCGGGCCCAGCGCGCGGGCGCCGTTGTACGAGATGCCCACCACCGTGATGGCCTGCGGCAGCTCGGGCCGCGGCACCACGTCAACGATGGCCGAATTCCAGCTGGGCGACAGCATGGCCGTGCAGCAGCCCGCCAAGAAGGTCAGCACCAACAGCGTCGTGGCCCCCGCCCAGCCGGTGAACATCAGCACTGCAAGCAGCGTCACCACGGCGGCCTGCACCAGCAGTGCAACAAGGATCAGGCGCCGGCGGTCGGTGGTGTCGGCCATCACGCCGGCGGGCAGGGCCAGCAGAAACATCGGCAGGAAGACGGCGGTCTGCACCAGCGCGGCCAAAAAGGACGAGCCGGTGATTTCCACCATCAACCAGGCCGTCGCCATCGCCTGCATGGCGTTGCCAACGAAGTACACCGTGCCGCCGCTCACCAGCGCGCGGAAGGGCCGGTGGCGCAGCGTGGCGCTGATGGAGTCTTGGCGGGGGTCTGCCATCGTTTGCATTGTGGCGGCGCGACCAGGCGTGCGGCCGACTGCAACCGACGCACCCGAATTCCGGCCGCAACCCAAGAGGTGATTTGTTCGCTGGCGTACAGATTCCACGCCCATTCGGGTTCACTATCGGCAACCATGCTGCCCAAAGTAGGGCGCGGTTGATCATTAAAACCTAGCTCCTATCCGGCTGATCGTGCAGGCGCCCAGCGCTGTTTTCTGCCGACGCTGTCCTTCACGCCATTGAATCGAGGTGGACTATGGCTTCAACAGACCCCGGACTTCAAGCCAAGAGAAAGCCCCGCAAGAAGGGCCCCGCGCCCGCGGTTGGACTGCCAAAGTGCCTGACGGGCATCAAGGGGTTTGACGAAATCACGGAAGGCGGTCTTCCAAGAAACAGAATCACCTTGTTGTGTGGCAGCACTGGCACCGGGAAGACACTGCTGGGCATTGATTTTTTGATCAGCGGCGCGAACGTATACAAAGAGCCCGGCGTCTTCATGTCATTTGAAGAGAATGAAGAAGAGTTGTACAAGGACGTGGCTTCGTTGAATTTCGACTTGCAGTCTCTCGTCGCTGAGAAAAAGATTGTTTTCGACTTTGTTCTGCTGGAACGAAGAGATATCCAGGAAGAAGGGGAATTCAATCTCGAAGGAATCTTTGTTCGACTTGAACATGCCATCGATTCCATCAAGGCAAAGCGCGTCGTGCTGGATTCCATCGAATCATTGTTCGCCGGCGTTACGGACGCGGGCATCCTGCGCCTCGAAATCAAGAGACTCTTTCGTTGGCTCAAGGACAAGAAAGTTACCGCGCTGATCACCGGCGAAGTGCAACAAGGCACCGGCGTAGTGCAACAAGGCTCGTTCACTCGCCACGGTTTGGAAGAATACATTTCCGACTGCATCATCCATGTGGACAACCGCGTCAGGGAACAGATTTCAACACGGCGAATTCGTGTCATCAAATACCGCGGCTCCAACCACGGTGCCAACGAGTATCCGTTCGTCATCGACGAAGGTGGGCTTTCAGTCATCCCCATCACTTCTGCAGGCATGGACCAACCGGGCACCAAGGAAAGGGTGCCAACGGGCGTCGCTTCACTGAACAAGTTGTTCCAGGGTGGCGGATACACCCGAGGCAGCACCGTTCTCGTTTCGGGCACTGCGGGCACTGGCAAGACCAGTCTCGCGGCGGCTTTCGCCGTGGAAACCTGCAGACGCGGCGAGAAGTGCCTGTTCTTGTCGTATGAAGAGTCGGCGGGCCAGCTCGTCCAGAACATGAGCTCCATCGGACTCGAGCTCGCGCCGCTGGTCAAGAAGGGGCTGCTGAAGATGGTGTCCACCCGGCCGTCGTTTTTTGGCCTGGAAATGCACTTGCTTGACTTGTACAAGCTCCTGGCCGAATTCCAGCCAAGAGCCGTGGTCATCGATCCGCTGACCAGTCTCTTGGGGCAAGGGAACCCGTTAGAAGTTCAGTCCATGCTCACGCGCATGATCGATGCCCTCAAATCGAAGGGCATCACCGGCTTCTTCACCAGCCTGGTCTCTTCGACCGCGCAAAATGACACCAGTGGTGAAATTGGCGTGTCGTCCCTGATTGACACGTGGATCGTCGTCAGGGCACTAGAGGAAAACGAGGGGCAACGTCGCATCCGCGGCCTCTACATTGTCAAGTCGCGCGGCATGGGCCACTCCAGCGATGTGCACAAACTGGTCATGAGCAGTGACGGACTGAAGGTCGAGCCGATGGGCGCCCACGCCAAGGCAGGGCCCGATCAGAAAAAGAAGGTTGGAAAGAGCACCGCCACGGCGGGTGAAAAATAGCAAGCCTTTCAGGAACCTGGCAGTGCCCCCCCCCCGCAAGCATGGAAAAGTCCATTCCGACCTGCATCGTAGGGATCGGCGGCTCCGCCGGCGCCCTGAATGCCTACAAGTCGCTACTGGAAAATTTGCCAGCGGACACGGGCATGGCATTTGTGATCATTTCGCATATCAATCCAGAAGCCTACAGCCAGCTGGCTCAAATACTGGCACGTCATACCAAGATGCCGGCGCTGGTGGCATCTGCTGCGATGCCTATCGACGCAAACCATGTTTATGTGATTCCAGCCAACGCCGACCTGGAAGTTGAGAAATACAAGTTCAAGGTCATTTCGCCTCGGAGCCGACGCAACGCGCAAGTCAATCTGTTCTTTGCGTCGATCGCGGAAACCTTCGGCGACCGGGCGATTGGGGTTGTCTTCTCGGGCTATGACGGGGACGGCACCGCAGGGTGCAAGAACATCAAGGACAAGGGCGGCATCACTTTTGCGCAGGATGAATCGGCAGAGGTGAATTCCATGCCGTTGCGTGCGCAGGCGTCAGGGTACGTGGATTTCGTTCTGTCGCCGGCTGAGATTTCCGGGGCGCTCGTAGAGATTGGCGTCCGCTTCGCTCGCGGCAATTGAGCTGACCAGCCCGCACTTTGAATGCGACTTTGCCACGCCCGATCAAGTATCTGCCGCCTGCCGCAGGGTGGATTCGAGTTGTTTGGTGGCGGTGATGTCAACGAAGGTGATCACCGCGCCGTCAATCACATTGTCCAGCCTGCGATACGGCATGATCCGCACCGAAAACCAGCGCCCATCGCTGGTCAAAATCTGCTTTTCTGAAAATACCAGCGTGCGCAGGGTTTCAAGGGCGTCGTCTTGCAGCGTCGGGTATTCCAGGCTGGTGGTCAAGTCGCTGAGCGGCCGGCCGATGTCGCTGTCGCGCAGATTGATGATCTTCGAAGCGCGTTCGGTGTAGCGCCGAACATTCAAATCTTTGTCCAGAAACAGCATCGCGATGTCGGTGCTGTTCAGCAGGTTTTTCAGGTCGCTCTGGGCCAGCGCCAGGTCGTCGAGCTTGGTCTGCATCTCGGCGTTCACCGTCTGCAGTTCTTCATTCATCGACTGCATCTCTTCTTTCGATGTCGTCAACTCTTCATTGGCAGACTGCAGTTCTTCGTTGGTTGACTGCAGTTCCTCGTTGGCCGATTGCAGTTCTTCCTTGGACGCCCGTGCCTCTTCGCGCAGGGCGTAACTCTCGTCGCGGGACTGCTGCAATTCCGCGCTGTGGGCGGCGTCCGCCGCACCTGCAGCAGGACGGCGGCGCGCCGGTTTTGGCGCCACATCGTGGAACACGATCATCAGCATGCCCTTCAGCGTCGCGGGCTCGTGCAGGGCATGAACCGTGACCTCGACCATCGGATGCTTGCTGTTTGCGGGCTCTTCCTGGCGGTGGATGCGAAGGCCGCGCAGGCGCTGCGGCTCGTCAAGTACGAGCGCCTGTTTCAAGGCGGCGGCTATCGGTTCGCGCAGGCTGTCACGCACCATGGCGTGAAAATTCAGATTCGCCTTGCCGGCCGCGGGTTCCAGGTACTTGCCGGTGCGCCCGCTGATGTACACGATGTCCCCTGCGCCGTTGACCACCACCGCGGCCGGCGCGTGCACCTGCAGCAGTACATGGTCGGCGTCGGATTGCAGGCTTTCGGCCGTTGCCACGCGCGGGGCCTGGCTTGTGGAGGGTGACACAGCGGGTTCCTTCATCAAATTGAGAACTGGCGAGAACGACTTCACCAAGGCGTTAGGCCCGCTGGCCGCGACCGGGTTCAGGCGCAGGTACAGCCGCAGCTTGGAGTCGATGGGTTCGAACAGCCGGCTGATGGTGCCGACGGTTTCTGAACTGCCCAGCACCAACACGCCCCCCGAGCGCAGGCTGTAGTGAAACAGGGGCAACAGGCGGCGCTGCAAGGCTGCATCAAAGTAGATCAGCAGATTGCGGCAGCACAGGATGTCCAGCCTGGTGAACGGCGGGTCCAGCACGACGTCGTGCCGGGCAAACAGCACCATGTCTCGAATGGGCTTGCTGATGCGCAGTCCGTCCACCTGCCACATGAAGAAGCGAGCCACCCTTTCGTGCGACAGCTGCGTGCTGATGGCGGCTGGGTAGCGGCCTGCGCGGGCGGTGGCGATGGCGTCGGGGCTCAGGTCGGAAGCAAATATCTGCAGCGTGCATCCGCGGTGCTCGGGCAGGCGCTGCACCACCTCGGAGAACACCATGGCCAGGGTGTAGGCCTCTTCACCCGTTGAGCAGCCGGCAACCCAGGCGCGGAAATGCGTCTGTGCCCCACGCCGGTCCAGCAGCGCGGGCAACGCGGTGTCGAGCAGGTGCTGCCACACGGCGGGGTCGCGAAAGAAACTCGTGACCCCGATCAGCAGCTCCTTGAACAAGAGATCGGTCTCATGCGGGTTCTTGGCCAGGAAGCGTGTGTAGTCAGCCATCGTGGGCTGGCCATGGATGGCCATGCGGCGCTCGATGCGACGGTACAGCGTGCTGGACTTGTAGAGCGAAAAGTCGTGCCTTGTGCGCTGCTTCAAGAGGGAAAAGACGCTCTTCAGCGTCTCGGCAGGCGAATCGGGCGGGATCGACTCTGCGCCCTCGCCAGCCCCGTCGCTCATCTGCGCATCGGCAGGCAACGTTGCACCCGGCACCTGCGCAGCGAAGGCCAGGATGCGCGAAGGCATGTCGGCCGGCGTGGTGACGATGTCACCGCAGTCCGCAGCGATGGCGCTTTGCGGCATCGAGTCGAACTGCGCAGAACCCGGCTCCTGCGCAACGGTCAGGCCGCCCACCGCCTTGATCGCCTGCAGGCCCCGCGTGCCGTCCGACCCCATGCCCGACAGCACGACACCGATGGCAGATGCCCCCTGGTCGCGGGCCAGCGACGAAAACAGCACGTTGATCGGAAGGCGCATGCCACGTGGCTCGGACGGCTTGTTCAACTGCAGCGTGCTGCGCGCCACACTGAGTTCGGTGTTGGGCGGGATGACGTACACGCTGTCGGGCTCAACGCGCATCTGCGCGCCTGCCTCGCGCACTGGCATACCGGTGACCCGCTGCAGCAGTTCTGCCAGCAGCGGCGTCGAAGTCGGATCCAGGTGCTGCACCACCACGTAGGCGAGCCCTGACTTGGCTGGGACATGGGCAAAGAACTGCTCCAGAGCGGCCAGGCCGCCAGCGGACGCCCCAATGCCGACAATGCGCACCGCCATCGTGGCGTTGTCGTTGTTTGCAGAGGCTGCTGGTGTGCTCATGGGCAAGAGGGCCCGGCGTCCTGCTTCGGCTGCGTCGTTCAGTCGACGGGCATGAATGCGATCAACACAGGCGCGCCGGTTGCGGCACTTGCCGCGGTTGCCAATGCCTGCACGGCATCGCTGTGGATGCTTGATCGCAACGAGCACTTCTGCCTGCCGCTGGCCCTGCCACTGCCACTGCGCAAGGACTGCAGCAGTTCTTGGACGGCCAGGCGATCTTCAGCATGGACCAACTCATCGAGCGCGCGGCCCGTGCATTGCTCACTCTCAAGCCCGAGCCATTCGGCAGCAATCTGGTTGGCTGCGATCACCTTGCCGTCAGGCTCCAGCGTCATGTAGCCAAACGGCGCCGCGTCGAACAGCTTGGTCTGGCTTTGCAACGCTTCAATGAGTTGTTGGCGATCCTCATCGGCTTCTTCATGCTGCAGGTCCAGTTCAACCTGATGCACCTGCAGTTCATGCAGAAGTTTGAGCGCATCGCCGGCGCTTGCAGGCGAACTGGCCATGCTGTGCAGCGAGGCCAGCGCCTGGATTCCCGTGGGCGCCGCCCGTGCGGGAGGCGGATTGCCAGCCTTGAGTCGTTCTTCGGCCTTGACCCGCAACTGTCGCTGGCCGCCTTGAAGTGGTTTCGGTATCGTCATGGGCACTTTCAGAATCATTCGATCTTGGGGCAGTTCCTGACTGATCAGGGTTGTGGCCGGTCCGAACTCGAACATACGCTTCTTTCCAGCATGGCTGTCAGAACACTTGGCCTCGCCACCCAGGGCCATGGTGCTGTGCGTGGAAGCGAGCATCATCGCCAGCATCGAGCAAGCTTGTCTGCGTATTTCAAGATCAGGACACTAGCCTAGGAGCGTGGGTGGCAGAAGGCGTCGAAGCGAAACGTGCGAAAACCGAGGATCGCTGGGGAGCCCCGACAAGCCCAGGGCTTGCCCCTTGGGCGCAGGAGGTGATACCCGGCGAGACCGGTTTCTCGCGCGTTGCAGCCGACGACCTTCTGCCGCCCACGCTCCTAGGTCTTCTTGGTCGATCCAACTGACGCAGCTCTTCGGGCGTTTCAGGAGGCTTGCGCTCTGAACTTGTCTGACGTGTTCCGGACAACGAATGGTGATCTCCAGCATGACGCTACCGGGCGCGAGCATATGACCCGCCAACCCGAATGCTGTGGCGATGCCGGCGGGCCAGCGACATCAGGACCTCTCGAACTGCACTGCACTGCACTGCACTGCGCATCGCGTTGTGCAAATATGCGCCCTCGCACACTCATGTTCCCACTTCGTGCGCCGATACTCAGATGACGACCGGCGCTGGCGACCCACCAGCGCCTGCTCGTCCATCGATGTCAAGCTGAAAGTCTTGGAGGCTCCGTTCTTGTCTCATGTGGAACTGACTTCCAGCCAAGATCGGCTGCGTCTGGCACTCGCCGCCGAACGCGCAGGTGACGCGCCTCTGGCGTTGTCGCACGCTCTTGAAGCGTTGGCATTGGCCCGCGCTGCGGCTGACTCCGCCGGGCAGATCGACGCCTTGGCAATGGCTGGCGGTATCTGCTCCAGCGTAGACGATCTGGACGGTGCGCTGGCGTGGTTAGAAGAGGCCCGCAGCCTGGTTGATGCGCTGGACGACGACATGCGCAATTGGAAGGTGCTGAATTGCCTGGCCACCGTGCTGGGGACGCTGAAGGACTTCACCCAGTTCTTCGCGCTGAACGAAATGGCCGCGCAGATCGCCGAGCGTCTGCCTGACCCTCGCATGCTGGCGGTCACCCGCTCCAATCGTGCCTCCCGCTTGCTCGACTTCGGCGAATTTCAGCGCGAACAGGTTTGCGAGGCGGAGGCGCAGACCTGTTTTGGCCGCGTGATCGAGCTAACCGGCGATCTGATCGATTTCGCAACCAAGACAGACGACCGGCAGATCCTGTTTGCCGCATTGGCCAACCGCGGTCCGGCCCTCCATCTGCTGGGCCGCAATGATGAAGCGCTGGCCACGATCGAACGCAGCGACGCGCTGGCCGCCGTCGCTGGCATGCCGGGCGCGACCGCCAACACCGCGATCTACAAGGCACGCATACTGGCAGCTCGCGGCGAGCAGCCATTGGCCCGCAGAGTGGCGCTACAGGGAATCGCCACGGGGGAGACGCATGGCAATGCGCTCGGAGCAGCCGACCTTCACCGGTTCATGTCGACGTTCGAAGAGAACGCAGGCGACTTGCGCGCTGCGTTGAACCATGAACGGCGTTTCCACCACCTGCAGTCGGCCAGCTTGTCGAGAAATGCCAGTCAGCGGTCCAAGCTTCTGGCCATGCGTTTGCAGACCGAGCGCGCGCTGGCCGAAGCGGCGGCCGAACGCGACCGTTCAATGCAGCTGACGCGCGACAACGCCGCACTCACACAACGCAGCGCAGCATTGGCCGTGCAGGCCGAGCAAGACACCTTGACGGGCCTTGCCAACCGCCGCAGGCTTGACCGGCATCTAGGGGCTGCCTGCGCTGACGCCCGAGCGCGCGGCGTGGCCTTGTGCGTAGCGCTGCTGGACATCGACCACTTCAAGCTGATCAACGACCATCACTCGCATGCGGTCGGCGACCAGGTCCTGAAGCAATTGGGCGCGATTCTGAGTCGCGAGTCGCGCGGCAGCGACCTCGCGGCACGCTACGGCGGCGAGGAGTTCGTTCTGGTGCTGCCCAACATTGGCCTGTCCCGCGCCCTGGCAGTTTGCGAACGTGTTCGCAGTGCGATCGAAACGTTCGACTGGACTGCGGTGGACCCGGCACTCAAGGTAACGGCAAGCATCGGTGTTGACGACATTGCCTTTCACGCAGACCCGGCTGTCGGACTCAAACGCGTCGACATGTGGATGTACCAAGCCAAACACAACGGTCGCAACCGGGTCAATGGGCCAACACCATGACACGACCGAACTGCGCGGCCAGGTGAGCGTTACCAAGTCGTCCGCGACGCCGGCGCCGACGGGCTCGGTTTCGATGAGCGGCTGACGCTGCTGGTGCAGCGCGAGGTCGCCTGGCGTGACGGCCGCCGCGTGGCCCGGTTGCTCAAGGCCGCCAAGCTCAACGCCGCTCGCGCCTGCACCGAGGAGATCAACTGGCGCGCCAGCCGTGGCCTGGACCGCGGCGTTGGCCGGCGGCGACTGGCTGCGCCATGCGCGTAATGTGATGATCATCAGCGCCACGGCAGCAGCAAGACCTGGTTGGCGTGTGCCCTGGCGCATCAGGCCGCACGCGGTGGCTTCTCGGTGCTGTCGCTTTCGATTTCTTCTCGAGCGCCTCGAGACGGTTGACCATCTCGATCGAGCCACGTGGAACTGTTTGAGATCGCCGGACCGCGCCATGTGCTGGTGCTCGCCGTGCGGCACCTGCTCGAGCAAGAATTCCAACAGTTGCGGCTGCTAAGCTCGGGTAGCCGCGTGGACTCACCCAGCCGGCCAGTGCCCGCACCAGTGCCCAACGACAACCGCACCGAGATCGAAGCCGCATTGGCAGCGCTGGAAGGCCAGCGCGAGACGCTGGGCGACGCCGTGGCAGAGCTTGCGATGGCGCCCCTGCGCGCCCGCCTGGTCGCGCTGGGTGGTTCGCGCCCGCTGCGCAGCCTGCGCCAGGTCAGCGTGCTGTTCTGCGACGTCGCCGGCTCGACGCGGCTTGGCCAATCCCTGGACCCGGAAGACATCCAGGCGTTGATGGATGGCGCGCTGCGTCGCTTGACCGCACTTGTGGAGCACCATCACGGGCAGGTCCTTCAGTACGCTGGTGACAACCTGCTGGCCGTGTTCGGTGTCGAACGAGGTCTTGAAGACGACGCCGAGCACGCGGTACGTGCCGGCCTTGCGCTGCTCGAAGAAGCCCTCGCCATCGGCCACGAGATCGAGCGCACGCATCGCCTCCATGGCTTCGGCTTGCGGGTGGGCGTGCACACCGGCCAGGTGCTGCTGGGCGGCGGTGTGGACGAAGAAGGCAGCATCCGCGGGGCCATGGTCAACATCGCCGCGCGCATGGAGCAAACCGCGCCGGTGGGCGGCATGCGCATCAGCCACGACACGTGGCGTCACGTGCGTGGGATGTTCGACGTCGAAGCTCAACCACCGTTGCAGGTGAAGGGCAGTGATGAGCCGCTGGCGACATACCTGGTGCTGGGCGCCAGGCCACGTGCGTTTCGCGTGGCATCGCGCGGCATCGAAGGGCTCGAGACGCGCATGGTCGGCCGCGAGGCCGAGCTCGCCACGCTGCAGGGGGCCTTTTCCGCGCTCTACAAGCGGCCGGCGCTGCAGCTCGTCACGGTCGTCGGTGAGGCCGGCCTGGGCAAGAGCCGTCTGCTGTTCGAATTCGAAGCCTGGGCCAACCTGCAGTCGGAAGCCTTTGAGTTGCTGCAGGGTCGCGCGCACCCGCACAGCGAACAAAGCCCGTATGGCCTGCTGCGCGATGCGCTGGCCCGGCGCCTGCTGATCGCGGACAACGACACTCCAACCGAGATGATCGAGAAGTTCGGCCGCGGCATCGTTCCGCTGCTGGCCACCGACCGCAGTGCGGAAGTGGCCGATGCGCAGGCGGCAGTGCTCGGCCACTTGCTGGGCCTGGGTTTCGGCGATCACGCCGCCGTTCGCGTGCTGGGCGACGACCACGCGCGCCTCAAGCGCGAAGCGCTGAGGACGGCGGTGCAGGTTCTGCGGCGCCTCGGTGCTGCCCAAGGCCTGCCGGTGGTGATGCTGCTCGAAGACCTGCATTGGGCCGACAGCGGCACGCTCGACTTCATCCAGGACATCGCCGCCCAGCACGCCGACGCGCACCTGCTGATCGTCGGCCTGACACGCCCGACGCTCTTCGAGCGTCGACCCACCTTCAGCGTGGCCGGTGTCCGCGTCGAACTGCGGCCGCTGGCCGGGACACGCGGGCACGAGCTCGTCGACGTGCTGCTGCAGCGAATGAGCAGTGTGCCCGAGGCGCTGCGTGAACTGCTTATCGGCGATGCGCAAGGCAACCCGTTCTACATGGAAGAGCTGGTCAAGATGTTCATCGACCAGGGTCTGATCGAGATCGATGGTCAGGCCTGGCACGTGCGCGGCGCAGGCGTGCAGCGGCGCGAAGTGCCGGGCACGCTGACTGGCGTGTTGCAAGCGCGGCTCGACACGCTGTCGCCTGCCGAGAAGCGCGCTTTGCAGCAGGCCAGTGTGATCGGCCCGGAGTTCTGGGACGGTGCCCTGGCGTCCATCGATGCGCACGCCGCCGAGTCATTGCCGGCCCTGGCAAGGCGCGAGCTGATCCAGGCGCGTGAACACAGCGCCTTCGATGGCCTGCGCGAGTATGTATTCGGGCACCACCTGATGCATCAGGTGACGTATGAAGGCGTGCTGAAGAGCGAGCGCCGTGCGATGCACGCGCAGGTGGCGTCGTGGCTGGCGTCGCTGCCGGGCATGCCACCGCTGGCACTGATCGGCGACCATTTCGACCGCGCGGGCGACACCGCCAACGCGTGCGAATACCTCACCCGTGCCGCCGAGACAGCGCGGCTCACCGCCGACGTCGCCGTGATGCAAGGGCTGGCAGAGCGCGCCCATGCACTGCTGGCCGCCGAAGACATGGCAACTCGCTGGCGCATCGCCCACCTGATCGAGCGCTCTGCAGCGCAGGGACAAGACGGCCCCCGGCAGCGCCACTGGCTGGGCGTCATGCATGACATCGCCGAAACCGTCGATGACGACGATCGGCGGCTCGACGTCGCGCTGGGATGGGCCTTTCTCAATCGCCATCACGCTGTCGAGGCATTGCGGTTTTCAATCCGTGGCCAGGAACTGGCGAGCAGGCTCGGCCCCATGCAGCAGCAGCGCGCGCTTCGGGTGCTGGGTGTCTCGCTGCTCGAGCACGGCGATCGGGAGCAAGGCATGGCCGCGCTGCAGAAGTCGCGCGCGTTGGCGCGATCGCTCGGCTCGTCGGCACTGGAGATCGACGTGCTGAACGGCATTTCCTTCGACGCCTGGCGTCGAGGCGACGTGGCCGCGGGCCTGCAGGCCGATCTCGATGGCCTGACGCTGCTGCCGCGCGCCGATCGGAACCGCCGCCTGCTGCACCTCAACAACCTGGGCGCCGCGCTGACCAGCGTTGGCGCCTATGAACAGGCGCGTACCCATCTGCTCGAAGCCGAGACCATCGCGCTGTCGACCGGGGTCGCTTTGTCGGTGGCAAAGATCCGCACCAGCCTGGCTTCGGTGGCGTTCGAACTGGGCGCATATGAAGACGCGCAGCATTACGCCGCAGCGGCGGTCGAGGTCGCGACCGCATCGGCGCAGGAGATGGTCGAGTGCTACGGCCAGGCTTACCTGGGGCATGCACTGGCCGCGCTGGGCCAGGTGCACAAGGCTGCCGACGCCTATCGCCGAGTGGTGTCGTTGGCCGACTCGATGCGGTCACCCGGCATCGCTGCGATGGGGCGGGCTGGTCTGGCACGCCTGGCAGCGCAGGCCGGCGACCCCGCCGCTGCGCTCGCGCTCGTGCAATCGATCCTCGATGCCATTGCGGCCGGCGCACGGCTCGACGAATCCGAAGAGGCACAGCGCATCCGGCTGACCTGCTGGCAAGTGCTGAGCGCCGCAAGTGATGCACGCGCGCCGGGCGTGTTGGCCCAAGCGCACGCGCAACTCATGCAACAGGCCGATGCATTGACCGATGCCACCTGCCGGGCCAGCTATCTGAACGATGTGCCGTACCACCGCGAACTGCAGCGAGCGGCGGCAGCCTGAACCACCTGCGCAAACCCATCTCGCAGTCAGTATTGCGCAACGCTTGGCAAGCAGGACATCTGCCAGACACAGCAAGACTAGATCTGCAGCCGCGCCTGTTCAAGCCAGCCCAAGCCGGCCTCAGTGCCCGCAGCGGGCAGGTATTCGCAGCCTATCCAGCCGCTGTAGCCGATGCGGCGCAGGTGGCCGAAGAGGAAGCCGAAGTTGATCTCGCCCGTGCCTGGCTCGTGGCGGCCCGGGTTGTCAGCCACCTGGATGTGGCCGATGCGCGCCAGGTGCTTCGTCAACGTGGCCGCCAGTTCGCCTTCATAGCGCTGGGCGTGGTAGATGTCGTACTGCACAAAGGCGTTGTCTGCGCCAACTTCGTCCAGCACGTCAATGGCCAACTGGGTGCGGTTGAGCCAGAAGCCGGGCACGTCGAAATTGTTGATGGGTTCGATCAGCAGCTTCAGTCCCGCAGCTCTCAATGCAGCGGCCGCAAAACGCAGGTTGGCCACGAAGGTGGCGCGCAAGTCCGCGTCGGGCACACCGACGGGCGCCTTGCCGGCCAGGCAGTTGAGCTGCGGTACACCGAGCAGCGTGGCATAAGCGATGGCCCTGTCCACGCCGGCGCGGAATTCGACCACACGGGCAGGGTCGCAGGCCATGCCGCGGTCACCGGCGGCCGCGTCGCCGGCGGGCAGGTTGTGCAGCACCATCCGCAGCCGGTTGGCGACCAACTGGTCGCGGATGTTGGCAGCCGGTGCTTCGTAAGGGAACTGCATCTCGACGCTGGAAAAACCGGCGCGAGCGGCGCGCTCGAAACGCTGCAGCAGCGGCACTTCGGTGAACAGCATGGAAAGGTTGGCGGCAAAGCGGGGCATCACGGTCTCCGGGATTTGTGGGCGTCTGTGTGCCATGCATTGTGGTGTTCATGGACTCATGCGGCATGGGGGCTTGGGGTCTTGGGGTCTGCACGGCTAGGCCTGCGGTGCGGCTCCAACGCAAAATACGGCCATGATCGAACTGCTCTCGAACCCGCAAGCCTGGATTGCCTTTGCCACCCTCACCGCGCTCGAACTGGTGCTGGGCATTGACAACATCATCTTCATCTCCATCCTGGTGGACAAGCTGCCGAAGGAGAAACGCGAGTTTGCGCGCAAGATTGGCCTCTTCATGGCGATGTTCATGCGCATCGGCCTGCTGCTGGTGCTGGCCTGGATCGTGGGCCTGGTGACGCCGCTTTTCACGGTCTTCAATCAGGAAATTTCCGGGCGCGACCTGATCCTGATCCTGGGCGGGCTTTTCTTGATCTGGAAGAGCACGAGCGAGATTCACCAGTCGGTGGAAGGTGAGGAAGAAAGCCATGGCAGCAAGGCAGTGAAGGCCACTTTCACGGCCGTCATCCTGCAGATCATGCTGGTGGATTTGGTGTTTTCACTGGACTCGATCATCACCGCGGTGGGCATGGTGGACGACGTGCGAATCATGATTGCCGCCGTCATCGGATCTGTGGCGCTGATGATGGTGTTTGCCGGCCCCATCGGGCGCTTTGTGTCGGACCACCCCACCATCAAGATGCTGGCGCTGTCCTTTCTGGTGGTGGTGGGTGTGGTGCTGGTGGCCGAGGGCTTTGACAGCCACGTGCCCAAGGGCTACGTCTATTTCGGCATGGCCTTTTCGCTGGGGGTGGAGATGCTCAACATCCGCACCCGCAAGAAGTCGGTGCTCAAAATTCAGCTGCACCGGCAACGCATTCCGGGTGAATGAGCTTTTTCGGGCGCGCGCTCTGCGTAAGTCATCAGAGCCGCCATTCAAACCACGCAACCGCGGTGGCCACAACCCGAAAGGATTTCTCATGAAGACCCGCCTGCTCAGCCTGGCCGTTGCCGCTTTCCTGTCCATCAACGCGGGCAGCGCCCTGGCGCAGGACGAAAAGGGCCTGTCGCCCGCTGTCGTGCAGCAGCTTGACCTCATCAACCGCCTGGTGGCGCTGGGTGACGCGCGCAAGGACCCGGTACTGCTGCTGGCCGCTGCCAGCATCCAGAAGAGCCTGGGCACCGACGCCGAGACGCTGCCTTCCAAGAGCACGGCGCCTGACGACATCCTGGCCCGCGCCAAGGCCCTGTCGGTGGGGCGGAAGGATCTGCTGACGATGGCCGACGACATTGGCGGCACCAAGGCCAAGGGCGGGTCCTGGCGCATCGACGCGGTAACGGGGCGGTCGACCTACCGGTATTGAGTGGCGACTGAGCGGTGGCTGGATCGCGACACAATCGCGGCCGTGAACACCCCTGCACCGCACGGCACCGACGACGCGCTCGACCGTTTCATGGCCTTGCTCGCCAGCAGCCATGCAGAAGGCCGCTGGTTGCAGCTGATCCTGGCGCGGCCTGACCCACGACTGCTTGCCGACGAGCCCAACCTGCAGCGGGTGGTGGTGCGCCCGCTGCTGCTGCGCGGGCAAGCGCAGCTGTCATTTGTCAGCAGCCACACCACGCGCGACATCACCAAGAACCTGCCGGTGGCAGAAGGTCTGCAGACCATCCGCCAAGCCCTGGGCGAGCGCTTTCGCAATGCCCACCTGCACACCACTGCGGCAGAGATTCAACTGCGCTTTGGCAAGAAGGGCAGCGCCCACCTGAGCACCACGCGTTTGCCAGGTGCCGAAGGTGTAGCACCGCTTGCGGCCCCCGCGCCCCATGACCGCGAAAAGCAGCGCTGGATCGACATCCAACGCCCCTTCCTCGTCGCCCTGGGCATCACGAACGCACAGCACCAGCTGGTGCCGGCCATGGCGCGCAAGTGGAAGCAGATCAACAAGTTCGTCGAGATCTTTGCCCATGCGCTGGACGCATCGCCGGTGGCGAAAGCGGGGACATTGCATGTGGTGGATTTCGGCGCCGGCAAGGGTTACCTGACCTTTGCGCTGCACGACTGGTTGCGCCACAGCCGCGGCCTGGCCGCCGAAGTGAGGGGCGTGGAGTTGCGCGCCGACCTGGTGGAACAGGGCAACCGCCACATCGCCGATCTGGCCCTGCAAGGCCTGCAGATGCAGCAGGGCGACGTGCGCGACTGGCGAACCGAACCGATGGACGTCATGATCGCGCTGCACGCCTGCGACACTGCCACCGACCACGCCATTCACCTGGGGCTGCAGGCTGGCGCGCAGATCATCCTGTGCTCGCCCTGTTGCCACAAACAGCTGCGCCCGCAACTGCTGAGCCCGCACCCGCTGCGCAGCGTGTTCCAGCACGGCATCCATGCCGAACAGCAGGCCGAGATGGTGACCGACAGCCTGCGCGCGCTGTTGCTGCAGGCGCAGGGTTACGACACCCAGGTCTTTGAATTCGTGGCGCTGGAGCACACGCGCAAGAACAAGATGATCCTGGCGGTGAAGCGCGCCGTGCCGCTGCCGGCACCGGCGCGCGAGGCGGCGCTGGCGCAGGTGGCAGAACTGAAGCAGTTCTTCGGCGTCAAGGAACAGTGCCTGGAGACGCTGCTGGCGGCCTGACGCAGTTTCAGGTTCAGGCCGCCACGCTGTCCCACGGTGCGACGGTCGAGCCGGCTGCAGCAGGCGCTTGCAGCGGGGCTGCCGCCGCCGCAAGCCGGCGTTCATGCAGCCCACCCAGCGCGTCGATCAGCTCGGGCATCATGAGACGCAACTCACCCGTGCTGATGGCCACGTCGGCATCGAAGCCGTTGTCATCTTTGCCAGCCGCGGACTGCGCCCCTTCCAGCACCACATCCAGCAGCTGGATCTTCTTCAGCGTCAGCGCTTCGGTGAGCACGAAGGACACGCGCCCGGCCCAGGTCATGGCCAGCTGCGTGGGCAGCTTGCCCTGCTTGATGTGTTCACCCACCTCGTCGATGTCCAGCGTGTGGCGCGCATAGCGCACGCTGGCCTTTTCGCTGTCGGGCTGCTTGAGTTCACATTCGCGGTCGATGCTGAAGCCGGCCGGCGCTTCCTTCTCGGCCAGCCACATCGCCATTGCGGTGGCCGGTGACAGCGCGGTCTGCAGCAAGCTGAGTTTGAGTCCACCGCCCAGCAGTTCGATCAGCCGTGTGACGACGGCGTCGGCCTTCTTCGTGCTGCCAGCACCCACCCACACGAGTTGCGCCGCCGGGTCCAGCCACACGAGCGTGTCGGCGCGCTTGGGAAACGCGCGCGGCAGCAGCGTGTGCACGACGGCTTCTTTCACCTCGCGCACCCGCTTGCCCTTGGGCCGGCGGCCGGTTTCCTTTTCGATGGCGTCGAGCTGCGCTTCCACCTGAGTCTTCACCACGCCACCGGGCACGGCCTTGGTTTCGGTGCAGAGCTTGAAGACGACCTGGCCGCCGACGCTTTCAGCCAGTGCGGCGTGCTTGTCGCCGCGGGGTGCCACCCAGCCGGCCGATTCGGGTTGCGAGGCGCCACATTCGATGAAGCGCGCCCCGGACAGGCGTTCTTCCATTTCAGTCAGGGTGGGCGGGGCCCAGTGTTCGATGCGATAGACCAGGGCGTTCTTGAACATGGGCAGGGGATGCAGGGGGCAAGGGAGAGGGCGCGGATTCTAGGGTGCGCAGCCCCTTGCACCGGCGCGTGTGAATGTGCTGCCGTTGTGCAGCGACGCGGGGGCGGCAAAGCGCGTGGCCTTCAGCACCGGGCCCCGCGCCTCCAACTGCAATTGCAAATCGGCCCGCGGTTCGCCGCTGGCGCCCTGGCCCCGCAGTGTGTGCGCGTCGATGCGGCCGTCGAAGACCATCACGGGCGCCGCCACGCCTGCAGCCGCCAGCGTGGCTGAAAAGCGCTGGAAACGCTGCTCGATGTGCAGGCTCAGGCCCCCGCTGCACCACAGCCCCTGCACGGGCGCCGGCACCACCCACAGGTGCACGGTGGACCGCTTGTCGCGGCCTATGGCCTTGTCGGGCACGTCCAGCGCGACGCTGCGGTCGGGCTGCCAGTCGCCCATGTCCCAGTCATGGCTGACGATGCGCGTGCCGGGCGGCAGCGCCAGGAGGCGCGGGCGCAGCTGCAGGTTGACATCGGGCAGCAGGTACATTGTCACCACGGTGGCGTCCTGCAGCGGCGTCAAGAAGAGGTCCTGCACACGAAATTCCGCGCGTTCGGCGACGCCGGCCTTTGTGGCGTTGGCGCGGCTCTGCGCGACGAGGTCGGGCACGATCTCCACCCCCAGGCCGCGGGCGCCAAAGCGCCGCGCTGCCGTGATGACGATGCGGCCGTCACCCGAGCCCAGGTCTACGACAAAGTCCTGTGCCGTGACGCCGGCCAGTTGCAGCATGGCCAGCGTGACGTTGTCGGGCGTGGTGATGAAGGGCACCTCGTCCTGCGCCACGGCGGCACCGGCTGCAGCTGCAGCTGCACAGATGGTGGCCACCCGCAGCCGCCGGGCCCACATCCGCATGAAGGTCAAGCCGTCGGCAGCACGTGGTCCTTGAATTGCTCGCGCAGCTTGATCTTTTGCATCTTGCCCGTGGCGCCCAGCGGAATGGCATCGACGAAGACGACGTCGTCGGGCGTCCACCACTTGGCGATCTTGGTGTCGTAGAAGGCGATCAGCTCTTCACGCGTCACCGTCGCGCCGGGTTTCCTCACCACTACCAGCAAGGGCCGCTCGTCCCACTTCGGATGTTTGGCCGCGATGCAGGCGGCCATGGCCACGTCGGGGTGGGCCATGGCGATGTTTTCCAGGTCGATGCTGCCGATCCATTCGCCGCCGGACTTGATGACGTCCTTGCTGCGGTCGGTGATGATCATGTAGCCGTCGGCATCGAACTTGGCCACGTCACCGGTGGGGAACCAGCCCTTGCCGTCCTTGTCGAGCACCAGCGGGTCGCCGCCTTCGTCCCGGAAATAGCGGCTGATGATCCAGGGTCCGCGCACCAGCACGTCGCCCGATTCCTTGCCGTCCCAGGGCAGCTCGTGGCCGTCTTCGCCGACGATCTTCATGTCCACGCCATAGACTGCGCGGCCCTGCGTGGACATCACGGCCAGCTTCTGCTCGGCCGTCTGCGTCAGGTGATGGCGCTTGAAGCCGCCTGCGGTGCCGATAGGGCTCATCTCTGTCATGCCCCAGGCGTGGATGACGCGCACGCCGTACACGTCGAGGAACTTCTTGATCATGGCCGGCGGGCACGCCGACCCGCCAATGGCGCTGCGCCGCATGGTGCTGAACTTGAGGTTGTTGGCATCGACATAGGCCAGCAGGCCTTGCCACACCGTGGGCACGCCGGCCGACAGCGTCACGCCTTCGGATTCGAACAGTTCGTACAGGCTCTTGCCGTCCAGGCCCGGGCCCGGCAGCACGAGCTTGGCGCCAACCATCGGCGCCAGATAGACGATGCCCCAGCTGTTGACGTGGAACATCGGCACCACCGGCAGCACCGCGTCGGCGGCGCTGGCGCCCAGGCAGTCGGGCAGGGCGGCGGCCATCGTGTGCAGCACGGTGGAGCGGTGGCTGTAGAGCACGCCCTTCGGGTTGCCGGTGGTGCCGCTGGTGTAGCAAAGCGAGCTGGCGGTGTTTTCGTCGAAGGTGGGCCAGTCGTACTGGTCGCTCTGGGCTTGCAGCAGTTCTTCATAGCACAGCAGGCCCGGAATCTTGGCCACCACGTCGGCCGCCGGCATGTGCGCGCGGTCGGTCAGCGCCACCCAGTGCTTGATGGTCTTGGTGCGCCCGGCCACCGCCAGGATGAGCGGCAGGAAGGTCATGTCGAAGAACATGACCTGGTCTTCGGCATGGTCGGCGATATAGACGATCTGGTCCGGGTGCAGCCGCGGGTTCACGGTGTGCAGCACGGCGCCCGAGCCGCTGACGCCGAAGTACAGCTCCATGTGGCGGTAGCCGTTCCAGGCCAGCGATGCGACGCGGTCGCTGTCCTTCACGCCCAGCGCCGCCAGTGCGTTGGCCACGCGCCGCGAGCGGTTGGCGATTTGTTTGTAGGTGCAGCGGTGGATGTCGCCTTCGACCCGGCGCGACACCACTTCCTGTTCACCATGGTGGCGCTCGGCGTGGGTGATGAGCGAAGAGATCAGCAGCGGCTGCTGCATCATTTGGCCGAACATGGCGTCTCCTTGGGGGCTCTGGGTGGGATGCGCCATTCTGGCCGATGGCCCCGCCGACCCGGCTTGGGGCTCATTCGGGGTTGACGGGGCTCTTGCGGGCTGCCGGCCGTCCGCCCGTCCAACCCCCGCCCCTCCGCGTAGGTTTAGTGCAATGGCACCAGCGACGCCGGGCAGCCTGAGGCATGCAGCACCGCGCCCGTGGCCAACGCCACGCTGTCGCCTGGGGCCAGGTCCTGCGTCAGCTTCTGCATGCCGCCCACGGGCGTGAGTGTGCCCAGGCTGGCCCAGCTGAAAGCAGACTTGGCTGGCAGCGGCAGGCTGCCGCGTTTGGTGATGACGAGGCCCGTCCCGGTGAGCGCCGCGGCGGGTGCCAGTTCGCAGGCCAGCAGCGGCCGCGCCTGCGCGTCTTGCCGCGCGTGCCAGATGGGCGGCGCCAGGGCGGCCGTCAGCGCCGCAGCCGTGACAAGCAGGGTCGCAGCCAGTGCCGGAGGCAGGGTGGTGTTTGACAGGTTCATGAGGCCCCCTTCTTGAAGGCCCTTAGTTCACACCCTGCGCGGCGGCAGCGAATCTCCCAAAGTGTTAGGCACTGCGCTTCGAGCGTGGGGAGGTCATGCTTATTGACGGCTTATTGACGGCTTATTGACGGCTTATTGACGGGTTTTTTGACGGTAGAGCACCTGCGCACTGCCCAGCGTGGCGCACGAGCAGGGTCTTCATGGCGCCGCGCTCAGGGTTTGGGGGCCGGGGATTTGTCGCTCCACAGCTCACCGCCGGTGGCCCAGTCGTGGCGTTCGACGTCGCGGAAGATGATGTCGATGCTGGCGGCCGAGCCACCCAGTGTCTTGACCGTGGCTTCGGTCAGCGCGGCGGCCAACGCGCGCTTCTGGTCCAGCGTGCGACCGGCGAAAAGTTCAACGTGGATCGTGGGCATGCCATTTCCCTTTCACTGAGGCGGTGGTTGATGGCTTCATCTTCGCATGCAAGCTGCAGGCCTGCGGTTTGCGAAGCGAGTCTGAACAGTGAGCTGGACGCGATGAGAGTGGACCACCGCTGGCACTGTCAAGGGCCGGGCGCGGGTTGCGCCAGCCGGTCTTCCAGGGCCTTCTGCGCGTTGAGCAAGTCCACCTGCGCCTTCAGCACGTTGGCCTGTGAATTCACCAGCGAAGCCGACTGCGTTTCGTAGTCCACCCGCAGCTTGATGATGGACGCGGGGATCGAGACCAACGCCTTCAGGATTTCGACCGGAATGCTGGCGATTGCTGCCGCCATGCTGGGCTTGTCCACGGACACCTCCACCAGCATGCCGTCCTTGAAGGTGTGCTTGTTGCTGACCTTGGTAAAGGGTGCGCCCTGCACCGGCGTGACGAACAGCGTGGTGGCGTCGGGAACCTGGGCCACCAGGCTGGCTGCTTCGCTGCCGGTTTTAGCCACGCAATTGAGCGAATTGGCTTGCACGCTGTCTGCAAGGGTGACACGCACCGAGCGGCTGGCCCGGTAGGCGTAACCCGGCACCGGCACTGCTGTCGTCGCAGCGTCGAGGGACGGCCCAAGGCCTTCGACGCACAGGCCGATCTTGGCGCCGAAATTCTTCAGCCTGCCGGCCGTTTCATTTATCTCTAGCGGTCGTGTCGGATCAAAAACCAGCGTGGATTTGTAGGGCTCACAGGCGCCTGCCGCTTGCAAGACTGGATTGATCGAAAACAGCCGCAGCGCCGATCCGCCGGTGGGCACGCGCGCTGCGGCAAAGGCCTGCACAAGGCTGAGGATGACAGTGCCAGTCTGGTCAGCCGATACGGCGGTTGATGTGTTGAGCAGGCCGCTGGGGGACACGGCGATGGTCAGCTGGTCGTCGCGCCACGCGCTGTGCGCGTGGGTGGCCAGAAAGCGCGCGTCGACGTCGGGCGCGTGGGGCAGCAGCGTCAGGTTGGCGGTTTCTGTGCAGCGGCCCAGTTCACCGATCACGGCTGCAGCACGCTTGCGCGCGGCTTCGGCCTGGGCGTCGGCCACCCCCAAGCGGGCCTTCAAGACATCGAGCACGGCCTGGGCAATGAACGCCTTGCGCTGCAATTCTTCGCGCGCGGCAGGCGTGGCGACCGCATTGGCGACGGCTGCCGCGTGGGTGTCCGTGGCGTCCTTCAAAACGACAGTGGCTTCGCCAACGCGCGCTTTTGCGGCCACCGAAGCCGCCGCAAGGTCCGCAGCGTCTTTCTTCGCCGCGGCCACCTCATCGGCGTCCACCAGCTTGCGCTGCGCCAGCAACTGCACCTGCGCTTTGGGCAGCGCATACACCAGCCCCATCTGACCCGGCTTGGCGGCGGCCGGGTGCGATTCGACAACCGGTGTTGCGCAACCGGCCAGCAGGAGGCTAGCGGTCAGCGCCGACAGGATGGCGGGGGCGAAGCGGGCGCGCATCTCAACCGCCTGCGGGGTTTTGCACCGCGCCTGCGTCGGCGGCTGCCGGCGCTTTGAACCACTCTGCGGCCGCACCGGCGTACACGGCGGACCAGGGCCCGAAGGCCGGGTGGTCCACCGCGTCGATCATCCACTGCGCCATCTTCTGGCCCAGGGCCATTCCCGCCATGGTGTCCAAGTGGCTGTGCAGGCCCGCGCGCTCGCGATTGACCGCGACTTCAAAAGCGAGCATGTCAAGCTGTGCTTGCTGGCCACCGTCGGCCTCCACCACGCTGCCCAGCACGGTGCTCAGTGCAGACATCAATGCGGCATGGCCGCTGGGGTAGGCGGTGTAGCCGGGTGTGGGGATGAGGGGCTCCACGCCCGAAGCCGGGAAAGCAACCTTGTCATCCGGGCGCGGCACCAGCAGCAGGTGCTTCAGCCGGTGCACGGCCACGGTGACGACGGCCTGCACCGCATCAATCACCAGGCAGGTGTACGGCCAAGCCTGCGGTTTGTCTCCCATGCCCAGCGCCAGCGGCAGGTAGATGTGGGGCATGCCAGCTTGTGCTTTCACGAACTGCAAGGTTTGGGGCGGCGCCCTGCCCATGGTGGCGGCTACCTCCATGACCGAGTCAAGGTAATCGGCGTGCGTGACGGCAGCGATTTCGTGCTGCCAGTTCGGCTGGGGTGGGCTGACGGGCGGCACCATGCTCACGCTGGACGCGGCGATACCTGCCGTGGCAGACCACGGCGTCCCACTGACACGCGTGGCGGCCCAGAGGTCTGCGGTGGCCAGCATCAGGACCACGTCTTTGCTCTTTTCGGAGAGGCGTTCGAGCTCAACCCTTTGTTCTTGCGTCACTGGATAGGCAACGCTGCGGGCGGCACTGATCTGCGCAACCTTGCCGTCGTCCATCATCTGGCGCACGCGCCAGAAGTCCAGCGGTGCCAGCGCCGCGCCACTGCTCAGGGCCAGCAGCCGTTCCTGAGTTTGTTGCTTCGGTGGCTGGTCGGTGGATAAAAGGCCCACACCCCCGGGACCCGAACCTTGGGACGCCAGCAAGATGAAGGGCGGCTGGTCGGTAGACAGGATCTGCATGACGGTTCTCCTCGGGTGTTGTTGGGTTTGGGGTTTGAGGCTTGGGCCCCGCACTGGCGGCGGCTACCAGGGCAGCCCTGCCTGCAACAGCGCATCGGCGTTGCGACGCGCCAGTGGCAGCGCCCGCGCGGCATGATTTTCAAGATAGTGCCGCACCGACGCTGCAGGCCGCATCACCAAGTAGCGGGATGCACTGGCCCGGGACTCTTCCAGCCTGCCGGTCAACACTTGTTCAATGATGAGTTGCACCCAGGTGGACAGGTGCAGCGTGTTTTGCCGCAACGAACGCTGCGCCATGGCCAGCGCTTCTTCATGCCGCCCGGCGGCTGAATAGGCGCTGGCTGCGAAGACGTCGTAGTAGTAACCCAGTGGATCCAGCGGTGACAGCGCAGTGGCGTGCTCAACCGCCAGCACCGCTTCGGGTGCCCGCCCGGTGTTGACGAGCAGTTGCGCCAGAAAAAGCGATGCCAGCGACTCGTTGGGACCGGCCTGCACGGCTTGTGTGAGCCAGCTTTCGGCGCGGGCCATGTCGCCATCGACATACGCGGCCATATGCCCCGACAGCGCCAATGCCAGCGCATGGCCCGGCGCTTCGGCCAGAGCGCGGTCGAGTTGCGCGCGCGCCCGCCGCACGGTGTCGGGGCGGTCTGCGCTGGTGGCCTGGGCGATCTGCAGGAAGTGCCACTTGGCCAGCCACACCTGTGCTTCGGGTGCGCGCGGGTGGCGCTCTGCCAGATGTTCCAGCATCGTGCGCGACCTGTGCATGTCCTGTGCCCCGAGGCTGTGCAGGCTGGCTATGGCGGACAGCAGCAGCGTGTAGCCGGCCAGGGTGGGCAAGGCGGTGTCATGGGCCAGGCTGATCTGGCGCTTGAGCAACGCGGTGGAGACATCGTGCGTGATGCCCTGCGTCAGCGTGTCTTCGGGCGTCAACAGTTCTGCCACCGTGGCACGGCGGGCGCCCTGCCACACGTTTTGGCGGGTAGCTGCTTCAAAGATGTCGGTGCGGACTTCAACGGCGTCGCCGTGGCTCTGCAGGGTGCAGGACACCAGATACTGCACGCCCAGCACGCGCGCCATCGCCGTGGTGTCAAGCGGGCGCCCATTCAGCGCTGCAGTGGACAGCCGCGACGTCACCACCCACTGCGGTGCACGGGCCAGCGCCGCCACCAGGTTGTCGGCGAGTGCCGCAGCCAACCCGCCAGGGATGGTGGCGCCTTCAGCCAGACGCATCGGCGCCACGGCGATCGTGGGGCGCAGGGTCGGCGTCGGCGTGGAATTCTCGGGTCGCCAGGCATGCCGCGCCAGCAGTGGTTTGACGCGAAACAGGCGTTGAGTGCCTTCAACGTGCTTGAGGTAACACTCGCCCATGTCCTCAATGTCGCCGTCCAGTTCGGGCACCAGTTGGGCGCGCGCCTCTGCAGACACCAGCACCTCACCAGGCCGGGCCGCCGCCGCAATTCGGGCACCCAGATTCACGCCCGAGCCATAGAGATCGAGCTGGTCTCGAATGACTTGCGCCACATGCACGCCCATGCGCAGCCACAACGCCAGTGCCGGCGCATGGCCCGAGTTGCCGCGCTGGATGCAGGCCTGCATGGCATGGGCAGCGGACACGGCGGCCGGCACGCCAACAAATTCAAGCAGCATCCCGTCACCCAGGCTCTTGACCAGGCGCCCCTGGCTTGGCGGCAAGATGTCGGCGGCTACATCGGCGACAAAGCGGCGCCAACGCTGGATCACGCCCGCCTCGTCCAGCTGCATGAGCCGGACTGACTCCACGACATCGACAAAGACGATGACGCTGCGCTCCCAGGCGGGCAATGGGTCCAGCGCGGGTTCGACTTGCAGCGCGAGGGGATGTGGCATGAAGTGGGGCGGGTCTGGACGCATGGCAGGCGGCGGCCGCGAAGTGTCAGGTTTTCAGCCCTCGCCCGCAACACTGACAGCCTCGATTGCAGGCGCTGCAACAGCCCTGCTGCAGCGCTCAGCCGAAATCGAACTCACCCCAGTCTTGCGCCGCCACCGCGCGCACGTACTCGCCCGTGAAGCCGGGCCAGATGGCGATGTTGCGGCCGCTGTCGGCGCGGTACCAGCTGCGGCACTGGCTCCACACCGAGCCCTGAAGCCGCGCCTGCAACGCGTCGTTGAAGGCGCGCATCACGGCAGGTTTCACGTCGATGAAGCTCGCGCCGCTCTGCTGCACATGCTGCATCGCCTGCAGAGCCCAGCGCACGCCGGGCTCGATGAACAGCAGCGTGGACGTGTGCCCCGTGGCGGTGTTGGGGCCCAGCATCAGGAAGAGGTTGGGGAAGCCCGCCACCGTCAGGCCCAGCCGCGCTTCGGGGCCATCGGCCCAGGCCTCAGTCAAGGTCTGCTGGGTGCGGCCGATGATGTTCACGCCGGACAGCGAATGCTGCACGTCAAAGCCGGTGGCGCACACCAGCGCGTCTGTCGGGTGGTGCCGGCCGTCGGCCGTGACCACACCGTCGGCCACGATGCGCTGGATGTCCGCCGTCACCAGCGTCACGTGCGGCTGCAGCAGCGCCGGGTAGTAGTCGTTGGCGTAGATGATGCGTTTGCAGCCCAAGGCGTAAGTGGGGCGCAAGCGCTGGCGCAGGGCTTCGTCGGGCACCTGGCGCTTGAGGTGTGCATCCGCCGTGCGTTGCAGCGTGCGGCGCGCCAGCGTGCCGTCGTCAAAACCGCGGCGGCCAAACTCCAGCGCGTGGTACCAGAAGGCACGCACGGCCGTCGTGTAGGGCGGCAGATGAACCAGTGCGCGGTCCAGCGCGCCGTAGGGTCGGTCGATGCGTGGCAGCACCCAGTTGGCGGTGCGCTGGAAGAGGGTCACGGCGGCCGAGCGCTGCGCCAGCGGTGCCAGGAGTTGCGCGGCCGTGGAGCCGGTGCCGATCAGCGCCACGCGCTGGCCTTTCAGGTCCACATTGCCGTCCCAGGCGGCGGAGTGCAGTTTCTTGCCGCAGTAGCTGTCGATGCCGGGGATGTCGGGCCAGCGCGGCACGCTCAGCGGGCCGGTGCTGCAGACGAAGAAGCGCGACTCGAAGACCTGGCCCTGCGCAGTGGTGATGCGCCACAGCCCGCTGTCCATGTCGAAGCGCGCTTCGCGCACGGTCTGCCCCAAACGAATGTGGGGCTGCACACCGAAGCGCGCAGCCACGCTGTGCATGTAGGCTTGGATTTCCGGCGCGGCCGCGAAGCGGCGCGTCCAGGCCGGGTTGGGCGCGAAGGAAAAGCTGTACAGCGGCGACGGCACGTCCACATGCGCACCGGGGTAGCGGTTGTCCCACCATGTGCCGCCCAGTCCTTCGCTCTTTTCGAGGATGACGAAGTCGTGTTGGCCGGCGCGCTTGAGCTGCACGGCCATGCACAGGCCGGACATGCCGGCGCCCAGGATCACGACCTGGTGGCGGGTGGGTGCGGGGGTGGGTGCAGTAGTGGGTGCAGTAGTGGGTGCATCGGGCATGCACCGATTCTGCCGCCAGCGCTGCACAGCCAGGCGCGCGTCCTCGCCCTGCGCTGCGGGTCTGCCTGCCAGCCGCCAGCCGCTCAGACGCGCCCGCAGCCTCGGCAGCCAACCCGCTGCGGCCAGAGTGAGCCGCTGCTGATTTGCCGCCCTGTTCAATCGATCATTCGAAACCTGACGCATTCCTCAAACGCATGCAAACCGATCCACAACGCCTGCCGCCGCTGGACCGCCTGGCCGTCTTTGACGCTGCAGCGCGGCACCTGTCCTTCACCAGTGCACCGGTGAAAGATCGCATGCTGCGCGCTGACGCGTTTGATCGCCGACAATCCCGCGCATGCTCAGCCAACGCACCATCAAGGTCCTGACCCGCGCCGTGGGCGTGGGCGTGCACAGCGGCCAGAGAGTCGAACTCACGCTGCGGCCCGCGCCGCCGGACACCGGCGTCGTCTTCCGCCGCGTGGACCTGGACCCGCCGGTGGACATCCCGGTCTCTGCGCTGGTGGTCAGCGACACGCGCATGGCCAGCACCATCAGTGCCGGTGGCGACCCGGCTGCGCCCAAGGTGCAGACCATCGAACACCTGATGTCCGCCTGCGCGGGCCTGGGGCTGGACAACCTCATGGTGGACATCACGGCCGAAGAAGTGCCCATCCTCGACGGCAGCGCGGCGAGCTTCGTCTTCCTGCTGCAAAGCGCCGGCATCCAGATGCAGGACGCGCCGAAACGTTATCTGCGGGTGAAGAAGGCGGTGGAGGTGCGCGAAGGCGAGGGCGCCACGCTGAAGTGGGCACGCCTGGAGCCTTTCCACGGCTACAAACTCAGTTTCGAGATCGACTTCAACCACCCCGCCGTGGACGCCACCGGCCGCCGCGTGGTCTTCGACTTTTCAACCGGCGTGTACAAGCGCGACATCGCCCGCGCCCGCACTTTCGGCTTCACCAAGGACGTGGAAATGATGCGCGCCCGCGGCCTGGGCCTGGGCGGCAACATGGACAACGTCATCGTCATCGACGACTACCGCGTGCTCAACAGCGAAGGCCTGCGTTACGACGATGAGTTCGTCAAACACAAGATTCTCGACGCCATTGGCGACTTGCACATTGCGGGCAAGCCGCTGCTGGCCAGTTATGTGGCCTACAAGAGCGGCCACGCGCTGAACAACAAGCTGCTGCGCAAGTTGCTGGCGGATGAGTCCGCCTTTGAAGTGGTGAGCTTCGCGCACGATGCGGATGCACCGGCGGGCTTTGCCGAACTGGCGCCGGCCTGGTGATGTTGATTTTTCGCCTGGTCTTCGGGTTGCTGCTGGTGTGCGGACTGTTGAGCTTTGCGCTCTACGTCGGCACGGGGCAGGTCGTATGGCGGCAGCGCGGCATTGTGATCGTGAAGTGGACGCTCATTGTGGCGTTCGGGTTTTTTGCGGTGCTGATATTGGAGCGTCTTGCGCTGATGCTTTGATGGCTTCGTGCCGTCGAGCATCGTGCCTCGCGTCGGGCGGTGCCCGGCGGGCCCTTGCCGCCACTGCACTCAACCAACGGCCAAAACCCAAGCCTCAGCGCCCGTTCCCCGCCTGCTTCGGTCGTTCGCCCACCGCAATCTTCACATCCAGCGCCTGCGCCCCACGCAGCACGCCAATCACCGCCACGCTCTCCGGCGGCAGCGACGCAACGACAGAGAACAACTCACTCGTGTTCACCACCGCCTTGCCCCCCACCTTCACCACCACATCGCCGGGCCGCAAGCCGCCGCGCGCAGCGGGGCCGTCTTGCAGCACGCCGGTGATGAGCACGCCGGTCTTCACCGGCAGGGCCAGGCTCTCGGCGAGTTCTGCGCTCAGGTCGCGCGGCTCCACGCCGATCCAGCCGCGGCGCACGCTGCCGCCTCGGATCAGTGCTTCCATCACCTGGCGCGCAGTGTCCACGGGCACCGCGAAACCGATGCCCAGGCTGCCGCCAGTGCGCGAAAAAATGGCGGTGTTGATGCCGACGAGGTTGCCGCTCGCGTCCACCAGCGCGCCACCGGAATTGCCGGGGTTGATGGCGGCGTCGGTCTGGATGAAGTTCTGGAACTGCGAGGCCCCGGCCTGGGTGCGGTCGAGCGCGCTGATGATGCCGGCGGTGACGGTCTGGCCGACATTGAAGGGGTTGCCGATGGCCAACACCGCGTCGCCCACCTGCAGCGCACGCACGTCGCCCAGAGTCACCACGGGCAGGCTTTGCAGGTCGATCTTCAGCACCGCGATGTCGGTCTCGGGGTCACTGCCCACCACGGTGGCGCGGGTGCTGCGGCCATCGGCCAGCTGCACTTCAATGTCGGTGGCGTCGTCCACCACGTGGTGGTTGGTGAGCAGGTAGCCCTCGGGCGAGACGATCACCCCCGAGCCCAGGCCCACCTGCGCCTGGCCCTGGGGCTGGTCGCCGAAGAAAAACTTGAACCGGGGGTCGTCGGTGTGCGGGTTGCGGCGCGCGACTCGGGTGGCGGTGATGCTCACCACCGCGGGCGCGGCACGGCGCGCGGCGAGAGCAAAGCCGCTTTCGCTGCCGGAGGCCGTGGGTCCGGGGCTGGCTGCCTGGATCAGCGTCGGCGTCGGCAACATCGTTGTCGAGCGGCCACCAGGCAGCCACTCCGGCTTGAAGGTCAGCACCACAAACAGCAGGGCGACGCCGATGGTGACGGCCTGCGAAAAGACGAGCCAGGTTCGACGCATCACGGGCTTAAGGGTAAGGAGCCGAGGGCAGAATCAAGCCATGGCCCACCGACAAGAATTGGATTCATGCCTGCAGATGCTGCTGCAGCCAGAGCTTTTCAAGGATTATGGGCCGAACGGTCTGCAGGTCGAGGGTCCTCCCGAGGTGCGGCGCATCGTCTCCGGTGTGACCGCCAGCCTGGCTTTCATCGACGCGGCCATCGCTGCGGGCGCCGACACGCTGCTGGTGCACCACGGCCTGTTCTGGCGCGGGATGGACGGGCGTTTGACGGGGTGGCTGGCGGCGCGCGTGCGCCGACTGATGGGCGCCGGCGTGAACCTCTATGCCTACCATCTGCCGCTGGATGCGCATGCCGAACTCGGCAACAACGCGCAACTGGGCCTGCGCCTCAAGCTGCGTGCCGATGCGCGCTTTGGCGACCAGAACCTGGGTTTCGTCGGCCCGGCGGGCGCCCACGCCACGCTCGACATGCTGGCAGCTGCGGCCACCGGCGCGCTGGCCAAGGCCATCACGGTGGTGCCCGGTGACGGCCGCGCGCTGCGCCGCGTGGCCTGGTGCACGGGCGGCGCGCAGGGCTACTTCGAACCGGCCATCGCGGCCGGCGCCGATGCTTTCATCACCGGTGAAATCTCCGAGCCGCAAGCGCACCTGGCGCGTGAGACCGGCGTTGCGTTCCTGGCCTGCGGGCACCACGCCACCGAGCGTTTCGGCGCTGCCGCGGTGGCGGCGCACGTGGCGGCGCAACTGGGGCTGGAGCATCTGCACATCGAGATCGAGAACCCTGCATGAAACCCGTGCTCGTGACCATGGGTGACGCCGCCGGCATCGGGCCGGAGATCATCGTGTGGGCCTTCGAGCGCGGTGCGTTGGCGGGCTGCGTGGTCCTTGGCGACGCTTCGGTGTTGCGCCGCGCGGTTGCGGTGAATGGCGCTGTGATGGTGGCCGTGCTGGACGCGCCTGCCGACCTGGCCGCTGTGCCACCGGGCTGCTTGCCGGTGCTGGTGCCGGCGGGCCTGCCTGCCGGGCTGGCGGCGCTGCCACACGGTGTCATCGACGGCCGCAATGGCGCGGCCGCCGCCCGCTGCATCGAAGCTGCGGTGCGCTGGGTACAAAGCGGTGCGGCGTCGGCCATCGTCACCGCGCCAATCCACAAGGAAGCGCTGGCCGCAGCCGGCGTGCCCTACCCGGGCCACACCGAGATGTTGCAGGCCCTGGCCGCAGCGCCCGGCGCCACGCCGCCGCCCGTGCGCATGATGTTGGCCAACGACGAATTGCGCGTGGTGCTGGTGACCATCCACCTGGCGCTGCGCAAGGCCATCGACGCCGTCACTTTTGATGCCGTGTTGCAGACGCTGCACATTGCCCACCGCGCCGCTGCAGCATGGGGCCAGCAGCGCCCGCGCATGGCGGTGGCAGGGCTGAACCCGCATGCCGGCGAAGGCGGGCTTTTCGGCGACGAAGAACTGCAGATCATCGGCCCCGCGGTGCAAGCCGCACGTGCCGCCGGCCTGGATGTGCAGGGCCCGTTTGCGCCCGACACCGTGTTCATGCGTGCCCGCCGCGGTGAATTTGACCTGGTGGTGGCGATGACGCACGACCACGGCCTGATCCCCGTCAAGTACCTGGGCGTGGAGCACGGTGTGAACGTGACGCTGGGCTTGCCCTTCGTCCGGACCAGCCCGGACCATGGCACGGCCTTCGACATCGCGGGACAGGGCCTGGCCGACCCGGCCAGTTTGATCGCGGCGCTGCAGATGGCGCGCCGGCTTGCAGACGACACGTCGAACCGGGCCGACCCGGCAAATCAGGTGAACTAGGCGCGCGCGCCGCGTGGCGCCGCAGGCGACGCCAGCGTCGCCAGCTGCCGCCGCGCACGTTCAGTGGCACGTTCAATCAGCGTCGCGTTCTCGAAGGCGCGCAGGCGCCCGGTTTCGCACAGCCGAAGCACCATGCGCTGCGTCAGCGACACCGTCTTTTTGTGCCGTCCGCCGTGGGTGAATATGAAGAAGCTGCGGCCCGGACTGACGTGTGACAGCCGCACCTTCTGCCAGCTGTCCTGCAGGTGCATCTGGTAGGCAAAGCCGATCTGGATGTGGTCGGCCAGTTCGCGGCCCTGGGTCGCCTCAGGCGCGTCGGTGATTGCGGGCAGGCCGGGCGCGGCGGGGCCAGGCTGCGCGGGCGGGGTGTCTGCTTCGGCGTCGAGGTCGATGTCGATGGTGCCGTTCCAGTTGACGGCGGATTCTTCCACCAGGCCCACCTGCAGCACTTCTTCGCGGCTCAGGTTGGGGGCCGACATTTCGTCGGTCAGCAGCGGCAGTGCGGCCAGGGCGCGCAGTTCATCGCGTGAAGGCATCGGCCGCTGCAGTGCGCCTTCCACCTGTCGTGCCATCAGGTTCAGGTCGAGCTGACGGCCCGCGGGGCTCTTCAGCGCTTCGGCGTGCGCCGGCATCAGCTGGCCGAAGAACGTGCGGCGCTGCACGTCTGGCCAACCGATGAGGTTCATGCCCTCGGTCAGGTCCTGCATCAGCTTGGGCAGCTCTGCCAGGAAGGTCTTGCGGTGCGTGGGCGTGGGCTTGGGCTGCACGCTCAGCATCAGCTCGCGGCCGGCACGTCGCAGGCGCAGCGCCAGTTCTCCTTCCGGGCCGCCTTTGGCGTCGGCACGCAGCAGCACCTGGCTCCAGACGCGGCTGACAAAGTCGCGCACGAAGGCCGGCACCGCCACGTCCTTCAGGTCGCCGGCCAGGCGCTGCGCATAGAGCTGGCGCAGCCGCAACTCGTCTTCTTTCTCGCTCAGCAATGCCGCCGCATCGCCATCGGCCTGCCCCTCCTGCAGCGCCTGGTCGGCCACAAAGACTTCCAGCGCCGCAAGCTTCTGCTGATAGACCTCGATCTGATCGAAGTCACCTTCGACCACCTCGTTGACCAGCGAGCGCACCTTGGCCAGGAAGTGCTTTGCGCTGTCGTCGCCGAAGTCCTCGAATGCCGCGCCCAGCGACGCGATGCGGTTGACGAAGCGCCGCACCGGGTGGCGGCGCGACGAGAAGAAGGTGGGGTCGCCGAGCGCCGTGCGCAACACCGGCAGTTGCAGCCGCGCGATCTGGCGCGCCATCTGTGGCGGCACCTTGGGGTCGGCCAGGATCTGGTCGAAGAGGAAGCCGATGACGTCGATCACCATGTGATCGAGCGTGCCGCTGGACGCCTGGCGCAGCTCTTCGCGGTGGGCGCGGATCAGGTTGGGCAGCGGCGCCGGGTGGCCGCTGTCCAGCATGTCGGCATAACTCACGCCCGGGCCGGTAACGGGGTGTGAATCGGTGAAGGCCAGGCGCCGGATCAGCGACATCAGCCCAGGGTCCACCTGCCCCAGCGGCGTGCCACCGCGGGTGCTGCTGTAGCCGGTGCGGGTGGACGGCGCAAAGCCCGAATGGCTGGGCTGGCCGGATCGACGCCCGCCGCGGCGCCCGTCGTCGGCGTGGCCTTGCTGGCCCCCTTGGCCGGAGTGGCCCGTCTGACCCGGCTGGCCGTACGAGGGGTCACTGAATTCGTCGCCCTCGCGCTTGTCGCCTCTTTCGCCCCTTTCGGCGATCTCGCCCGCGTCGCCGGCCCCGCGCGCCGCGCTCAGGCGCTGGCGTACCGTCAGGCCCACCGGCTGCACGCCCGCATGGCGGAAGTCGCCGATGATGGCGCCGTAGGTGCCGCGCAGCAGGCCCGCCAGTGAGCGGCTGAGTTCCGACGACAGCACCTTGCGCACGTCGGCACGGTCAGACACGGCATCGATGCCGCGGACCATGGCGTGGCCGACAATGTCGGGGCGAAGCGGGTTGCGCTCGCGTTCGCCACCCGCGTCGGCCAGCACGGTGGCGACATAGGCGTCGAGTTCGCGCAGTTCCCATTCGCAGGCGTGTGCGATCTCCAGGCCGAAGCGCTCGGCTGAAATCTGCGCTTCGACTTCACGGTCTTCCACCAGGCTCAGTGCGTCCCAGTTGGTGGGCGCCGGGCTGGACGCCTGCTGCGTGCCACCGCCTGTGGCGCCGGGCGTGGCTGCCGACGCAGCACGGGGCCCGAGTTCGCGCACGATGCGGTCGTCAAAGGCGTCGTTGAAGGTGAGGATGAAAACCGCCGACTTGCGGTTGAGTTCGAACTGCGCGCCCAGCAGGCCGTCGCGCTGGAAGGCGTGGGTGGCCGCCAGTGCAGCCAGGCCCAGGCTTTCGATGGTGCGCTCGGCCGCTTCACGGACTGCCAGCTTCAGGCGCTGAACAGCCGCTTCCAGCGTGGCAGGCAGGCGGTGAATGGGGTTGGGCTTCATGGATGCAGCGGGGCCCCGCGGGGCAGCTGTCTAGTATGCGACATGGCATCCATCACCGCGCCCGCCGAGGCACAAGGTGCGCGCCCGGCGGGCTGCAAGCAAACAGTTATTTCTTCAGGCTGTCGCGGATTTCACGCAGCAGCACCACGTCTTCCGGCGTCGCTGGCGGTGGCGCGGCGGGAGCTTCGCGCTTCATGCGGTTCATTTGCTTGACCATCATGAAGATGATGAAGGCCAGGATGATGAAGTTGATGGCGATGGTAATGAAGCTGCCGTAGGCAAACACGGCGCCGGTCTTCTTCGCTTCGACCAGCGTGGCCGCAGTCTGCCCGGCCAGCGGCACGAAGTAGTTGTTGAAGTCCAGGCCGCCGAAAATTCTGCCCACCACCGGCATGATCAGATCGCCGACGATGGAATCGACAATCTTGCCGAAGGCGCCACCGATGATCACGCCTATCGCCAGGTCCATGACGTTGCCCTTGAGGGCGAATTCCTTGAATTCAGAGGCAAAGCTCAAGACTCACTCCAGTTTTGTTCAGTTGGCGGGCGATCGCGCCCGCCTTGGTTGGATGAACGCGGCGGGCCGGACCTTAGTCGGGGCCCTCAGGGGCGTCAACTGTCTTCCGGATAGGCGCGGTCCCCGGCCCTGCGCTGTGGGTTCGGCAGGCGGCTCGGCTAGAATTCGGGGTTGACCCGAATCTCCTTCACCACTTCCAGACCGACCACCCGAGGACAGGCATGAGCGGCACGATCGTCGACAGCAGCAACCCACCCGGCATCGACAAAGGCCGGCGCACCTGGATCGCCATCACCTGTGGCGCCACCGCCGTCGGCGGTGCCGCAGTCGCCGTGCCTTTCATCAGCACCTTTGCGCCTTCAGAGCGTGCTCGTGCGGCCGGCGCGCCGGTGCAGGTGGACATCAGTGCCATCAAGCCGGGGGAAAAGCTCACGGTGGAATGGCGCGGCAAGCCGGTGTGGATCGTGCGCCGCACGCCCGAACAGCTTGCTGCATTGAAGAAGCTGGACGGGCAGCTGGCCGACCCCAAGTCCGACCGCACCCAGTACCCGACACCGGCCTACGCGAAGAACGAGTACCGCTCGATCAAGCCGGAATACTTCGTAGCCGTTGGCATCTGTTCACACCTGGGCTGTTCGCCGAGCGACAAGTTCACCCCCGGTGCGCAGCCTTCGCTGCCGGACGACTGGGCGGGCGGTTTCCTGTGCCCCTGCCACGGCTCCACCTTTGACATCGCCGGCCGCGTGTTCAAAAACAAGCCCGCGCCCGACAACCTGGAAGTGCCGCCGCACATGTACCTGTCTGACACCACGATGGTGATCGGCGAAGACAAGAAGGCCTGAGCGCCAGAGATCCCGCCGCAACGTCGTTGCCGCAAAGTCAGAAGCCGCCCATCCTGGCGCAAATAGAACACACACTCGATTCCCGAGGACAAGATGGCTGAATTCAAGGAAGCGCCCGCCGGTGCATCCACCGGCGAAAAGCTCACGGTCTGGGCCCAGAACAGGTTTCCGACCGCGTTTGACGCCTACCGCGTGCACATGTCGGAGTACTACGCGCCGAAGAACTTCAACTTCTGGTACTTCTTCGGCGCGCTGGCGATGCTGGTGCTGGTGATCCAGATCGTCACCGGCATCTTCCTGGTCATGCATTACAAGCCCGACGCGGCCAAGGCCTTCGAGTCGGTGGAATACATCATGCGCGACGTGCCCTGGGGCTGGCTTGTGCGCTACATGCACAGCACCGGCGCCAGCGCCTTCTTCGTCGTCGTCTATCTGCACATGTTCCGCGGCATGATCTACGGCAGCTATAAGAGCCCGCGCGAACTGGTGTGGATCTTCGGCTGCGCCATCTTCCTGTGCCTGATGGCCGAAGCCTTCATGGGGTACTTGCTGCCCTGGGGCCAGATGTCCTACTGGGGCGCCCAGGTCATCATCAACCTCTTTGCCGCCATCCCCTTCATCGGCCCTGATCTGTCGCTGCTGATCCGCGGTGACTACGTGGTGGGCGACGCCACGCTGAACCGCTTCTTCAGCTTCCACGTCATTGCAGTGCCGCTTGTATTGCTGGGCTTGGTGGTGGCGCACCTGCTGGCGCTGCACGACGTGGGCTCCAACAACCCCGACGGCATCGAGATCAAGGCCAAGCGAGACCCGAAGACCGGCATTCCGCTCGACGGCATCCCCTTCCACCCCTACTACACGGTGCACGACATCATGGGCGTGGGCGTGTTCCTGATGATCTTCAGCGCGGTGCTGTTCTTTGCGCCCGAAGGCGGCGGCTACTTTCTGGAATACAACAACTTCATCCCGGCCGATCCGCTGAAGACGCCCGCCCACATCGCCCCGGTGTGGTACTTCACGCCCTACTACTCGATGCTGCGCGCGGTGACGGACACGATGGTGACCGTGTTCGCCGTGCTCGTGGGTGCTGCGGGCGTTCTGGCCACGTTGTTCGGCGGCTTCAAGGGCTTGTGGAAGTGGGCACCGCTGGTAGTTGCCGTGGTGGCCGCAGCGCTGCTGAAGACCTTCGACGCCAAATTCTGGGGTGTGGTGGTCATGGGCATGGCGGTGATGATCCTGTTCCCGCTGCCCTGGCTGGACCGCAGCCCCGTCAGGAGCATCCGCTACCGGCCAAGCTGGAACAGGTGGCTCTACGGCATGTTTGTCCTCAACTTTGTCGTGCTCGGCTACTACGGCGTCAAGCCGGTGACGGACTTGGGCACGCTGATCTCGCAAGGCGGCACGCTGTTCTATTTCGGCTTCTTCCTGCTCATGCCCTGGTGGAGCCGCATCGGCGAATTCAAGGCCGTGCCAGACCGCGTTGTCTTCCACGCGCACTGAGCAGCAGGCGGAGCCCAGACCCATGAAAAAACTATCCGTTCTCTTGCATTCGCTGCTGTGTTCTCTGCTGGTCTCGATGGCTGTGCTGGCGCCCGCCCACGCTTCCAGCGAAGGCCCTGCCTGGGACAAGTTCGACACCAAGCGCCTCACCGATCTGGCTGCACTGCAGAACGGCGCCAAGCTGTTCGCCAACTACTGCATGAACTGCCATGCAGCGGCCTACATGCGCTACAACCGGCTGCGCGACATCGGCCTGACCGAAGAACAGATCAGGGACAACCTGATCTTCACCGGCGCCAAGGTCGGCGAGACCATGAAGGCCGCGCTCGACCCCAAGGACGCCAAGGATTGGTTCGGCGGCGTGCCGCCTGACCTGACGCTGATCGCCCGCTCGCGGTCCGACGCCGCCAAGGGCAGTGGCGCTGACTACATCTACACCTACCTGCGCAGCTACTACCGCGACGACACCAAGGCAACCGGCTGGAACAACACCGCCTTCCCGGGTGTGGGCATGCCGCATGTGCTGTGGCAGTTGCAGGGCCAGCAGCGCGCGCTGCACGCCGACGAAAAAGATCCGCACGACGCGAAGAAGACCGTGCACGTGTTCAAGGGCTTCGAGGCCATCACTGCGGGCACGCTCAATCAGTCGGAGTACAACCTGGCTGTGGCCGACCTGGTGGCCTACCTGCAGTGGATGTCAGAGCCGGTGCAGAACGACCGGGTGCGCCTGGGCGTGTGGGTGCTGCTGTTCCTGGGCGGTTTTACAGTGATCGCCTGGCGCCTGAACGCGTCGTTCTGGAAAGACATCAAGTAGTCCTGGCAAGGCTCCATCCTCAGCGTTGATGCGAGGTGGAGTCTGCAGCGCAGTGGGGGCAACCAGCACCCACTGCGTTTTGTCTTTTGACGGGGCCGTGCAAACGGTGCGTCCCCAAGCTGGTTTTTTGAAGTGAAAACGAAAGGCCCCTGCCATGATGGTGCTGTACTCTGGAACCACCTGCCCTTATTCGCACCGCTGCCGCTTTGTGCTTTTCGAAAAGGGCATGGACTTTGAAATCCGCGATGTGGACATCTTCGCCAAGCCCGAAGACATCGCGCTGATGAACCCGTACAACGAGGTGCCCATCCTGGTGGAGCGCGACCTCATCCTGTACGAGAGCCACATCATCAATGAGTACATCGACGAGCGCTTCCCGCACCCGCAACTGATGCCCGGTGACCCTGTGGCTCGTGCCCGGGTGCGCCTCTTCCTCTTCAACTTCGAAAAGGAACTGTTCAGCAACGTCAACCTGCTCGAAGGCCGCGGCGTCAAGGCGACCGAGAAGCAATTGGAAAAGGCGCGAGACCAGATCCGCGACCGGCTGACCCAACTGGCACCCATCTTCCTGAAGAACAAGTACATGCTGGGGGACGACTTCAGCATGCTCGACGTCGCCATCGCGCCACTCTTGTGGCGCCTGGACTACTACGGCATCGACCTCAGCAAGAACGCCGTGCCACTGCTCAAGTACGCCGAGCGCATCTTCTCGCGCCCGGCTTACATCGAGGCACTCACGCCGTCCGAAAAGGTGATGCGGAAATGACCCCCCCCGGAGCGGCTGCGCCGCTTCGCCCCCAGGGGGGCGACCCCAGCGGCCCGGCAAAGCCGGTTCCGCGGCGTCTGCTTGACTAGAGTCGCAACCATGGCGGGCAGCTTGGACAACCAGGGCACATCGACCCGCCCGTACTTGCTGCGGGCGCTTCACGACTGGTGCACCGACAACGGCTTCACGCCCTACGTGGCGGTGCAGGTCGGGGTCGGTGTGCAGGTGCCGATGGAGTACGTCAAGAACAACGAGATCGTGCTCAACGTCAGCTTCGAGGCCACCTCCAGCCTGAAGCTGGGCAACGAGTGCATCGAGTTCAAGGCGCGCTTCGGTGGCATCACACGCGAGATCATCGTGCCGGTGGGCAACGTGGTGGCCATCTATGCCCGGGAAAACGGCCAGGGCATGGCCTTTCCGATGCCGACCGAAGGCGCACCCAGGCAGACGAACGCCGAACCGCAACCGGTGCGCGGCTTGCGCCTGGCCACGACCGAGCCTGATCCTCCGGCCGCTGAAAGTTCCGCCTCCGCAGATGACAAGCCCGACCCCGACCAGCCGCCGGCGGGCAGCAGGCCATCGCTGAAGCGCATCAAGTAGCTGGGTCCCGCAGACCGGCTTCTACAATGGGCACAAGCGATCGTGAAGCTGCCGTCGCGGGCGGTCCGAGCCTGGGTCGAGAAGCGCAACCGTACACCCGTAGGGCGAGCATCGTAGGCCTTGGATGGGCCCGCGCAGCGGGAAGAATCATGATCGCAGTGCCGGCTTAGCTCAGTTGGTAGAGCACCCGCCTTGTAAGCGGAAGGTCGTCCGTTCGATTCGGACAGCCGGCACCATCGTCAAACTGCAGCCGACACCTTGACCTTGATGTCTGGCCCGGCCCAACCGTCGGCGACCAACGCGGCCTGCAGTTCAGGCACCATCTGGCGCAGTTTGGCAGCGGCCGACGCGTTGGCCGCCAGCAGCACCCAGGCGCTATCGTCCAGCGTCCCCGCGCTCACTGCGGCACGCAGGGTTTCGGGCAGCAGCGGCTGGATGGCTGCAAAACGGGCTTGCGATTCACGCAGCCGTTTGAGCAGGGAGGCAAGCGGTTCGCTGCGGCCGAGTGCGGTCGATAGCGGCAGATTGAACGGCGTGGATGAAGCCATGAACGGAGTCTAGCGATGCAGATGCTCATCACCCACGGCACCATGGCGCGCACCCGCGTGCTGCAGTTTCAGCGCTGGCAACTCGTGCTGGCCGGGCTGGCGCTGGCTGTGCTGCTGATGGCGGTGTCGGGCGCCATCTATCACTTCATCTTCCTGAAGGCGGCACGAGAAGGCTGGCCTGTGGTGAGCTCGCTGGTGAGGTTGATCGTGCGCGACGAGATCGCGCAGAAAGATCGCTTCATGCGCGACAACCTGGACGCCATGGCGCAGAAGGTGGGCGAGATGCAGGCCAAGCTCGTGAAGCTGGAAGCCATGGGCGAAAGGGTCTCTGGCCTGGCGGGCATGAAGGCTGAAGAACTCAAGCCCTTGCAGCGTGGCGGCGGCAGTGCCGGCGTGGCTGGCGGCAAGGGTGGCCCGTACGTGCCCGCGCCCAACCCGTCGCTGGAACAGTTGCAGTCGCTGGTCAGCGGTCTGGACGAAGCCACCGACATCAACACCGACCTCTTCACCTACGTCGAATCGCGCCTGCAGGAAAGCCGCTTGACCGCGCTGCTGGTGCCCAGCGCGCCGCCGGTCGAAGGGCCTATCGGTTCGGGCTTCGGCTTTCGCACCGACCCCATCGACGGCCGCCCAGCGCTGCACAGCGGCCTGGACTTCCCGGCCGAGATCGGCACGCCGATCACCGCGGCGGCAGGAGGCATCGTGATCACGAACGAGTGGCACCCGGGTTACGGCCAGGTGCTGGAAATCGACCACGGCAACGGCCTGGTCACCCGCTACGCCCACTGTTCCAGCATCGTCGTCGGGCTGGGTGCGCTGGTCAAGCGCGGCCAGCTGGTGGCCAAGGTGGGCAACTCGGGCCGTTCGACGGGATCGCATCTGCACTTTGAAGTGCTGGTGGACGGCGTGCCGCAGGACCCGGCCCGCTTCCTGGCGGGTGGCGGTGCGCCCAAAACCGAGTTTGCCGCGCGAATTGGCAAGCGCTGAGGCGCCAGACGCCGACGCTGCCCGCGGGGCCGGTCCGCACGGGGGCCGATGCTAAACTCGACCGGCTACTGACAGTGCGCGACAGCAGGCATGTTTCACGCACCCGAGGCGTGCCGTGATGCCTTGCAGGCCTGCAAAGCGACCCCAGATGCGCCTGTCGTGTCTCCCTACAGCCGCAGGCCCAGGCCTGCAGGTGACCCCTCAGCGGGCCCGGTGCGCACTGCGCCGCCCCTTCGATCCACCCAGCCCCGACGCCGCATGTTCCCCAAGATCCTGACCCAGATTTTCGGCAGCCGGAATGACCGCCTTCTCAAGACCTACCGGCGCACGGTGGACCAGATCAACGCGCTGGAGCCGCAGTTTGAAAAGCTGAGCGACGCCGAACTGCGCGCCAAGACCGACGAATTCCGCCAGCGGCTGCAGAACGGCAGCACGCTCGACGACCTGTTGCCCGAAGCCTTTGCCGTGGTCCGTGAAGGTGGCAAGCGCACGCTGAAGATGCGCCACTTCGACGTCCAGCTGAAAGGCGGCATGGCGCTGCACCACGGCAAGATCGCCGAGATGCGCACCGGCGAAGGCAAGACGCTGATGGCGACGTTGCCGGTCTATCTGAACGCGCTCGCCGGCAAGGGCGTGCACGTGGTGACGGTCAACGACTATCTGGCCCGGCGCGATGCCGAATGGATGGGGCGGCTTTACACCTTCCTGGGCTTGGCCGTGGGCGTCAACGTGCCCGGCATGGAACGCGAGGAAAAGCAGTTGGCCTACCTGGCCGACGTGACCTACGGCACCAACAACGAATTCGGCTTCGACTACCTGCGCGACAACATGGTGCAGGCCGTGTCCGACCGCGTGGCGCGCGGCCTGAACTACGCCATCGTCGATGAGGTGGACTCGATCCTGATCGACGAAGCGCGCACGCCGCTGATCATCAGCGGCCAGGCTGAAGACCACACCGAGATGTACGTGCGCATCAACGGCATCGTGCCAGGCATGAAGAAGCAGATCGGTGAAGAGGACGTGCGCACCGGTGAAGGTGTCATCGAAGCCGGTGACTTCACGGTCGACGAAAAGACGCACCAGGTCTTTCTCACCGAAGCTGGCCACGAAAAGGCCGAAGCACTTCTGACCCAGGGCGGCCTGCTGGCCGAAGGCGCCAGTCTCTACGACCCCAGCAACATCGCGCTGATGCACCACGTGTACGCGGCTTTGCGCGCGCACAACCTCTACAACCGCGACCAGCACTACGTGGTGCAGGCCGGCGAAGTCATCATCGTCGACGAATTCACCGGCCGCCTGATGACGGGCCGGCGCTGGAGCGACGGCCTGCACCAGGCGGTCGAAGCCAAGGAAGGCGTGCAGATCCAAAGCGAGAACCAGACGCTGGCGTCCGTCACCTTCCAGAACTACTTCCGCATGTACGGCAAGCTCGGTGGCATGACCGGCACCGCCGACACCGAGGCCTACGAATTTCAGGAAATCTATGGCCTGGAAACGGTAGTCATCCCGCCCAACCGGCCTACCATCCGCAAGGACGACAACGACCTCATCTACAAGACGGCGAAGGAAAAGTACGACGCCGTCACCAACGACATCCGCGACTGCCATGAACGTGGCCAACCGGTGCTGGTGGGCACCACCAGCATCGAAAACTCCGAGCTGATTTCCGAGCTGCTGACCAAGGCCAAGCTGCCGCACCAGGTGCTCAACGCCAAGCAGCACGCCAAGGAAGCCGAGATCGTCGCCCAGGCCGGGCGGCCGAGCGTGATCACCATCGCCACCAACATGGCCGGCCGCGGCACCGACATCGTGCTCGGCGGCAACGTCGAAAAGCAGGTCCAGTTCCTGGAAGAGGACGCTGCGCTGTCTGACGAAGAAAAGGCCACGCGCGGGCAGACGCTGAAGGACGAATGGCAGAGCCTGCACGACAGCGTCAAGGCCCAGGGCGGCCTGCGCATCGTGGCGACTGAACGCCATGAGAGCCGGCGCATCGACAACCAGTTGCGCGGCCGCAGCGGCCGCCAGGGCGACCCCGGCGCCAGCCGCTTCTACCTGAGCCTGGACGATTCGCTGATGCGCATCTTTGCGGGTGACCGCGTGCGCGCCATCATGGACAGGCTGAAGATGCCCGAAGGCGAGGCCATTGAAGCCGGCATCGTCAACCGCAGCATCGAAAGCGCGCAGCGCAAGGTCGAGGCGCGCAACTTCGACATCCGCAAGCAGCTGCTGGAGTACGACGACGTCAGCAACGACCAGCGCAAGGTCATCTACCAGCAGCGCAACGAGATCCTGGAAGCGCCGACGCTCGACGAGCAGATCACCAACCTGCGCAAGAGCACCATGCACGATGTCGTGCGCACCTTCGTGCCCGCGGGCACGCTGGAAGAGCAGTGGGACCTGGCCGCGCTGGAACGCCTGCTGCGCGAAGAGTGGCACCTGGACGTGGTGCTGAAAGCCTTGGTGGAGCAAAGCGACTCCATCACCGACGACGACATCGTTGACAAGGTGGTGGCCGCTGCCGACGCGCACTTCAAGGCCAAGGTGGACTTCGTCGGCGCCGAGCAGTTCACGCCCTTCATGCGCATGGTGCTGCTGCAAAGCATCGACAGCCACTGGCGTGAACACCTGGCCGCACTGGACTACCTGCGCCAGGGCATCCACCTGCGCGGCTATGCGCAGAAGAACCCCAAGCAGGAATACAAGCGCGAAGCCTTCGAGCTCTTCAGCCAGTTGCTGGACACCGTGAAGATGGAAGTCACGCGCACGCTGATGACGGTGCGCATCCAGAGCCAGGACCAGGTGGCAGAAGCCGCGCAAGCGATTGAACAGCAGGCCGGGCAGTTGGCCAATGTGACCTACACGCACCCGAACGAAGACGGCAGCGTGTCACAGGAAGCGGATCAGGGCCTGCTGGGCACGGCACCTGTGCCCAAGGTCGGCCGCAACGACCCTTGCCCGTGCGGCAGCGGCAAGAAGTTCAAGAATTGCCATGGCAGGCTGGCGTGAAGGCGTCCTGGTTGCTGCTGCGTTGTGGCTGCCGGCCTGCGCGTTGACGGCCGGCAACACCCTGCCGGCGGACCGAGCCGAGAACGCCCAGCCCGCGCAACGTGCAGGCTTTGTGCAACCCGGGCCCGGGGGCATCGCTGCCCAAACGGCCCTGGAAGATGCGGTGCGTGAAGATGCCCTGCGCGCGTGGCCGGGTGCGCAGCGTGCGCAGTTGCAGGTGCAAACCGAGGCCGTGACCTGGGCTGATGGTTCGCTGGGATGCTCGCAACCTGGCCGAAGCTATACGCAGGCGATGGTGGCGGGTTGGCGCCTCGTGGTGCGTGGCCTGGGCCGTGAGGCGGTCTATCACGCCAGCCAGCGTGGCCAGTGGCTACTTTGCCCCGGTGGCGCCTTACCGCCCGGGCGGCCAGGCGACGTCACGCGCTGAGCTTGCGCAAAAAAATGGCCGCTCGATGCGGCCACTTTTTCGGTGCAGGTGAATCAGCGCTGCAGTTGGCGTGCACGCCGCGATGCGGCACCCAGCCCCAACAGGGCGATCCCGGCCAGGGCAAAGCTTGTCGGCTCCGGCACGTAGGTCACGGTCAGGGAACCAGTGCGCCAGACACCGTCGACAGCGCCAGTGAAATCGTCGAAGCGTTCAAAGAATTCCAGGAACAGACGGCCGGTGGAACCGACCCTGAAATCGGCACCCAGGGCCACCAGGTCTGCCGAGCCGGTATAGCTGCCGGCACCCGAGGAGTCGTCGCCGAAACCGGGTGACAGCGATGCACCTGCGCTGCCACCATCGCTGAAGTCAACGGAGATTTCCGAAAGCCAGCTCGGGGTGTCCGCAAACAACGAGACGTTCCACGACAGGCCGGTGACGCGGGCACCGGCAAAGAGATCGAGAAAGCGCGTTTCATTGCCGGCGTCACCGAACTCGCCGCGACTTTCGATGCCCGCCACATTAAGTGTTAGCTCGTAGGCCTGCGCAGTGCTCGCCGCAAGCGCCAAGGCAGCCACCGCAAACGCGGCTGCCGTCTTCTTCACGTGATTGAAACTCATTGACCTGACTCCAAAGTTGCTCGCTGCGTGCTGGCTACCGCCAGCGCATGACGATGAGCCTAGAATTTGCCATTCAACTCGGGGCGCCGCAATGGCCGCGATGCGTCAGAACGCCGTTATCCCCCGTGACCTGATGGCAGGAAATACCCGCGACAGCGTGCAGGGGGATCACCGGCGTCACAGCCCAGTCTTGCGCAGGCACCCTCATTCGCGGGGGCACTGCCGCTGCGCTTCATAGGTGAGCGCGCACCGGCCTTTCTGCCGCACCGGGAAATCACCGATCCAAAAGCCGATACGAGTCTGGACCATCGGGGACTTTCCCAATTTGGAGTCAATTCGATGCCTGCCTGGAAGTTTGCACTGAAGCCCGTCGCCTTCGCGGCGGCCGCCCTCGCCTCCGCTGCCATGGCCATGGCCCAGAGCCTGCCTGTTTCCAGCGCGGAGGGTACCCAGCTCTGGTTCGTCGAACTCGCAGGCAAGCCAGTGGCTGACGGCGCAAGCCTTGCCGCGGTGCAAGCCGAACAGGCCGCCTTCCGCACCGCCGCTGCGCAGGCTGGCGTGGTGTTGACGGAGCGCCGTTCCTTCAACTCGCTCTTCAACGGCATGTCGGTCGTGGTGTCGGCAGCAGACCGTGCCAAGCTGTCGCGCGTGGCCGGGGTGAAGGCACTGCACCCGGTTGAAATCGTGCTGGCGCCGACGCCCGAAGTGGCTGCGGGTTCCGCGGCAGACATGGCCTACGCGATCACCCTCACGGGCGTCAACGTCGTGCAGAACACGCTGGGGCTGACCGGCGCGGGCGTGAAGGTCGGCATCATTGACAGCGGCATCGACATCGACCACCCGGCGTTCGGTGGCGGCGGTGTGCCGGGCGGCACGTCGTTTCCGAATGCGCGCGTCGTGGCGGGTTATGACTTCGTGGGCGATGCCTACAACTCTAACGGTACCGGTGCTGCACTGATCCCGGTGCCCGACGCCAACCCGGACGACTGCGGTGGCCACGGCACGCACGTGGCGGGCATTGTTGGCGCCAACGGGGGTGGCATTCGCGGTGTCGCACCGGGCGTGACCTTTGGCGCCTACCGTGTCTTCGGCTGCGCGGGCAGCACCACGTCGGACATCATCCTGGCAGCGCTGGAGCGCGCGCTGGCGGATGGCATGCAGGTCATCAACCAGAGCCTGGGTGCGGCCAGGCAGTGGCCGCAGTACCCCACCGCACAGGCTTCCTCGCGACTGGCCAAGAAGGGTGTGGTGATGGTCGCCTCCATCGGCAACAACGGGCCAGGTGGCAGTTCGCCGGACGCCTTGTGGGCCGCCGGCGCCCCGGGTGTGGGTGAAAGCGTGATTGGCGTGGCGTCGTTCGACAACGCCCAGCTCTCGTTCCAGGTCAACGGCACGCCCTACGGCTACAACGCCGCCACGGGGTCGCCGACGGCGCCAACGACCGGCAGCTTGACGATGGCGAAAACCGGCACGCCGACGACCGTCAACGACGCCTGCGTGGCGTTGACCCCGGGCAGCCTGACCGGCCGGGCCGTGCTCATTCGGCGCGGCACCTGCGGCTTTTTCGTAAAGGCTTCCAATGCCCAGGCCGCTGGCGCCGCCGCGGTGGTGCTTTACAACAATGCGGCTGGCGCGCTGAACCCCAGCGTCGCGGGCACACCAGCCGTGACCATCCCGGTGGTCGCGATCACTGCAGCACAAGGTGCGACGCTGGACGCCGCGATCGCATCGGGCCCGACGATACTGAACTGGTCGGCCAACCCGGTCAGCTTCCCCTTTGGCACGGGTGGCCTGATCTCAGGCTTCAGTTCCTTCGGCATGGCGGCAGACCTGACGGTGAAGCCGGACGTCGGCGCGCCGGGCGGTGGCATCCTCTCGTCCTATCCGCTTGAGCTTGGCGGCACCGCCACGCTGAGCGGCACGTCCATGTCGTCGCCGCACACCGCGGGAGTTGCTGCGCTCGTCTTGCAAGCGCTGCCGAACGCCGCGCTGGGTCGCGAAAGCGCCGTCGTTGGCCGCGGGGCGCCGCCCATGATCAACATGGCCACGCGCCTGATAAACACCGCCAAGCCCAAGAACTGGTCGGGCAACGCTGCGCTCGGGCTGGTGGACCACTCATTCCGGCAAGGTGGCGGCATGGTCGATGCGCTGGCTGCAGTGCAGAACCAGCAGTTCGTGGTGCCGGCCAAGTTCTCAACGGGTGAGAGCCAAAACGGTTCCACCGTCCAGCGTCTGACGATCCGCAATGACGCGCTGGTGCCGGTGACCTACACCGTGGGGCATACCTCCGGCGTCGCGGCAGGGCCCAACACGCAGACCGGCGCCAGCTACAACATCACCGGTGTCTTCGACGCGCCTGCCACGGTAACCTTCAGCGCCCCGACGGTGCTGGTGCCTGCAAGGGGCACCGCGTCGGTGACGGTGACGGTGGCTGCCAACGGCACGTTGCCCGACCGCTCGCTGTATGGCGGCTACATCACGCTGACGCCAGGGGCCGATGGCGCGCCGATCAACGTGCTGTACGCGGGCTTCAAGGGCGACTACCAATCCACGCAGGTGTTGACGCCCACCGCCAGTGGCTTTCCGTGGCTGGCCTCGCTTGCTGGCACCAGTTACACCAACCAGCCGGCAGGCGCCACCTACACGATGGCAGGTGGCGACACGCCGTATGTGCTGGCGCACTTCGACCACCACTCGCGCACGCTGAAGGTGGAGGCTGTGGACGCCGCAACCTCGGCTTCGCGTGGTGTGATCAGCGAAGACCAGTACTTCGGCCGCAGTGCCACGCCCACCGGTTTCTTCGCCTTCAACTGGGACGGCACCACCTCCACAGGTCTGCAGCCCAACGGCACCTACAAGATCCGCGTGTCGGTTCTGAAGGCACTGGGCGATCCGGCCAACCCGGCGCACTGGGAAATCTGGACATCGCCAACGGCGACGATCGCGCGCCCCTGAGCCGGCGACGCCTCAGGCGCAGTCAGCGCTCCACGGGCCCCTTCCAGGCCCTTCTTCACAACGGGCCCTTCGGGGCCCTTCTTCACAACGGGCCCTTCGGGGCCCTTTTTTCATGTGCGGGGCCCCTAAACTGCACCCGCGCGCACTGGCTTGGGGCCGGGGCACGGACCAACCGGCTGGCGACACGATGCAACGAGATGACCTCTCCCGCGCTCCGACACAACTGACCACGCCGCGCCTGGACCTGCACGCACCACGGCCCGAATTCGGGCCGCTGTTCGTAGAAAGTCTGAACCTGTCGCTGCCCGGTCTGACTTACATCGGCTGGGCGCAGAAGGTGCGCAGCACCGACTGGGGTACCACCTTCATGGCGCATGGCGTCGAGTTGATCGCCGCGTGCGACTGCCTTATCTACTACGCCTTCGAGCGCACCAGCGGCACCTATGTGGGCCGCGTCGACCTGCACAGCTGGGACTTCGAGGCACCGCGCTGCGAAGTGGGATATGTGGGCGACGCGCGCAGTGCCGGCCGGGGCCTGATGCGCGAGGCGGTGCTGGCTTGTGTGGACATCGCCTTCAGTCTGGGTGCGGCACGTGTGCAGGCGCTCAGCGAGGCCGGCAACAGCCGCGCGCTGCACTTCGCCGAACACGCGCTCAAGTTCACCCGCGAAGGCGTGCTGCGCAATTTCGAGCGCGATGCGCAGGGGCGGCTTGGCAGCCAGGTGATGTTCGCTGCCTACAATTCCGCCGTTGCCTGAACCCGGGCCACGGCCCCACCCGAGCCCACACCATGCCCGTCAACCTGCAAGCCCCTGATCCCAGCACTCTGCTGCCAGTGCCCGGTGTGCGCATTGGCGTGGCAATGGCCGGCGTGCGCAAGCCCAACCGGCGCGACCTGGTGCTGTTTGAACTGGCGCCAGGCAGTGCGGTGGCCGGCGTCTTCACGAGCAACCGTTTTTGCGCGGCGCCGGTGCAGGTCTGCCAGCAGCAGCTGGCCGCCGGCGCCGACATCCGCGCATTTCTCGTCAACACCGGCAATGCCAACGCCGGCACCGGCGCTGACGGCCTGGCGCGCGCACGCCGCAGTTGTGCCGCGCTGGCTGGGCTGATGGGCCTGCAGCCGCAGCAGGTGCTGCCTTTTTCCACCGGTGTGATCATGGAAACGCTGCCGGTCGAGCGCATCGAAGCCGGCCTGCCGGCCGCACTGGCGGCATTGCGCAGCGACGGCTGGGCCGAAGCGGCGCAGGGCATCATGACCACGGACACGCTGCCCAAGGCCGCGTCGCAGCAGGTCACCATTGGCGGCAAGCCCGTCACCGTCACGGGCATCAGCAAGGGCGCCGGCATGATCCGGCCGAACATGGCGACGATGCTCGGCTTCATGGCCACCGACGCGGTGATCGACGCCGCGCTGTTGCAGGCGCTCTTGAAGGAGGCGGCCGACCACAGCTTCAACCGCATCACGATCGACGGCGACACCTCCACCAACGATTCATTCATGCTCGTGGCCACGCAGCAGGCCGGGCACACCGCGATCACGTCGCTGAGCTCGGCCGAAGGCCGGTTGCTGCGCGACGCCGTTGTCGCGGTGTCGCAGCAACTGGCGCAGGCCATCGTGCGCGACGGCGAAGGCGCCACCAAGTTCATCACCGTGCAGGTGCAGGGCGGCCGCGATGAGGCCGAGTGCAAGCTGGCGGCCTACGCCATTGCGCATTCGCCGCTCGTCAAAACGGCCTTCTTTGCCAGCGACCCCAACCTCGGCCGCATCCTGGCGGCGGTGGGCTATGCCGGCATCGGCGACCTGGACCAGGGCCTGATCGACCTGCACCTCGACGATGTGCATGTGGTCACGCAGGGCGGCCGCCACCCGGCCTACCGGGAAGAGGACGGCCAGCGGGTGATGAAGCAGAGCGAGATCACGGTGCGTGTCGACCTGCACCGCGGCGCCGCCGAAGCCACGGTGTGGACCTGCGACTTTTCGCTCGACTACGTGCGCATCAACGCCGACTACCGCTCGTGAACGCAGCCCCCCGCAGCGCCTTCGGCGCTTCCCCCCCAAGGGGGCAACCCCAGCGGCCCGGCAGAGCCGGTTTCGCGGCGTTCGCTTGATGGGGGCAACAACTGCCTAAGTGGCCCAAGCTACCCGAAGGCGACCTGCTGCGCGACCGCGCTTACCTGCGGCTCTGGACTTCCATCCTCACCAGTTCCTTCGGCAACCAGGTGATGATGCTGGCGCTGCCGCTCACCGCCGCCGTGCTGCTGCAGGCCACACCCACGCAGATGGGCCTGCTGACCGCCATCGAGCTGTCGCCCTTCCTGATCTTCAGCCTGCCGGCTGGCGTCTGGCTCGACCGCGTGCGCAAGCTGCCGGTGTATGTGGTGGGCGAGTCGCTGGTGGCGGTGTGCGCGGCGAGCGTGCCGCTGGCCTGGTGGCTGGGCTGGTTGACGATGGGCTGGCTCTATGCCATCGGCTTCGTCATCGGCCTCGTGCACACGGTGGCCGGCACGGCGGCGCAGATTGTGCTGACGCAGGTGGTAGGGCGTGAGAGGCTGGTGGAGGCGCATGCCAAGAATGCGCTGGCCACGTCCGGCGCCGAGGTGGCAGGGCCCGGCATTGCTGGCGCGCTGATCAAGATCTTCGGTGCACCGCTGGCGCTCTTGGTGAATGCCGTGCTGCTGCTGGGGTCCGCGCTGATCCTGCGCGGCCTGCACATCCACGAAAGGCGCGATGCACGGCCCGACGCTCACTTCTGGCGCGACCTGCTGACCGGCGTGCGCTTCGTCGCCAGCAACCGGCTCTTGATGACGCTGGCGGTGCTGATGGGCGTGTGGCAGATGTGCCATTACGCGGCGATGGTGGTGCAGATCCTCTTCGCCACCCGCACGCTCGGCTTGAGCGAACACGCGGTGGGCCTGTGTTACATGGGCATGGGCCTTGGCACTATCACTGGCAGCGTCTATGGCCGCCGCATCAGCCACCGCATCGGGCCCGGGCCGTGCCTGGTGATGGGCTACCTGATCTGCGGCACCGGCTGGGGCATCCTGGCGCTGGCACCTGCCAATGCCTGGGGCGTGGCGGCCTTCGCGCTGATGCTGATGCTTTTCACCACCGGCGCGGTCTTCATCTTCATCAACTTCCTGGCATTGCGCCAGGCCGTGACGCCAGAGCCGCTGCTGGGCCGCATGACCGCCACCATGCGCTGGCTGACGCTGCTGGCCGCCGGCCCCGGCGCGCTGCTGGGCGGCTGGTTGGGTGAACACGTGGGGCTGCGAGCGGCGCTGGGCTTTGCCAGCGGGGTGTCGCTGCTGCTGGTGCTGGTGGCGTGGCGGCTGCCGCTGATCCGCGAACTGAAGTCGTTGCCCGAGGCCGAACGCGAATCGGAATGGCTGGGGCTGGAAGCCGACGTGCGGCCAGCGGGCTAGACCGCGGTGCTGGCGGGCGAGAAACGGTCCACCGCGTCGGTGATGATGCCGTCGATGCCAAGGCTCAGAAGCCGCTGCACATCCGCCACTTCATTCACGGTGTAGCAGAGCGCCCGCAGACCGGCACTGTGGAGCTGCGACAGCAGCGCGGCATCCATCAGCCGGTGGTTGCTGACCACGGCCACGCAGGCCAGTTGCTGCGCCATCAGAAACCAGCCCGGCCACAAAGTATCGATGAGCAGTGCGCGGGGAATCGTGGGCGCTGATTCGCGCGCGCCCTGCAGCGCATCGGGTCTGAACGAACTGAAGAGCAGCGGCGACGCCGCACCGGCCCAAAGGCCCAGGCAGGCTTGCCCCACCGCCACGCCAGTGGCATGTTCATGGCCCGGGGTGGGTTTGATTTCGAGGTTCAGCGCAAAGGCGTTGCACTGCACATAGGCCGCGATGGCGTCCAGGCTGGGCAGCGCTTCGCCTGCGAAAGCGCGGGAATGCCAGGCGCCGGCATCGAAGCGCGAAAGTTCAGCCCAGGGCCGCAAACCGGCCACGCCATGCTCGGGCGTGGTGCGGTCCAGCGTGTCGTCATGCAGCAAGAAGGGCACGCCGTCGGCGCTGAGCTTCACATCGCATTCAAAGGCGCGGTAGCCGTGTGCGGCGCCCGCGCGGAAGGCCGCCAAGGTGTTCTCGGGCGCCAGCTTGCCGGCCCCCCGGTGCGCAATCCACAGGGGCCAGTCAGAGGTCTGCCAGGGCGGCATGCTTCACAGGCCCCTAGACGCGCTGGCCCGTCGCCGGTTCAAACCAGTGCAGATGTTCTGGCGCGACGTGCAGTTGCACGGTGTCGCCGGACTTGGGCGGCGTCAGCGTGGCTTCGATGCGCAGCGTGAAGGCGGCACTGTCGACGCCCCCCAGCTTGCCGTACACCAGCCGCTCGGCGCCCAGCATTTCCAGCATCTCCACCTTCAGCGGCCAGCCGCTGCTCGTGTGGAGCTGGCCACCCAGCTGCGCGTGTTCAGGCCGCACCCCCAGCGTCATCGCGCCGGCACGTGGCGCGGCGGCGGGCAGCATCAACGTCTGCCCACCCACCGTGAAGCGCGAGCCGTCGGCCTGGCCCTGCATCAGGTTCATCGGCGGGCTGCCGATGAAGCCCGCCACGAAGGTGGACGCAGGCTGGCCATAGACCTGGTCGGGCGTGCCGATCTGTTCGATGCGGCCGGCGTTCATCACGATCATGCGCTGCGCCAGCGTCATCGCCTCGACCTGGTCGTGGGTGACGAAGAGCGAGGTCACGCCCAGTTCGGCATGCAGCTTTTGAATCTCCAGCCGCGTCTGCGCGCGCAGCTTGGCGTCCAGGTTGGACAGCGGCTCGTCGAAGAGGAACACCGCCGGCTGGCGCACGATGGCGCGGCCCATGGCCACGCGCTGGCGCTGGCCGCCCGACAGTTCGCGCGGCTTGCGTTGCAGCAGGGTGCCCAGTTCAAGGATCTTGGCCGCCTTCTGCACCCGCATCTCGATCTCGGCCTTGGGCTGCTTGGCGATCTTCAGGCCATAGGCCATGTTGTCGTACACGCTCATGTGCGGGTACAGCGCGTAGTTCTGGAACACCATCGCGATGTCGCGCTCGGCCGGCTCCAGCTTGTTGACGACACGGCCGCCGATGTCGATCTCTCCGCCGGTGATGTCTTCCAACCCGGCCACCATGCGCAGCAGCGTGCTCTTGCCGCAGCCACTGGGCCCCACGATGACGATGAACTCGCCATCGGTGATCTGTGCGTTGACACCGTGGATGACCTTGTTGGACCCGGGCCCGCGGCCGTAGGTCTTTTCGACGTTGCGTAGGGAGATGGCGCCCATGTTCTTGTTCTCTATTTTTCCGTGTCGACCAGGCCCTTGACGAACCACTTCTGCATCAGCATGACCACCAGTGCCGGCGGGATCATGGCCAACATCGCAGTGGCCATCACCAGGTTCCACTGCTGTGCGGAGTCACCGCCGCTGATCATGCGTTTGATGCCGATCACCACGGGGTACATGTTCTCGTCGGTGGTCACGAGCAGCGGCCAGAGGTACTGGTTCCAGCCGTAGATGAACTGGATGACGAAGAGTGCGGCGATGCTGGTGCTGGACAGCGGCAGCAGCACGTCCTTGAAGAAACGCATCGGGCCGGCACCATCCACGCGCGCGGCTTCCACCAACTCATCGGGCACGGTCATGAAGAACTGGCGAAACAGGAAGGTCGCCGTGGCCGATGCGATGAGCGGGATCGTCAGACCTGCATAGCTGTTGAGCATGCCCAGGTCCGACACCACCTTGTAGGTCGGAAAGATGCGCACCTCCACCGGCAGCATCAGCGTCACGAAGATGGCCCAGAAGAAGAACATCCTGAACGGGAAGCGGAAGTAGACGATGGCAAAGGCCGACAGCAGGCTGATCGCGATCTTGCCGACGCTGATGACCAGCGCCGACACCAGGCTGACCCACATCATCTGCGCCACCGGTGCGCCAGAGCCGGGGCCGCGCTCCGCGCCCGTCAGCACGGCGCTGTAGTTCTGCATCATCCGGTCGCCCGGCAGCAGCGGCATCGGCGCCTGCACGATGGCCTGCGCCGTGTGCGTGGAGGCGACGAAGGTGATGTAGACCGGGAAGGCCACGATCAGCACACCGATGATCAGCACGGCGTGCGACAGGAAGCTCAGCCAGGGGCGGCGCTCAACCATGGTGTGGGTTCATCCGTTGCCGTGCATCAGTAGTTCACGCGCCGCTCGATGTAGCGGAACTGCACCACCGTCAACGTGATGAGGATGACCATCAACACCACCGATTGCGCTGCCGACCCGCCCAGGTCCAGCGCCTTGAAGCCGTCGTAGTAGAGCTTGTAGACCAGCACCGTGGTCTCCTTGCCTGGGCCGCCTTCTGTGGACGCATCGATGATGCCGAAGGTGTCCAGGAAGGCGTAGACGATGTTGATGACGAGCAGGAAGAACGTCGTCGGCGACAGCAGCGGGAAGACGATGGTCCAGAAGCGCCGCCAGGGCGATGCACCGTCGATGGCCGCCGCTTCGATCAGCGACTTGGGGATCGACTGCAAGCCGGCCAGGAAAAACAGGAAGTTGTAGGAGATCTGCTTCCATACCGCGGCCATGACCACCAGCGCCATGGCGTGGTTGCCATTCAGCAAGTGGTTCCATTCGAAGCCCGCAGCACGCAGCCAAAAGCTGACGACGCCGATGCTGGGCGCGAACATGAACAGCCACAGCACGCCGGCCACGGCGGGTGCCACGGCGTACGGCCAGATCAGCAACGTCTTGTAGGCCAGCGCGCCCTTGATCACGCGGTCTGCAAACACCGCCAGCATCAAGGACACCGCCAGGCCGATCACGGCCACGAGCAACGAAAACACCGCTGTGGTCTTGAACGAGCCCAGGTAGCTGGAGTCGTTCATTAGCGCGCGGAAGTTGTCCAGGCCCACCCATTCGGTGCTGGTGCCGAAGGCGTCCTGCTGCTGGATGGATTGCAGCAGCGCCTGCGCCGCAGGCCAGAAGAAAAACACGCCAATGACGGCGACCTGGGGTGCAAGCAGAGCCCAGGGCAGCCAGCCGGAACGGAAGACGACGCGCTTTTCAGTGGCCATCGGCCGGGTCAGCCCTTGTTGGCCTTCTGGAACTTCTCCAATTGTTCGTTGCCGCGCTTGACGGCTTCATCCAGCCCTTCCTTGGCTGTCTTCTTGCCGCCCCAGACCTGCTCCATCTCTTCATCGATGATGGTTCGGATCTGCACGAAGTTGCCCAGGCGGATGCCGCGCGACTTGTCGGTGGCCTTGCGGATCATCTGGTTGGGTGCCACGTCGGTGCCCGGGAATTTCTTGTAGAAGCCGCTGCTGTCCGTCAGCTTGAAAGCTGCCGTGGTGATGGGCAGGTACCCGGTGCGCTGGTGGCTGGCTGCCTGCACTTCGGGGCTGGAGAGGTGGTTGAAGAAGGCGGCGGCACCCTTGTACTCCTCGGCTTTCTTGCCGGCCATCACCCACAGGCTGGCGCCACCGATGACGGTGTTCTGCGGCGCGCCCGTCACGTCAGGGTAATAGGGCAGGGGTGCCATGCCGTAGGCGAATTTGGCGTTGGCCTTGACTGCGCCGTACAGGCCCGACGAGCCGGTGAGCATCGCGCACTCACCAGAGGGGAAGGTGGCATCGGCCGTGTTGTTGCGGCCCTTGTAGACGAACAGGCCGTTCTTGGACATGTTGGCCAGGTTCTCGATGTGGCGCACATGCAGCGGCGAGTTGAAGGCCAGCCGCGTGTCCATGCCGCCGAAGCCGTTTTTCTTGGTCGCGAATTCGACGTTGTGCCAGGCGCTGAAACTCTCAAGCTGCGTCCAGCTCTGCCAGCTGGTGGAGAAGGGGCACTTGTGCCCGCTGGCCTTGAGCTTGGCAGCGGCCAGCGCCACTTCGGGCCAAGTGGACGGCGCCTTCTCCGGGTCCAGGCCGGCGGCTTTGAACGCGTCCTTGTTGTAGTAGAAGATGGTGGTCGAGCTGTTGAAGGGCATGCTCAGCATCTGGCCATTGGGTGCCGTGTAGTAACCGGCCACCGCGCTGACGTAGGTGGTGGGGTCGAACTTCAGGCCCGACTCCTTCATCACCTCGGCCACCGGCTTGATGGCGCCTTTGCTGGCCATCATCGTGGCCGTGCCGACCTCGAAGACCTGCAGGACCACCGGCGCGTTGCCGGCGCGGAAGGCGGCCACGGCGGCGGTCATGCTCTCCGGGTAACTGCCCTTGAAGGTGGGGACCACCTTGTAGTCCTTCTGGCTGGCGTTGAAGTCCTTGGCCAGATCGTTGACCCACTCACCGAGGGCGCCGCCCATGGAGTGCCACCAGGTGATTTCGGTCTGGGCCTGGGCCGGCAGTGCAAACAAGGCGGCCAGCACCGCGGCCAGCGGGGTGATCGAACGGATTTTCATGGGGACTCCTGGAGGGTGGTTCTGGGGGCAAGCCCACGAGTGTGGGCGGCCTCTGTGACAGTTCTGTTTCTACGTTTGCGTTTCCACAGCTCTGTTTCTGTCATGGATGCGCCCGGCTCGGCAACGGGAGTTACCCGCCGCGCTGCCCGGAGCAGCACAGAGCAGGACCGAGCGCGGGACTGTACCCCTGGGGTAGCATCCCAATTAACCCTATGAACGCTCCTCTGCCCCTGGTCACACCCGCGTTGCCAACCCTGGCCAACGACACCGCGCCTCGCTTGCGCGAGATCCCCTACAACTACACGTCCTTCTCCGACCGCGAGATCGTGTTGCGGCTGCTCGGCGTGCGCGCCTGGGAGATCCTGCAGCGACTGCGCCAGGAGCGGGGGACGGGCCGCAGTGCGCGCATGCTCTACGAAGTGCTGGGCGACATCTGGGTCGTGCAACGCAATCCGTATCTCGAAGACGACTTGCTGGACAACCCGCGTCGGCGGCAGATGCTGATTGACGCGCTGCACCACCGCCTGAATGAGGTCAGCAAGCGCCGCACGCCGGCCATCGACGCCGTACGTGACAAGGTGGTCGGCGAGTTGCTGGACGCGGCGTGCGCTGCGGTAGAGGCTTTCTCGGCGCACTTTCGCGCCGTGTGGGACTTGCGCAAGGCGACGCGCCGCGTGCTGAGCCGCACGACGGCCAAGGACAACCTCAAGTTCGACGGCCTGAGCCGCGTGTCCCACGTCACCGACGCCACCGACTGGCGCGTCGAGTACCCCTTCGTGGTGCTCACGCCCGACAGCGAAGTCGAGATGGCCGCGCTGGTGGCCGGCTGCATCGAACTGGGCCTGACCATCATCCCGCGCGGCGGCGGCACTGGCTACACCGGCGGCGCGGTGCCGCTGACGTGGAAGAGCGCGGTCATCAACACCGAAAAGCTCGAAGCCATGGGCGAGGTCGAGATGGTGCTGTTGCCTGGGCTGTCCATGCCCGTGGCCACCGTCTTCAGCGAAGCCGGCGTGGTGACGCAGCGGGTGGCCGATGCCGCGGATCGTGCCGGTTATGTCTTTGCCGTCGATCCCACCAGTGCAGAGGCCAGCTGCATTGGCGGCAACATCGCCATGAACGCTGGCGGCAAGAAGGCCGTGCTCTGGGGCACGGCGCTGGACAACCTGGCCAGCTGGAAGATGGTGACACCCGACGCCACGTGGCTGGAAGTGACGCGGCTGAACCACAACCTGGGCAAGATCCACGACGCGCCGCTGGCCAGCTTCGAGCTGAAGTACTTCGACGCCAGCGGAAAGACCCTGCAGCGCACCGAGCGGCTCGACATTCCGGGCGGCGTGTTCCGCAAGGAAGGCCTGGGCAAAGACGTCACCGACAAGTTTCTGGCCGGCCTGCCGGGCATCCAGAAGGAAGGCTGCGACGGCCTCATCACCAGCGCGCGCTGGATCGTGCACCGCATGCCGAAGCACGTGCGCACGGTGTGCATGGAATTCTTCGGCAACCCGAAGGATGCGGTGCCCAGCATCGTCGAGATCAAGGATTACCTCTTCGGCTTGAAAGAGCAGGGCGTGCTGCTGGCCGGCCTTGAACACCTGGACGACCGCTACCTGCGTGCGGTGGGTTACGCCACCAAGAGCAAGCGGGCGCTGGCGGGGTCGGGCTTGCCGAAGATGGTGCTCATCGGCGACATCGTCGGTGAAGATGAAAACGCCGTCGCGCGGGCAGCCAGTGAAGTCGTGCGCATCGCCAACAGCCGCGCCGGCGAAGGCTTCACGGCCGTCAGCGCAGACGCGCGCAAGAAGTTCTGGCTCGACCGCAAGCGCACGGCGGCCATTGCCAAGCACACCAACGCCTTCAAGATCAATGAAGACGTGGTGATTCCGTTGCCGCGCATGGGCGAATACACCGAAGGCATCGAACGCATCAACATCGAACTGAGCCTGCGCAACAAGCTTGAACTGGTGGATGCGCTCCAGGCCTTCTTTGCGCGCGGCAAGTTGCCGCTGGGGAAGAGTGACGATGCCGGTGACATCCCCAGTGCTGAACTGCTGGAAGACCGCGTGCAGCAGGCACTGGCGCTGCTGACTGAAGTGCGTGCGCTGTGGCAGCACTGGCTGGACAACCTGGATGTGGTGCAGCCCGACACGAATGAGGCCTGCTTCGCGCCGCTGCAGGACTGGCGGCTGCGCGCGAGCTGGAAGACGCAGATCCTCAAACCCTTGCAGCAGCTCTTTGCAGGCAGTGCGTTCACCCAACTGCTGGACGAATGCCGCAGCATCCACAAGGGCGTGCTGCGCGGCCGCGTATGGGCCGCCTTGCACATGCACGCCGGTGACGGCAACGTGCACACCAACATCCCCGTCAACAGCGACAACTACGCCATGCTGCAGACGGCGCATGAAGTGGTGGCGCGCATCATGGTGCTGGCGCGCAAACTGGGCGGCGTCATCAGTGGTGAACACGGCATTGGCATCACGAAGCTGGAATTCGTCACCGACGCGGAGCTGAAAGACTTTGCCGATTACAAACACCGCATCGACCCCGAAGGCCGCTTCAACAAGGGAAAGCTGTTGCGCGGTGCGATGGGGGATTCACGCCAAGCCGACTTGAGCGCGGCCTACACACCCAGCTTCGGCCTGATGGGGCATGAATCGCTCATCATGCAGCAGAGCGACATCGGCGCCATATCCGACAGCATCAAGGACTGCCTGCGCTGTGGCAAGTGCAAACCGGTCTGCGCCACGCATGTGCCGCGCGCCAACCTGCTGTACAGCCCGCGCAACAAGATCCTGGCGACCTCGTTGCTGATCGAGGCCTTCCTGTACGAAGAGCAGACGCGGCGCGGCATCAGCGTCAAACATTGGGAAGACTTCGAGGACGTCGCCGACCACTGCACGGTCTGCCACAAGTGCCTGTCACCGTGCCCGGTCAACATCGACTTCGGCGACGTCACCATGGCCATGCGCAACCTGCTGCGCAAGATGGGCAAGAAGAGCTTTCGCCCGGGCAATGCGGCGGCAATGCTGTTCTTGAACGCCACCCACCCGCAGGCCATCAAGCTGATGCGCAGCGCGATGGTGGGCGTGGGCTTCAAGGCGCAGCGATTCCTGAACGGGCTGATGAAACCCGCTGCGCGCAAGCAGACGGCCGCGCCACCGGCCACGCTGGGCACGGCGCCGATCAAAGAGCAGGTCATCCACTTCATCAACAAGAAGATGCCGGGTGGGCTGCCGAAGAAGACCGCGCGGGCGCTCTTGGACATCGAGGACAAGGACTACGTCCCGATCATCCGCAACCCGCAGGCCACCACGGCCGAGACCGAGGCGGTGTTTTACTTCCCTGGCTGTGGTTCAGAGCGGCTGTTCAGCCAGGTCGGCCTGGCCACCCAGGCGATGTTGTGGCATGCAGGTGTGCAGACCGTGCTGCCACCCGGCTACCTGTGTTGCGGCTACCCGCAGCGCGGCAGCGGCCAGGCCGACAAGGCCGAGAAGATCATCACCGACAACCGGGTGCTCTTCCACCGCGTGGCCAACACGCTGAATTACCTGGACATCAAGACCGTGGTGGTCAGCTGCGGCACCTGCTATGACCAGCTGCAGGGCTACAAGTTCGAGGACATCTTCCCCGGCTGCCGCATCGTGGACATCCACGAATACCTGCTTGAAAAGGGCATCACGATGGATGCGTCGCAGCAGGCCGGCTACCTGTACCACGACCCGTGCCACAGCCCCATGAAGCTGCAGGAGCCGATGAAGACGGTGAAGGCCTTGCTGGGCCCGAACGTCATCAAGAACGAACGCTGCTGCGGCGAAAGCGGCACGCTGGGCGTGACGCGGCCCGACATCAGCACGCAAGTGCGCTTCCGCAAGGAAGAAGAGATCCGAAGCGGTGAAACCGTGCTGCGTGAGCTGATGGCCAAGACACCGTCGCTCAGCAGCGCAGCGCAAGCCAACGTCAAGATCCTCACCAGTTGCCCCAGCTGCCTGCAGGGCCTGAAGCGCTTTGAAGACGATTTGCAGAACGGCCTGCTGGAGGCCGACTACATCGTGGTCGAAATGGCGCGCGTGATGCTGGGTGAAGACTGGCTGCCGCAGTACGTGGCGCGCGCCAACGCGGGCGGCATCGAACGCGTGCTGGTGTAGAGGCAGAAGCTGAATGGTCCGGCCCCTTTGACAGCAGGGCCGGTGGGGTTGCAGCAGGGGAAAGTTGAAGGGTGGGGGCTAAACTCTGGCCCACTCCCTCCTCTTGCAAAGCCATATGGCCGGCCTAGACCGCAACACCCCGCAGCCGACCGCGCTTACCGTGCACCAGGCTTCCCGCGTGCTTGAAGTGGCCTTTGACGACGGCGCGCACTACCGCATTCCCTTTGAGTTGATGCGCGTGTACTCGCCGTCGGCCGAGGTGCAGGGCCACGGCCCGGGGCAGGAGGTTCTGCAAACCGGCAAACGCGAAGTTGGCATCGACGACCTCAGCGCCGTCGGCCACTACGCCGTGCAGCCGCGCTTCTCGGACGGACACGACACCGGCATCTTTTCGTGGGACTACCTCTACAAACTGGGCCGTGACCAGGCAGACATGTGGCAGCGCTATGAAGAGCGCCTGGCCGCAGCGGGCATGAGCCGCGACAGCGCCATGGTGGCCGCAGCGGCTGCAGGCGGCGCCTGCAAAAGTCACTGAGACAGCACTCAAACGCCACTGAGTCGCCACCAAGTCGCCACGGAGACACCACAAACCCACCATGGCCCAGACCCACTTCGGCTACCAGACCGTTGACGACGCAGACAAGGCCCGGCGTGTGCGCGGCGTCTTCGACTCCGTGGCATCGCGCTACGACATCATGAACGACGTGCTGTCGATGGGACTGCACCGCGCCTGGAAGGCTTATGCCGTGGCCGTTGCCGCCGTCCAGCCGGGCATGCAGGTGCTGGACATCGCCGGCGGCACGGGCGACCTGGCGCGTGCCTTCGCTCAGCGCGTGGGCCCGGCCGGCCGCGTGGTGCTGACGGACATCAACGAAGCCATGCTGCGCACCGGGCGCGACCGGTTGCTTGACGAAGGCCTGGTGCTGCCCACGGCCGCCTGCGACGCCGAGCACCTGCCCTTCTGCAACGGTTCGGTGGACGGCGGCTTCGACCTCGTCAGCGTCGCCTTCGGCCTGCGCAACATGACGCACAAGGAAGCCGCGCTGACGGAGATGTGCCGTGTGCTGCGCCCCGGCGGCCGTTTGCTGGTGCTGGAGTTCTCGACGCCCGCCGCGCCATTGAAGAAGCCGTACGAGTGGTATTCCTTCAGCTTCATGCCGATGATGGGCAAGCTGATTGCTGGGGACGCCGACAGCTACCGCTACCTGGCCGAGAGCATTCGCATGCACCCCGACCAGGCCACACTGAAGACGATGATGCAGGCCTCGGGCTTTGCCCACGTGGACGTGCACAACCTGGCCGCGGGCATCGTGGCGCTGCATGTGGGCGTGAAGTGCTGAGCCGATTGCGGTCTGGCCTGCGTTCACGCTGGCATTCGGGCTTGCGCGCCAGCCCACGCCCAACCGCGCAATGCGACATGCAGGACTTCTTGCACGTGGCCCGTCAGAGCTTCCTGCAGATGCAGGCCGCCTGGGACCGTGCCGACCTTCAGTCCCTGGGTGTGATGGCGACTGAACCCTTGCTTGAGGACCTGCGTGAACAGCTCGCCATGCGCGGCCCCGGTCCCAACCACACCGAGGTGCTGGAACTGCAGGCCCGGCTGCTGGCGCTGGAAGAACTGCACGAAGCGTTTCTGGCCAGCGTCGAATTTACTGGCCTGATCCGCGAGCAGCTGGATGAATCGGCAGCGCCTTTCCGGGAACTTTGGCTGCTGGCCAAACTCAAGACGGCGGGGCGCGGTTGGCGACTGGCGCGGGTGCAGTCGCTGGGCTGATCAGCCCTGCGGGCCGTGACTTTGTGCGCCGCGCCACCCCGTGTGAGGGGGACTCGCCTACACCGTACCGTCATGGGCTAAGGGTTACACTGAAAAGCTCGACCCTGCCGGGTTTGCAATACAGCCGCAAACCGCGCTGACTCTGCCACAGACAGCCGCTGTCAGCCTCTGAAGACCGGGCCAGTCCGATCCAATCCAGGTCGATGAGCCCTCTGCATGCTGCACGGAAGACCGTTTTTTTGCCGAATCGATAGAGGACCCGCGCATGAACCTGTTGACCCTGAATGCCCCGAAGCGGGCCCGCCTTTGGATCCCGCTGGCGGTGGTGGCCGCCGCGGCGCTTTTTGTGGGTTGTGGCGAAAAGAAGGACAAGGCCGCCAGCCAGACGGCCGCCAAGGTGGGCAAGGACGAGATCACTGTCCATCAGATCAACTTCGTGCTGCAGCAACAGCGCAACCTGCGGCCCGAGCAGACCGATGCCGCCACGCGCCAGATCCTGGAGCGCCTGATCGAACAGCAACTGGCGCTGCAGAAGGTTGACGAACTCAAGGTGGACCGCGACCCGCGTGTGGTGCAGCAGCTGGAAGCGGCCCGCCGCGAAATCCTGGCCCGCGCCTACATCGAAAGGGTTGGTGAAGCAGCGCCCAAGCCCACGGCCGAAGAGATCAAGAAGTACTACGACGACAAGCCCGAACTCTTCCGCGAGCGCCGGGTGTACAGCATCCAGGAAATCGCCATCGAGGCGCGGCCTGAGCAGGTGGCTGAACTGCGCGCCAAGCTCGGCGAAGCCAAGAGCATCAACGAATTTGTTGACTACCTGAAGGCAGCCGGCCTGCGCTTTTCCGGCAACCAGGCCGTGCGCGCGGCAGAGCAGCTGCCGTTCAATACGCTGGAAGCCATGGCCAAGATGAAGGACGGCCAGGCGATGGTGGTGCCGTCGCCCACCGGGGCCCAGGTCATCGTGCTTGCGGGTTCGCGCATGCAGCCGGCGACTGAAGAGCAGTCGCGCCCGGCGATCGAGCAGTTCATCCTCAACGAACGCAAGCGCAAGCTCGTGGAAGAAGACATGAAGGCGCTGCGTGCCGCGGCCAAGGTCGAATATGTCGGCAAGTTCGCGGAGGCCGCAGCATCCGCATCGGCCGCAGCGCCCACCGCTTCGCCGACCCCTGCGCCCGCTGCCGCGCCGTCTGCCAGCGGCAGCCTCAGCAGCACCGACATCAACAAGGGCTTGGGGCTCAAGTGATGGCGGGCCTTGCCGCATTCCTGGCTGCACTGCTCACTGCCTTCCTGCTGCTGGGCACGACCGCACAGGCCCAAACCGGCGCCCCAGGCGCTGCCGGCGCAACGGCCGTCACCGAGTACCGCCTGGGCGCGGGCGACGTCGTCCGCATTGCGGTGTTCCAGAACCCTGAGCTGACGCTGGAAACGCGGGTCACCGAGGCCGGTGTCATTTCATACCCATTGCTGGGTGTGGTAAGGATCGGCGGCCTGAGCGTGACCGAAGCCGAAAAACGCCTGGCCGACGGCCTGCGCAACGGCAACTTCGTCAAAAGCCCGCAGGTCACGCTCGTCGTGCTGCAGGTGCGTGGCAACCAGGCCAGCGTGCTGGGCCAGGTCAACCGCCCTGGCCGCTACCCCATCGAAGTGGCCGACATGCGCCTGACCGACCTGCTGGCCACTGCCGGCGGCACGGCAGCGGGCGGCGCCGATATGGTGACCGTCACCGGTACCCGCAACGGCCAGCCCTTCCGCCAGGAAGTGGATCTGCCCACGCTGTTTGCGGCCGGCGGTGCGGGCAAGGACCTCTTTGTCCTCAACGGCGACACCGTGTGGGTGGACCGCCAACCCATCGTGTACATCTACGGCGAGGTCCAGCGCCCGGGTGCGATGCGGCTTGAACGCGACATGACGCTGTTGCAGGCGCTTGCCACCGGCGGCGGCCTCACCGCGCGTGGCACCGACAAGGGCATCAAGGTGCACCGCAAGGGGGATGGTGGCAAGGTCCAAGTCATTGAACCCGTCATGACCGACACGCTGCGCGAAGGGGACGTCGTCTTCGTGCGCGAGAGCCTGTTCTGAAGTGCTGAGGGAGTGAGTTCATGACGTTGGGGCAATTTCTCTCGATCCTCAAGGCGCGCGGCTGGCTCGCGCTGCTGATTCTTGTCGGCACGGTGGCGCTCACCTTGGGCGTCAGCCTGCTGCTGCCCAAGCAATACAAGGCCATCGCCAGCGTCGTCATCGACTTCAAGCCCGACCCCATCACGGCCGCGCTGTATGGCGGCGGCGGTTCGCCCACTCTGATGGCCACGCAGGTGGACATCATCAAGAGCGACCGCGTCGCCGAGCGCGTGGTGCGCAACCTGAAGCTCAACGAAAACCCCCAGGTGCGCCAGCAGTGGACTGACGAAGCCAAGGGCGTGGGCACGATTGAAAGCTGGCTGGCCGGCGTGTTCCAGAAGAACATGGACGTCGAGCCTTCGCGCGAGAGCAGCGTCATCGCCGTCAGCTACAAGGCCGCCGACCCGCGGTTTGCGGCGGCACTGGCGAATGCCTTCGTGCAGGCCTACATCGACACCACGCTGGAACTGCGCGTCGACCCGGCGCGCCAGTACTCCACCTTCTTTGAGACCCGCTCGCGTGAAGCGCGCGAGGCGCTCGAGCGGGCGCAGTCCAAGGTCAGCAAATTCCAGGCTGAAAAGGCGATCATCGCCACCGACGAACGGCTGGATGTGGAAAACGCGCGCCTCAATGAACTGTCTTCTCAGTTCACCGCGGTCCAGGCGATGTCGGCCGAATCTGGCAGCCGCCAGACCCAGGCCCAGGGCAAGGACGCCGACCGCCTGCAAGAAGTGCTGAACAACCCCATCGTCGGTGCGCTCAAGGCCGACATCAACCGCGGCGAGGCGGCGTTGCAGCAACTGGGCACGCGTCTGGGCGACAGCCATCCTCAGGTGATGGAAGCGCGCGCCAACGTGGCCGAACTGCGCACCCGCCTGGTGGCTGAAACCGCCAAGGTCACCGGCGGCGTGTCGGTGTCCAACTCCATCAACCGCCAGCGCCAGGCAGAGATCAAGGGCTCGCTGGAAGCGCAGCGCGACAAGGTGCTGCGCATGAAGTCGGTGCGCGACGAAGGCCTGGTGCTGCTGCGCGAAGTCGAAAACGCGCAGCGCACCTATGACGCCATCCTGCAGCGCTTCACGCAGACGAGCCTGGAAAGCCAGACCACACAAAGCAACGTCAACCAGCTGACCCAAGCGGTGCCGCCGCTGGAACCCGCCACGCCGCGGCTGCTGCTGAACACCTTGCTGTCGGTGCTGGTGGGTGCATTGCTGGCGGTGATGGCCGCGCTCTTCCTGGAACTGCGTGACCGCCGCGTCCGCAGCATCGACGACCTCGTCACCACGCTCGGGCTGCCCGTCATCGGAGCGCTGCCGCGGCCGGGTTCCAAGCTTGCCATCGGTGCCGGCAATTCATTCATGCAGCAGCGCTTGCTGCAGCCGCTGCCGCAGCCGGCCAAGGGGGCCTGATGGCCAAGTTCAGAGACGCGACCGACGACAACAACACGGTGCTGCCTGCCAGCACCCATGCCAGTGCCAGTGCGAATGCCGGCGCCAGAGTGACACCGGACGGAGCAGCCCCTGACGCTGCCGTGCATGACCGCTCCATCGGCGACATCCTGGCCGAGTTGCGGCACTTGTCCGCGGACCAGGTGGCCAAGGTGCTGGCCCACCAGCGCGAAAAAGGCGTGCGCTTCGGCGAAGCCGCCGTTGCGCTGGGCCTGGCCAGCAAGGACGACGTGATCTTTGCGCTGGCGCAGCAGTTCCACTACCCCTACGCGCCCGAAGAACAGCGCAAGCTGCAAGGCGACCTGGTGGCGCTGAACGAGCCGTTCTCGGCACGCGCCGAAAGCTTCCGCGCGCTGCGCAGCCAGCTGATGATGAGGCTCTTCAGCGACGCCGACGGTGCAGGTGGCCCCGGGCGGGCGCTGGCCGTCATCAGCCCCGACACGGGCGATGGCAAGACTTACACCGCCACCAACCTGGCCGTCACGCTGGCGCAGCTGGGCGGGCGCACGCTGCTGGTCGATGCCGACATGCGCAGCCCGCGGGTGCATGAAGTCTTCCAACTCGGCAACCAGGCCGGCCTTTCCAGCATTCTGTCGGGCCGTGCCGACAAGCAGGTGATCCAGCAAGTGGCCGCCATCCCCAGCCTCTTTGTCTTGCCGGTAGGCACCACCCCACCCAACCCGCAAGAACTGGTGGAGCGGCCCGCTTTCGGCATGCTGCTGCGTGAACTGGTGAGCAAGTTCGACCACGTCGTGGTGGACACGCCTGCCGCCGTGCATGGGGCCGACGCAGCGGTGATCGCCGCCAAATGTGGTGCAGCACTGGTGCTGGCGCGCAAGAACGTGTCGCGCAGCGCGGCGCTGCGCGAGCTGGTAGCGTCGCTGGCCGGTGCGCCAGTGAAGCTGGCCGGCGTGGTCTTCAACGAATTCTGACCGGCCAGAGGCTCAGACCATGTCCAGCGTCCTGCCCCGGCCCGTGGCCCCTGGCGCGGGTTTCAACGACAAGCTGAGCCTGGCGGTGCTGGCCGGCGGCTTCCTGCTGCTGCTGGTGCCGACCGTGATGGACCTGGCGCGTCAGGTCTGGACATCGGACGAACAAGGCCACGGCCCCATCATCTGCGTCGTCAGCTTGTGGCTGATGTGGCGCCGCCGGCAGGCCGTGATCGACGCGCCCTACCAGCCCGCCAACGCCGCCGGATTTGCGCTCTTCGGTGTGGCGATGCTGCTGTATGCGCTGGGCCGGTCGCAGCAGATCATCCAGGGTGAGGTCGTCGGCATCATCGTCGCTGCCGCGGCGCTGCTGCTGCTGCTGCGCGGTGTGCAGGGCCTGCGCGCGGTGGCATTCCCGCTCGTCTTCCTGGCCTTCATGGTGCCGCTGCCAGGGGTGCTGGTGCAGGCCATCACCATCCCCCTCAAGACAGCCGTCAGCTATGTGGCCGAAGCACTGATGCACCAGGCCGGCTACCCCATCGGCCGCACGGGCGTCATCCTCACCGTCGGCCCCTACCAACTGCTGGTGGCCGACGCCTGCGCCGGCCTGAATTCGATGTTCACGCTGGAAGCACTGGGTCTGCTGTACATGAACCTCATGGGCTACACCAGCAAGCTGCGCAACGTCCTGCTGGCGATCCTGGTGGTGCCGATCGCCTTCATCGCCAACGTCGTCCGCGTGATCATCCTGATCCTGGTCACGTACCACTTTGGCGATGAAGCCGGCCAGGGCTTCGTGCACGCCTTTGCCGGCATGGTGCTGTTCGGCATCGGCCTGGCGATGATGCTCGTCACCGACGGCCTGCTGGGCCGGGTCCTGGGCCGCTTTGCCGGCCCGGCGCGCAACCAAGCGGCGCACAAGGCATGAACACCACAACTTCCTCATCCACGGGCGCCAGCGCACCGCTGCTGCCGCTGCGGCGCGTGCTGTTGCTCACGGCGTTGATGGTGGCCGCCGCCGTCACTGGCGAACTGCTGCGCCCCACCGAGCGCCTGGCCGACCTGAAGCCGCGCATCGCCCTCGAACAGCAGGTGCCCGAAGCCTTTGGTGAATGGAAGCTGGACCGCAGCATCCGCCCCGTGGTGCCTGACCCCAGCCTGCAGGCGATGCTGGATGTGCTGTATTCGCAGACTCTGGCGCGCACCTACATCAATGCCCGCGGCCAGCGAGTGATGCTTTCCATCGCTTACGGCAGCGACCAGAGCAACGAAGCCACGGCCGTGCACCGCCCCGAATTCTGCTATTCGGCGCAGGGCTTCCGCGTGCGGGGCGCCGGCAGCACGCAGTTGGCAATAGGCGGCACGCAAGTGCCGGTGGCGCGCGTGGTGGCGCAACTGGGCCAGCGAATCGAACCCATCACTTACTGGGTGACGCTGGACGAAGCCGCCACGCTGCCCGGCGTGGGCCGCAAGCTGCAGCAGATCCGCTACGGCCTGCAAGGCCAGATTCCCGACGGCATGCTGGTGCGCGTGTCCAGCATTTCCCCCGTGCTGGACGAAGCCTTCACCGTGCAGCAGCGCTTCCTGGAGCAGTTGCATGCGGCCGTGCCCGTGTCGGTGCGCACGCGCTACTTTGGCGCGACGCCGGCGCTGTGAACCTTGCAAGCGCCAGGCGTGAACCCCGAACGGGTGCTTGACCGTCTGCTGGCGCCCTTGCTCCGCCAGTTCGGGTCCAAGCTGCGCTACCTGAGCCTGAAGCCCTTCGACGAGTCCACCGCCGAAGGCCGGGCACAAGAGAGACACCGCCGGCTGGCGTTGAGCGCGCTGGCCGCGGCACTGGCCAAGCTGATGGCGGTGCTGACCACGCTGATCTCGATTCCGCTGGCGCTGCGGTACCTGGGCGATGAACGTTTTGGCGTCTGGTCCACGCTGAGCGCGCTGGTGCTGACGCTGCAGTTTGCCGATCTGGGCCTGGGCAATGGCGTTGTCAACACCGTGTCCAGCGCGCACGGCGCGGGCGACCGCGCGGCACTGCGACGCTATGTTTCCAGCGCGGCATTTGCGCTGCTGGGCGTCTGCTGCGCGCTGCTGCTGCTGGCGCTGGTGGCGGTGCCGCTGGTGCCGTGGCCGCAGGTCTTCAACCTCAAGGGCGCGCAGGTGGCCGACGAGGTGTTGCCGTCGGTGACGGTGTTTGCGGTCTGCGTCGCGCTGGCGGTGCCGCTGGGCCTGGTGCAGCGCGTGCAGATGGCGCTGCAGCGCGGCTTCATCGGCAGCGCCTGGCAGTGTGTGGCCAGCGTGGTCAGTGTGCTGGCCATCTGGCTGTGCACCCAGTTTCAGCTGGGCCTGCCCTGGCTGGTGCTGGCGCTGCTGGGTGCGCCGCTGGTGGCGGGCCTGTTCAACGCGATCCTGTTCTTCGGCCGCACTGAACCCGACCTGCGCCCGCGCCGCGCCGACGTCACGCGCGCGGCGGCCACGACGCTGCTGCGCACGGGCGCCAGCTTTTTCGTCATCCAGGTCGCGGTGGCCATCGTGTTTGCGTCCGACAGCATCGTCATCGCGCACCTGCTCGGCGCTGCCGAGGTGGCGCACTACGCGGTGCCGGAAAAGGTCTTCAGCGTCATCTCGCTGGTGGTGGCTACGGCGGTTGGCCCGCTGTGGCCGGCCTACAGCGCGGCCATTGCACGCGGTGATCTGGACTGGGTGCGCCGCACGCTGAAGCGGTCACTGATGCTGGCGGGCCTGTTCACTGCGGGTGCGGCGCTGCTGCTGTGCCTGATCGGCCCGTGGCTGATTCACCTGTGGGTGGGCGACGCGGTGCAGGTGCCGACTTCGCTGCTGCTGGCGCTGGGGGTGTGGAAGATGCTGGAAGGCATCGGCTTTGCACTGGGGATGTTCCTGAACGGCGGCGGGCAGTTGCGCTTCCAGATCATCACCGCGTGGACGATGGCGCTGTGCGTGGTTGTGCTCAAGCCCGTGCTGGTGCTGCAGTGGGGGCTGGCGGGCGCGCCGATGACGACGGCGCTGGTGTATGCCGCCATCACGCTGCTGCCGCTGAGTTTCGTGTTGCCCGCCATGCTGCGCGGCATGCGGCGTCGGCACATCGGCGCCACGGTGCCGGCGGCTTCATGAAAGCCTTGGTCCGCGTACCAGGCGCGTGCTTCCAGGCCCTTGTCCGCGCCTCAAGCGCGGGCTTCCAGGTACAGCGACTGCTGCCCCTTGCGCGGTGCGCCGTCGGCGGTGACGTCCAGCGGCCGCAGCGCAAAGGCCGGCTCGGCCGAACGGTCGAAGGCCATCACCTGCACCTGCCCGAAGCCGGCTTGCTGCAGCAGGGCGCCCAGTGTGTGGGCGTCGTAGAGCCAGGCATGCAGTTCACCCACCTCGGCCAGGCTGACGTTCTGTTCTCGGAAGGCGCGCGGCAGCAAGCTCAGCACGGCGCGGATGTAGCGCCGCTCGATGGCGCCGCGCAGCCGCGCCATGAAGGGCCTGTGCTGGCCGGGGCCCGGGGGCTGCAGCGTTTCGCCGCTGCGCTCGAAGATGAAGCGGCGCAGCGCCGAATCATTGCGCGCACGGTCGTACAGCGCCGCCAGTTCGCCGCCCGGGCGCCTGCGCACACACTGGTCCAGGATCTCCAGCACGAGCATGTCGGCCTGTGTGTCGTCGCCAGCGGTGCGCGCCTGCAGGTAGCGGCTGCACATTTCCTGCAGGTCAGGCACCACCAGGCGCAGCAGCCCACCAGGCTGCAGCACGCGGCGGCATTCGCGCAGCAGGCTGGTGATGTGCGTGCGCGGCACGTGTTCGATGAAGTGCGAGCTGTACAGCAGCGCCATGCTCGCGTCCGCGGCTGGCAGGCGGCCCAGCAAGTCGGCGTGCTGCACGGCAGGGCCAAGAGGCGTGTAGTCCAGGTTCAGCCACTGCGGCGAATCCACGAAGGTGGCGCCGCAGGCAAGGTTCAGGTACGTCGGCTGGCTCATGTCGGGTTGGGCGGTGGGGGCTGCCAAGTCTATGGGGCCTGGCGGCGGGGGCTGCGGTGAACATCGCCCTGCTCAGCAGCTACGACCTCGAAGGCGGCGCGGCGCGCGCCGCGCAGCGCCTTTTCGAAGCCCTGCGCGGTGCCGGCATCAACGCCACGCTGCACGTGCTGTACCGCAGCGGCGGCGACGCCCATGTGCATGGCGCCAGCAGCACCGCAGCCCGGCTGGCGGCGCGTCTGCGCTGGCGTGCCGACCAGGCGCCCGGTGCCGCGCTGGGGCTTCAGCGTGGCGAGTTCTCGCTCAACTGGCTGGGCGCCGGCCTGGCGCGGCGGCTGCGCGGCGCGGCGGCCGATGTCGTGCACCTGCACTGGATCAATGCCGGCTTCATCTCGGTGGCCGAGATCGCCGCGCTGCGCGTGCCAGTGGTCTGGACGGCGCACGACATGTGGCCCTTTACAGGGGGCTGCCACTACGACGCCGGCTGCGGCCGCTTCGAAAGCCAGTCCTGCAGCCCTTGCCCGATGCAGCAGCGGGCGCTGGCGCTGGCCCTGCCGCGGCAACGGCTGGCGGCAAAGGTGCGGGCCGCGGATGCAACCCGGCTGCGATTCATCGGCCCCAGCCGCTGGATGGCCGGCGTCGCCGCGCGCAGCCCGGTGGCGCGCGGGCGCGCGGTGCAGGTCATACCGAATGCGATCGACACCACCCGCTTCAAACCCATCGACCGCGCTGCCGCGCGCCAGCTCTTCGGCCTGCCGGACGACCGCACCGTGCTGCTCTTCGGTGCCGTCAACGCCGAGGCCGATGCCCGCAAAGGCCACGCGCAGCTGGACGCGGCGCTGCGGCTGCTGCAGGCCCGCGGCCAGGCGCAGCGCTTGCTGCTGTGTGTCTTCGGCTCGGCCACGCGCGGCGACGGCATCTTGCACGGCATCCCGGTGCGCCACGTCGGCCATCTGCACGACGACGAATCGCTGATCGCGCTGTACGCGGCGGCCGATGTCTTCGTCGCGCCCAGCCTGCAAGACAATCTGCCCAACACCGTTCTCGAAGCCAACGCCTGCGGCCTGCCCAGCGTGGCCTTCGACATCGGCGGCATGGCCGATCTGGTTGAACACGGCAGCACCGGCTGGCTGGTGGCCGCGGGCGACGCCGCAGCGCTGGCCGACGGCATCGCGCATGCCGTCGACCACGTCGCCTGGCGCCAGACGGCGGGCGCAGCGGCGCGCGTCGCTGCGGTCGCGCGTTTTTCCTATCCCGTGGTGGCCGCAGCGCATGCCGCGCTGTACCGCCAGGCCCTGGCAGGGGATGTGTGATGAGCGAGTTGATGTTCTCCATCGCCACGCCCACCCGCAACGCGCTGGACAAGCTGCGTCGCTGCGTCGGGTCGGTGCGCGGCCAGGTTGGCGTGACGCTGGAGCATCTGGTGCAGGACGCACGGTCCGACGACGGCAGTCCTGACTGGCTGCGCGCGCAAGCCGCGCAAGACCCGCGCCTGCAACCGGTGAGCGCAGGCGACGCCGGCATGTACGACGCCATCAACCGCGCCTGGGCGCGGTCCAGCGGGCGCGTGCTGTCGTGGCTGAATGCCGACGAGCAGTACCTGCCGGGCACGCTGCAGCGTGTGCAGGCCTACCTCGACCAGCATCCGGAGGTCGACGTGCTGTTTGCGGACTACCTGGTGGCCGACGAGGCGGGCCGCGCGGTGGCGCTGCGGCGTGAAATTCCGCTGCGCCGCTTCAACGTCGTCAACAGTTTTCTCAACACGCAGTCGTGCACGATGTTCTTTCGCCGCGCGTTGCTGGAAAGCGGCGCCTTGAAGCTGGACAGCCGCTACCGCTACGCCGCCGACAAGGAACTGGTGCTGCGCCTGCTGGACGGCGGGGCACGTTTTGCGCACCTGCCCGAGGTGCTGTCGGTCTTTGGTGTCGATGGCAACAACTTGAGCACCCACGCGCGCATGGAACAGGAAGCCGAGATCATCCGCCTGGCCTACGGTGGCTTTCGCTGGCGGCCGTTGCGCGCACTGGCGCTGGGCGCGCGGCGTGTGGAACGGGCCTGGCGCGGTGGCTACAGGCGCACGGATTTCCGCTACCGGTTTGCGCTGGACGAAGTGCCTCACTATGCCGACTACCAGGCCCATGCACTCGGTGGGCGCTACACACTGGCCGTCACGGAAGGCCGTGCCGAGAGGCTGGATGTGGAAAGAATCGCAACCGCCGCTGAAGGCCATCAACCCCAGCCAGCCCAGCCCGCCCAGCCAAAGAACTCACCGCCATGAACACATCGATGCAGCCCCGCTGGTGGGCCCGTGCGCGGCCGCCGAAGCATGCCCCCCTGTCGCGCATGGCGCTGCCGCTGGCGCCGTCGGCAGAGGGTCTGCGCGCCACCGAGTGGCTGCTGCTGGGGGTGCTGGCGCTGGCGACGATGATCAGCGCGTCGGCGCCGCTCTTCGGCCTGCCGCTGCACCGGACCATCCTCAACCACTTTCCGCTGTCGGTGCTGGGGCCTGTGCTGCTGGTGCACCTGGTGGGGCTGGCGCTGAACCGGCGCCAGCCGCCGTACGGCGAGGCCTTTGCGGCCTGCCTGCCGCTCTTGCTGCTGGCCACTTATGCGCTGGTGGGATCTGCGGTGGCGAAGTGGGAATTGAAGGAGCGCGACACCTACCTGACTTTCGGTGTCTATACCGCTTTGCTGCCGCTGTACGCGGCGTCGGTGCCCACGCTGCTGCAGCGCTTGCGCAACTGGGCCATCGGCATCATCACGGTGTGGGTCTTCTTCTCGGTGGCGGCATTGGTGGGCGAAGCAGCCCGCATCGGCACCAAGGAAACGCTGCACGAGATCGAATACCTCGTCATCAGCGGTTTCTTCGTCCTCTACTACTCGGCCAGTTCAAGGTTGATCAGGCTGCTGGCGTTGGCAATGCTGCTGGCCGCGGCGGTGCTGAACCAGAAGCTCACCGGCTACATCATTGCCGCCATGGCTGTGATCCACATCGTGGTGGCGGCCGGTTGGCGGCGCCTGCTGCCGCAGTGGCGCGCAGCCTACGGGGTGGGCGCCGTGGTGTTCACGGTGGCCGTGGTGGTCGCGCTGACGCTTTTGTACTTTGAATTCCGCCAGCAGCTGCCCAGTGGCAACGTCGACGTGCGCATGAAGCAATACGAAGCCGCCATGCGCCAGTTCATTGAAAGCCCGATCTGGGGCAGTGCCTACACCGCAGGTTCAGGGGAAGCCTATCGCGAATCTTTTCGCGTCTTGAACATCCCCACCCACAGCGATGTGCTCGATGTGCTCAAGCATGGCGGCCTGATCGGCTTTGGGCTTTTCTGCTGGGGCTACTGGAAGATCTTTGCGCTGATCAACCGTGCCGTCAGCGCCACGCGCAGTGGTGCGGGCGCTGACGCCCTGCTCAACGCCTACTTCGTCGGCGTGCGCTTCTTTGCGTTCACGGCGCTGGTGACTTTTTCGCTCAACCCGCTGCTGCTCAAGGGGCCGTTCCTCATCGTCATCTGGGGCAATTTGGGCTTGGCGGTGGGCATGGCACTGACTGCCACGAGAGCTACCAGGGCGGCGACCAGGACAGCGACCAGGACAGCGACCACACCGGCAGCCAAGGCCAGCACCGCGCCAACGTGAAAGCGGCTCCGCTTCCGGGTGTGCTCTTTGCCCACGCCGGGGCCGAGCTTTACGGCGCCGACCGCATCCTGCTTGAACTGGCCGCCGGCCTGCACGCCCGCGGCCATGCGCTGCAGGTGGTGCTGCCGGGCCCGGGGCCGCTGCACGCGGCGCTGGCGCGCGTGGGCGTGGCCACACGGCAGCGCAACCTGGGCGTGCTGCGGCGGCGCCACTTCACGCCGCTGGGCCTGGTCAACCGCCTGTGCCGGATGGTGAGCGCGGCGTTTTACATGCGCCGGCTGGTGCGCGAACAGGGTCTGGCCATCGTGCACAGCAACACCACGGCCGTGCTGGCGGGCGCGTTGGCGGCGCGGCTGGCAGGGGTGCCGCATGTCTGGCATGTGCATGAGATCACCACCCGCCCGCGTTGGTTTGCACGCCTGATGGCGCAGTGTGTGGGCCGGTTGTCGCAGCGTGCGGTGTTTGTCTCTGCCGCCACGCGAGATCACTTGTGCGCGCTGAGCCCGCGCGTGTGCGCCAAGGCCGTCGTCATCCACAACGGCATCGACACCGCGCGTGCGCTGGACGGGCAGCGCGGCGTGCTGCGCAGCGAATGTGGCTGGGACTCATCGCACTGCGTCGTCGGCATGGTGGGCCGCATCAACTGGTGGAAAGGGCAGGGTGCCTTGCTGGACTGTGCTGCCCGCCTGCTGCCCACACACCACGGCCTGCGCTTCCTGATGGTGGGCGGCACCTTCGACGGCGACAACCGCGTGCGCGACACGCTGCTGGCAGCCATCGCGCAGCAGGGTCTGGGTGGCCGCGTGGTGGTGCAGGACTTCCGCGACGATGTCGGCAACGTGCTGGCCGACACCGACATCTTCGTGCTGCCGTCCACCGAACCCGACCCTTTCCCCACCGTGGTACTGGAAGCGATGGCCGCCGGCAAACCCATCGTCGCTTTTCGCCATGGCGGTGTGTGCGAGATGGTCGAAGAGGGCGTCAGCGGCATCCTGTGCCAGCCTGGGTCGGCCGATGAGATGTCGGCGGCCATTGCGCGCCTGGCGGCGTCACCCGCGCTGCGCGCACAGATGGGCCAGGCCGGGTGTGAAAGGCTGCAGCGGCTCTTCACGCGTGACGCGTTCATCAGCCACTTTGCGACGCTGTACGCCGAACTGGTGGCCGAAGCGGCGGATTCACCGTGAAGCGCAGGCTGGCGCTGGCCCTGCCCACACTGCTGGCGTCTGCTGCGCCTGCTGCCTGCGCGCAGGGCGTGCGCTGCGCGAACCCGCACCCTGGCCTGGGCCGCGGCTTCCACCTGGGCGAAGTGTTCGGCCGCACGGCACATGACTTTGCCGAGATAGTGGCCGCGGGTGCGACGCTGGTGCGCTTTGGCATCGCCCTGCAGCCTGACGCCAACGTTCAGCAGTATGTGATGCCCGCCGCCGCGATGCCCGAGTTGCTGCGCCAGCTGGACCTGGCGCGTGAACATGGCTTGCAGATGGTGCTGGTGCTGCGCCCGTCGCCCGAGCCTGAATCGGCGCTGTGGAGCAGCACGGCGCTGCAGGCCAGCCTGGTGGCGCTTTGGCGGCGGCTGGCGCAGCAGCTGGCGGGGCGCACCGAAGTGGCGGCCTTCGACCTCGTCAACGAAGCCCATCCACCGGGCCTGACCTTCGGCATCAAGCAGGCGCGCTGGGATGCACTGGCCACGCGCCTGATCGATGCCGTGCGCAGCGCAGACCCGGCGCGCACGCTGGTGCTGGAGCCTTCACCGGGTGCGCGGCCGATGGCCTTTCGCACGGCGACGAAGCTGCCCTACGACAACCTGGTGTACAGCGTGCACATGTACGAGCCCTTCGAATTCACGCATCAGCGCGTGGGTGACCCGCGGTTCACGGGCGTGGTGGACTACCCGGGCCCGGTGCCCGGCCAGGGCGTCTGGAACCGTGCCCGGCTGCAGACTGAACTGGCCCCGGTGCAGCAGTTTGCACATCGCCACGGCGTGCCGATCTTCGTCGGTGAATTCGGTGCTCCGCGCTGGGCACCGGGGGCCGCGCGTGAACGTTACCTGGGCGATCTGCTGTCGATTTTTGCCAGCTGGCGCTGGAGCTGGACCTACCACGCCTGGCGCGAATGGCACGGCTGGGATGCCGAGATGCGCAACGGCGAAGGCGCGGCCACGGCCCGCAGCCGCGCTGAGCCCACGCTGGCGCTGTTGCGCGCTGCGTTGCAGGACTGCGGGGTGCCTGGTGGTGCGCGCTGAAACGCGCGCTGAAACCCAACCGGCGCTGCGCATCCTGGGCACACGCGGCGTGCCCGCGGCGCACGGCGGCTTCGAGACCTTTGCCGAACACCTTGCGCTGCACCTGGTGCAACGCGGCTGGCAGGTCACCGTGTACTGCCAGGAAGAAGGCCGTGGGCCTGCCGTGCAAGATGAGTGGCAGGGCGTGCGGCGTGTGCGCATCCCGGTGGCGCAGGCCGGGCCGCGTGGCACGATCGTCTTCGACTGGAAGGCGACGCTGCATGCCGCTGCAACGGCTGAACTGTGCCTGACGCTGGGCTACAACACGGCACTCTTCTGCGCCGCGCTGCGGCTGCGCGGCGTGCCCAACGTCATCAACATGGACGGCATCGAATGGCGACGCGACAAGTGGGGCAAGTGGGCCAAGGCCTGGTTCTGGGTCAATGAACAGCTGGGCTGCCGGCTCGGCAACCACCTGGTGGCCGACCACCCTGAAATCGCCCGTCACCTGGCGCGCAATGTCAGTGGCAGCAAGATCACGACCATTGCCTACGGCGCCGACGCGCCGGTGGGCCTGGACGACGCGCCGGTGCGTGCGCTGGGCCTGGTGCCCGGCCGCTACCTGACGCTGGTGGCGCGGCCGGAGCCGGAAAATTCAGTGCTGGACGTGGTGCGCGCCTTTTCGCGGCGCCAGCGCGGCCACACCTTGGCGGTGCTGGGCGCCTACGGCGAAGCGAACCCCTACCACCGCGCGGTGCGCGCGGCTGCCAGTGCTGAGGTGCGCTTCCTGGGCGCCATCTACGACCAGCCGGTGCTGCAGGCGCTGCGTGTGCATTGCAGCGCCTACGTGCACGGCCACCGCGTGGGCGGCACCAACCCGTCGCTGGTGGAAGCGCTGGGCGCGGGCAATGCCGTGCTGGCGCACGACAACCGCTTCAACCGCTGGGTGGCGGGCGATGCGGCGCGCTACTTCGACGGGGTGGATGGTTGTGCGGCGGTGCTGGATGTCCTGTTGGATGACGAGCCCGCACTGCAGGCCCTGCGCGCAGCGGCACGTCAGCGCTTTGAGCAGGCATTCACCTGGCCGAGGATCCTGCAGCAGTACGAGACGCTGCTGACGGCGTGGCTGCCGCAGGCATCTGCAGTTGTTCCCTGATCAGTGCCGCGATCAGTGGCTCGTTCAGCGCCTGAACGGCGAATCGGCGCGCAGCAGGAGCCTCTCCGTGCCGGCCGCCAGCTGCAGCGGCAGCGCTACGGGCTGGCCGTCCAGGCCGAGGGCGCTGCAGCCTGCGGGCCAACCCAGCTCGGCGCAGTCCACGGCCCGTGCCGCGTCGGGCCGCGCGTAGGCCAGTGCCGACCAGTCGCCGCTGCGGGCTACCGTCCAGCCCGTGACCTCGCGCACTGACACCGCGTCCAGCGCCACCGCCGCGCCATACGACCGCAGCTGCAGGTTGACGCGCGCCGGGTCGGCCGCGCGGGCGACGAAAAAGGCTTCATAGGCCAGCGTCTCGCCAGCCGAGCCGCGCAGCGGCGTGCTGGTGGCAAAACCACGCGTGTCGGCCATGCTGTCCCATGGCGTGGTCTCGCGGCTGACGTAGGGCGGCGCGATGCTGCCGGCCTGTGCAAAAGTGGCGCGCAAGCGGTAGGCATAGACAGTGCCGGGGCGCAGCGCAAAGGGACGGCTGGCCAGCAGGTCGCCCGGGTCGCCCGCGGTGAAGGACACGCAGGCGCCGGTGCAGCCGCTTGACGATGGCACAGCCAGCGCGGCAAAGCTCGCGCTGGCCGGGTTGCGGTGGCTGCGCCACTGCGCCAGGCCGTTGTCGAAGCCACCGTCAGCCACCTGTTCATCGCCCAGCACGGTGGTCATCGCGGCGTAGAGCAACGGCCTTTGCGGCGCTGCTTCGCTGGGGTTCAAGGCTTTCCATTCGACGGCATCCAGCGCCTGCTCCCCCGCCGGGCCGCGCAGGCGCGCATGCACGGCGAGCGCGCCCTGCAGCTGCAGCACGCGGTTGCCGCTGAAGGCATTGCGCGTCGGCGCGAGAGCGGCCGCACCGGCCGACACATGCCAGAACCACACCGCCTGCGACATCGACAGGCTGGGCAGCGCGCCCGCCGGCCACTCCGCCTGGAGCAGCGGCACGAGGGTGTTGTCGTCGAAGCGGTTGCCGACCATCGCGTCCACATCGCGCTGGTCCATGCTGGCCCACAGGCCTACGGCAGTGGCTTGCCAGATGCGGTTGCCGCTGACGCGCACGCCGGACGCGTTGTGCACGAACACGCCCACCGGCGCGCCCACCACCAGGTTGTCCAGCACCTGCGCCTGGTGCGAGTGGTCGTCGATGTAGATGCCGGCAACGACATCGCGGCCGTCGGCCACGGCGCCTTCCAACTGCGCCTGCGCCGGCAGCACGCGGTTGCCTTGCACAGTGCTGGAAAGCTGGCCTGCTGCAGCGGCGGCGGCTTCGCGCCCAGTCCAGGTGTAGATCGCGCCGCAGTCCGACAGCCGCCTGCAATAGCCCGACACCGTGTTGCGCGCCACCGTGCTGCCGCCCAGCGCCGAAAAGCGGATGCCGACATAGCCGGCACCATCGACCACGTTGTCTTCGACCCGCGCGCCAGGGCCCGCTGCGATCGCGGCTGCCACGCCGCCTTGGTGCTGCGGCGCGCTGCCGTTGGCCAGTGCCGTCAGACGCTGAATGCGGGCCTGCGCCACGTGCAGCGCGTCGATGCCGTATTCGCCGTTGCCGGCGACGCGGCTGTCGGTGATCTCTGGTCCGGGCGTGGCGGCAGCCAGGGCTTCCCACTGCGACAGGCGGATGCCGGCGCTGCCGTTGTCGCGTGCGTCCAGTCGGCTCAGCTGCGCCTGCGGCGCATTCACGAGCAGCAAGCCTTCCTGTCGCGCCGCGCGCAACGCAAGGTCGCGCACGACGAGGCCGCGCGTCTGTGCAAGCCACAGCGCCCGGTCGCGCACGCTGCCCTCGACGAGCGCGCTGTTGACGTCGGCGGGTGCGCCTGCGGCCGGGGCGATGAGGTAGAGCTGCTGGGTGGTGGTGTCGTGGAAGAACTCGCCGGGGCTGTCGAGCATCCACAACTTGTCCTGCAGCACGAAGCCGGCGCCGGCGGGCAGCGGCCACATGGGCGCGCTGTCCATGTCGAGCGCGGCGCCGCGCACCGCGGTGATGCGGCGGGTCTCAATCAGCCAGGGCTGCGTGCGCAGTTGCACCGTGGCGCCGTTGAGGTCCTTGGCCGCCAGTTGGGCGGCGTCGGCCGTTTGCAGCGCCAGGCTCGATGAGGACGCCGCTGCCGAGGCCAGGGCCATGCGCCGCGCGCCGGCTGCCGTGGGGTCGGGCCACTGCGCCACGCGCAGCGCCTGGCCATCGACGCTGAGCTGCATGATCTTCGGCGTGCCGACGGGCAGCGTGCGCGACCACACGGCGCCGTTCAAGCGCCAGCCGCCCGAGAAGTCGTCGGCGCCCGACAGCGTGGCCTTCTGCGTGCTGCACTCCGCGCCGTAGCCGGCCACCACGTTGTTGCCGGGCAGCTGCTCGGCACCAAGCACCAGTGACGCGCGCCAGACGCTGCCGCAGCGCAGGTAGATGCCAGCGCCAGGGGCCAGCCGCACCGTGGCCAGGCGGGCGAGCGTGCGCCAGGGGCGGTCGAGCGTGCCCGCGTTGGCATCGTCACCACGTGTGGCATCCACGTACACGCCAGGCGCAGCGCTGCTGGCATCGGGCAGACCACCGGCCGCCGCCGCGACCACGCGCGACAGCGGCAGGCTGAAGCGCAGCGCACCGGCGGTGGTGAGCGTGCGTGTGCCGGGCACGGTGTCCAGGCCGTCGAAAGCGGCGGGGCCGGCGCCCTGGTCAAAGACGACATCGTTGTCGATGGGCGTGAGCGTGCCGGCACTGTGGCTGAGCGACTGCACCACCAGCGCGCGGCCCGCGCCGGCGTCGGCGTTCAGCAGCACCAGTTCCAGCGTGCCGGGTTGCAGTGCGGTGGCCAGCACCAGCGTGTGGTCGGTGGCCGTGGTGGCGCGGACTTCGGCAGTGGCCACGACGAGGCCGTTGCTGCGCAACTGCACCTGCGCAGCGCTGTTGGCCGGGTCGTTCCGATAGCCGCTGGCGAAGGCGCGCAGCGTGACCGTGTGTGACGGTGCAGCCACCGGGGGCGCAGTGGGTGGTGCTGCGACGGGTGGTGCCGCAGTGGCGGGTGGGGCAGCAGCGGAAGGCTCCGCGGCGCCTGACCCACCGCCGCCACAGCCTGCCAGCAGCAGGCACGCTGCAGAGAGGGTGGCCGTGCCGATGCGAAGAAGAGGGTGGCAGCGCGACGGGCGCGCACGCCGGGGCGCCAGGATCATGTCCGCCAGTGGGCTGTGGGTGTGCCTGCTGTATCGGCATCAGGCTGCCGACATCGAGCCCGCGCTGGTAACAGGGGGTGCGCGGTAAGCAGGGCAAGCGGGGCAGGGCCCGCGCGCGCTTCAGCGGCTGAGGCTGGCGACGAACTCGGTGTAGGCCTGCGGCAGGCCTTCGCTCAGGGGCGTCGTCGCACGCCAGCCGGCTGCTGCCAGGCGGCTCACGTCCATCAGCTTGCGCGGCGTGCCGTCGGGCTTGCTGCGGTCGTATTCGATGACGCCGGTGTAGCCCACCACCTCTGCCACCAGCGCCGCAAGATCGGCAATGGTGGCGTCTTCGCCGACTCCGATGTTCACCAGTGGCGGCTCGAAGCGCCCGGTGACCGTTTCATCGCTGCCCAGCAAAGCCTGGTAGGGCTCGTCGGCCAGGTTCATGAGGAAGACACAAGCGTCGGCCATGTCGTCGCTGTAGAGGAATTCGCGCCGTGGCGTGCCGCTGCCCCAGACGGTGACACTGGCGTCGCCGCGCACCTTGGCCTCATGAAACTTGCGCAGCAGCGCGGGGATGACGTGGCTGTGCGTGGGGTGGTAGTTGTCGCCCGGCCCGTAAAGATTGGTGGGCATGGCCGACAGGTACTGTGTGCCGTACTGGCGGTTGTAGCTCCAGCACATCTCGATGCCGGCAATCTTGGCCAGCGCGTAGGCGCGGTTGGTGGGTTCGAGCGGGCCGGTAAGCAGGTCATGCTCTTTCATCGGCTGCGGCGCGTGGCGCGGGTAGATGCAGCTGGAGCCCAGAAACAGCAGCCGTGCGACCCCAGCGCGGTAGGACGAGTGGATGATGTGGGTCTGGATCGCCAGGTTGCTGTGGATGAACTCTGCCGGCATCGTGTTGTTGGCAATGATGCCGCCCACCTTGGCGGCGGCCATGAAGACGTACTGCGGGCGCTCGGCTTCGAAAAAGGCCTGCGTGGCGACGCTGTCGGTGAGGTCCAGCTCCGCGTGTGTGCGCAAGACCAGGTTCTGAAACCCCGAACGGCGCAGGCGGCGCACGATCGCGCTGCCCACCAGACCGCGGTGGCCGGCGACGTAGATGGAAGAGTCTTGTTGCATGGTGCTTGATCGTCCGGGTGGTGTGTGTTGCTTCCGGTGGACTGGATGCCGACGCCGGCATCCATGCTCGATCGAAGATACCACCCGCAGGTGACAGTCCGGGCGCTCTGGTCAGGGCAGAAACCGAGCCTTTCCCACGGATGTGGCCCCTGGCGCTGACTGCAGCGCAAAGCGCAGTGCGCGCCGCCAGCAGGGTCAAATTCAGGAGGCGGCAAGCGGCCCCACCTGCTTTCGGGCTATATTAGCGGGGTAGATTTGAGCAAGATTGTTGTTTGACGGTATCTTCGGTTCCTGATTTTTTTGGGCCCTGCAGATTCCTTGATCGGTGATTTTCTTGGCCGCATCTGCACTGCGACAGCATGTGCTGCGCAGCAACCGTGAAAGGAAATTCAGCATGACCACGCAAACCGGCACCGTGAAATGGTTCGACGACGGCAAGGGCTTCGGCTTCATCACCCCTGATGGTGGTGGCAAGGACCTCTTCGCCCACTTCAGCGAAATCCAGAGCACCGGCGGCTTCCGCAGCCTGGCCGAAAACCAGAAGGTGCAATTCGAGGTGAAGCAAGGCCAGAAGGGCCCGCAGGCGTCGAACATCCGCGCCGCGACCTGATTCAGGTTTCCCGCGCAAACTGAAAACCGCAGCCCAGGCTGCGGTTTTTTTCGTTTCAGGCTGCCTGGGTTTCGAAGACCGGCAGCTCGGCGTCGGCGAAGCAGGGTGCCGCCACATCCTTGGGCGCCAGGCGCGGGCCGGCTGCTGCCACGGCGGGCCAGGTGATGGCCAGCTGCATGTCGTCCCAGCGGATGCAGCGCTCGCAGTCCTTGGCATAGACGTCGGTGGTCTTGTAGAGGAAATGGGTGTCGTCTTCCAGGGCCATGAATCCGTGGGCAAAGCCTTCGGGAATCCAGAGCTGGCGGTGGCTGGCAGCGTCCAGCATGACGCCCAGCCATTGCCCGAAGGTTGGCGAACCGCGCCGGATGTCCACGGCCACGTCGTATGCACTGCCCTTCACCACCCGCACCAGCTTGCCCTGCGCATGCGGTGGCAACTGGTAGTGCAGGCCCCGCAGCACCCCGGCCTGGCTGCAGGAGTGGTTGTCCTGCACAAAGCGCCGCGGCAGCGGCAGGCCCTGCACCTGCAAGGCCGCCAGCCAGCGCGCTTCATTGAAGCTTTCCATGAACCAGCCGCGGTCGTCGCCGAAGACGGCGGGCTCGACGATCATCACGCCCGGCAGCGCAGTGGCGACCAGCTTCATGCTCAGTACACCTTGTCAAGCAGCAGGCGCATCAGGTACTGGCCGTAGCTGTTCTTCAGCATCGGCGCCGCCAGTGCTTCGACCTGAGCGGCCGTGATCCAGCCGGCGCGGTAGGCAATCTCTTCGGGGCAGGCGACCTTCAAGCCCTGGCGCTTTTCAAGCGTGGCGATGAACTGGCCGGCTTCCAACAGGCTGTCGTGCGTGCCGGTGTCAAGCCAGGCATAGCCGCGGCCCATGATCTCGACGTTGAGTTGCCCCTGCACGAGGTACTGCGCATTGACCGCCGTGATCTCCAGTTCGCCGCGTGCGCTGGGCTTGATGGCGGCGGCGATGTCGCACACCTGTTCGTCGTAGAAGTACAGGCCAGTGACGGCGTAGTTGCTCTTCGGCGCGGTTGGTTTTTCTTCGATGCTGAGCGCGCGTCGCTGGCCGTCGAACTCGACGACGCCGTACCGTTCGGGGTCGTGCACGTGGTATGCGAAAACGGTGGAACCGGCACTGCGCTCATCGGCGCGCGCCAGTTGCTGTGCCAGGTCGTGGCCGTAGAAGATGTTGTCGCCCAGCACCAGAGCGCTCGGCCCCCCGCCGACGAAGTCGCGGCCAAGGATGAAGGCCTGTGCCAGCCCGTCGGGGCTGGGCTGCACGCAGTAGCTCAAGGACATGCCCCAGCGGCTGCCGTCACCCAGCAGAGCCTGGAAGCGCGGTGTGTCCTGCGGCGTGCTGATGATGAGCACATCGCGCATGCCGGCCAGCATCAGCGTGGACAGCGGGTAGTAGACCATCGGCTTGTCGTACACCGGCAAGAGCTGTTTGCTCATGGCCAGCGTGGCCGGGTGCAGCCGTGTGCCAGAGCCTCCGGCGAGGATGATGCCTTTGCGATTCATGGGTGTCCTTCCGGGGTCAGCCGAGCACTTCGGCCAGCATGCGCTCGACACCCACTTGCCAGTGCGGCACCGTGATGCCGAAGCGGCTGCGCAACCGGGTGGTGTCCAGGCGCGAATTGAGGGGCCGGCGTGCGGGCGTGGGGTAGTCCTGCGTCAGCGTGGGCAGGATGCGGTCGGGCAACACCTTGATGCCGTGGCCTTTGCCATGCCTGCGCGCCCATTCGATGACGAAGCAGGCGTAGCCGTGCCAGTGTGTCTCACCCGCTGCCGCGCAATGGTAGGTGCCCGACAGTGAGGGCGTCTGCAGGAGCTGCCGCAACGCCAGCGCGCTCACGTCGGCCAGCAGGTCGGCGCCAGTGGGCGCGCCAACCTGGTCGGCAATCACCTTCAGCTCTTCGCGCTCTGCCGCCAGCCGCAGCATCGTGCGCGCAAAGTTGCCGCCGCGCGCGGCATAGACCCAGCTGGTGCGCAGGATCAGGTGTCTGCAGCCGCTGGCACGGATGAGTTCTTCGCCTTCGAGCTTGGTGTGGCCATAGACGTTCAATGGCGCTGTTGCCGCATCTTCCGCACGCGGCTGGTTGCCGCTGCCGTCGAAGACGTAGTCGGTGCTGTAGTGGACCAGGCAGGCGCCCGTCAACGCCGCTTCGCGTGCAATCACGCCAGGCGCCAGCGCATTGATGCAGCGCGCGAGGTCGGGCTCGCTCTCGGCCTTGTCAACGGCGGTGTGGGCTGCCGAATTGACGATGGCGTCGGGCCGGACGCGGCGGATCAGTGCCACCAGCGACTCGGGGTCGGAGAAATCGGCTTTCAGCGCTGGCGGCGAATCGAAGTCGCAGGCCACCACATCGCCCAGGATGGACAAGGAACGCTGCAACTCCCAGCCCACCTGGCCGTTCTTGCCCAGCAGAAGGATCTTCATCGCGCTTGGTAGTTCGTCGACACCCACTCGCGGTAGCCGCCACTCTGCACATTGGCCACCCAGTCGCTGTGTGCCAGGTACCACTGCACGGTCTTGCGGATGCCGGTGTCGAAGGTTTCGGCGGGCCGCCAGCCGAGTTCGCGTTCGATCTTGCGCGCGTCGATGGCATAGCGGCGGTCGTGGCCCGGGCGGTCCTTCACGTGCGTGCTCAGGCGCGTGTAAGGGCCGTCGGCGCTGGGCCTCAGTTCATCGAGCAACGCGCACACCGTGTGCACGATCTCGTGGTTGGTTTTTTCGTTCCAGCCGCCGATGTTGTAGGTCTCGCCGACGCGGCCGCCAGCCAGCACGGCGCGGATGGCGCTGCAGTGGTCGGACACGTAGAGCCAGTCGCGCACCTGAAGGCCGTCGCCATAGATCGGCAGCGCCTTGCCCGCCAGGGCGTTGACGATCATCAGCGGGATCAATTTTTCCGGGAAGTGATAGGGCCCGTAGTTGTTGCTGCAATTGGTGGTGACCACCGGCAGGCCATAGGTATGGTGCCAGGCGCGCACCAGGTGGTCACTGGCGGCCTTGCTGGCTGAATACGGGCTGTTGGGTTCGTAGGGGTGCGTTTCGGTGAAGGCCGGCGCGTCGGGGGCCAGGCTGCCGTACACCTCGTCGGTGCTGACGTGGTGGAAGCGGAACGCCGCCTTCGCCGCGTCGTCCAGCGCGCTCCAGTGGGCGCGCGTGGCTTCCAGCAGCGTGAAGGTGCCGTCCACGTTGGTCTTCATGAACGCGCCGGGGCCGTGGATGCTGCGGTCCACATGGCTTTCGGCGGCGAAGTGCAGCACGGCGCGGGGGCGGTGCTCGGCAAAGAGCCGGTCGAGCAGCGCGCGGTCGCCGATGTCGCCGTGCACGAAGACATGCTTCGGGTTGCCCTGCAGTGAGGCCAGGTTTTGCAGGTTGCCGGCGTAGGTCAGGGCGTCGAGATTGATGACGGATTCGGCCTGCGTGGCCAACCAGTCGAGCACGAAGTTGCTGCCGATAAAGCCGGCGCCTCCGGTCACCAAGATGCTCATGTCATGTTCTGCCGTAGGTGTCTTCAAAGCGCACGATGTCGTCTTCGCCCAGATAACTTCCCGACTGCACCTCGATGATCTCCAGCGGCACCTTGCCCGGGTTGCGCAGTCGGTGCGTCTCGCCCAGCGGGATGTAGGTGCTCTGGTTTTCCGACAGCAAGATGACCTTGCTGCCCACCGTCACCTCGGCCGTGCCGTTGACGACGATCCAGTGTTCGGCGCGGTGGTGGTGCATCTGCAGGCTGAGCGATGCGCCGGGCTTGACCAAGATGCGCTTGACCTGATCGCGCGGCCCTTTGTCGATGCTGTCGTACCAGCCCCAGGGCCGGTGCACCTTGCGGTGCAGCGCGTGTTCACCGCGCTGCTCGCGGCCCAGGTGCATGACGATGTTCTTCACGTCCTGGCTCTTGGCGCGGCTGGCCACCAGCACGGCGTCCGGGGTTTCGACCACCACCACGTCATTCAGCCCCACCACGCTGACGAGGCGGCTGGTGGCGTGCACGAGCGTGTTGTCGCTGTCGCTGAAGATGACGTCGCCGACAAAGGCGTTGCCACGGGCGTCCTTGGGCGCCACCTGCCACACGGCTTCCCAGGCACCGAGGTCGTTCCAGCCGGCGGCCAGCGGTTCCATGCGGATGTCGAGCACGCCGGGGCATTTTTCCATCACCGCGTAGTCGACCGATTCGGCCGGCACGGCGGCAAATTCAGTCTTGCCCGGGCGCACAAAAAGGGCGTCGTTGGCGCGCGCTGCAAAGGCCACACGGCAGGCACTGGCGATGTCGGGCCGGAAGCGCTCCAGCGCCGCCATCCACACCGACGCGCGCAGCACGAACATGCCGGCATTCCAGTAGTAGCCACCCGCCGCCAGGTATTTTTTGGCGGTGGCCACGTCGGGCTTTTCAATGAATTGCGCCACCCGTTCACCGTCGGCGCGGATGTAGCCGTAGCCGGTTTCAGGCGCGTCGGGCGTCACACCCAGGATCGTGATCGCGCCTTCTGCAGCCGCCTTCACGGCGCGCCGAAGCGATGCGGTGAAGGCGGCCCCGTCGGTGACCGTCTGGTCCGCCGGCGTCACCACCAGCACCGGGTCGTGGCCGCTTTCCAGCGCCTGCAGGGCGGCCAGCGTGACGGCGGGCGCGGTGTTGCGGCCCATCGGCTCCAGCATCACGGCAGAAGGGTCGGACTTGATCTCGCGCAACTGGTCCAGCACCAGGAAGCGGTGCTCTTCATTGCCCACCACCACGGGGGCCGCCACGTCGATGTGGCTGTCGGCCAGGCCGTTGAGCCTGGACACCGCCTGCTGAAACAGGCTCGTGTTGCCGGCGAGCACCAGGAACTGCTTCGGAAAGCCGCTGCGCGACAAGGGCCACAGGCGGGTGCCGGAGCCACCGGCCATGACGACCGGCCAGACCTGCGTTTTGACGGGGGTACTCATGCTTCAAATCCTTGGGGGTTCATCGATTGCCAGCGCCAGCTGTCCACGCACATGCGCTGCAGATCATGCTGCGCGTTCCAGCCCAGCAGTTCACGCGCCAGCGCCGGGTCGGCATAACACGCAGCCACGTCGCCGGGCCGGCGCGGCTTGACTTCAAACGGCACCGGGCGGCCACTGGCGGCAGCGAAAGCAGCCACCACCTCCAGCACGCTGTAACCGCGCCCGGTGCCCAGGTTCACGGTCAGTGAGCCGGGGTGCGCCAGCAGCCGCTGCAGGGCCGCGACGTGGCCTTGGGCGAGGTCGGAGACGTGGATGTAATCGCGCACGCCGGTGCCGTCGGCCGTCGGGTAGTCGCTGCCAAAGACCGACAGATGCGGTCGCCGGCCCACGGCCACTTGGGCGACAAACGGCATCAGGTTGTTGGGCACACCGCGCGGGTCTTCGCCGATCAGGCCGCTGTCGTGCGCGCCCACAGGGTTGAAGTAGCGCAGCACGGCGGTCTGCCACAGCGGGTCGGCTTTGCCCAGGTCGAGCAGCATCTGTTCGCCCATCAGCTTGGTCTGGCCGTAAGGGTTGGTGGCGGACAGCGCGGCCGATTCGGTGATGGGCAGCGTTTGCGGGTCGCCATACACCGTGGCGCTGCTGCTGAAGACGAAGCGCTTCACGCCGTGCTGTTGCATGGCGCTGCAGACGGTGAGCAGGCCGCCCAGATTGTTGGCGTAATAGGCCAGTGGCTGCGCGGTGGATTCGCCCACCGCTTTCAGCGCCGCAAAGTGCACGGTGGCGTCGATGCGGTGGCGCTGGAACAGCGCGGTCATGGCCGCCGCGTCGCAGACGTTGGCTCTCTCAAACACCGGTGCGCGGCCGCCCAGGGTCTGCAGCCGCTGCAACACCTGCGGTGAGCTGTTGGAAAAGTCGTCCACGCCCACGACTTCAAAACCCGCGGCCCACAGGGCGAGCCAGGTGTGCGACGCGATGTAGCCGGTGGCGCCGGTGAGCAGGATGGTGGGTTTGTCGCTGGACATCATTGCAGTGAAATCTGGCCGTAGCAGCCGAAGGTAGCGCCCTTGAGGTTGGACGTGAGGTCGCCGCTCGCACGGCGTGTCTCGTGGCTGGCGTCGCAGCCCACCAGTGTGTTGCGCAGCGGTGCCCAGCGCGCCCCGAGCGTGAACACGGTGGTGCCGTCCTTGCCGCTGCTGGTGCCCAGCGACACGGTGTTGGACAGCGCCAGTGTGTCGCGGTCCAGCGTGCGCTGGGCGTGCTGCAGGCTGGTGCTCAAAGCGATCTTGGCCGACACGTCCATGTCGGCCTGCACCCGCACCGTGGTGATGACGCGGCTGTCGCTCAGCGTGACGGGGATGCGGCTGAAGAAGAACGGCACGCTCGACGGGTAGTTGTCCTGCCCCTTGTCGCGCGCCAGCCGTGTCGTCAGCCGCAGCTTGCCGGTGGCCTGCCAGAACCAGCCGAGCGAGCCGTTGACACTGGAGAAATTGCGTTCTTCGTTGACCACGTAGCGGGTGTCGCCAAAGCTCAGCCGCAGATCCAGTGTGCTGGCGCCGGTGGGCTGCAGGGCAGCAGTCAGGTCGAACTGCTGCTGTTTGTAGCGGTCGGACTCGTAGTCGCTGGTGTTGGTGGCCGTGTTGGTGACGAGGCGGAAGGTCGGATACTGGGCTTGCACGTTGCGCAGCGCGCCAGTCAGGCTGAACGCAGCCGTCGGCCGCCACGCGATGCCCACCGACAGCGTGTCCAGGTTCAGGTCGCGCGACAACACCCTTTCATCCTGCACCGAATTGCGCACCTGCCGGCGGCTGGCGCCGACTTCAAGGCTGTACTCGGTGACGATGCCGACGCTCACGCTAGCAGCCAAGGCCTGCGTGCTTTCCAGGTTCTTCTCACCCAGCAGGCCGACGCCTTCGGCATTGAAGGTGGACAGGTTGCGCGCGGCGCTGAAGGACAGCGTGCCCGACACCCGGTTGATGGTCGACCAGTCCAGGCCCAGCGCGCCGTTGTAGCTCTGGTTGTTGTACTTGCTGTTCTTGTCAAAGCGGTTGTCGCGCAGCGTCAGGTTGCCAAAGACCCGCTGGCGCCCGATGTTCTGGTTGAGTCCGCCAACGATGGCGGTGCTCAGCACCGTGTCGGCGCGGCTCTCGCCCGGCCCAGGGTCCTGGCCGTCGGCCAGGCGCAAGAGATTCGCGTCATGCGACCAGAGCATCGAGCCACCCACAGACCAGGGGCTCTGTTGCGCGCTGGCGGCGTGGGCCCACAGCGCCAGCAGGGCAGCCGCAACCCGCAGCGTGAGCCTGTCCGGTCGGGTCTCAGTACGCATGGCGGTCGAAGAAGACGAGCTTGATGGTGCGCACAATGATCTGCAGGTCCAGCCCCAGCGACCAGTTGCGCAGGTATTCCAAGTCGTATTCCACCCGGGCCTGCATCTTGTCGATGGTGTCCGTCTCGCCGCGGTGGCCGTGAATCTGTGCCCAGCCGGTGATCCCGGGCTTGACCTTGTGGCGCACCATGTAGGCCTTGATGAGCTGGCGGTACTGTTCGTTGTGGGCGACGGCGTGCGGGCGCGGGCCGACGATGCTCATGCGCCCTTGCAGCACGTTGATGAACTGCGGCAATTCGTCCAGCGACGTGCGCCGGATGAAGGCGCCAAAGGGCGTGATTCTCGGGTCGCCCTTGACGGCCTGCGGCACGACGTTGCCGTCGTCCTGCACCCGCATGGAACGGAACTTGTAGATCGAGATCTCTTCGCCGTCGAGCCCGTTGCGGCGCTGCCTGAACACCGCCGGGCCCGGGGAACTGAGCTTCACGCCCAGCGCGATGGCCAGCAGCAGCGGTGAGATCAGCACCACGATGATCGAGCCCAGCACCAGGTCCGACACCGTCTTCACCAGCCGGTTGGTGCCCGTGAAGGGGGTTTCACACAGGCCCACCACGGGGACGCCGTTCATGTCCTGCAGCCGGCCCTGGATGATGCTGATGCCGAACACATCAGGCACGAAAAAAACGCTCGCCGTCGTGCCTTGCACCTGTTCCATCAATTCCACGATGCGGGGCTGCGAACCCAGCGGCAGCGTGATGTAGACCTCGTGCACACCCTGTTCGCGGATGTAGGGCGCCACCTGCTTCAGGTTGCCCAGACGGGCACCGATGGCGTCGGCGTCCACCCGCTCGTCGGCACGGTCGTCAAAGTAGCCCAGGAAGGTCAGGCCGGCATGGCCGCGGGCCTGGAAGGCGCTGGACACTTTCACGCCCAGCGCGCCCGCGCCCACCACCACCGCGCTGCGCCGGTTCTTGGGCAGAGAAGCCAGGTGCAGCAGCAGCTTGCGGCCCGCAAAGTAGGTCAGCCACAGCAGCACCGGCGTGATCAGCATCCACCACAGCACGATGTCGGGCTGAAAGAGCAGCAGGCTGCGTGTCGCATAGCCACAAAGCGCCAGGATGAAGAGCAGGCTGAGCCACGACGTGCTGATGTCCACTGCGGCATTCAGCGGCCGGTCCCAGAAGCGGTTGCGGCCGGGAAAGGTCAGGGCAAAGACCAGCAGGCACAGCGTCAGGTCGGAGCGGCCGATCGGTTCATGGAACGCCGCCGACACCGCCAGGAATACGAGCACCGTGAGCGCCGGCTCCATGAACGCTGCCACCAGCGACGTCACCGACTGCGGTGCGCTGTAGAAGGTGCGTTTGTAGCCTCGGTCTTCGAACATCAGTGTGGACTGCCGCAGGTGGAACGGCGGCTGGGAAACAGGGGTCAGGCCGCGGTGGTGCAGGCACGGGTGACCGATGATGGAAATTGGCCGCGCCGCCCGCAGCGAAGCGGCAGATTCTCGCCCAATTCCCGTGGCCACCCTGAGCCCTGCCGTGGCCGTGCACAGCACGCTGCGAGCCATGGCTGCCTACAATCGCACAATGCTTCACAGTCTCAATGCTCTCCTGGCGCCGGCCCTGGCCGAACGCCTGACCTTGCTGCTCAACCATGTGCTGTCCAGCGAGACGGTGGCCACCGACAAGTTGCGGCCACACAGCGGCGCCACGCTGGCACTGACCCTTGCCGGCTGGCCCAGCCTGCTGCCACCGCCGCCGGCGCTGGCTTGGCGCGTGACGCCAGCCGGGCTGCTGGAATGGTGCGGCGCGTCGGCACCCGCCAGCCCGGATCTGGCCGTCAGCCTGGACGCCAGCAACCCCGCACGGACGCTGGCGCGCGCCCTGGCCGGCGAAGCGCCGGCCGTGCAGATCGACGGCAACGCGCAACTGGCTGCCGACGTGAACTGGCTGTTACAAAATTTGCGTTGGGATGTGGCTGCCGACCTTGACCGGCTCTTTGGCCCCAAGGTCGCGCAGCCTCTGCACCAAGTGGGCCGGATGCTGACCTCTGCAGTGCAGGCCGCGATGAAGGGCGCAGCGACGCTGGGCGAGCAGTGGCGGACGCGGCGCCCGTGAAGGGCGCGGAGCGCGCGGATCGTCGCCAGAGCCCGCCTTGAGGCAGTTCGGCCGCCTGGTCTTCATCGTCGTCACCGTCCTGCGCTTCGGCCTGGACGAGGTGGCGCTGAGCGTCTTCCGCCAGCGCTGGGTGCGCGCGCTGGTGCGGCTGGTGACGATTGGCCGCAGGCTCGACGCGCCGCGCGGCGAACGCCTGCGTCAGGGGCTGGAAAGGCTGGGGCCGATCTTCGTCAAATTCGGCCAGGTGTTGTCGACGCGGCGCGACCTGATCCCGCTCGACGTGGCCGACGAACTGGCGCGCCTGCAAGACCGTGTGCCACCGTTCCCGGCGGCTGAGGCGCGCCTGCTGGTTGAGAGGGCTTTCAGCCGACCGATCGACGCCGTCTTCAAGAGCTTCGAGGCCGAGCCCGTGGCCAGTGCGTCCATCGCCCAGGTCCACTTCGCGGTGCTGAAGGACGGCCGCGAAGTCGCCGTCAAGGTGTTGCGCCCCGGCATGCTGGAGGTGATCGACCAGGACTTGCAACTGCTGCACACACTGGCGCGTTGGGTGGACCGCCTGTCGGCCGACGGCAAGCGACTGAAACCGCGCGAGGTGGTGGCGGAATTCGACGGCTACCTGCACGACGAACTCGACCTCGTGCGCGAAGCCGCCAACGCGACGCAACTGCGCCGCAACATGCAGGACTTGAAGCTCGTGCTGGTGCCCGAGATGGTGTGGGAACTGTGCACGCCCAGTGTGATGGTGATGCAGCGCATGCACGGTGTGCCCATCAGCCAGATTGAGCGCATCCGCACCGCAGGGGTGGATATCCAGAAGCTGGCGCGCGACGGCGTCACGATCTTTTTCACCCAGGTCTTCCGCGACGGATTCTTCCACGCCGACATGCACCCGGGCAACATCCAGGTGAGCCTGGAACCCGCCACGTTCGGGCGTTATATCGCGCTCGATTTCGGCATCATCGGCACCCTCACCGAGACCGACAAGGAATACCTCGCCTACAACTTCATCGCGTTTTTCAGGCGCGACTACAAGCGTGTGGCTGAACTGCACATTGAAAGCGGCTGGGTGCCGCCAACGACTCGCGTCGACGCGCTGGAAGGTGCGATCCGCGCCGTGTGTGAACCGCAGTTTGACCGGCCGCTGAAGGACATATCGCTGGGCCAGGTGCTGCTGCGGCTGTTCCAGACTTCGCGCCGTTTCAACGTCGAAATCCAGCCGCAACTGGTGCTGTTGCAGAAGACACTGCTCAACATCGAAGGCCTGGGCCGCCAGCTCGACCCGGAACTCGACCTGTGGACCACCGCCCAGCCCTTTCTGGAGCGCTGGATGAACGAGCAGGTGGGCTGGCGCGGCCTGGTCGAAAGGCTGAAGAACGAAGCGCCTCGCTATGCCCAGTTGCTACCCGAACTGCCGCGCCTGCTGCACCAGGCGTTGCGCCAGCAGGCGCAGCCGGCGGCAAGCTCGGCGTTGATCGCCCTGCTGGCCGAGCAGCGCCGCACCAACCGCCTGCTTCGGGGCCTGCTCTGGGCGGGTGTGGGCTTTGTTGCCGGGCTGCTGGCCGTGCGCCTGCTGGCGCCGTGGTTCGCCTGAGCTTCAAAAGTCTCGCGCGCCCTATAATTTCGCCTTTTGAATCAACGGTTTAGCGCCAGCCTGCGCTGGCAACGGTTGATCGCCACGGAAAACATCGGTTCCACCATGCCCATTTATGCCTACCGTTGCACTGCCTGCGGCCACGCGCAAGACGTGCTGCAGAAGATGTCGGACCCGCTGCTGACCGTCTGCCCGGCTTGCGGCGCCAGCACCTACGCCAAACAGCTCACCGCCGCCGGCTTCCAGCTCAAGGGCTCGGGCTGGTACGTCACCGATTTCCGCGGTGGCAACACCGCAGCGCCGAAGCCGGCCGACGGCGGCGACACGCCGCCACCGGTGGATCAGGCGGGCGACAAGCCGGGTGAGAAGACAGGCGAAAAGACGGCTGAAAAGACCGCTGAAAAGTCCCCCGACAAGGCCGTGGAAAAGCCGAAGGACAAGCCCCCGTCCACGCCGGCGCCTGCACCCGCGCCTGCCGCCGGCGCACCCACCGCCGGTTCGGGCAGCTGAAATCCATGTTGTCTGGGGACGTCCTTTGAAGAAGTACCTCGTCGCCGGCCTGCTGGTCTGGTTGCCCTTGGCGATCACCATCTGGGTCTTGTCGTCCATGCTCGGCGCCATGGACGGCGTCTTCGCCTGGCTGCTGTCGGCCACGCAGGCGGTGCTGCCCGAAACCGCACGCGAGACCATCGAACGGCTGCGCCACGTGCCCGGCCTGGGGGTGCTGGTGCTGGCCGCCGGCCTGTTGCTGACGGGTGTGTTCGCGGCCAACATCTTTGGCCAGTGGTGGCTGCGCCAGGGCGACCGGCTGATGGGCAAGATTCCCATCGTCAAGAGCATCTACAGCTCTGTCAAGCAGGTCTCGGACACGCTGTTTTCCAGCAGCGGGAATGCCTTCCGTGAAGCGGTGCTGGTGCAGTACCCGCGCCACGGCTGCTGGACCATCGCCTTCGTCACCGGCAAGCCCGGTGGCGAAGTGGCCACGCAACTGCCGGGTGACTACGTCAGCGTCTATGTGCCGACCACACCCAACCCGACATCCGGCTTCTTCCTGATGATGCCGCGCGCCGACCTGGTCCTCCTGAAGATGAGCGTCGATGAAGCGCTCAAGTACGTCATCTCGATGGGCGTGGTGGGGCCGGGCGGCGAGCCCGCGCCGGTGGCCGCGCTGCCGGCGCGAAATTGACGGGGCTGGCCAGGCCTGGCAGCCGGTCAGCCCTGACGAAGCCGTGATCAGCGCCTTGTGGCGCTGCGCGGCTTCAGCACAGCGCCGGACTTCACCGCCGATCTTCATCACCACACACCGCGCTTGACGCACACCGAACACCGAACTGGAAAATAGCCATGAGAACCACCTACTGCGGCCTGGTCAGCGAAGCGCTGATGGGCCAGACCGTCACCCTGATGGGTTGGGCTCACCGCCGCCGCGACCACGGCGGCATCATTTTTATCGACCTGCGCGACCGTGAAGGCCTGGTGCAAATCGTCTGTGACCCCGACCCCGACCGCGCCGGCATGTTCAAGGTCGCCGAAGAGGTGCGCAGCGAGTTCTGCCTGCAGGTCTCGGGCGTCGTGCGCGCGCGGCCCGCCGGCACGGAGAACACCAACCTCACCAGCGGCAAGATCGAAGTGCTGTGCCATGAGCTGGTGGTGCTGAACCCCAGTGTCACGCCGCCCTTCCCGCTGGACGACGAAAACCTGTCCGAGACCGTGCGCCTGACGCACCGCGTGCTGGACCTGCGCCGCCCCGAAATGCAGAAAAACCTGCGCCTGCGCTACCGCGTGGCCATCGAGGTGCGCAAGTTCCTGGACGAGCAGGGTTTCATCGACATCGAAACCCCCATGCTCACCAAGAGCACGCCCGAAGGCGCGCGCGACTACCTGGTGCCCAGCCGCGTGCACGACGGCACTTTCTTTGCGCTGCCGCAGAGCCCGCAGCTCTTCAAGCAGTTGCTGATGGTGGCCGGCTTCGACCGCTACTACCAGATCGTCAAGTGTTTCCGCGACGAAGACCTGCGCGCCGACCGCCAGCCTGAATTCACGCAGATCGATATCGAGACCAGCTTCCTCGGCGAAGCCGAAATCCGCGCCATCACTGAAGCCATGATCCGCACCGTCTTCAGGAAGACGATGGGCCTTGAGCTGCCGGTGTACGCCGAGCTGACCTACGCCGAAGCGATGCACCGGTATGGCTCCGACAAGCCCGATTTGCGCGTCAAGCTCGAGCTTACCGAACTCACCGACGTCATGAAGACGGTGGACTTCAAGGTCTTCTCGGCGCCCGCGCTGGCCGTGGGCGGCCGCGTGGCCGCGTTGCGCGTGCCGGGCGGCAGCGAGATGAGCCGCGGCGAGATCGACGCCTACACCGAGTTCGTCAAGATCTACGGCGCCAAGGGCCTGGCTTGGGTGAAGGTCAACGACGCGGGCAAGGGCCGCGAGGGCCTGCAAAGCCCGATCGTCAAGAACCTGCACGACGTGGCCATCGCCGAGATCATCGCGCGCACCGGCGCCCGCAACGGCGACCTCATCTTCTTCGGCGCCGACAAGGCCAAAGTCGTCAACGACGCCCTGGGCGCGCTGCGGCTGAAGGTGGGCCACAGCGAATTCGGCCGCAACCACGGACTCTTTGAAGACCACTGGGCGCCGCTGTGGGTGGTGGACTTCCCGATGTTCGAATACGACGAAGAGGGCAAGCGCTGGAACGCCGTGCACCACCCCTTCACGGCCCCGAAAGACGGCCACGACGAGCTGATGAAGACGGACCCGGGTGCGTGCATCGCCAAGGCCTACGACATGGTGCTCAACGGCTGGGAAATCGGCGGCGGTTCGGTGCGGATTCACCGTGCTGACGTGCAGGCGCGGGTGTTTGAGGCACTCAACATCAGTCCCGAGCAGCAACGCATCAAGTTCGGCTTCCTGTTGGACGCGCTGCAGTACGGCGCGCCACCGCACGGCGGCCTGGCTTTCGGCCTGGACCGCATTGCGACGCTGATGGCGGGCGCCGAGAGCATCCGCGACGTCATCGCCTTCCCGAAGACGCAGCGTGCACAGTGCCTGCTGACCGGCGCGCCCAGCCATGTGGACGAAGCGCAGCTGCGCGAACTGCACATCCGGCTGCGCAATCCCCAGGTGGCTTGATTTTCCCGGGTGCGGGGCGACCTGGCGAGATTAGCTAAAATGGCCGGGTTTCCGTCAAGGAGCCCGGCCATGGAAGTCACCGCCACCGAAGCCAAGAACCGCCTCGGGCAGATGCTGGACCACTGCCAGAGCGAGCCCGTCGTGATCGAGAAGTCGGGCCGCCGGCACAGCGTGCTGCTGTCGGCGGCGCACTACGATGCGCTGGTGGCGGCCAGCAAACCTGCGCCCAAGCGTGGCGATGCCGGTCAGGCGTTCTACGCGCAGTACAAGGGCTGGGTCGACGAACAGAACCGGCTGGTGGAGCAATTCGGCATTCCCGGCGAAGAGTTTCGCGCCTGGTGAAGTGCCGAGCCCACCATGCCGCAATTCGACGTCTATACCAACCCCACGGTGGCGCAGCGCGAGGCGTTTCCGTACTTCGTGGTGCTGCAGAGCGACCAGTTGTCGCCGTTTTCCACCCGGCTCGTGATGCCGCTGGCGCGCGTCACGCTGCCGCCCGGTGTGCTGCCACGGCGCTTGTCGCAGACGGTGGAGGTGGCCGGTGAAAAGCTCTTCTTGGCGCCGCAGCTGTGTGCCGCGTTGCCAGGGCGTTTGCTGCGCAAACCGGTGCAGTCCTTGAAGCAAAGCGCCAGTGTCTTCGCGGACTCACTCGATGCCGTCATCAGCGGTGTCTGAAACCCGCCCCTTCAAGATCCCACGCTCGGTGCTGGTGGTGGTGCACACCGCCGCGCTGGAGGTGCTGTTGATCGAGCGTGCCGACAAGCCCGGCTACTGGCAAAGCGTGACCGGTTCACTCGACGCCGAAGACGAGCCGCTGTCGGCCACGGCCTGGCGCGAAGTGGCTGAAGAGACGGGCATCACCGAGGGCAGCCTGTGCGACTGGGACCAGCGCACCGTCTACGAGATCTACCCCGTCTGGCGCCACCGCTATGCACCCGGCGTCACCCACAACACCGAACACGTCTTCGGCCTCACCGTGCCGCACATCTTGCCCGTCAGGCTCAGCCCGCGTGAACACATGGCCAGCCTCTGGCTGCCCTGGCAAGACGCGGCAGAACGCTGCTTTTCGCCCAGCAACGCAGAGGCGATCCTGCAGCTGCCAAAGTTTTTGCCGGGCCCGTCCGCATCAGCCGGTCAATGACCCCCGTGAACCCGCTCAACAGCAGCCTGATGCCGCCCTACACCGGCTTTGGTGCGCTGCGTGTGGCCACCTACAACATCCACAAGGGCGTGCGCGGCCTGGGCCCGCGCAAGCGGCTGGAAATCCACAACCTGGGCCTGGCGGTGGAGGCTTTCGACGCCGACCTTGTCTTCCTGCAGGAAGTGCGCCTCTTCCACCACCGCGAAGCGCGGCGCTTTGACCGCACCCACTTCGGCTGGCCCGAACAAGGCCAGGCCGACTACCTGGCGCCTGAAGGCTATGAAGTGGCCTACCGCACCAACGCCGTAACGCGCGGCGGTGAACACGGCAACGCGCTGCTGTCTCGCTGGCCGATGGGCGACGTGGGCCACCACGACGTCAGTGCCCACCGCTTCGAACAGCGTGGCCTGTTGCACGTGCCGGTGGTGTGGAACGGCAGCGTGGTGCATGCGGTGGTGGTGCACTTCGGTCTGGGCCACCGCGGCCGCGTGCGCCAGGTGCAGCGGCTGGCCAATTTCATTGAAGCAGAAGTTCCGCCCGATGCCATGCTGGTGGTGGCTGGCGACTTCAACGACTGGGGCGAGAGGCTGGACGCACCGATGCAGGCGCTGGGCCTGCACCGTGCCGTCGCGCCTCGCACCGGCGGGGGCAGCGGTGCCAGCGAAGGCAGTGGCCTCGGCCGCAGCGGCCCCGCCACCTTCCCGTCGATCGCGCCCGTCTTCGCGCTCGACCGCTTCTACCTGCGCGGCTTGTCCTGCACCTCCACGATGGTGCCGCGCGGCATGGCCTGGGCGCGCATGTCCGACCACCTGCCGCTGATCGCTGAACTGGCGCCCGCCTTCGAGGCGCCCTGAAAGCCATGGCGCTGCCCGGCCGCACCATCCGCACCATCCGCACCACCCGCACCACCCTGCAAGGCTGGACGGCCGTGCCGCGGCCGCGCTTTGTAGGTGGCAACCAGTTGGACTTGCTGCAGGGCGGCGACGCACTGTTCCCGCGCATGTGCGCAGGCATCGACGCTGCCGAGCGCGATGTCTGGCTGGCCACCTACATCTTCCACGACGACCCCGCCGCCACGGCGGTGGCCGATGCGCTGAAGCGCGCGGCCGCGCGCGGCGTGGCGGTGCACCTGGTGGTGGACGGCTTTGGCTCCATCGCCACCTTGCCGCGGGTGCGGGCGATGTTTGCCGGCAGCGCCGTGCAACTGGAGGTCTTCCGCCCGCTGGACCGCTGGTATTCCTGGCTGCAGCCAGGGCAGTTGCGGCGCCTGCACCAGAAGCTGTGTGTCTGTGACGAAAGCCTGGCCTTTGTCGGCGGCATCAACCTCATCGACGACCGCCACGACATGAACCACGGCTGGACCGACGCGCCGCGGCTGGACTTTGCGGTGGCCGTCCAGGGCCCGCTGGCGCAGTCGGTGCATGCCACCGCGCGTGCAATGTGGGCACGCGCCCATCTGGCCAGCAGCTGGCGTGAAGAGGCGCGCGAGCTGGTGCGCAGCGCGCGCCCGGTCAAAGACGCGCTGCAGCTGCTGCGCCAGTTGCGCACCGAGCCCACTGCACCGGACGCGAACCCTGCAGAGCCCATGCGCGCGGCCTTTCTGGTGCGCGACAACCTGCGTCAACGCCGTGCCATCGAACGCAGCTACGTCGAAGCCATCCGCCACGCCCAGACGCGGGTGGACATCGCGGTGCCCTACTTCTACCCCGGCAAGGGCTTCCGCACCGCGCTTCGCGGCGCAGCCAAACGCGGTGTGCGCGTTCGCCTCTTGCTGCAAGGCAAGATCGACTACCGCATCGCCGCCCTGGCCGCGCAGACGCTCTATGCCGAGATGCGCAACAACGGCGTGCGCATCTTCGAATACACGCCCGCCTTCCTGCACGCCAAGGTGGCGCTGGTGGATGACGACTGGGCCACCGTGGGCAGCAGCAACATCGATCCGCTAAGCCTGCTGCTCAACCTGGAAGCCAACGTCGTGGTGCGTGACGCTGGCTTTGCGCAAGCGCTGTCGGCGCGCTTCGAAGAAGCCTTCGCGGTGTCTGCCGAAGTGGCCGACCCACCCATGCGCGCCGGGCTGCGCGGTTGGGCGCACCGCGTGCTGGTGTCGTGGGCGGCCAACCTGTACCTGCGAATCGCCGGCATCACACGACGGTATTGATGGCCCACCCCGGTTCCGCGGCGGCCGCTTGATACGCTTGTCCCCTATGCCACGTAAATCCCGCACCATCTCCATCGACCTCGCCCTGCAAGGAGGCGGTTCCCACGGCGCCTTCACCTGGGGTGTGCTGGACCGTTTGCTGGAAGACGACACGCTGGGGATTGCCGGCGTGTCGGGCACCAGTGCCGGCGCGCTGAATGCGGCGGTGCTGGCCACCGGTTGGGCCGAAGGCGAGCGCGCTGGCGCACAGGCGGCGCTGCGGGCCTTTTGGCTTGACATCGCCACCCAGCACACACGCGTCGGTGTCGGTTTCGGTGGCTGCTTCGGGGCCTGGCCCAGTGCCACCGCCCTCGCACCGCTGGCGGGCTACAACCTGGACCGCAACCCGTTTTATGCCTGGACGCAGCAGTTCACGCGGCTGTTCAGCCCCTACCAGTTCAACCCGTTGGGCAGCAACCCGCTGCGCGATGTCCTGGCGCGCCACGTCAAGCCCCAGGTGCTGACTCACGGCCCGCTGCCGCTGTTCATCACTGCCACGTCCGTGCGCACCGGGCAGCCGCGGGTGTTTGACCAGAGCGACCTGAGCATCGACGCGCTGCTGGCATCGGCCTGCCTGCCGCAGCTCTTTCGCGCCGTGGAGATAGAAGGTGAACCTTACTGGGACGGCGGCTACAGCGGCAACCCCGCCATCTGGCCGCTGGTTTACAACACCGACGCGCTCGACGTGCTGTTGGTCAAGATCAACCCGCTCGTGCGGCCCGACACGCCCGACACGCCGGAAGAGATTGCAGACCGCGTCAACGAGATCACCTTCAACGCCGGCCTGGTGAGCGAGATGCGCGCCATCTCGTTCGTGCAGAAGCTCATCGACGAAGGGCACCTCCAGGCCCGCAACTACAAGAACCTGCGGCTGCACATGGTGGCCGACGATGAAGGCCTGGCGCCGCTGCATGCGTCCAGCAAGCTCAACACCGACCGCAGCTTCCTGGAAGCGCTGCACGCGCTGGGCCGCGCGGCGGCGGACCGCTGGCTTCTGGCGCACCGCGCCGATGTCGGCGTGCGCGGCTCGCTGGACCTGCAGGGCACCTTTCTCACACCGCGCATCCCACCGCGCACCCCACCACGCAGTCCGCCCCGCACCCCGCCAAGCACAAAGGCCGGCAGCTGAAGCCGTGACAGCTGCAGACGACCTCATCGTGCTGCGACCCGAAGGGCTGTACTGCCCGCCCGGGCGCTTCTACATCGACCCCTGGCGCCCGGTGGAGCGCGCCGTCATCACCCACGCCCACGCCGACCACGCGCGTCGCGGCCACGGTGCGTACCTGGCCACCGCCATCAGCGCCGGTGTGCTGCGTGCACGGCTTGGTGCCATCACGCTGCAGGGGCTCGAATACGGCGAAGCGGTGTGGCTGGACGGCGTGCGCATCAGCCTGCACCCGGCTGGCCACGTGCTGGGTTCGGCGCAGGTGCGGGTGGAACATGGCGGGCAGGTCTGGGTGGCTTCGGGCGACTACTTCACCAGCGGGCAGGTGGAAGACGTCAACAGCACCTGCGCACCGTTCGAGCCTGTGCGCTGCCACTGCTTCATCACCGAAAGCACCTTCGGCATGCCCATCTACCGCTGGCGGCCGCAGGCCGAGGTGATGGCCCAGGTCAACGCGTGGTGGCAGGCCAATGCTGACGCGGGCCGCGCCAGCCTGCTGCTGGGCTACAGCTTCGGCAAGGCGCAGCGCCTGCTGGCGGGGGTGGACGCGGCGATCGGCCCCATCTTCACGCACGGCGCAGTGGAGCCGCTGAACCAGGCCTACCGCGCGGCCGGCGTGGCCTTGCCGGCCACCACGCAACTGGACGACCGTTGTGACCGCACGCTGCTGCCGCGCGCACTCGTCATCGCGCCACCGGCCGTGCTGGGCAGTGCCTGGGCGCAGAAGCTGGGCGACTTCAGCGACGCCTTTGCCAGCGGCTGGATGCAGCTGCGCGGCGCGCGCCGCCGCCGGGGCGTGGACCGCGGCTTTGTGCTCAGCGACCATGCCGACTGGCCGGGCCTGCAACGCGCCATTGCCGCCACCGGGGCCAGCCGCGTCATCGTCACCCACGGCTATGAAGCCGTGATGGTGCGCTGGCTGCAGCAGCAGGGGCTGCAGGCCGGCAGCCTGCAGACGGCCTTTGGCAAGGACGATGACGAGGTGGCGGCGCAGCCAGCCGAGCTGTCCGTGCCCGCCCCTGCCGGCCTGGCGGCGCCCGGTTGAGACATCCTCGCGGCGCTTGGTTTGGCTGGTTTGCGCGGCCATGCGCTGGGTCACGCGCTGGGTCACGCGCTGGGTCACGCGCTGGGTCATGCGCCAGGTCATGATCTGCCAGGCCGCAGCGGCGTACCCTCACCGCATCCTTTTCCACTTCTCCACGCCAGAGGTCCCCATGAAAATTCTGCTCCCGGTTGACGGCTCCGAAGCCTCGATGGCGGCCGTGCGTCTGGCCCTGGCCTGGCGTCAGGCGGGCCTGCAGGCCGACTTCGTGTTGGTCAATGTGCAGGAGCCGCCCAACCTCTACGACGTGGTGGTGGTGCATGACGCGCAGGCCCTGGACGCCGTGCGCGCCGCGGTGGGCGCCGACCTGCTGGCGCCGGCCGAAGCGTTGATCACGGCAGCCGGCGCGCGCTGCGAGATCGAAGTGGCTGGCGGCGACCCCGGCCACATGCTGGTGGACCTGCTGGAAAACTACGGCTGCGACGCCGTGGTGATGGGCGCCAGCGCCAAGGCGGACGCGGCTACCGCACTGGGCTCGGTGGCACTGGCGCTGCTGCGCCACAGCCCGGTGCCGGTGATGCTGGTGCGTGCGCCCGACGTCGAGGCTGAGTCCGAAGCCGACGCCGACAGCGCCTGAGGCCTCGCCGGCGCGGCATCATGCCGCCATGCAAGCCTTTGCCGACCTCTACGATGCGCTGGACGCCAGCACCGCCACCAGCGACAAGGTCGCGGCCCTGGTGCGTTACTTCCAAAGTGTGGAGCCTGAAGACGCCGCCTGGGGGCTGTATTTCCTGGCCGGCGGCAAGCCGCGCCAGCTGGTGCCCACGGCCGTGCTGCGCAGCACCGCTTGCCAGTTGTCGGGGGTGGACGTCTGGCTTTTTGACGAGTGTTATCAAGCCGTCGGCGACCTGGCTGAGACCATTGCCTTGATCCTGCCGCCGACCCTGGCGGAGGATGGCGCCGGCAATGAAGGCTCCGCCGATGAGGCCGCCGGCCTGGCCGTGTGGGTCCAGGAGCGCCTGCTGCCGCTGCGCGGCCTGTCGCCGCCAGAGCAATCGCAGCGGTTGGCCACTTATTGGGCCGGCCTGGACGCCGCCAGCCGCTTCCTGTTCGTCAAGCTCATCGGCGGCGGGTTGCGCGTGGGCGTGAGCAAGCTGCTGGTGCAGCGCGCCCTGGCGCAACACGCGGGCCTCGACGCCAAGCTTCTGGCACAGCGTCTGGTGGGCTGGACGGACGCAAGCGCCACGCCCAGCGCCGCGCGTTTTGCGGCGCTTCTGGCCCCTGCCGGCAGCGACAGCGGCCCGGCCGGCCAGCCGTATCCCTTCTTTCTGGCGCACGCGTTGCAAGCCGAGACGCAGATACTGGGGAGTGTGCTCGGTGATGTCGCCGACTGGCTCGTGGAGTGGAAGTACGACGGCATCCGTGCGCAGGTGGTCAAGCGCGACGGCCAGGTCTGGATCTGGTCGCGCGGCGAAGAGCTGATGAGCGGGCGTTTCCCCGAAGTGGAGGCCGCCGCTGCGGCGCTGCCCAACGGCACGGTGCTCGACGGTGAACTGCTCGTCTGGCTGCCCGGCAACGATTCACCCGCGCCTTTCAAGCTGCTGCAGCAACGCATCGGCCGCAAGACCGTGGGCAAGAAGCTGCTGGCCGACGCGCCGGTGGTCTTTGTGGCCTACGACCTGCTGGAACAAGGCGGCGCGGACCTGCGGGACGTGCCTCAGCGCGAACGGCGATTGCGGCTGGAGGGACTGACCTCGCTGCAGCCCGGCGGCCTGCTGCGCCTCTCGCCCCGCGTGCGGGCCGCCGACTGGCCGGCCTACGCGCTGCTGCGCGAAGAGGCACGGCAGCGCGGCGTGGAAGGCTTCATGCTCAAGCAGATGGCCTCGCGCTACGGCAGCGGCCGCACCAAGAGTGACGGTATCTGGTGGAAATGGAAAGTGGCGCCGCTGACGGTGGACGCGGTGCTCATCTACGCCCAGGCCGGGCACGGCCGCCGCGCCAGCGTCTATACCGACTACACCTTTGCGGTCTGGAGCCGGCAGCCCGCCAGCGCCGACGAAGCGCAGGCGACGCTGGACGCCATCGCACGGCGCGAACCGGCTCAACCCGGGGCGCTGCAATTGCTGCCCTTTGCCAAGGCTTACTCGGGCCTGAGCGACGCAGAATTCAAGGCCGTGGACCGCGTCATCCGCGCCACCACGATGGAAAAGTTCGGCCCCGTGCGCAGCGTGCGGCCGACGCTCGTGTTCGAGATTGGCTTTGAAGGCATCGGCGCGAGCCCCCGCCACAAGAGCGGCGTGGCGGTGCGCTTCCCGCGCATGTTGCGCCTGCGGCCTGACAAAGCGCTGCACGAGGCCGACACGCTGCAGACGCTGCAGCAGTTGATCCAGCCGAGCTGATGGCGCCGAGCTGATCGCGCCGAATTGACCCGTCGCTGCGGCGCGTTTCCCCCGTTGGCCGCTCAGGTTCGCAAGGAAACTGCCGAAACGCAGTAGCAGCCCCCGCTGGGTGGCAGCTCCACTTCATTTGGCTGAAAGGTCCACTCCATCATGAAAACCGCTTTCACTGCCCTGGCCGCTGCGGCCCTGTCGCTCGCCATGGTCTCGGCCCACGCCTACGACCCCAAGGCCACCATCGCCGACCTCGACGCCCGCCTGGCCAAGATTGGCGCGGCCAAGATCGACGGCACCGACACGGCGGGCGCCAAGACCGTGCCGGCCCTGTACTTTGGCGACCGCAAGGTCAACAACAACTACGACGTCGTTGACGCCGTGCGCAAGACCCACAACGCCACCGCCACCATCTTCGTCAAAGAGGGCGACGAATTCGTGCGCGTCAGCACCAACGTGCTCACGCCCGAAGGCAAGCGCGGCGTCGGTACCCAATTGGCGCGCAACGCCGCCTATGAAGCCGTGAGCAAGGGCCAGCAGTTCTGCGGCGCCATCGACGTGTTGGGCACCGCCTTTGACGCTTGCTACAACCCGGTCAAGGACGCTGGCGGCAAGATCATCGGCGCCAGCTACATCGGCCACAAGAAGTAAACCAGTCGGTTGGCTTCGATCGCTGCTTTGCACACCGGGGAAAAACGATGAAAGTCCTGACGCGCCTCTTGGGTGCCTTCTCGAACATGGGTGTGGGCCGCCAGCTGGCGGCGGCATTCGCCGTGGTGCTGGGCTTCACCGCCGTGCTCGGCGTGGTGTCGCTGCTGTCGCTGGCTCGGGTGGACGCACAGGCCCGCCAACTGGCCGACAAATGGCTGGAGGGTGTCGGCCACCTGGCCGAAGCCCGCGCGGCCATCACCGAGATGCGCGAAATGGAAGTCAAGCACAGCCGCACCGAAGATCGCAGCTACCACACCGAATACGAAGAGAAGATCGCGGCTGCCAGCAAGGCCATTGCTGGCAGCCTCAAGGCCTACCGCGCGATCGTCGCCGGTGGGGAAGACACCAAGCTGCTGGCTGTCGTGGACAAGGCTTTTGCGGGCTACCTGAAGTTCAGCCAGCAGGTGGTCAGCCTGGGCCGCGAAAAGAAACGGATCGATGCCGCCGACATCAGTGACGGGGCTTCTGCCATGGCGCTGGACGAAACCGTCGGCGCGCTGGCGGTGCTGACGAAATTCAACTTCGCCGGCGGCCGCGACGCCGCCGATCTGGCCAACACCACCTATGGACAGGCCAAGCTGGTGGTGATGAGCTTGCTGGGCGCCGCGCTGCTGCTGGGCGTGACGCTGGCGGTGCTGATCACGCGCGGCCTCATCGGTCAACTGGGCGGTGAACCGCAAGTGGCTGTGGCCGTGGCCCGCGCCGTGGCGGCGGGTGACCTCAGCACCGAATTCCACGTCAAGGCCGGCGACACCACGAGCCTGATGGCCAGCCTGCACGCCATGCAGCTGAGCCTGGTGGCCACGGTGCGCCAGGTGCGCCAGGGTTCAGAAAGCGTGGCCACCGCCAGCGCTGAAATTGCCGACGGCAACCAGGACCTGTCGGGCCGCACCGAACAGCAGGCCAGCGCGCTGCAGCAGACGGCAGCGACGATGGACGAACTGGGCTCCACGGTGCGCAACAACGCGCAGAACGCTGAGCAGGCCAACCAATTGGCGCAAGGCGCAGCCCAGGTGGCCACCCAAGGCGGCGAAGTCGTGGGCCAGGTGGTGCTGACGATGAAGGGCATCAACGACAGCAGCCGCCGCATTGCCGACATCATCTCCGTCATCGACGGCATCGCATTCCAGACCAACATCCTGGCGCTTAACGCGGCCGTGGAAGCGGCCCGTGCCGGCGAACAGGGCCGCGGTTTTGCCGTGGTCGCGTCGGAAGTGCGCAGCCTGGCGCAGCGCAGTGCGGAGGCGGCCAAGGAGATCAAGGCGCTCATCGGCGCCAGCGTCGAACGCGTGGCGCAGGGCAGCGCGCAGGTGGATGAGGCCGGGCGCACGATGGCCGAGATCGTCGCCGCCATTGGCCGTGTCAGCGCCATCGTGTCCGAGATCAGCTCTGCCAGTGCAGAGCAGAGCAGCGGTGTCTCACAGGTCAGCCAGGCCGTGACGCAGATGGACCACGCCACGCAACAGAACGCCGCACTGGTGGAGCAAAGCGCGGCGGCGGCAGAGAGTCTGAAGCTGCAGGCGCAGCAACTGGTGCAGGCGGTGGCGGTGTTCCGGCTGGCTTGAACGGCGCCTTGGCAGCGTCTCTTCTGGCGGCCAGTCGCGCGGGGTGGGTCAGGCTTGACGAGGGTCTTTTCGGCCTGTGATGCTGGCCCTGGTGGTCCCCGGTCTCAGGGTGCGTCGCGCATACTGCCGCCTCATCGGCGCGAGCCCGCCACCCATCAGACGCCATGCCCGGCTACCAGACCCAGGAAACGCGAGTGGAGATCCTCGGTGCGCCTGCACTGCAGATCCGTTCGCTGCTGGACCGCCACCAGTTCAGCGACCCACTGGGGGCTGCAGCGCGGCTGGGCATTTCGTCGGCCACATGGCCCTTGTTCGGCATGTTGTGGCCTTCAGGTGCGCACCTGGGCGCGCGCTTGGCGGCACACCTGACCGAGCACGGCTTGCAGCCGGGCCAGCGCATCCTGGAAGTGGGCTGCGGTCTGGCCCTGGCCAGCCTGGTGGGCCACCGCTGCGGCGCCGACATCACGGCCAGCGACTGCCACCCGCTGGCGGCTGAGTTTCTGCGCGCCAACCTGGCGCTCAACGGCCTTTCGCCGATGAAGTACCGCCACGGCGAATGGGACGGCACGCTGGAAGGCGCGGCGCTGGAGGAGGCGGTCTCGCAACGCTACGAGCTGATCATCGGCAGTGACGTGCTGTACGACCGCGACGCCAGCACCGCACTGGCCGGCTTCATCGGCCGCCACGCGACGCCCGACAGCGAAGTCTGGATCGTGGACCCGGAGCGCGGCAACCGGCCCGCCTTCACGCGGCTGATGGCGGCGCAGGGCTACGCGCTGGAGCAGACCCGGCTGGACACGGCAGCCACCGCCGTCGAGCCCGCGTACCGGGGCCGGCTGCTGACGTACCGGCGCAGCGCTGCGGGTTGAACCGGTTCGCTAAACAGATGTGGCCGTGGCCGCCTGCGCTGCCTGCGCGGCCATCACTTCCACCCGAACGGCTTCGGTCAACTCGGCCTTCAGCGCGCTGAACACCGGCGTCGTCTTCACCGAGTAGTGCCGCGGGTGCGGCAGCGGCACCGCGCGGTCGAGCTTGATGCGGCCAGGGCGCGCACTCATCACCATCACGCGGCTGCCCATGAAGACCGCTTCATCGATGTCGTGGGTGACGAAGAGCACGGTCTTGGCTTCGGCTTCCCAGATGCCCAGCAGCAGTTCCTGCATCAATTCGCGCGTCTGGTGGTCCAGTGCGCCGAAGGGTTCGTCCATCAGCAGCATGCGCGGGTTGTTGGCCAGCGCACGCGCCAGCGCAGTGCGCTGCTGCATGCCGCCGGAGAGCTGTTTCGGGTAGTGGTTGGCAAAGCCCTGCAGCCCCACTTTCTGCAGAAAGCCGTGGGCGATGTCCAGCTGCTGCGCGCGTGGCATTCCACGTTCGCGCAGGCCGAAACAGACGTTGTCCAGCACGCTCAGCCAGGGGAAGAGCGTGTAGCTCTGAAACACCATGCCGCGGTCGGCGCCGGGGCCGCTGATGCGCCGACCGTCCAGCAACACCTCGCCGGCCGTGGGCACGTCCAGGCCCGCCACGATGCGCAGCAGCGTGCTCTTGCCACAGCCACTGGGGCCGAGGATGGTGACGAAGTCGTTCTCGGCCACGTCGAGGTCGGTGGCTTGCAGCGCCAGCGTCGTGTCAAAGCGGCGTTCGACGCCGCGCACAGACAGGATGTTTGTCATTTTCCCAACTGCGCCCAAGGGAAGAAGCGCCGGTTCAGCGCCTTGAAGAACAGGTCGCTGGCCAGCCCGATGAGCCCGATGACGATGATGCCGAAGATGATCTGGTCGGTGGCCAGGAGCGCCTGGCTGTCGGTGATCATGTGCCCGATGCCGCTGCTGGCGCCGATGAGCTCGGCCACGATCACATAGGTCCAGGCCCATCCCAGCACCATGCGCAGCGTCTCTGCAATTTCAGGCGCGGCGCCCGGGATCAGCACCCGCCGCACCAGGCTGGCGTCGCTGCTGCCCAGGGTGTAGGCGGCTTCCACCAGGTCACGCCGCGTGTTGCCCACGGTCACTGCGATCATCAGCACGAGCTGGAAAAAACTGCCGATGAAGATGACGGCCAGCTTCTGCGCTTCACCGATCCCGGCCCACAGGATCAAGAGCGGTATGAAGGCGCTCGCCGGCAGGTAGCGCGCAAAACTGACGAACGGCTCGAAGAAGGCCTCCACCGGCTTGTAGGCGCCCATCATCACGCCCAGCGGCAAGGCCAGTGCAGCGGCGATGGCAAAGCCGCCCAGCACGCGCCACACCGTCATGCCGATGTCTTCCATGAAGCCCATCTCCGTGATCAGCGTGTAGCCGCTCTTCACCATCGTCAGCGGGTCGGCCAGGAAGGTCTTGCTGACGAAGCCGCTGAAGGTGACCGCCGACCACAGGGCCACGAAGAGCACGAAGAAGCTGATGCCGAGCACGACACGCGTGCCCGGCGCCACCGGTGTCAGGGGCCTCACGGCGTCAGGCCCGCTCTGCTCTTGCCCGGCAGACGCCCTGGAACCGGCCTTGCCGGGCCAGTGGCGTCGCCCCCCGGGGGAAGGCGACCGAAGGTCGCTTCGGGGGGGTCATTTCACGAAACGTGCGTCGGCCAACTTGCTCATGTCCGGCAGCGCCTTGATGATGCCCACGCTCAGCAGCAGGTCGGCCGCTTCCTTGCTGAAAGCGGCGTGTTCACCGGCAAAGAACTTCTGGTTGGCGGCGCGGTCTTGCCAGCGCAGGTACTTCTGGCTGGCTTCGAAAGCCTCGGCCGTCTGCTTGACGTCGGCGCCCATGATCTCGAAGCTTTTCTTCGGTTCGGCCTTGATCATCTCCAGCGCGTCGAAGTAGGCATTCGCCAGCGCCTGCGCGGCCTTTGGGTTCTCGGCCAGGAACTTGGGCGTGCAGCCGAAGGTGTCCATCACCATCGGGTAGTCGAGCGTGGTGGCGATGATCTTGCCAGCCTCGGGCTTGGCGCGCACGGCGCCCAGGTAGGGCTCATAGGTCATCGCGGCGTCGATGCCGTCGGTGCCGGCGATCATCGCGTTGGCGGCAGCCTGCGGGCTCAAATTGACGACCTTTACGTCCTTGATGCTCAGGCCGTTCTTGGCCAGCATCCAGGCCAGGCCGAAGTAGGGTGCGGTGCCGGGTGCATCGGCCGCCACGGTCTTGCCCTTCAGGTCCTTGATGCTCTTGATGCCGGGCTTGACCACCATGCCGTCGGCGCCGTAGCTCTTGTCGAGCTGGAAGATCTGCGTCGTGGCAACCCCATTCGCGTTCCAGACCACCCAGGTTTCCACCGTGGTGGCAGCGCACTGGATGTCACCACTGGCGATGGCCAGATGGCGGTCTTTCTGCGGGATCTTCTTGATGCTGACATCCAGGCCCTGCTTCTTGAAGAGGCCGGCTTGCAGCGCAAGTGTGAGCGGCGCGAAGCCGGTCCAGCCACTGATGCCGATCGCGACTTTCGTTTCCTGGGCGTGGGCCGTCAGGGCAAGTGCGGCGGTGGCCAGGGCAATCAAAGATTTCTTCATGCAAGCTCCTCTTGGGGTTTGAAAATTCAGACGGGAATCCACAGCGCCGGCAGGCCCGGCAGCGTGCGCAAGATGCGCGCCAGCTCGCCGCTGTGCACCAGCGCGCTGGCTGCCTCGATGTCGGGCGCCAGGTAGCGGTCCTGCATCATCGCAGGGCACAGCGCCCGCAAGCGGGCATGCACTTCCTCCAGCGCGGCCGAACTCTGCAGGGGCCGCAAGAAGTCGATGCCCTGCGCCGAGGCCAGCAGTTCGATGCCCAGGATGTGCGCCACGTTGGAGATCATCGGCTGCAGCCGTCGCGCCGCGAAGGTGGCCATCGAGACATGGTCTTCCTGGTTGGCACTGGTCGGCAGGCTGTCCACGCTGGCCGGGTGGGCCAGGCTCTTGTTTTCGCTGGCCAGCGACGCGGCGGTGACGTGGGCAATCATGAAGCCGCTGTTGAGCCCCGCGTTGGGCGTCAGGAAGGGCGGCAGGCGCGAAACGCTGCTGTCGATGAGCATGGCGATGCGGCGTTCGGCAATCGCGCCCACTTCGGCAATCGCGCAGGCCATCGCGTCGGCGGCCAGCGCGACCGGCTCGGCGTGGAAGTTGCCACCGCTGATGAGATCCCCCCCGCAGCGGCCTGCGGCCACCGCCCCCCCAGGGGGGCGCCGCCAGCGGCCTGGCGAAGCCAGTTCCGCGGCGTCCGCTTGCTGCGAATCTTCGATGTCGTCGAAGAACACGAGCGGGTTGTCGGTGACGGCGTTTGCTTCCCGCAGCAGCACCAGCGCGGCGTGGCGCAGCTGGTCCAGGCAGGCGCCCACCACCTGCGGCTGGCAGCGCAGGCAGTACGGGTCCTGCACGCGGTCGTCGCCTTCTTCGTGGCTCTTGCGGATGGCGCTGCCTGAGAGCAGCGACCGGTAGTACTGGGCGACGTCGATCTGCCCCGGCTGGCCGCGCAGCGCGTGGATGCGGGGGTCGAAAGGGCCGTCGCTGCCGCGCGCGGCGTCCACGGTCAAGGCCCCGATCACGAGTGCGGACTCCAGCACCGGCTCAAAGCTGAAGAGCGCATGCAGTGCCAGCGCGGTGCTGGTCTGCGTGCCGTTGATCAGCGCCAGGCCTTCCTTGGCCTGCAATTGCAGGGGCAGGATGTTCTTGGCCTTGAGCGCGGCGGCAGCGGGGTGACGCACACCGTCAATGACAAATTCGCCTTCGCCCATCAGCGCCAGCGTCATGTGCGACAGCGGCGCCAGGTCGCCTGATGCGCCGACCGAACCTTGGCTGGGCACGTACGGCACGAGGCCAGCGTTGTGCACCGCCAGCAACGTGTCGATGACGACCGGCCGCACGCCCGAATGGCCGCGCGCCAGGCTCGCTGCCTTGGTGGCCAGCATCAGCCGCAGCACGGCCGGTGCCAGAGGCTCACCGACACCGACGCTGTGCGAACGGATCAGGTTTTGCTGCAGCAGGGCCAGGTCGGCTTCGCTGATGCGCGTGCTGGCGAGTTTGCCGAATCCGGTGTTGACGCCATAGACCGGCTCGCTGCCCTCGGCCGCGCGGCGCACGACGGCCGCGCTGGCCAGGATGGCGGGCAGGGCCTGCGGGTCCATCACCAAAGGCTGCAGTTGCCCATTCGCCCCGGCATGGATGGCTTGCAGTTCGTCAAGCGTGAGATGACCCGGGCGCAGCAGCATCAGCGCAGGTCCTTGTGGATCATCGGCAGGTTCAAACCCTGCTCTTTGGCGCAGTCCACCGCAATGTCGTAGCCGGCATCGGCGTGGCGCATCACGCCCGTGGCGGGGTCGTTCCACAGCACACGTTCGATGCGCTTGGCGGCCGCGTCCGTGCCGTCGCAAACGATCACCACACCGCTGTGCTGCGAATAGCCCATGCCGACACCGCCGCCGTGGTGCAGGCTGACCCAGGTGGCGCCGCCGGCGGTGTTGAGCAGGGCGTTGAGCAAAGGCCAGTCGCTGACGGCGTCGCTGCCATCTTTCATGCTTTCGGTTTCACGGTTGGGCGACGCCACCGAACCGCTGTCGAGGTGGTCGCGGCCGATGACGATGGGCGCCTTCAACTCGCCGCTCTTCACCATCTCGTTGAAGGCCAGGCCCGCGCGGTGGCGTTCGCCCAGGCCGATCCAGCAGATGCGCGCCGGCAGGCCCTGGAAGGCGATGCGTTCACCGGCCATGTCGAGCCAGCGGTGCAGCGCTGCGTCGTCCGGGAACAGCTCTTTCATCTTGGCGTCGGTCTTCTTGATGTCTTCCGGGTCACCGCTCAGCGCCACCCAGCGGAAGGGCCCGCGGCCGCGGCAGAAGAGCGGCCGCACATAGGCGGGCACGAAGCCGGGGAAGTCGAAGGCCTTCTTCACGCCCGCGTCAAAAGCCACCTGGCGGATGTTGTTGCCGTAGTCCACCGTCGGCACGCCCATGGCCTGGAAGTCGAGCATGGCTTGCACGTGCACGGCGCAGCTCTGTGCGGCGGCTTCGCGCAGCGCGGCGTGCTGGGACGCATCGGCCTGCGCGGCGCGCCAGCGGTCCACGCTCCAGCCGGCAGGCAGGTAGCCGTTGACGAGGTCGTGGGCGCTGGTCTGGTCGGTCACCAGATCCGGCTTGATGCCGCGTTTGACCATCAACGGCAGGATCTCGGCCGCATTGCCCAGCAGCGCAATCGACACCGCCTTGCCGTCGGCCGTGTAGCGCGCAATGCGCATGAGCGCGTCGTCCAGGTCGGTCGCCTGCTCATCGACGTAGCGCGACCGCAAGCGGAAGTCGATGCGGCTCTGCTGGCATTCGATATTCAGCGAACAGGCGCCGGCAAAGGTGGCTGCCAGCGGCTGCGCACCGCCCATGCCGCCCAGGCCTGCGGTGAGGATCCAGCGCCCCGTCCATCCAGCCCCTCGGCCGCCGGGTACGGCGTCCGATCCCCCGAGGGGATGTGGCCCGGCTTGGGACGGCCCGGCGCTCGGGCCGCTGCCGCCATAGTGCTGCTTGCCGGCTTCCACAAAGGTCTCGTACGTGCCCTGCACGATGCCCTGACTGCCGATGTAGATCCAGCTGCCGGCGGTCATCTGGCCGTACATCATCAGGCCCTTGCGGTCGAGCTCGTCGAAGTGTTCCCATGTCGCCCACTTGGGCACGAGGTTGCTGTTGGCGATGAGCACGCGCGGTGCGTCTTCATGGGTGCGGAACACACCCACCGGCTTGCCGCTTTGCACCAGCAGCGTCTCGTCGGGTTTCAGCTCACGCAGGCTCTTGAGAATGGCCTCGTAACAGTCCCAGTTGCGCGCCGCCTTGCCGATGCCGCCATAGACCACCAGCGCGTCCGGGTTTTCGGCCACTTCGGGGTCGAGGTTGTTCTGCAACATCCGGTAGGCGCCTTCGATGAGCCAGTTGGCGCACGACAGCTGGCTGCCGCGTGGTGCGCGCACAGGGTGCGGCTGGGCGGGGCGGTGGATGGCGGACAAGTCGGAAAGGTCGGTCATGGCAGGGCTTCCGGGTTTTCAGGGGGCAACTCTACTTGTCTAGACAAGTCTATGCAAGTAGCATCTGGCTCATGGTTTCCACCCCCGTCGCACCGTACGCCCGCGTCAAGCTGCACCTGAAGGACGGCTTGGCCTCGGGCCGCTGGCCACCCGGCGCGCTGATGCCGTCCGAGTCCGAACTGGTGGCCGAATTCGGTGTCAGCCGCATGACCGTCGGCCGCGCGCTGCGCGAACTGCAATCTGAAGGCCTGGTGGAGCGCACCCAGGGCGTGGGCACCTTTGCCGCCGGGCTGCACAAGGTCAGCAGCATGCTGACGATCCATGACCTGCACGAAGAGATCGTCGCCCGCGGCCACCAGCACGAAGCGCAGGTGCACGTGCAGCGCACCGAACCCGCCACTGCCGCACTGGCCGCGCAGCTGGGCCTGGCGCCTGGCGGTGCGGTGTTCCACACCCTCATCGTGCACCTGGAAAACGGCGAGCCGCTGCAGTGTGAAGACCGCTACGTCAACCCAGCGGTGGCGCCCGCCTACCTGCAGGCCGACTTCACGCAGACCACACCCACCCACGTGCTCTTCGACACCACGGCGCTGTGGCGCGCGCAGTATTCCATCGAAGCTGCGCGGCCGACGCCGCAGGAGGCGCAGCTGCTGGGCGTGGCCGACGACACCGCCTGCCTGATCGTCGTGCGCCGCACCTTCGCGCGTGAGGCGCCCATCACCATCGCGCGCCTGGTGCACCCGGGCACACGCTATGCGCTGCATGGGGAGTTCCAGCCGTGAACGACATGGCAGCCGCGCTGCAAGCACGTGCGCGCGCCGCCGCCACACCCCAGCAGGTGGCGGCTTTTGAACGCGACGGCGCGGTCTGCCTGCGCCAGCTGCTTTCAGCTGACGAAGTGGCCACCTTGCGCCGGGGCATCGACCACAACCTGGCGCGGCCCAGCCCGCGCGCCATCGTCGCCAGCCGGCCCGGCGACCCCGGTTTTTTCATCGAAGATTTCTGCAACTGGCAGGACAACGCTGACTACCGCAGCTTCATCTTTGATTCACCGCTGGCCGAAACCGCCGCGCTGCTGATGCGCAGCCACCGCGTGCGCCTGTACCACGACCACATGCTGACCAAGGAACCCGGCACGCGCACGCCCACGCCCTGGCATCAGGACCAGCCTTACTACAACGTGGCTGGGCTGCAGAACGCCAGCTTCTGGATCCCGGTGGACCCTGTGCGCCGCCATTCCACGCTGGAATTCGTGGCCGGTTCGCACCGCGGGCCTTGGCTGATGCCGCGCACCTTCATGGATGCCCAGGCCAGGTGGTTCCCGGAAGGCAGCCTGGCGGACTTGCCGGATGTCGAAGCCACGCGTGGCCAGCAGCCGCCCATCGGCTGGGCGCTGGAGCCGGGTGACGTGGTGTGCTTCCACATGCTGGCGCTGCACGCGTCGGCCGGTGTGGATGGTGACCGGCGTCGGCGTGTCTTTTCCGTGCGCTTCCTGGGTGACGACATGCGCCATGCGCCGCGGGCCTGGAAGACATCGCCCGACTTCCCCGGCCTGGCCGACAGCCTGCCCGCCGGTGCGCCGCTGGATCACCCGCTTTTCCCCTTGCTGGTGGGGGAGGGCGCTTGATCCACACCGTGTCGCTGGCCGATGGGGCCGCCCAGCCCTGGCGCAATGGCGGCGGTGTCACGCAGGAATTGCTGGCCTGGCCCCATGCTGATTGGCAGCTGCGAATCAGCGTGGCCCGCATCGACCGCAGCGGCCCCTTCAGCGCCTACCCCGGTGTCGAACGCTGGTTTGCGGTGGTGCAAGGCGAAGGCGTGGTGCTGCATCTTGCCAACCGCCGCCTGATGCTGGGTGCAGGCAGCGAACCGGTGCGGTTTGAAGGCGCTGCGGCGCCGGCCTGCGACCTGCTCGACGGGCCCACGCAAGACCTCAACCTGATGGTGCGCAGCGACGCCGGCCGTGGCGCGATGCGGCTGGCACGCAGCGGCGAAGACTGGGTCAGCACGGCGCGGCTGCGGGCGGTGTTCACCTTGGATCTTGTCACGCTGCAAGTCGATGGCAGCGCTGCCATCGATCTGCCGGCAGGCACGCTGGCCTGGCGTGATGAAGCAGGTCAGCAGGTTTGGCGCTTGAAACCCGGCAGCGCACCCATCCGCGCGTGGTGGCTGCAGTTCAAACCCAAGGCACCATGAAAGCTGCACGCACCCTGTGGCGCCATGCGCGCCTGGCCACCATGACGAACGACTCGCCGTGGGGCTGGGTTGAAGACGGCGCGCTGCTGGTTGAAGGCGATCGCATCGTCTGGGCCGGGCCGGATGTCAATATTCCGCAGGACGGCAGTGTGCAGACCGAACACGATCTGCACGGCGCGCTCGTCACACCCGGCCTCATCGACGCCCACACCCACCTCGTCTATGGCGGTGACCGCGCGGCGGAATTCGAGTTGCGGCTGCAAGGCGCAAGCTATGAAGACATTGCACGCGCAGGCGGCGGCATCCGTTCCACCGTGGCGGCCACACGCGCGGCCAGTGACGACATGCTCTTCAGCAGCGCGGCAGCGCGTGCGCGCACACTGATGCACGAAGGTGTGACGACGATCGAAATCAAGTCCGGTTACGGCCTGAGCGCCGCGCACGAAGCGCGTTGCCTGGCGGTAGCGCGGCGCGTCGGCACCGAACTGCCGCTGACCGTGCGCACCACGTCGCTGGCCGCCCACACGCTGCCGCTGGAATACGCGGGCCGCGCCGACGACTACATCGACGCCGCCTGCGGCTGGCTGACCGCACAACATGCCGCAGGCCTGGTCGATGCCGTCGATGCCTTCTGCGACACCATCGGCTTCACACCCGCGCAAACCGAACGCATCTTCCAGGCTGCGCAGCGGCTGGGCCTGCCGGTGAAGCTGCATGCCGAACAGCTCAGCGACCAGGGCGGCGCGGCGTTGGCAGCGCGGTTTGGCGCACTGAGTTGCGACCACCTTGAACACCTGTCTGCCGACGGCATCCACGCGATGCGTGCTGCCGGCACGGTGGCGATGCTGCTGCCCGGCGCTTACTACTTTCTGCGCGAAACCAAACTGCCGCCGGTGCAGGCCTTGCGCGACGCGGGTGTGCCCATCGCCATTGCCACCGACCACAACCCCGGCTCTTCACCGGCGCTCAGTCTGCTGCTGATGCTCAACATGGCCTGCACGCTGTTCCGCCTGACGCCCGAAGAAGCCTGGCACGGCGTGACCGTGCACGCCGCGCGCGCGCTGGGCCTGCCCGACCGGGGGCGTCTGGCGGCTGGTCTGCGTGCCGACTTCGTGGTCTGGGAAGCAGAGCACCCGCGAGAGATGGCCTACCGCTTCGGGCATAACCCCTGCCGGCACGTCGTCCGTGGCGGCCTCTTGCGGGACTTGCGGGACTTGCGGGACGTGCGGGACGTGCGGGACGTGCGGGACTTGCGGGACTTGCGGGACGTGCGGGACGTGCGGGACTTGCGAGACACACGATGAACGACATCTTCGCCCTGCACCGCGGCAACACGCCACTGCTCATCAGCTTTCCGCACGTCGGCACGCGGATCCCGGCCGACCAGCAGGCGCGCTACACCGCGCGCGCCCTGCAGGTCGAAGACACCGACTGGTTTCTGGACCGGCTCTACGCCTTCGCCGCAGAGCTGGGCGCCACGCTGATCGTGCCGCGCCACAGCCGCTACCTGATCGACCTCAACCGCGGCAGCGACAACCGGCCGATGTACCCGGGGCAGAACAACACCGAGCTGTGCCCGACGCGGCACTTCACGGGCGATGCGATCTACCGCGACGCGCAGGCACCGGACGAAGCCGAAGTCCGCCGCCGCGTGGTGACCTACTGGCGGCCTTACCACGACACCTTGGGCGATGAACTGGCGCGCATCAAAGCCAGGCACGGCCACGCGGTGCTGTTCGACGCGCACAGCATCAAGAGCGAATTGCCCTGGCTCTTCGACGGCACGCTGCCGCACATGAACATCGGCACTGCGCAAGGTGCGAGCTGCGACGCTGTTCTGGGCCTCGCCGTGGCCGCCGTGTTCGCAGCGCAGGCCGACTACAGCCACATCATCAACGGCCGCTTCAAGGGCGGCCACATCACGCGCCACTTCGGTCGGCCCGAAGAGCACATCCACACCGTGCAGTTGGAGATGTGCTGGCGCGCCTACATGGACGAAGCGCCGCCCCATGTCTGGCACCCA